>Ga0310694_10007104_pt1 | contig 10547 bp, 10 predicted proteins | sample 174DNAGHGhighgp2_FD_203884 | JGI IMG/M metagenome (GOLD analysis project Ga0310694, IMG submission 203884) | Sheep rumen microbial communities from Palmerston North, Manawatu-Wanganui, New Zealand - 1742 DNA GHGhigh gp2 (v2) (version 2) | ecosystem: Host-associated > Mammals > Digestive system... | reverse complement strand
GTTTTTTTTTTTGCTACATTTTATTAAATGATACAAAGGAATCATTTAAGGAGGGTAGTGATGAAAAAACAAATGTTGAGCATTTTAGAAGGAAATAAAACAAATCTGTCATCCCGGCAATTTGTAGGCCGGGATCTTCCTTCGGTATCGTTGTTGTTAAATAAGGAAAAACGACCTTGTTTTATGAAACAGGCGGAAGGTCCCGGACAGAAACATTCCGGGACGACAACTTTTTTTAATAACGGCGGTTTTACACTATTCCCCGCGCCTATATCCCGCATAGAAACACTGCGGGATGACGAGGCGCGGTGTGGCGGATTTACGCTCATTGAATTATTAGTCGTGGTGTTAATCATCGGTATTTTAGCCGCGGTGGCGTTGCCGCAATATCAAGTCGCGGTGCTGAAAAGCCGGTTATCTACCATACGAAGCGGAGTTAAGGCGATAGCATCCGCCGCAGAAGGATATTACTTGGCTAACGGAGCATATCTCCCCGAAAGCGACTACATAGATATTGCAGTATTTGATATTTCCGAAATGAACGGTTGCACCACGTTGCCGGGAGGAATTCTCAGTTGTGCCGGAGGAAATATTCTCTATAATTATAGCGCGTGGTACCAAAGTGGTTTGGAGGACCGTGTAGATGGTGCTATTAGAAAAAACGATGTAACGGTTATTGATTACATACAGGTTTTAGATCATAGCCAAAAATATGCCGGGGAGCGTTATTGCATTGCTTATGATAATTCGGCCCTTTCCCACAAAGTATGCAAATCGCTGGGGGGGACGTTAGCCGGGCATAACTTATATGCCACGGACGCGTCGTTGACGTATAAACTCCCTTAATGAGAAAACGCCCCGCGTGTTAAAACCGCGAGGCGTTTTTTGTCTACAAAACAACTTATTTTTTCTTTTTATCTTTTAATGCCAGATATCCCATTAAGCGGTAAATCAGTTTAGATACGTTAAACTCCGTAATCGTATCGGCGCTGCGTTTGCATGATTCCACCACGTCAATGGCCACAATTTTTTTGTGTTTGATGACTTCGCGGAACAAGTCCAACGCTTCATACCACATAAATCCGCCCGGTTGCGGAGTGCCCGTTGCCGGAATGACCGACGGATCAAAGCCGTCCACATCAATGGTAATGTAAACGGTGTCCGTCAATTTTTTAACGACTTGCGGAATCAGTTTTTTAATGTCGCGGTGTTCGTGCATTAAATAGGTGGTTACGTTGCCCGCGTTGCAGAATTGTTTTTCTTCGCTGGCGACGCTTCTGATCCCTACTTGCACTACTTTGACTTGGCGCGACGCCGGATATAACGCGCACGCATGGCTTTTGGGCGTGCCTTCAAACGTCGGGCGCAAATCGGCGTGAGCGTCAAAGTGCAAAATGCTTAAATTCTTATATTTTTCAATATAAGGTTGAGCAAGGGCTTGCGTGACGGTGTGTTCTCCGCCGATATAAAACGGAATGGCCTTGTATTGCATTAAGTTACGCACCGTTTTATCAATATTTTTGAAAACGGTGTTGGTGGACCCTTTGCAATTAACGGCGGGGTGCGTGTTGATGCCCAGTTCCCACGTTTCCGTTTTGGTTTCTTCGTCCCATAACTCAATTTGGGTAGAGGCCTCAATAACGGCGGCCGGGCCTTTGGCAGTACCATGTCCGTAGCAGACCGTTTTTTCAAACGGCACGGGCACGACTACGAATTTACAAAGGGGCAGAGAACTTGTTTTGCTCTCCAGCCCCATGAACTTATCAATTTGTACGTTGTCTTCGCTCACAAAAAATACCGTGTGTTATCTGACAAATACAGCAGCGGCAAGTACCGTCGTCCACATACCATCTACACAGATAGCAGATTGCGTGATGTTGGTGGTGCGGACAATTTTACCGCTCATTTTCCAAATTTCTTCTTTTTTATCCCACGTGGTATCGTTATCAAAATCAATACCGAGCGTGGTGGAAAGCATCAAGGCCGCCAAGTCTTCGGCGTAGTCGCCGGCTTGTTTATCGGTCTCGCCGAAACTATGGTGTTCGGACAAATAGCCGTAGTTGTTTTTGCCGTCTTTGGGAATGGCTACACCGACGGACGCGGCAATCATGCGGCGATATTCGTTGCTGGTGTTGCGGCTGATGACGCAGTGCAAAATTTGCCCGGGTTTTAATTTTTCGCGGCCTTTGTTGGCGGGAATAAGTTTGCAACCGGGTGGGAAAATGCTGGACACCGGCACAATGTTAAACGGCGCAATGTGTGCATCGCGCAAGGCCTCTTCAAAACTGGCCAATTTTTCTTTGTGACGTCCGATTCCTTTAGTAAGGAAGATCTCTTTTGCTACAAACGGTTCGTACATGTTTGTTTTCCACAGTTCCTTTTAGTGTGAATTTTTAGTGCCTAAATCGGCTACATAAAATTATAACAAATAAACACCAAAAGTAAACCGGGAATTTTGTAATGGTTGATGTTTAACATTTTTTGCTTGACTTTGTTTTGTCCTCGCCTGACGGGCAAAGAGGCCTTGCCTCTCTGTTTGTGGATACCGCCGTATTTCGCTATACGGAAAAATAAAACTTGACTTCGTTTTTTTTTTTGCTACATTTTATTTAATGATGTAAAGGGTCGCCCCGTTCGTCACCCCGCAGTGTTTTAGTGCGGGGTATAACGGGGCGACAAGGAGAATAAAAAGTATGCAGAGAGAAAATGAAAGAAGTTGTTATAAAAAAAGTTTGTCATCCCCGAATGTTTGGCGGCCCGCAGGGTTCGGGGATCTTCCTCATCCTGTATTGTTATTAAATAAAGGAAAAAGGCCTTGTTTTATGTGGAAGGCGGAAGATCCCGGCCAACGGCCTGCCGGGATGACACCTAATTTTATGGGTTTTACGCTTATTGAACTTTTGGTTGTCGTTCTTATCATCGGCATTTTGGCGGCGGTAGCCGTGCCGCAATATCAAAAGGCGGTTGTTCGCTCGCGTGTGGCTACGATGTTATCCGTTCTTAAGAGTATAGCAGAGGCGGAAGACGTTTATTATTTGGCGAACGGAGTCTATACGATAGATGCAAGAGAATTAAGTTTAGAAACGCCGGCAGATTGCCAGGCCGTTGCAGCTCAACAAATGTGGTCTTGTGGATCTTTTCTTGTTGATTTGGCCGCGCTTAGCAATCATTCAATAATAGCTTCTTATTGCCCCGGTCATACAGGCAGTTATACTGATTGTGCTTCTGTACGCGATTTTGCGCTCTTTTTCCCTTTGCAACATTCTTCATCAAGCCAAAAAGAGTGTGTCGTGGCAAATAACTCTACTTTAGGTACAAAAATCTGCGCTACCCTGTTTAAATAAGAAACCGTTTTCCAACCTCATAAATGCTATGATATGAATATGACGAAAAAGATCATACTCATATTATTTTTTTGTGTTTTAGCAACGGGAGGGTTTTCCATGCCAAGTATGTTTAATCAAAACGGAGTTTTACACTTTAATTATAAGGCCGAAGACCTTGCCCCTACCGAAGCCGCCGCCCGCAAACAGTTAGAAAAAGACCTCGCCGCTTTTGTGGCGATGCCCGCCGAAAAACGCACGTTTGATAATACCATTTTGGGGTATTATCGTATCTTTCAAAAATATCACGAGGCACTGGGTGTCAGCGGATTTTTAGGATATGTTTCTACCGATAAAAAATTGCGTGACGCCGTGGTGGAATTGGAAATGCAAACAAGCCAATACCTCGTGGACGTAGCCGCCCGACGCGATATTTACCGTGCGATCCGACAATATACGGACACCAACCCGCAATTAGATCCGGTGCAGGCCAAACTCGTTAAAGAAATGTTAATCGGTTTTAAGTATAAGGGGATGGATCTTAACGACGAAGATTTAGAAAAATACAAAGCCCTTAATAAAAAAGAATCGCAAAACGCTATTTCGTTTGACCAAAATATCCGCGAATATAAAGACCCGCTTATTGTAACGCGCGAACAATTAAACGGTTTGGACGAAGATTATATCCAAAAACTCCAAAAAACCGACGACGGAAAATATATCGTTACGTTAGATTATCCCGACGTTATCCCTTTTATGAAAAGTGCCGAAGATGAAAACGCACGCAAGGAACTTAACTATAAATATAACCGCCGCGGCGGAGAAAAAAACGTAGCGTTATTGGAAGACTCCCTCACGCTACGCCGCGAGAGCGCGCATCTCTTGGGTTACAAAACGTATGCCGACGTACAATTAGAAAACCGCATGGCTAAAAATCCCAAAAAAGTGATGACGTTTTTGAAAGATTTGCAAAAGAAATTAACGCCGCTGGGAAAAGAAGAAACCAAAAAAATGGTGGCCTATAAAAACGAAAAAACCGGCAAAAAATCACGCGAACTTTTCCCGTGGGAAAGTGCCTACTGGGGTTATAAATACAGCAAGGAATATCTCAATTTAGACAGCGAAAAAATCAAAGAATATTTCCCGTCGCAAGTTGTTATTGACGGGATGTTAGATTTATTCGGCAATTTGTTTGGCATTACGTTTGAGCCGGTAAATATTCCCGTATGGCACGAGGACGTCAAAGCGTTTGCCATTAAAGACAAACAGGATAAACATTTAATTGCTTACTTTTATATGGACCTTTACCCGCGCGAAGGCAAATATAAACACGCGGCCTGTTTTGATTTAGTCGGCGGAGAAGAAAAACAAGACGGCAGTTATCAAACGCCGTTTGTGGCGATTGTGGCTAACATGAATAAGCCGTCTAAAGACACGCCGTCTTTATTAAAACATAGCGAAGTGGAAACGCTGTTTCACGAGTTCGGCCACGTCTTGCACAATGCGCTCACGCGTGCCAAATATGCCCCGCAAGCGGGCACGAGCGTGAGTTGGGATTTTGTGGAAGCCCCCAGCCAACTTTTGGAGCGTTGGGCATGGAATCCGACGGTACTTAAAAAAATCAGCAAGCACTACAAAACGGGTGAGCCGCTGCCGGATGATATTATCAAACGCATGATTGATGCAAAAAATTTCGGCACGGGCAACGCTTATTTGCGCCAAAACTTTTTTGCGCAATATGATATGACACTTCACACCATGGATAAAACGCCCGATACCACCAAACTTTATTACGATATGACGAAAAAAATCTGCCATATCAACCTGCTTAAAAACACCATTCCGCAAGCGGCGTTTGGGCATATTATGGGCGGCTACGATGCGGGCTATTACGGGTATTTATGGTCGGAGGTAATTGCGGAAGATTTTTTCAGCGAGTTTGAAAAAAACGGTATTTTTGACACGAACACCGGCCTCAAATACCGCCGCGAAATTTTGGAAAAAGGCAGTACCATAGAAGAAGAAGATATGGTTAAAAACTTTTTGGGCCGCCCGGTCAGTAACGAGCCGTTCTTAAAATCTATTGGGTTAAAATAGGAGATACTATGAGCATTGTTATCGGCATTGACGTAGGCGGTTCCACTACAAAAATCGTAGGATACACGGACGACGGAAAGCCTGTTTCTTTTCTAAAAGTAGAAGCGGCCGACCCGCAAACCTCGGCCTACGGCGCGTTTGGAAAGTTTGTCAGCGACAACGGGCTTAACTTGTCCGACATTACCCGCATTATTTTAACCGGAGTCGGTGCGTCTTTATTTACCAAAGATATTTATGGTATCCCTACCGAAAAAGTAGATGAATTTTTGGCTATCGGACTGGGCGGGCTGGAACTGTCGGGTAAAAAGGAAGGACTCATTGTCAGTATGGGAACCGGAACGGCCTTTGTGCGTGCCGGTCAAAACGGCATCCAACATATCGGCGGCTCCGGCATAGGCGGTGGAACGGTCGTGGGCTTGTGCGGCAAAATGTGCGGCGCGACCTCGTTCAAAACGGTTACCGAACTGGCTAAAACGGGTCAATTAGATAAAGTGGACCTAAACATTAAAGATATCAGCGTGGCCGAAATTCCTACCTTGCCGCCCGATACCACCGCCTCTAACTTTGGCAAAATGGAAGACGGGGCAACCCCGGCGGACATTACATTGGGCATTTTGAATATGACGTTCCAAACGATTGGCATGCTCGCCGTGTTTGCCTGCCGCAACGATAGCGTCAAGGATGTGGTTTTAACGGGAACACTTGCGCAAGTGCCGTTTGCTAAAAAAGTATTTGACGCGCTGTATAAAATGCACGGCGTAAAATTTACTATTCCGCAAAATGCGCTGTATGCTACGGCCACAGGGGCGGCCTTATCGTACTTAAAAAAACATGGAAAATAAACCGTCTGTAAATGCATCCTATAAAAAATCAAGTTTCGGCCCGGCGTTTTTGTTTGTATCAAAGCGCCGCCGAACGGCCTTGGCGGCATATTACGAGTTTTGCCGTTTAATGGACGATATTGCTGACGAGCCCAACGTTAAAGATCCACGTAAAGAATTAGATTTTTGGCAGGAAGAAGTAACGCACATTTTTAATCACACCCCGCAAACGCAACTGGGCCAACAATTAGCGCAAGCGGTGGATGAATTTGCTATCGGTAAAGAAAGTTTTGTGCAACTGATTGAAGGCATGCGTGATGACCTGAATGGCAAAACCTATGACACGTTAGACGCGCTCAACACCTACTTATACCGCGTAGCGGAAGTGGTGGGGCTTGCTACGTTGGATATCTTGGACGTTCCTAAAACGCCCGCACGCGCACTGGCCGAAAATCTGGGCCGCGCCGTGCAACTGACTAACATTATCCGCGATGTGTCTGCCGACGCAAAATTACACCGCGTCTATTTGCCGGCGGATTTGTTAGCCAAATACGGCCTGACACGGGAATATATTTTAGCCGGTAAATCCCCGCAAAAAACGGCCCAAGTATTAGCCGAACTGGCGCAACTGGCCGACGAATATTATAAAAAAGCGTTTGCCCAAATGCGCACACTCCCCCGTTTCAAAATGCTGCCTTGCCGGATGATGGGGTGCGTTTATGCTAAAAATCTTGCTAAAATAAGAAAAAGCGGTTTTGTCGTTTCGCACAGCGTGAAACTGACGAAAACCGAAAAGTTACTAGGAGTTTGTCATGCGTTGTATCAAACTTTTTTTGCTTAACGGGCTTTTGTGCACAACGACGGCGTTTGCCGCTAACACGTCTGCAAAATTTACGAATGTGCAATCGTGTTTGGAGCAAGGCAAAAAAGAATTTAACGCGCCGGATTATCAGGCGGCAAAAACCACTTTTACCCAATGCGTCCAATTAGACCCTAAAAATTCTGATGCGCAGTTGTCTCTGGCCGGTGCGCTTTTAACCTTAGACGATTTGGACGGTGCAGACACGGCTTTTCGCACTGCCCTTGCGGAAATGAAACGTACGTCGCCTTATTTGTCATACACCTATTCTATGTTGGGGGATATCGCCCTGAAACGGCAAAGAAACGATGAAGCGTTAGAGTGGTACAGCAAGTCGCTCGTGTCCAACGCGGCCAATGTTAATTCTTTAGTGGGCAAAGGCGTTATTACCGAATATAAGGGCGATAAAAAAGGAGCCGCGGGCTTTTACCGCTCGGCCCTGGCCGTAGAGCCGCTTAACTTAATTGCGCGCCAACGGCTTATCAATTTAGAGCCGGATTACATGAGTGATGAAGAAATTTTAGATGCCTTAAAACAGCGTTACGCCGTCCAACCCGACGTAACCGAATTGACGGATTCGTTGCGCCAGTTGTTTAGCGATATTCACTTGGCTGAACAGCGAAAAGGGGTGAGTTATTTACATAATAAATACCCCAAAGTGCCGGGCGAGTATTTGGTGGTGTTAAACAAAGGTACGGCGTTTGAGCGTGAAATTTTAACTTTATCGGGCTATCAGGCGTTGCAAAAACATATCGGGCAAGACGCAATTTCCGTTTTTCAGCGGGTGGGCGTTCCGGTGCAGGATGTGTTCAAACTGCGCGATTTGAAAGGATATAAGTTGTTCAAAAAAGACAATACACTCACGCCCAACGGCTTTTTTGCATACACCGAAGCGTTGCAAAACCGCAAAGCGTTTCTGTTGCCTAACGAGTCGGTACCGCCTAGCAAAGAACTACTTAAACAAATGGCCCGGTTAGAAGAAGAACTTAAAAAAGCCGGATATACGGAAATTTCATCTAAAGAGTTAAAATTTTTGAAGAAGCACACAAAATGTTCCGACGAAACGATGCGTGAACAATTGGGCTTGTATTTAATGCCGGTAAGCAAAACCGAAAGCCGGTATTTTATTATTGCCCGCCAAACGCCCGACCCCAAGAAAAATGCGTTATATTATCTGCTGATGAAGGAAAAATCAAAGTACGATAAAACCGTCAAAGTCCCGCGTAATACGCTGGTGGAAAGTTATGCGTATTACGGTTATTCGTTGTGTTTAGACGACGGAAAACTCGTACAGGAATAACTTGGCGTTTCCTTAATGTATGCCACAATACTTTGCGGATATCAAAGAAACTGAATTTTTCCTACTGGACGACGAGGCCCACCACGCCGCCAATGTCCAACGCCACAAAGAGGGCGACACGATATTGGTGTTTGACGGTGCGGGCCGCCAGTACGACGGGCGCATTGATAAAATCCAAAAAAATTTTGTACGCGGCACGCTATTAAAACCGCGCGAAGTGCGCCGCGTACCGCTTGAAATCACACTGTGTTTTGTGCCTAATTCGCGCGTCGGGTTGGAAGAAACTTTAGATAAATGTACGCAACTGGGCGTATCGTTTTTTCAACCGATTTCTTCCGCGCGTAGCGAGTATGACATCTTCAAAAAGTGGCAAGAAAAACAAGCCCGTTGGGAGCAAATTATGCTCGCCGCGTGCAAACAATGTAATACGCCTTTTCTGCCTAAAATTTTGCCGCCTGCGCCGTTTACGCAAGTAATTTCCGACGAACACACACCGTCTTTAATTGCCTACGAGGCCGAACAAACGCACACGCTTGCGTGGGGGATAAAACAACTTGGCTCGCCTAAAAACGTGCGCGTGTTTATCGGCCCAGCGGGCGGGTGGACGGCAGACGAAATTTCACTCGCCGCCAAACACCATACCCCCGCAGTAACGCTGGGCGTAAATATCTTGCGGGCCGAAACGGCTTGTATCGCCGCGTGCGCGAAACTCTTATGACGACTTTTTTTATTAAAACGTTCGGTTGCCGCGTCAATCAAGTGGAAAGCCAAGCTCTATTGGAAGATTTTTTGCGCCACGGTTTTTCGCCCGCAAAAAATTTTGAAACTGCCGATATTTGTTTATTAAATACGTGCACCGTCACCCACCAAGCCGATAAAGATGTGGAAAAACTCATCCGGCAAATTTTGCGCCGCAATCCGTCGGCGCGGCTCGTGCTGACGGGTTGTTATGCCGCCGCGCACGCGGCGCATATACGGGAAAGTTTCCCGTTGGCGCAAATCGTAAACAAGTATGATTTGGGCCGCGTGCTTTTTAATGAAGATGACATTTGTTGGACTGTTTCCGGCCACGAGGGCCACAGCCGCGCGTTTATTAAAATTCAAGACGGGTGCGACTGTTTTTGCTCGTACTGCATTGTTCCGTTTGCGCGCAAAGAAAAACGTTCTAAACCTCTTGAAGATGTGCTTGCGGAAATAAAAAATTTAGTGAAAAACGGGTTTGCCGAAATTGTGCTTACAGGCATTAACATCGGTAATTATAACTGCCCGAAAACGGGGAAAGATTTAGCCGCGCTATGCGCGGAAATTGCGAAACTACCGGGCGATTTTCGCGTGCGGTTTTCGTCCATAGAGTTGCAAACGGTATCGGACGGAATTATTCAAGCGATGAAAATTTTTCCCGCGCGGTTTTGCAATTATTTTCACTTGCCGTTGCAGGCGGGTAGCGACAGCGTACTCAAAGCGATGAACCGTCATTACGATACAGCTGCGTACGCCGCGCGCGTGCGCGATTTGCGCGCGAGTGTGCCGCAAATCGGTATTTTTGCCGACGTGATTGCCGGATTTCCCACCGAAACAAAAGAAAATTTTGAAGAAACGGTATCTTTTATCCGCGCGCAAAAATTGGCGGGACTTCACGTCTTTAGTTATTCGCCGCGCCCCGGCACAAAGGCGGCCGCGTTGCCGCAACTGCCCGCGGACGAAATCAAACGCCGCGCCGAACTGTTGCGCGCGTTAGATAAAGAACTGCGCGAAAATTTTGCCGCGTCGCTTGTCGGTACAGAACAAACTGTTTTTATAGAGGAACACAAAGAGGGTCAAACGCGTGGAATAACGTCTAATTTCCAACAAGTAATTTTAGAAAATGCCCCGCAAAATTTACACGGTTTGGCGCATGTGAAAATTACGCATGCCGAAAGTGCGCTGTGCTATGGCTCTTTGTAACGTCAAAATTACAAATTTATTGTTGCGCTGTTTTACAAAATTTTGTTCCAAAATCGGTTCTTCCGATACATTCTGTTTGGTCTGGTTTTGCGGAATGGTCAAGCCATACACGATATTCAAAATATCTATGAGAAGAACAAGTGATCCAATTATCAACATATCCGGGGCAATATACGGCGTAAATGTAGTTGGTACTATCTCTG
>Ga0310694_10007098_pt1 | contig 10556 bp, 13 predicted proteins | sample 174DNAGHGhighgp2_FD_203884 | JGI IMG/M metagenome (GOLD analysis project Ga0310694, IMG submission 203884) | Sheep rumen microbial communities from Palmerston North, Manawatu-Wanganui, New Zealand - 1742 DNA GHGhigh gp2 (v2) (version 2) | ecosystem: Host-associated > Mammals > Digestive system... | reverse complement strand
TCAGCGTTGAGGAAGGTGTTGACGTTGTCAACATCAAGACTGGTGACAAAATCGTGTTTGCCATGAAGGTCACAGACGAGAACGCGTCGGCTGCGTTCGGTCCGCTCAAGCACGCGATGGAGCGTGCCAAGAACTCGCTCATGCCGAAGGCCGAAAAGCCGGAGGTGGTTTCCGACGTCCTTCCTCAGGAAAAAGGGAAGAAGTTCTTCAAGAGAATGGATGCGGACGGATTCAATGAGCAGCTGAACGCCGTAGTCGACAACGCGAACGCGAGGCTCGCGGAAATACGCGGAGGATCTGACATCAAGGATGTCGTCATTGCATTCGCGTTTGACGGCGGACGCTGCATTGTCCGTTCTGGCGATCGAGAGATCGCTGACGAAATCACCACTGATGACATCTGGGCGTCCTTCAAGCGTTGCCGCGCGGCAATCTGGCAGTGCGTGGACGACGCGAAGCCGGCCAGGGCCAGACGCACGTTCGAGCGCTTCGAGCGCAGGGTCGAGAAGCCTGTCGATGACAAGCGTGATTTCGCGCACAAGCTCCAGGACTCCATCGTATCTGCGAACGAGAAGCTCCGCGAGATCGGAGAGAACGAACTCTCCGTGGAGTCAGACGTAGTCGGATTCTACGTAAAGAGTGGAACGCTTCCTGTCGCATCCCTGCCAAATGGAGTTGGAAGCGCCGACGAGGCGTTGGAGAAGATCACCGAAAAGGTGTGGTCCTTCGTCAACAGTGCGAAAGGCGCAGCGGAGCGCCGGAAGCAGTGTTCCGACAGGGCTGCCGAGATCGAAGCCGACTCGCAGTGGGACATGGCCTTCATCAAGAAGGCCAATCCTGAGGCCGACGATACCAAGCCGTGGGCTCTCGGTCCGAACCCGGAGATGGCCTCTGCCATCGTAAAGGCCGTGAACGATGCGGTTAGTGCATTCAACCGTTCCCTTCTCATGATGTTCGGAGAAGTATCCGATCTTCTCGGAGGGAAGGAGGAGATGCGCCTGACAGCAAAGGGATTCACGCGCGGGATTGTCGTCTCTGTGGGGAAGTCTCCCTGCTTCATCTCGATGTTCCCCTTGATGGGGAACAACAAGACGACTGGGGAGTCGGTTGCGTTCGTCACGGCGAAAATCGCGGCGATCGGCGAGAGCCGGACGAAGTTCTATCAGGCCGTTGCGGCAGAGCACGCGCGGCAGGAGAAGCTTCGCTCGATCTCCGAGAAGCGCGTTGCGCTTGATGAGGAACTGAAGGCCATGGCGATGTAACGGTATCGCCATCTAGTACATCCCCCTCCCCTGTTCGCGGGGGAGGGGGAATTGCAAAGGAGGTTTGATGAAATATAGGCAATTCGCTGGTCTCGGGAAGACGAACCAGCAAGTGTATTTCAAGGAAGGAATTGAGATGCTCTACCCATCTCAGCAGACGCCGATTAAGATCGCGATCCTTCCTTCATACGAAAAGGGAAACCCAGATCCGACGGCGTGGGTCCCATCGCTGTCAGGAGATGAGGAGTCTGACTTCTACTGCGCGGTTCGCGCTGCGAAGTTCGTAGGGCACGGAAATAGGCGGAGTAAGACCGCTTTTATTAGCCCGAAGACTTTTCTTGGTCCTGAAGCTGACGACCCGTATGAAGCTTTCTTTACCTATTGTTCAGGAAGCGAGAAATGGTCGTACCTGACGGAGAATAAGAAGGGGAAGAGGCTCAACGGAGAGCCGGACGGCGCCGTGTTCACGAACATGAGGACCATGTTCGTCGCAAACGTAATTGACATGTCTGTCGGTTCGCGAGGAGGCGTTTTCGTGACCGAGCTATCTGAGACAGTACTGAACAGCATTCTGTACGCCGAGAGGAAGAACGGTGCTCAAATCGACGGTATCGTGTTCCAGAAGGATGCATCCGGGAAACCAGTGTACGAGGACATCACGAACCCCAAGAACGCGCTCGTCATCGAGATCGTGTGGGCCGGCAACAAATACATTGCAAGGCCTGCAGTCGACTCGAAGGGCTGCATCATGCGCACAGAGATCCCGGAGACTCTTCTCCGCCATAGAAGGCACATGGAGGAACCGGACACGTTCCTCATCAGGCCTGAGAGCAACCAGGCCATTGTCGACAGGATCGCCGGCATGCTAAGAGGCTACAAAAGGCCAGGAACTGACGAAGATGAGATCATCGCCCTGAAGGAGGCGATGGAATTCTACTATGGGAAGGGCGTCTACATGGTCGACGAGGAGGCAAGTGACCGTGATGACCCGTTTGAGAACGCGGCAAAGTCGACAGTTGAAGCAGATCCTGAAAAGAAGGCTGAGGCTGTGGACGATGCGGTCAATCGGGCCGTGGATCACGAGAGGTATGTGCCAGTCGACAAAGATCAACAACAGAAACCTAGAAGGAGGAAGGTGAAGCCGATTGTAGTCGACGACGGAGAAAAGAAGGTCGTTCCGATGACGGCTGATCCTTACCGAGACGATGCTCCTGGAGAGGACATTGATCCGTCTGACATCGCCGCAGTCAGGGCAATGCTATCTGGCGGCTGACAATGAAGAAAAGGAAATAAAACATGACAAAGGAAGAAATGCTGTATATGATGGATGCACGTCATGAACTGCCAGCGTCATTCAGCAACGATGAACGAAAGATGTACTCCGAAACAATGGATCGCGCATACCAGAAGGTAAAGGATGTAGATCCTTTCCCGCCTGGTACAGAGGTCGAAGTCGTGAACGACTCCGATTTGCAAAATGGTGACGGCAGAGACGCGCACGTGATAGGACACACTGTGATAATAAAGGGAAATTACCAGTTTGAGTGCGGAGGAGGTGGATTTGGGGCGAGTCCTGACATTGCGCATCCGAAGGTGATGACGTCATCGGAAATGCAGGCAAGAGATGGGGTTATCCCAAACGCGCTTTCATCCATGCTTGAATACGCAATCATAACAGATGTTCCAGATGCTTCGTATGCATGGTGGCCTCATTTTGCGTTTAAGCCAATTAGGATTCCGACCCCTGCTCTTTCAGTTAGCAGGTTACTTGATATTGCAAAGAAAAAGAGAGATGCTTTGATCAAAAGTGAATCCGAAGAAGTGTTTGGGCTTGTGATGGGCTATTTGCGCGGTCTGAGACTAACTCCAGAGCAGATTGATACCATGATGAAGGTCATCGACGGTTCTGTTTCAGCGAACAAAAAGGAAGTGGAAAAGAAAGGATAGGAAAATGGCTAAAAAAGAGAATGAAGACAGCCTGATGGCTGCGGTGCTCGGCGGTTTCAAGGCCGCCGGCATGACAGACGTGGAGTCCGTGACGACGATTACGGACTATTTCCGAAACATGAAGTACATAGACATGTTCGATCCCGTGAAGGGTCGTCCGTGTCTCGCGATGGAATGGCTACTTGGAGCAAGAGGCTTTCCGGCCGGAAAGGTCTATCAGCTCAGGGCTTCGTTCAGCTCTGGAAAGTCGTCTTTCCTTTACTACGTATACGGGTGCGCCCTATATGGAAGCAAAGGACAGGACGATCGCAATGCGTTCGTGATGCATGTTGAGACGGAGGGAGCTCCGAATCCGGATGACTATGTCGCGAAATTCGGGGTAGACCCGCACCTGTTTCTGTATGTGAAGGCCAACGACCTGAACGATCTGTTCAAGAAGATAGACACTTTCGACATGGCCATCCATGGAGGAAGGGACGGGACGATTAATCCGGAGACTGGTCGTGCAACGAAGTCGAAGTTCACGAAGGAGAACGCACTCGACCCAAACATGGAGAAGCCTTCAATTGTCGGAGTCGATTCGCTCTCAAATGTCGGAAGCGACGCCGGCGGTGACTTCGTAGACTTGGACAAGAGCGAGAAGCCTGGAGGAGACTCGAAGGACGTCCGCAGGTTCTTCAGGGCGAGGGAGCAGGACTATGATCGCCATCAGCTCACCCTGTTCGTCACGACGCACGAGACGACAGAGATTAAGACTGGGCCGGGCGCCGGCTACGGAGGACCAAAATCCACCGCTAGAAACCAGAAGGCACTCGGCATGGCGCTTACCGTTGCGATCGACACGAAGGATTACCCGTGGAAGGGCGGAAAGGACGGCAAGGAGGTACTTGGTTCTCGACAGATCCTGACGACGTTCAAGAACAAGTTGGCTCCGCGCAACAGGACGATCAGCCTGTTCAGAAAGAACCTCGGCGGATATGACATGGCAGAGACCGACCTCCAGTTCTTCATGGGAGATCCGAAGAACAACAACTGCGGCAACAACCCGTTCGCTCCAGGAGGATTCCTGTGCCCAGAAGGCGCGAAGCACGGAATCACGCGTGTTCGTGGCGGATGGTCCGCTCCGATGATCTCGGACAAGGTGTTCAAGAGCGCAGACGAGTTCGTAGAGGCGCTTTACTCGGACGAGGATCGACTGAAGCGCATCCGCGAGCATCTTCGTATCAGGGGGTTCGGTTTCGACTTCGAGACCAAGTACACGGTCAACGAAGTTGAAGAGAGCCGCTCCGTCCCTGAAGTCCAGGAAGAGCAGGCCGAAGATGAGGCCGAGGACTCGGAAGGCTGATGGACGAGTTTGCGGAAATCTATTGGGCCGCGGCCTGCCTGGTGTTCTGGGCGGGCTGCGGAGTGTCTGACTGCCAGTTCGCGGATGCGGTTAACCTGACGTGCGACATGTCTGGATTAACCGCTTCCGAGGAAGCCGTCCTGAAGGAAACAATTAACAAGATGACAAAAGGGAAATGACAATAATGGCACTCATCGACGAAGTGAAGAATGAAATAAAGATGGCGCACACTCCGAAAGTCCCTGAACAGGCGGAGAAGAAGCCAGAGAAGAAGAGGCGGCAGAGGACCAAGGAGGAAATCGCCGCCTATATTGCGCGTAAGCGGGCTGAGGAGGAGAAGAGGATGCTCGCAAATCAGGGAAGTCAATCTCCAAAGAAGCAACGCCGTAAACGCAGGAAGACTGAAGGACCGACTGATGCACCTATTCCTCCGAATCAGGACATTCCAGAGAAGAAGGAACGGAAGCCTCGGCAGAAGAAGTGTGAGTCTTCCTGCACGAAGTACAGACCGAGGCATGTCCAGACGATTGACCTTCCTGACGGCGGGTCGCTTGTCGTAATCTACATGGCCGGAAATCAGTCATGACAAACAAGGAAACTGTCGAATACGCCAGGAAGCTCGCTCTTTGCGACGAAGTCCTGAACCGTGAAATCCGCTGGTGGCATCGCCGGCAGGGATGCCTACCGCTTGGAGACAGGGGAAAGACATTCATCAAATGGCTCGACTGGACGATTGAATATCTGTCTGACCAGATCGACAGGTGGTACGACGTCCCGAAGGAGCTTCCGCCTGCAGAGGACATCGTCTGCGCGCTGCGTGTGAACGCCGAAGGTGACTTCCTCGCGCTGTATCAGGAGAAGAAGGCCAATAGCTGCTGCATGACCGACGTGAACTGCTACGTCGAGGAGGGCGTCGTCTACTCGAACCTCTGGCTTCGGAGCAAATATGCCGATCTGACAAACGACACGGCGAGAGAAATCGCCGAGCAGTTCAGAAAGGTCGGATATTCCGCAGAAGTTATTGTCGAAGAAGAGGACAATCGCGAGGCGTCTGTCTGCGCGCAGATCGACTTCCCGCTCTACCGAGACATGGCGAAAAGCGGACGGAATGCAGAAGCGGTCTTTATGTGCTCTGAGAAATGTGGTACAATATCTTGCATGAAAACCGAAAACAAGAGCGCCGAAAAGAAAAGCGTCGAAGATCGCGTCTTTCAGGTTGTGAACGACGAGATGGTCTCGTTCAAAGCCGGAATTGGAAGAGACACTAAATTCGTCGAAGACCTTGAGGCTGACGAGCTCGATATGATAGAACTCGTCATGGCCCTAGAGGACGAGTTTGGGTTCGAGATTCCAGACAAGGACGCAGAGGGGCTGAAGACGGTCGGAGACGCGATCGACTACATCAAGAAGAAGATTGAGCTGTTCAATGGCAAAGAGGAAGCCAAAGAGGCACAAGCGTAAAAAGCTTGAGAAAAAGACCACGATCCGCAACCGTCTCATGCGGCTGTGGGTGGAGAAGGTACGAGTCCTGCACGGCGACAGGTGCGCCGTGTGCGGACGCGCCTACGGAGACGTCGACGCGAAGGGCAAGGAGTGTTTCCTGAACGCGCACCACATCGACAGCCGCAACACGAACCCGCGGCTCCGGTGGGACGCGCTGAACGGGATACTCCTCTGCCCGAAGCACCACAAGTTCTCGAAGAACTCCGCGCACAAGGGGTCGATCTGGTTTATCACGTGGCTACAGAAGTACAGGTGGAACCAGTACGTGTACATCATGTCTCACAGGGACGAGGACATCGACATCGAAAACCGTGACGTGCTGTACGCGATCGAGGAGCGCCTTAAGGCGCCACCTACAGACTCCGAGCTTGCGATCGTGAAAACAAAGGAAAGGGAAGGCATTGATGAAGGTTGACTACGACAAGATGGAAGGCGCCGAAACGCCGGCGTCGTTGATGAGGAACTACGTGCTCGAGCACGTGTCCGCGCTCATGATCATGGGCGGCATCGAGACGATCTCGTTCAAGAAGTACGAGATCGGAGGCGGGTCGAGGATCCATACGTCCGTGTCGTTCTTCAAGGGAGCCCCGGACGAGATCGTCACGCAGGGCGTCGTCATGAAGGACGCGCTGGCACAAATACTTTCAGTCGCGAACATATCCAGGGCGGTCCTCAGGCTTTCGGAAGAGGACTTGCAGGGAATGAGGAATTTCTGGAACGGGCCGGAGCCTTCGGAAGCACCGAAGGAGACGGAGCAGGAACAGCAGAAGGCGTAGCATGACGTTCTACTTGAGGGATGACAGCGGGAGCCGCAGTCAGGTGAGGGTTGACGAGCTGGTTGGTTATCAGCTCAGGCAGGCCTCTGCCGTAGCGGACGGACTCGCAAGGCTTATTCCGCACGAGGGCGTCGACTATGAGATATCTCCAGGCGAAAATTCAATCATCCCGCTCACTGACAAGGGAGAGGGATGGAGAGAATACGTTGAGCTTTCGTCTGACGGAATGCCTTTTGAGGACATGAGAGATCGCCTTGCGGAAGTCATGCCGAAGGAGGGCGTGGACTTCGACCCGGTGATAGTGTTCTCGGGTTCCGACAAGTCGCGCATCTCGTTCGAGATGGAGATCATGACTGAGCGTGGCTCTCTCTGGAAGAGCTACGTCATGAAGATGATTAGGAAATACCCGCCGACTCTTGAATATGCGGGAGAGATGCTGCCAGATGGCGGCGAAACCGAAAACGTGGAGGGTGTTGAAAATGAGGAAGTCGTGCCTTGAGTGCGTCGCGAAGCATTTGGGATCTGCGGCCGTATACATCGAGGAAGTCCAGACAGGCTATCCGAACTACTTCGGGTTCGTCTACGGACAGCTTGACCACGCGGCGTCCGAGTGCTTCGAGGAAATTCCAGAACTCGCATGGACGATCCGCGAGCACAGAATCAAATGGGCTGAAACCCGCAGGAGCGAGAATCAGCACAGGATCCCATTTGAGGCCATGTTCGCGTACATAGACATGGTGGAAGAGGTTGGTGAGCCAATAGAAATACCTAAAGGCGTGTACGCAGGACTGAAGCTCGGAAAGGACGGGACACCTGTTTTCTCGATGGATACGCGTCCAGTTGAGGAAATCGAGGATGGAAGTCATAATGGGCTCACGCCATTTCAGATTGCATCAGATGTTTCGGACGTAAACGGTCCGCTTAACCACAGCACGCCAAGCTAAGGAGGAAGTATGGCAACAGGAACAGTAGAGAAATACACGGAGCATCCGTCGATCACCGTGATCAACGGACAGCCGAAGCTCCGCGTCTTCGAGGACTTCTTCATCGAGGAAGGCCTTCCGAAATGGCGCAAGATCAAGGTCGAACTCGACAACGAGGACGCTGCCAGATCCGACAGCAAGGGAGATCCGTCTTGGGATTGGAACGGGAACGGCTCCATAACAAGTCGAAGGTCAAATCGGAATCTCCTTGGAAGCGCGAAGAGCGACAGAAGATCCTACATAAACAGGGCAGCAGACAGGTCGAGCATTAACCAGGCTGTAAGGCAGACAGAGAAGAAGAAGTCTTGGTTCCGCCGCATGTTCGAGAAGTTCGTCGGAAGCGAGAAGGGAGAGCCTGTCGAAAAGGTGTTCGGACAGGTGAAGACGGCCATGCTGTCTCCGACGAACGAGGAGCTGATCAAGGCACGAACGATCGTCGACACTGTAGAGAAGAACCTCCGTGTGAGCGGCCAGTACGAGATAGCCGAGCGCCTTGACGGCAACAGGAGTGTGCTGGAGGCCGAGGTTGCGCTTGTCAGCGCAGGGAGCCTGAAGTACATATCTGAGGAGCAGATAATCCAGTTCATGCTCAAGTCAGAGCGCGGCGTTAGAATGGAGTTCCTCAGGTACTACCCGAACATCATGCCGCAGAATGTCGCGAAGACGAAGATCGTGTTCGACGGTCTTCTCGTGTTCGACAACTACTGCGTCATGTACTTCGACCCAGGCACGGCGAAGTTCTCGCTCGTCAAGGAGCTTGAGGATGACGCCGCAAGGGCAAAGAGGCGCGACCCGATCCTGTTTGGGATGATACACGGCAGCCGGAAGCTCTACTACGTCGCGGACTGGGTTACGCAAGACGACGACATCACGCTCGAGAAGCTCGAGACGGTGCTCGGGGAGAAGGCTTACGACCTTGGCCAAGAGCAGATGATCGGAACAGACGTTAGCATCTCGAATGCGCTCGACAGCATGATAGTGAACGTCCAGACGCAAGTTGATGAAGAAGCGAAGAACGGGACGCTCATCACGGACGAGAACATGATGGAGTTCGTGATGAACGGAACGGCCCCGAAGCGTCTTGAGAAGAAGCTACGCGGCATCGGGCTTGTTCCGATTTCCGAGCGCGACAAGAAGAGGTCCAAGAAGAAACGGCACCGTCACGGCAAGGACTGGAAGAAGTAAAGGTCCGCACATCAAATACAAAGGCTCACCCGTTCGGGTGGGCCTTTTTGTTTCAAGGAGGAATCATTGGAAATCTTAGGAAGAAAAAAGCGTCCTGAATGGACGTGCATCGCCGAGCGCGAGTTCGACGGCGACATCGTCATAACGGACCCTTGCTACATCAGGTATAACGGAAAGCCGATTGACTGGGGTTCGCACGAGGAGAGGATTAAGGAAGCCGGGCTGTGCAACCGGACATACTACGGGGACTGGGGATGCACGGTGTTCGCGGCGATGGGCCCGGTTGGACATTCGTACGACAAATCAGCCAAGATCGGCGAGTTCTGCGCGGACTCTGGAATGGTGTGCGTTCTTGACATTCGCGACGCGATGAGGATATGCCCAGACATTGACAAGTGGATCGTGGAGCACGACTGGTGGGCGACGGTCATCAGGGGATTCAAGGGAAAGGTCAGGCTCATGACGTTGACGACGAAGCGCTGGATGAACACGGATAGGATGACCGAGGACGAGAAGAATAGCCTCGGGATCAAGGGGAGGCGCATGTACTACGACGACACGGAGCTCCGCGTGCGCGGAGACGGGATGAAGGACGGGAACACGTTCTGTTTCGAGAGTTACCAGACAAGCCTGTAGGAGGTAGCATGGAAGATGAAAACGTGCCGGAGCTAAAGCTGTCAGGTAAGCCGGCAGTCTTGTGCACAGGAGAATACATAAGGAGAAAAAAACAGCTAAGCCGTTTGCTTGGAGTGTCTTTTATAGATGCTGACAGGATTTTGCAGGAGAATGGGATTGATAGGCTTGTTGGCATAAACAGATTCAGGGAGGATTTTAATGAAAAAGCTACTTGAAAAGGCCGCAAGGGCATGGGCAGGCGCGACTCTCAACATCAAGAAGTTCGCAGACGCCTATGTTGAGGCTGTTGGTAAGTTCAGGGAAGAGGCTATGGAGAGGTTCTCCGCGGCGTATCCGATGTTCGGAAAACGCGAATGGCGCCGACTCGGGCAGATAGGAGCCGGAAGTCTTCTCCCGCAGTTCTTCTTCAAGAGCGACTTCTTCGTCGGCAGGCTCCTGAACATGAACAGCTCGATGCGCATCCAGAAGGCGCTTGTCGGAGCGTCGAACGACGGAAGAATCCGTGTCGACCGCGGGAACGGACCCGAGAAGGTCAATCTCGCAGACCTCACGCGCAAGGAGGAGAAGGCGCTCATCCTGCTTCTCAGCGAGGAGAACGAGAAGCTCTCGCCAGACGAGTTGAAGCTCAAGTATCGCACGCTTGTCGCAAATGTCAACAAGTCGAACAAGAAGTGCGGAGTACGCTGGTCAATCCGTGTTATCGGAGGAAAGCGTGTCGCTCATATCAGCCGGGCCTGCAACTTGGATCGGGGAGACATCGACTTCATCAGGTTCCGTCTTGGAGGAGCGAAAGGGATCGGAAAGTGCGGACGGATGCCGCGCGAGATACTGTCTGACCTCGTGAATGTTGTGATAGATCTCAATTCGCTCAGGGACGATGAATGGGATTTTGAGGAAAAGCATGGACAGCGAGACATGT
>Ga0310694_10007097_pt1 | contig 10558 bp, 5 predicted proteins | sample 174DNAGHGhighgp2_FD_203884 | JGI IMG/M metagenome (GOLD analysis project Ga0310694, IMG submission 203884) | Sheep rumen microbial communities from Palmerston North, Manawatu-Wanganui, New Zealand - 1742 DNA GHGhigh gp2 (v2) (version 2) | ecosystem: Host-associated > Mammals > Digestive system >... | reverse complement strand
GCTCAAAGACTTGTATAACAAGGGTTTGCTTTATAAAGGTTACACCATTCAGCCTTACTCGCCTGCCGCTGGCACAGGCCTCAGCTCGCATGAACTGAACATGCCTGGCTGCTACCGCGACGTGAAAGACTTGACCTGCGTGGCCATGTTCCGCCTGAAAGCCCAGCAAAGCAAGTTCCAACAACTGCCTTTCGGCGTCGACGTGCCTTTCAACCAAGTGCAAGTCATCGCCTGGACCACCACGCCTTGGACTTTGCCGAGCAACACGGCCTTGTGTGTTGGCCCGAACATTGAATATAACCTAGTGAAGTCGGTCAACCCCGTTTCGGGCGAGTCTACCTACCTCATCCTCGGTAAGCCGCTGATGGCTTCGTTCTTCCCCAGCGAAGAGGAAAAACCCGCTTTTGAGGATTGGAAAGTCGGCGACAAGAAACTGCCTTACGAGGTGCTTGGCACCGTGAAAGGCTCCGACCTCGTCGGCCTCGAATACGAACAGCTGATTCCGTGGGTCAACCCAGGCGAAGGTGCCTTCCGCGTCATCCCTGGCGACTATGTGACCACTGAAGACGGTACAGGCATCGTCCATATCGCTCCGACCTTTGGTGCCGACGACAAGCGCGTGGCCTTGCAAAACGGCATCCCGCCCTTGCAGATGATCGACAAGGACGGCAAAGCCCAACCCATGGTCGACCGCACGGGCAAGTTCTTCCTCATCGAAGACCTCGACCCCGAGTTTGTCAAAAACTGTATGGATGTGGAGGCTTATCGCCCCTACGCAGGTCAGTTCGTGAAAAACGCCTACGACCCCACAAAGACCGAAAAAGACAAGTCATTGGATGTCGACATCGTGGTGCTCCTCAAGGAAGAAGGCAAACTCTTCAAGAGCGAAAAGCATACGCACAACTACCCGCACTGCTGGCGCACCGACAAACCCGTGCTTTACTATCCTTTGGACAGCTGGTTCATCAAGACCACGGCCTTGAAAGACCGCATGATTGAGCTCAACAAGACCATCAACTGGAAGCCCGAGGCCACAGGCAGCGGACGTTTCGGCAATTGGCTGGAGAACCTCGTCGACTGGAACTTGTCGCGCTCGCGCTATTGGGGCACGCCGCTGCCCATTTGGCGCACCGAAGACGGCAAAGAGGAAATCTGCATTGGTAGTGTCGATGAGCTTCGCGCCGAAATCGAGAAGTCCATCAAGGCGGGATTCATGACAGAAAATCCTTACGCTTCGAGCGATTACAATAAGTTTGACCTGCACCGCCCCTATATCGACAGCGTGGTGCTGGTCTCAAAAGAAGGCAAGAAGATGTTCCGCGAGCCTGACCTCATCGACGTGTGGTTCGACAGCGGCGCCATGCCTTACGCCCAATACCACTACATGGGTGAGAAGACGAAGGACGGAAGACTGAAGACTGAAGGACAACCGCTACCGTACCCGGCCGACTTCATTGCCGAGGGCGTCGACCAAACCCGTGGCTGGTTCTTTACCTTACATGCCATTGCCACGATGTGCTTCGACAGCGTCGCCTACAAGAACGTGATTTCGAACGGCTTGGTGCTCGACAAGAATGGCAACAAGATGTCGAAACGCTTAGGCAATGCCGTCGACCCGTTTGGCGTCATTGAGAAATATGGTGCCGATGCCGTGCGTTGGTACATGATTACTAACTCACAGCCTTGGGACAACCTGAAATTTGACGAGGCTGGTGTCGATGAGGTGCGCCGCAAGTTCTTCGGAACCTTGTACAACACCTACGCCTTCTTCGCCTTGTATGCCAATATCGACAAGTTCGACTACAGCCAAGCTGACATCGACATCAAGGAGCGTCCCGAAATCGATCGTTGGATTTTGTCGGAACTCAACTCCCTCATCATCGAAGTCGACAACGCTTACCAAAGCTATGAGCCTACCCGTGCCGGACGTGCCATCGCTGAGTTTGTGGATGCCCACTTGAGCAACTGGTACGTGCGCCTCTCGCGTCGTCGTTTCTGGAAGAGCGAAGACAACCAAGACAAGCTGTCAGCCTATCAGACCCTTTACACCTGCCTTGAGACCGTGGCCCGCCTCAGCTCGCCCATTGCGCCGTTCTTCAGCGAACAACTCTACCGCGACCTGAACAACGTCACGGGTCGCAACAAGGCCGAGTCGGTGCACCTGACCGACTTCCCCGTGGCCGACAAGACCTTCATCGACAAGGCTTTGGAGGAACGCATGGAAGCCGCCCAGCTCATCTCGTCGCTGGTGCTCTCGCTGCGTAAGAAAGCCAACATCCGTGTGCGTCAACCCCTTTCGAAGATCATGATTCCCGTCGCCAACGAGGAAATGAAGGCCCAATTGGAAAAGGTGTCGCACCTCATCAAGAGCGAAGTCAACATCAAGGAAATCGAATTCCTCGCTGCCGACAACAACATCCTGGTGAAGAACGTGAAGCCTAACTTCAAGACCTTGGGCAAGAAGTACGGCAAGCAGATGAAGCAAATCCAGGCTTACTTCGCCAACATGAGCCAAGAGGAAATCCATGCCTTCGAGAAGAACAACGGTACCCACATCAATGTGGACGGCATCGACGTTGAGCTGACCCTCGAAGATGCCCTCATCTCTACGCAAGACATCCCTGGCTGGGCCGTCACCTCGCAGGACGACCTCACCGTGGCTTTGGATATGACCATCACCGACGAACTGCTGCAAGAAGGTCTCGCCCGCGAAATCGTCAACCGTGTGCAAAACCTTCGCAAGACGGGTGGCTTCGAAGTCACCGACCGTATTGTGCTGTTTGTCGAGCAAAACGAAAAGATCGATGCCGCCATCGACAAGTTCGGCGACTACATCTGCGCTGAGACCCTTGCCACCATCCAAAAGGTGGATGCCCTGGACGGCGTGGAAGCCGAAGAATTGGTGGAAGGCATTAATGTGAAATTGAAGATTCAAAAGAAAGAATAACAAATTCGGAATGCGGAATTATGAATGTTGAATGTCGCGATGCGACGCGGGGCTTTGCCCCCATTCCGTATTCATCATTCTGCATTCCGAATTAAATATATACGACAATGGAAAAGAAAGAACCCCAGGTGCGCTATTCGGATGAAGACCTTGAGGAATTCAAGGCATTGATTCTGGAAAAATTGGCGCAAGCACGTGCCAGCCTTGAGACCTTGAAGGCCAACCTCTCAGGCGGCGAACATAGCACCGACGACACAGCCCCCACTTTCAAAGTGTTGGAAGAAGGCTATGCCGTGGCCGAAAAAGAAGAAAACGCCCGTTTGGTGGCGCGTCAGGAGAAGTACATCCACAACCTTGAACTGGCACTGATGCGTATCGAAAACAAGACCTACGGCATCTGCTGCGAGACCGGACGGCTCATCCCTAAAGAAAGACTGCGCTGCGTGCCCATCACCACCCGTTGCCTCGATGCCAAACTGAAAAAGAAGTGAAAAAACAAGGCAACCGCGGCCTGTTATGGTCGTTTGTGGTGATTTTTATCGTTTTACTCTTCGACCAAATTCTCAAGATTTGGGTCAAGACGAATATGACCTTAGGCCAGGAGATTCCCGTCATAGGCCATTGGTTCAACCTGCTGTTTATTGAGAACAATGGCATGGCCTTTGGCTGGTTGGGCGGGGGTGGCTTCCTGAAGTTGGCCCTCAGTCTGTTTAGGATTGTGGCCATTGTGGCCTTGTTTTGGATTTTGGTCAGGCTATCGAAGAAAAACACCAAGTTCGGGGTGCTGTTTGGCTTGGCCCTCATCACGGCTGGTGCCATGGGCAACATTTTGGACAGCGTCTTTTACGGGCGCATTTTCAGCGACAGCACCTATTCCCAAGTAGCCACGCTTTTCCCCGACGGCGGCGGTTATGCCGGCTGGCTGCACGGGCGCGTGGTCGACATGCTGTATTTCCCGATTATTGACGTGGCGCGAGAAAACGCCTCTTGGCTGCCCGAGTTCTTCTTCGGTCCCGACGGGCATTTCATCTTCTTCCGCCCCATTTTCAACCTCGCCGACGCTGCCATCACGATAGGCGTGTTCTACATGCTCATTTTCCAGTGGAAATGGCTGAAAACGCTGAAATAAGACCCTGAAAAGTTTGTAAAGCGTTTTTCGTACTTTTCTTATTATCAATATTTTAAGAAAGTTTTTTCTCTGAAAAGTTTGTAATGGCCTTTCGTGATGCACCATGAAAGGGAAAATGTTTTACTTTTGCAGCAATCATTCAATTGAAACTAAATAAAAAAGACATGAAAAACTTCAAACCATTGCGCATCGTGTTGGGACTGCTTTTGATAGCCTCCCTCACCTCCTGCCAAAAAGACAAAACCGGAGCCTACACTCCGAAAAAGAAAATCCAGCAGATCTACTACTCGTGGAGAAACGCGGAGAAAGAGCCTTTCCAACATTGGGAATGGAACGGCGACAAGCTCAGCTCCATCACGCACTATTCGGACTACGACTTCAAGAAAGACGACACGTGGATTGAGAATTTCACCTACGAAAACAACAGAATCACGCGCGTCGACAACTACACGAACTCTGAGTACATCACCTACGAATACGACGGCGACCACCTGAAATCGGCCACCGTGTTCTACCGCAACGCCATCGCCTGCACCTGGGCCATAAGCTATGACGGCAACAAAATTAACAAGATGACTGGCACTTTCTACGACACCTATAAAAAAGAAGGCACCCAATTGCGACTCAATCCCCTGTCGCACCTGCTGCCTCCAAACGTCTGCGAAAGCATTGCCCAATGCGAACAACGGATGGCCGACCAACGCCACACGGAAGAAACCTACACCATCGCCCTGCTGCTGACGTGGAATGGCGACAACATCAGCAAACTCGTTTTTACGGGCGACGGCGAATATTTGGAATTCTTGCTGCAATACGACGACAAGAACTGCCCTCTGTACGGACTCATGGGCGGGATTGAAGACTATTTGGTCAACTTCACCCACGGACACACCACTTTCAGCAAGAACAACGTGACCTCCATCATTTTGAAGGAAGACGATGACGCCGATACCATCCGCTATGCCTACCAGTACGACAGCGACAAGTACCCCATCCTACAAACCATGTACGAAGCCTACGCCCCCGACGACAAACAAGTGTTTTACATTGAATATTAAAAACTTACAGATATGAAAACGACAAAGACCTTAACCTTGATAGCAGCGACCATGCTTTTGGCCTTGGCCTCATGCAAACCCGTTGACGACCCACAACAGGTAACCAAAAATGTGGTAGTCACCACCGCCGACCCTGCCTTCATCACAAGTAATACCGCCACACTCGGCGCAGAAGTGACCGCCGACGATGCCGGACTGCTGCTTGAACTCGGCGTATGCTGGAGCAAAACAGAAACTCCCACCATCGACGGCCAATGCGCGAAAACCTACAGGTGCTCGCAGCCCTACCAATGCTTCATCGCCAACCTTGAGCCTAACACGCAGTATCATGTGCGTGGCTTCGCCAAATACGGCACCGAATACTGCTACGGCGACGAGAAGACCTTCACCACTTTGGGCCACGACGCGCCATCGGCCTCGCCTGTCACCACCTTGGAGGCCACGGAAATCACCTATGAGAGCTTTTGCGCCGCCTATTCTCTTGTGCCTTTCGGCATGACCAACTATACCGCTGGCATGATCTACGGCACCCGCCCCGACCTCACTTTAGAGAACTGCGAAGGCATAAAAACCGGTTACTACGACAGTGAAACCGACTCCTACCCAGTGTGTTGCTACGACTTAACCCCCAATACAAAGTATTATTACCGCGCTTTTGTGGAGTATTACACGGACGACCAACCTGCCTATTTCTATGGCGAAGTCCTCAGCCTCACCACGCCAGAAGCGTCTTTTGTCCTGAATCTTGAGACCTATAATCCAGATTTATATGGGGGAAGTAATTGGGAAAGAGACATCATTGCCAACGGCGGAGGTTACTGCACCAACCTCCAATTGATTAACCAAATCGGTTTCTGCTACAGCAAGGACAACGAGTATCCGCAGTACGAATCCGACCTCTTTACCATCGCTGCCACACCCACAGGTGATATGCACTTTGAGTTTAGCAGCTACATCAGCAACCTGTCGGCTAACACCAAGTATTACATCAGAAGCTATGCCCGCTACATGACCGACAGCCTCAAGTACGGGAACGTGGTTTCGGTCACCACATACTGATGGACATGATGAAAGGCGGCCTAACACGAACCCTACTCATCGCTTTGGGCATCGTTGTATGCTGCACTATCGGACTTCCTAATTTGTACGATAAATTCTTGATTGCCAGGTTTGTTGCCCTTGCAGCAAGTCTGGCAATCCTGTTTCTTTTCGCCCTCATCGGCAAGAAACGCTGGCGGGTTCCCGACACCCCCGTGTTTTACATTTACCTGGTTTTCATCCTTCTCTGCGGCTGTTCCATACTTTGGGCCACCAACACCGCCGAAGCCGTCTTCGCCTTCTCCAACCAACTGTTAACGCCGCTCCTTGTCATCGTCTTTTACAGCCTTTTGTCGACCGAAAATACACTTACGCAAAAGACACTTTGGCTGAGCGCAGCCGTCATCTTGGCTGTATATCTGTTCTTCACCATCATACAACTGTTTCACGTCGAGAGTTTTAGCTTCGACCAACTTTATCGCGTGAGCGGCATCAGCGGGCACAAGAACCTGTTGGCCATCATGCTGTTTGTCCTTTCCGGCTTCCTGCTCACCTCGTTTGCCATCTTCGAAAACAAGCTGCTGAAGTGGCTCACAGTCATCGTGTTTGTCGCCAATGTCGCCCTCATCGTCCTGCTGAAATCGCGGGCGGTGATGTTGAGCATGATTGCTGCCGTTGTTTGCTTTGCGGTTTTGCTGTTGACACGTACTCGTCATTGCGAGGAGGAACGACAAAGCAATCCAGAAAAATCGGCCCTTCGACAGGCTCAGGGACCTCTACTTCTCATTTCTATCATTGTCGTCTACGCCTTCCTCACCATCGGACTGCGATGGTTTGCCGACCGCTCGGTGCCGCACACATCGGAAAAGAGCGAGATTGAACACAACGTGCTGAGTACCTCCTCGTTGGCCGAACGCTGCCTGTTGTGGGACAAGACCTACCACATCGTTGACAAGCATCCCATTGCAGGTTGTGGCATCGGTAATTGGCAAATCCATTTCCCCGATGCTGGGCTCGAAGGTCTTTACCGCTCCGATGTTTGGAACGTGGCTTTCACCCAACCTCACAACGAATATTTGGGTGTGCTATCCGAAACCGGATATGTCGGGTTGTTCCTTTTCATTCTGTTCTTCGTTTCAATGCTATTACGTGCCATCTTTGCACTTCGGGAGGTTGAAAGCCGAAAAGAATTCCTGTACCGAGCCGTTGTTTTGAGCATTTTTGTGGGAGCTTGCGTCAATGCCCTTTTCGATTTTCCGAACAGTCGCATTGAATGTATCATCTGGATGGGAATTTTGATGGCTATCATGCTGCAAGGCATTTCCAAGAAACAATATAAAAGTCTTGGAAAAGGCTGGAACGTCGTCTTTTTGTCAGTGGCCATCATGTTCATTGTCGTAGGTGGCTTTCGCTTGAAAGGGGAACGAAACACTTTCAAAATGCAGCAAGCCTTAAGAACCAACGACTGGAATGCCGTGGAGCGATATGGTCAACGAGCCTTATCGTTTTTTTACACGGTTGACCCTGTCGGGCAGCCTTTGCATTGGTATTTTGGCAAGGCTGAAAAACAGATGGGGCATCCGCAATCCATCAGCAGTTTCCGTAAAGCCTGCCATTTTGCGCCCTATTGCAAGGAAAACCTCAATGACCTGGGGTTGGCGGAGTATTATGTCGCCAACGACCTCGATCGAGCAGAGTTTTACCTCAGGGAAGCTATCCGTATTAGCCCTAACTACATCTATCCTTATCTTAATTTAGCCTACATTTACCTGAGCGAAAACGAACCGCAAAAAGCCAAAGCAGTGGCAGATGCCATCTATTTCGACGAACACAAACGTGAGGTGATGAAAAAGGATGCGGTCTTTTTTGAACCTTTCAACACAGAAGCTGCCTGTCGGAAAATCGACGCGGATTATGAGGCCACCCTCAGGTTGCACAAAACCATCTTTGATCGACTACAGGAGAGCCGATAAGGTGATGATTTCAGTCGAAAGAAATAGATGTTTAGGGAACTTCTAAAAATCAAGCAAAAGGAAACTCCTACGGAGTACAACTTGTTGAATTATTGTATTTTGTTATTAAAAGAAAGCTCCTACGGAGCAATTTTTAGAAGCTACCTTTATTTCTTCTTCGCTGTACGCTTCTTGGGTGCGTTATTCGGGTCTTGCACGATGGCGAGGCAGTCAGCGTAGCTCAGCGTTGAAGGTTCGGTGCCTTTCGGAATCTTATAGTTGGCTTTCTTGTAGGCGATGTAAGGCCCGTAGCGGCCATCGAGCACGCGCATGTCGGGGTCTTCGTCGAAGATGAGGATGACGCTGTTGAGGTCTTTCTGCCGTTTTTCGGTGATGATTTCGACAGCGCGGTCATAATCGATTAAGGCTGGATTGTCGGTTTTGGAAAGGCTGTAGAATTTGTTGTCGTGCTTCACGTAGGGGCCAAAGCGCCCGACGGCCACAGTGATTTCCTTGCCTTCGTATTCGCCAAGCGAGCGCGGGAAGTCGAACAGTTTCAGCACTTCCTCCAAGGTGACGCTCTCGATGCTCATGTCTTTCTTTAAGCCAGCAAAGCGGGGTTTTTCCTCCGATTCGGTGTCGCCGATTTGGGCCACCGGACCGAAGCGCCCGACCTTCACGTAGACATTTTTGCCCGTGGCGGGGTCGATGCCCAGTAGTTTCTCGCCGCTGAACTTGCCTGAGTTTTCGGTCGTGCTCACCACTTGTTGGTGGAAACCTGTGTAGAACTCACGAATCATGGCGTTCCATTCGCGTTCGCCTTCGGCAATCTTGTCGAATTCCTTCTCCACGTTGGCAGTGAAGTTGTAGTCGATGATGCTCTCGAAATACTGCAAGAGAAACTTGTTGACCAATACGCCGACATCGGTGGGCATCAGCTTGCCTTTTTCGGCGCCATAGTTTTCTTTGCCCGTTTTTTCGGCTATTTTGTTGTTTTTCAGCGTGATAATCTTAAAGCTTTGTTGCACACCTTTCACGTCGCCTTTGGTCACATAGTCGCGTTTTTGAATGGTGGAGATGGTGGGGGCATAGGTTGAGGGACGACCGATGCCGAGTTCTTCCATCTTCTTGACGAGGCTGGCTTCGTTGTAGCGCAAGGGATGGCGCGTGTAGCGTTGCTGGGCTTCCATCTTTTCCATGTCAAGCGGTGTGCCGACGGCGATAGGGGGCAGGATGGCGGTGTTGTCGTCGGTAGTGTCGTCGTCGTTGCCTTCCATATACACCTTGAGGAAACCGTCGAAGAGGATGGTTTCGGCGGTGGCCACAAATTGCTCTTTGTTGGTGGAGATGCCGATGTTCACATTGGTGCGTTCCAGTTGTGCGTCAGCCATTTGCGAGGCGATGGTGCGTTTCCAAATCAGCTCATACAGCTTGCGCTCGTCGGCTGTGCCTTTGATGCTGTGCTGTTCTAAGAAGGTCGGACGAATGGCCTCGTGGGCTTCTTGTGCGCCTTTCGTTTTGGTTTGGTATTGGCGGGTCTTCACGTAGGCTTCACCGTAGTTCTCGCTGATTTCCTTCTTGGCCATGCCGAGGGCAAGTTTCGAGAGGTTGACCGAGTCGGTACGCATGTAGGTGATCTTTCCCGATTCGTAGAGTTGCTGCGCGATACGCATCGTGTTGGCCACCGAGAAGCCGAGTTTGCGGGCAGCTTCCTGTTGCAGGGTCGAAGTGGTGAAAGGCGGCGCAGGATAACGCGTGGCAGGTTTCTTTTCGATGGAGTCTACCTTATAGGTCGCGCCAATGCACGATTCCAAAAATTTTCGTGTTTCTTCCTCAGTGTCAAAGCGATGCGGCAATTCGGCAAGGAGGTTGTATTCCTGCCCTTCGTTGATGAAGGTGAACTGTGCCGTGACGCGATAGGCGCAAGTTTGCACAAAGTTCTTGATTTCCTCTTCGCGCTCGACGATGAGGCGCACGGCCACCGATTGCACACGGCCAGCCGACAAGGCGGGTTTCACCTTTTTCCACAACAGGGGCGAGAGTTCGTAACCCACCAGACGGTCGAGGACGCGGCGGGCTTGCTGGGCATCCACAAGGCCCATGTTGATATCTCTCGGATTTTCAATGGCTTCAAGAATGGCCGTCTTGGTGATTTCGTGGAAAACGATACGTCGTGTGTCCTTTTTCTTTAAATCGAGCGTCTCGTAAAGATGCCACGAAATGGATTCTCCCTCGCGGTCCTCATCAGATGCCAACCACACCGTGTCGGCGGCCTTTGCCAGTTTCTTCAACTCGGCAACCAAGGCTTTTTTGTTGTCAGGAATCTCATATTCAGGCATAAAGTCCTGTTCTATGTTGACACTCAGCGTGTTTTTGCTTAGGTCGCGCACGTGGCCTTCGCTCGCTTTCACTAAATAATCCTTTCCCAAAAAGC
>Ga0310694_10007096_pt1 | contig 10558 bp, 9 predicted proteins | sample 174DNAGHGhighgp2_FD_203884 | JGI IMG/M metagenome (GOLD analysis project Ga0310694, IMG submission 203884) | Sheep rumen microbial communities from Palmerston North, Manawatu-Wanganui, New Zealand - 1742 DNA GHGhigh gp2 (v2) (version 2) | ecosystem: Host-associated > Mammals > Digestive system >... | reverse complement strand
CAAGGGTCGGGGAAGGCTGCGGTAAGTTCGGCAATGCGGCGGCTGGGCGTCATCCAACCGCAGTGCACTGATTTTCATAGGGTACTGAGTGTTGCGAGCTATAAGGTTGGGCACGCTCGGTCGGATATGTAATCCGGCTGAGCGGCGGTGGCGCTTCGGCTAACTGCACAGTACGAGCGTTTTCAGAAATGCGCTGACTGTTGTTCTGAAATCCACTGGCTATTTCGCGAAAAGTGGAGGGCGCGTAGCAAAAGAGGAAAATTGAACTCAAAAAAGCGTTAAAAAATCGTGGTAAAAGAAACAAAATGGTAAGCCAAGCCGCGTGTTTGCTATTTATTTTGTACCTTTGCGGCGTTTTAACTTAACATAAGTAACGATGAAGAGACTATTATTGGGCGACGAGGCCATTGCCCAGGGCGCTTTAGACGCGGGCCTGAGCGGTGTGTATGCCTATCCTGGCACACCCTCGACAGAGATTACGGAGTATATACAGAATTCGCCGTTGGCAAAGGAGCGCGGCGTTCACAGTCGCTGGTCTACCAACGAGAAGACGGCCATGGAGGCAGCCTTAGGCATGTCGTTCATGGGCAAGCGCGCCTTGGTATGTATGAAGCACGTGGGCCTGAACGTCTGCGCCGACCCGTTTGTCAATTCGGCCATGACGGGCACCAACGGTGGCCTGGTCGTGCTGGTGGCCGACGACCCGTCGATGCACTCCAGCCAGGACGAGCAAGACTCTCGCTTCTACGGCAAGTTTGCCATGGTGCCTACGCTCGAGCCCAGCACGCAGCAAGAGGCCTACGACATGATGCAGGAGGCCTTCGACCTGTCAGAGAAGCTACGCTTGCCGGTGCTCATGCGCGTCACCACGCGCATGGCCCACTCGCGTGCCGTGGTGGCGTGTGCCGAGGCTCCACGCCAGCAGAATGAACTCAACTACAATGCCGAGGCCTCGAGCTGGGTGCTCTTGCCCGCCTTCGCCCGTCGGCGCAACGACATCGTCACGTCGCAGCAGCCCCTGCTGGAGCAGATGGCCGTGGACAGCAAGTGGAACCGCTACGAGGACGGCCAGGAGCGCCGCATGGGCATCATTGCCAGCGGCATAGCCTACAACTACCTCATGGAGTGCTTCCCCGAAGGCTGTGGTATGCCTGTGCTGAAGGTGTCGCAATATCCGTTGCCCAAGCAGCTGGTGCGCCGCATGACCGACGACTGCGAGCAGGTGCTGGTGTGCGAGGAGGGGCAGCCCTTCATCGAGGAGCAGGTGAGGGGAGTGATGCCTGGCAACGCCGTCGTCAAGGGAAGGCTCACAGGCGAGCTGCCCCGCACGGGCGAACTCAATCCCGACCTCATCAAAAAGGCACTGGGCATACCCTCCGACGAGAATTACGCCCCCTGCGAGGACGTGGCCCCGCGCCCGCCAGCACTCTGCCAGGGCTGTGGCCACCGCGATGTGTACACCGCGCTCAACGAAGTGCTGCGCGACTATCCGCAAGCCAGGGTGTTTGGCGACATAGGCTGCTACACGCTGGGCTTCCTGCCCCCGTTCAAGGCCATCCATTCGTGTGTGGACATGGGGGCGTCGATCACCATGGCCAAGGGCGCGGCCGACGCCGGACAGTGGCCCGCCATAGCCATCATAGGCGACTCAACGTTCACGCACAGCGGCATGACCGGCCTGCTCGATGCCATCAACGAGGGGGCCGACATCACTGTCATCATTAGCGATAACCTGACGACGGCCATGACCGGCGGGCAAGACTCGGCGGGTACCAACAAGTTTGAAGCCATCTGCCGAGGACTGGGACTGGACGATGCCCACCTGAAGGTGGTCAACCCCATACCGAAGAACATGCCCGAGATAACACAGACGCTGCGCGACGAAATCAACTACCACGGCACGAGCGTGATAATACCCCGCCGTGAGTGCATGCAGACCCTGCAGCGCCATCTAAAGAAAAGAGTGAAAAGCGAAAAGTGAAGAATGAAGGATATGAAGACTGACATCATACTTTGCGGCGTGGGAGGACAGGGTATCCTCTCCATAGCCACCATCATTGGCGAGGCAGCCATGAACGAGAACCTTTACATCAAGCAGGCCGAGGTACACGGCATGAGTCAGCGTGGCGGCGACGTGCAGTCGAACCTGCGCATCAGCAGCCAGCCCATCAGCAGCGACCTCATACCGCTGGGGATGGCCGACGTGATTATCTCCATGGAACCCATGGAGGCGCTGCGCTACCTGCCCTTCCTGTCGAAGACGGGCTGGATCATTACGTCGAGCACGCCCTTTGTCAACATACCCAACTATCCCGACTTAGACGTCATCAAGGGCGACCTGGCCAAGATCGACAACCTCATCATGCTCGACATTGAGCAGGCAGCCAAGGACAACGGTGTGCCCCGCTCGGCCAATGTCATCCTGCTCGGTGCGGCGCAGAAGGCGCTGGGCATAGAGTATGGCAAGCTTGAGGAGGCTGTCAGGCGCGTGTTCGCACGCAAGGGCGACGCCGTGGTCGAAGCCAACGTCAAGGCACTGGCCATTGGCAGGCAGGCACAGAAATGAAGTGTTAAGAGCGATATGGAAAAGAAAGAGACCCCTATCAAGCGGGAGATTGTTGACGCCTTAGTGGCAGAGCTGGGCATCAACGACTTTGCCAAGGCCACCATCCGCGAGGTGAAGCAGGTGGCCGCCAAGGCCGAGGAGGCCAGTGGCGTGGAGTTTATCAAGATGGAGATGGGCATACCCGGCCTGCCCGCCGCCCAGGCTGGCGTCGAGGCCCAGATAGCAGCGTTGCGCCAGGGCATAGCCCACTCCTATCCCGACATACAGGGCGCGAAGGAGCTTAAGCTGGAAGCCTCGCGCTTTGTCAAGGCCTTCATAGGCATAGACATCGCGCCAGAGGGATGCGTGCCCGTAAGCGGCTCGATGCAGGGCACCTTCGCCTCGTTTCTCACCTGCTCGCAGTGCGACCCCAAACGCAACACCGTGCTCTTCATAGACCCGGGCTTCCCTGTGCAGAAGATGCAGCTGCAGGTGATGGGCGTTGCCTACGAGACCTTCGATGTGTACCACTACCGCGGCGACAAGCTCGGCCCCAAGCTGGAGTCCTATCTCAGGCAGGGCAACATCTGCGCCATAGTGTACTCCAATCCTAACAACCCCTCGTGGGTATGCCTGCGCGAGGACGAGCTGCGGCAGATAGGCGAGCTGGCCACGAAGTACGACGCCATAGTAATGGAAGACCTGGCCTACTTCGCCATGGATTTCCGCAAAGACCTCTCCACGCCCTTCCAGCCGCCCTATCAGGCCACCGTGGCGCGCTACACCGACAACTACATGCTGCTCATCAGCGGTTCCAAGGCTTTCAGCTATGCCGGCGAGCGCATAGGCGTGACCTGCATCAGCGACAAGCTGTTCCACCGCCACTTCTCTGCCCTGGCACAGCGCTACGAGGGCCTGCCCTTTGGCCTGGTGTTCTCTACCCGTATGCTCTACGCCCTGTCGAGCGGCACGAGCCACTCTGCGCAGTATGCCATGGCGGCCATGATGCGTGCTGCCACCAACGGCGACTACGACTTCCGCCGCGAGGTGAGCGTCTATGGCGACAGGGCCCACAAGCTGAAGGACATCTTCTGCCGCCACGGATTTACCATTGTCTACGACCGCGACCTCGACGAGCCTATTGCCGACGGGTTCTACTTCACCATTGGCTATCCCGGCATGAGCAGCGGACAGCTGGCGCGCGAGCTGATGTACTACGGCGTGAGTGCCATCTGCCTCATCACTTGCGGCTCGGAGCAGGAGGGCCTCAGGGTGTGTACGTCGTTTATAGAGGACCATCAGTATCAGCTGTTAGAAGAGCGCATGGCCATCTTCCAGCACAACAACCCCGTCTGAGCCTGCGCCACAGGCTCGACGGTGGGCATTGAAGCCGAGCGGCCTGCATACCATGGTGGTATGCAGGCCGCTTGGCTTTGTGGGGTTTGAGGCGGTGCAGGGGCTATCGGCGCAGCGCCAGGTTGTGGTTGAAGTATGCCGGGTTGGCAGTGATGTCTTCCACGACGCGGATGAATGGCGGGAAGTTGACTTCTTCGCCCTGGGCCACGCCGTTGGTCTGGAGCATGACCAGCCCAGAGTGGGAGCCTAAGTAGGTGTCGAGGGCAAAGTACTGTCCTTTCCAGATGAAGCTGTTGCGCCGTTTGCGTATGGTCTGCCGGTAGGGGTCGGCCTGTTGTAGCAGCGACTCGTAGAGGGCGTTGCCCACCTGGCGCTCGGTGACTATCTCCTCGCCGTTGGCCGTGCGCTTGAGCGTCTTGTGAACATTGACCACCGTGCCGGCCCAGCTGCGTCGGCGCAGGCGCACCACAGTGCCAGGGTCGCTGGAGAGATAGGTCTGGGTGATGTCGCTCTCGATGGTGTCGGGCAGCTCGCCGGTGACCTCCACCCTGTACATGCGCTCCTGGCTCACGGGTAGGGGCAGGCCCACCACGCGGCTTATCTCTTCCACTACGCTGTTGAGCTTGTGCTCGAAGTTGTCGTGGTTGTTGACCACGCACAGGTGGGGATGGCCGCTCCAGGCCTGCATCACTTTCTTGTCGAGGGTGCGGGCCATGCGCAGCCCCTCCTCGGTCATCTGCTCGTAGCGCGTGGCGTTGGTGGCGGTGGTGTAGTATTGTTCGGCACCGTCGGCGGCCGACACCATGTGGAGCACGGCATCGTAGCGAGAGCGCAGCTTGTCGCTGCAGGTGTCGAGCTTCGAGGTGATGTCGGCCCACATGTCGGCCGTCATGTAGGCCGAGATGTCGAGCGTGCCGCGGTCGCATACCACGATGCTGGGCTTGGTGCAGACGCTGGCCAGCTGCATGAACGAGTCTTCAAGGGCCAGCTGTGTGCGCAGTATGGCCAGCTCGCCCTCGTAGTAGAGTCGGCGATTGGGGGTGAGGTAGTTCCAGCCGCCCAGGCTGTAGAGCGTAGGCACCTCAGGCACGGTGAATACCTTGAAGCCGTAGCCAGAGAAATACTCAGCAATCCTGACCAGAGCGGTGGTCTTGCCGGCGCAGGGACCGCCTGTGAGCACTATTCTCTTAATGTCGTTCTCCATTACGCGTTCAGCATTTCTGGCTCTTTAGATGCTTAGCTCGTCGAGCACCTTGATGAGCTTCTTGTCGAAGGGCTTGTCGGTGCGTATGCACTCAGAGAATGGCACGTAGACTAACTCGTTGTTGCGCTCGCCCACCATGATGTTGCGCTGGCCCTGCTTGATGGCCTCGATGGCCCCTACGCCAGTGCGGCTGGCCAGGACGCGGTCGTAGGCTGAGGGTGAGCCGCCACGCTGCAGGTGGCCGAGGATGGATACTCGCACGTCGAACTCCGGGAACTCCTTCTTCACACGGTCGGCATAGTAGAGCGCACCGCACTTGGGGCTTTCTGAGACGATGACGATGCACGACTTCTTCGACTTGCGGATGCCCCGTCCCATAAACTGTGCCAGCTGGTCCTCCTCCATCATCTCTTCGGGGATGATGGCGGCTTCGGCACCGCAGGCAATGGCGCTGTTCTGCGCCAGGAACCCGGCGTCGCGCCCCATGACTTCGACGAAGAAGATGCGCTCGTGGGAGTTGGCCGTGTCGCGTATGCGGTCCACGCACTCCACGATGGTGTTCATTGTCGTGTCGTAGCCAATGGTGGAGTCGGTGCCGTAGAGGTCGTTGTCGATGGTGCCAGGCAAGCCAATGACGGGAAAGTCGAACTCCATGCCGAAGTTGCGCGCACCGGTGAGCGAGCCGTTGCCGCCAATGACGACGAGGGCGTCGATTTCCTCCTTCTGGCAGGTCTCGAAGGCTTTCTGCATACCTTCGACGGTCATGAATTCCTTGGAGCGGGCGGTTTTCAGAATGGTACCGCCGCGGGTGATGATGCCCGACACGTTCTCGGTGGTGAACTGTCGCACCTCGCCCTTGATGAGGCCGTCGTAGCCACGGTAGATGGCTTTGATGCTGAAGCCGTTGTAGATGCCGGCTCGGGTCACGGCGCGTATGGCCGCGTTCATGCCGGGGGCGTCGCCGCCCGACGTGAGTACTCCTATGGTCTTGATCTTTCTCATAACAGATAGGTTTTGGGTATATAAAAAATAATTGCTTGTTCTTTGCTACGGCTGGTAGGGTAGGAAAATGATGTTCTCTATCCAGAGCAGGGCAAGGCCTACGGCGAAGCCTACGAGCACCTTGGGCGTGACACTCTTGAGATACCAGCCCAGCCTGATGTGCTCCATCTTCATCAGGGCCAGTCCGCTGGTGCTGCCCACCGAGAGCAGGCAGCCGCCGATGGCGGTGCAATAGGCTATGATGCGCCAGTAGAGTCCGTTTTCGACGAAGCATCCCATGTAGTCGCTGTCGGCCCAGAGGCGCAGCTGGCTGGAATCCACCACGGGGTAGAGTGAGATGTTGGTGATGGCCACGGTGAACGTGTCGACCACGGCGCTGAGCAGGCCAGAGCAAATGCCCACCACCCAGACGCTGTGGACGGTGTAGTCAATCCATGCCGCGATGTAGCCCATGACACCTGTCTCGTTCATCACGCCCATGCCGAGCATGATGCCCATGACGAACAGCATTTGCTGTATGGCTCCATACTGTAGCGCCCGCGGTATGCGTCGCTGGGCCATCTGGTCGGCATTGATGAGCTTGCGGTTGAAGGCCTCGTTGACCACCCACAGCACGCTCAGCACGCACAGTGCGCCGAGGAAAGGCGAGAGCTTGGTGATGTTGTGGAAGGTGGGTATGAACCACAGTCCGCCGATGCCTACGAAGAGCATCACCATGCGCTGCCAGCGGTTCAGGCGGGTGTCGTCGCCACGATAGGGGGGAGCTGCCCACTGGGTGTCGAGCTTCTGGGGCAGCTGGCGTCCAATGAGCGCCGTGGGCACTATCCAGGCCATGAGCGCTGGCAGGAAGAGGTGCTTGGAGAACTGTGTGGCCGTGATGGCTCCCTTGTCCCACATGAGCAGGCCTGCCGGGTCGCCTATGACGGTCATGCAGCCACCGCTGTTGGCTGCCAGCACTATGGCCGAGCCTATGAGCATACGCTGGCGGCGGTTCTGCACGATGCCGTGCATGATGACCAGCATCATCGTGGCCGTGGTGAGGTTGTCGAGGTTGGCAGAGATGATGAAGGTGGCCAGGGTGATGGTCCACAGCAGCCGTTTGGAGTTGCGCGTGCGTATCCACTCGGTGATGAAGTCGAAGCAGCCGTTGTTGTTCAAAATTTCGATGATGGTCATCGTGGCCAGCAGGAACATAACAATGCTTGCCGCGCGCCCCACGTACTTGAGGAACACCTCCTCGTAGATGTAGTACTTCACGGCCTGGCTCGACGGTGGCTGGTTGCCCAGGTAGTCGACGTAGTCGCGCGGATGGAGCGAGGTAACGAAGTCGGAACCCCAGCATACGTAAACCACCCAGCCCACCGTGCAGATGAACATGGCGATGGCGGCGCGGTTGACACCGGTCAGGTGGCCGGTGGCTATCATCAGATAGCCCAGCACCAGAAGCAAAACTATTATGAGCATCATGTCACTCGGTCTCCTTACTCTTTGTTTGTCGGTCTTTGTTTCTTGAAATGGTTGTCCCTATACCTTATTATATATATGTCACGGCCTTACCTTCACGGGCACCCAGTGCCACAGCACCGTGCCGCCTCCTGGCGGCGACGTGGCTCCGATGCGGCCTCCTCGGCGGTCGACGATGGCTTTGCAGATGCTTAGACCCAGCCCAGGCACCTCCTTCTGCACATAGGTGTCCTTTGCAGTGAGCAGGGCGAAGATGTTTTCGCGCAGCCCCTCAGGCAGCCCCGGCCCGGTGTCGGCCACCTCGATGAGCAGGCCTCCGTCGCGGCTGCCATAGCGCAGGGTGATGGAGCCGTGCGTGGTGTACTTGGCGGCGTTGTTGAGGCAGTGCATGGTCACCAGCTGCATGACGCTGTCGTCGAGGAACACCGTGCCACCATCGCCCTCCACGCGCACCTCCACGCCGGGGGCCACCTTTCCACGCGTAACCTCGGCCATGGCCTCCATGGCTTGCCTGAGGTCTACGTCGCGGCGGTTGTAGTGCATGTCGTTGCCCTCGATGTGCGACAGCTGGAGCAGCTCGTCGATGAAGTAGAGCAGCTGATGCCCGTTGGTGTTGATGAGCTGGGCCATCTGCTGGCGGTCGGCATCGGTGAGTTGGTCGTCGGCGACCATGATGTCGCTGAAGCCTATGATGGCGTTGAGCGGTGTGCGCAGGGCGTGGCTCACGTTGCCCAGGAACACGGTCTTGAGCTGGTCGGAGCGCTGGGCGCGCGCTATCTCGTACTTCAGTCGCTGCTGGTAGCGGTGCTGTGCCACGATGAACACCAGTAGGAAAGCCGCCGCCGACACCCCTATCAGCCACCACAGCCACGAAGGTATCTCCAAGGAGCCAAACTGGGAGGTCACTTCGTCGCCATAGATGTCGAGGATGGTGCCGTCGGCCTCCATCTTGTCCAGCTCTGTATTGATGGCCTCGATGAGCTGCTTGTTGGGGCTTACGTAGCAGTACTCGCGCGGTTGGAGGGTCATGTCCTGCGTCTGGAGGTTGTTCAGGGCGAAGCGCTTGATGAGGTACTTGGCCTGGTAGCGGAAGCAGATCACGGCATCGTACTTGCCCGCCGACAGGTTGCGCATGGCCTTGGGCAGATCGGAAACGATGGTGGGAATGGCGCCAGCCTTGACCAGCGTGTCCTTGAGCGGTCGCGACGACATGAAGGCAATGTCCTTGCCAGTGAAGTTGCGCATGTCGAAGCGACGGTTCTTCTTGTCTTCAGAGCGGAAGACTATCTGGTAGTATAGCCGGAACACATGGCGGGAGTAGTTGGTTAGGTCCTTCCGATAGGTAGAATAGACCATCATGCCCAGGTCTACACGCCCGTTGAGCACGTCGCCCGAGATGTTCTGCCACGTATTGGGACTATAGGTGTAGGGAATATTGAGGCGCTTGAGCAACTCTTGCGTGAACTTGATGTCGAGGCCCTGGGGCATGCCCTCTGCATCGACATACTCCAGCGGGGCATAGTCCACGTCGATGCCAAAAAGTAGCGGGCGGCTCTTCGAGAAGCCTAAGTTGTCGGCAGCAGTTCCAAAGGGGAGGCTGAGCAGCAACATGGCCAGAAGTAAAGTTCTCGTCGTCATGGTCGGCATCGGTTTTAGTTTATTGGTTGCTATTAGTAGTTTCTGTATAACTACGATTATTTAACTGTTTTGCCTGGGAACGCGGGCACCCTCGCCCGTCAGGGTTGCGGGCGAGGGCGCTCGCGTTCCCAGAGACAGCTGCAAAGATACAAAAAATAATCGATAAACCAAATTTCTACCGACAAAAAGCTGTTGAGGCTCAAGAAAAACGGAGTACACTGTCATAGTCCTGTGCATTGGTCACGGATGAAGCGAAGGTAGGGTGATGGATTCCTAAAGAGGTGTTAACAAAAAGAAGGGAAATAGGGGGAATACTATTAAAAAAGAAAAAAATTATTGTTTTCCAATAATTATTTATCGCAATCTTTTGGCGGGAAGGAATTTCTTGCTTACCTTTGCATATCGAAATACGATAAACAAAGAGTTTAATTCAATTCATTACCAAACAAAATCAGTAAGAAGATATGAAAACAAAGCTGAACATTCTCTGTGTACTGGTGTTTGCCGTGCTGTTAGCCTCGATGGTAGGCGGTTTCTTTATGGCCAGGGTGGGTTTCAATGCCTCTTCCGTAGAGGCCAGTCCGACAAGTCCTGAGGATATGATGCCCGTGGCCGACGTTGGGTTGGTGAATGTGATGCCCATTGCCGACAGGCGTACAGCCCTCAAGGTGACCAATGAGGTGACGGGCCAGCAGGTGTGCGTGTGGCCTACTCAGATGTATGTGGAGAAGACTGCCGAGCAGGCCAAGGCCGCCGGGAGTGGGGGGCTGGGATTGCTCCTGTCGGTCATAGCCGTGGTGGCCGGGCTGTTTAGCCTGCTGGCCTTCATCCGCTTCATTGTTCAGGTCAACCACGGAGCCATCATCAACAAGCGCAATGTGAGTCTGCTGACCATCTGCGGGTCGTGCCTGCTGGCATACGGGGTGCTGGCCACCGTTGTCAACCTATATGTGGAGTGGAGCGAAAGCCAACTGTTCCGCCTGGCCAACTACGCCACCAACCCTGTGGAGGGCATAGAGTTCACGCCACTGCTTCTGGGCTTAGCCGCTCTCGTGGCTGCCCAGGTGCTGGGCATGGTGCAGAAGATGGAGGAAGAACAGAAACTAACCATCTAAGCCAACATGGGACGCATTGTGGTAAACCTGGACGTGGAGCTGGCTCGGCGTAAAATGTCGCTCAGCGAACTGGCGGCTCGCGTGGGGCTGACGCTGGCCAATCTCTCGATACTGAAAACGGGAAAGGCCAAGGCGGTGCGCTTTACCACGCTTGAGGCCATCTGCCGAGAATTGGGGTGTCAGCCCGGAGATATATTGGAGTATCGTGGTGAGGAATAGGTGTAGACCTTGCGG
>Ga0310694_10007095_pt1 | contig 10559 bp, 8 predicted proteins | sample 174DNAGHGhighgp2_FD_203884 | JGI IMG/M metagenome (GOLD analysis project Ga0310694, IMG submission 203884) | Sheep rumen microbial communities from Palmerston North, Manawatu-Wanganui, New Zealand - 1742 DNA GHGhigh gp2 (v2) (version 2) | ecosystem: Host-associated > Mammals > Digestive system >... | reverse complement strand
CCGGACGGACTCGAACCGTCGACATTCAGAACCACAATCTGACGCTCTAACCAACTGAACTACGGGCACCATGTTGGTTTTGCGGGTGCAAAGGTACGGGAAAAATTTGGATTGACCAAATTATTCCCGTACTTTTTTATGAAAATCTTTAATTTGCTGGCTTCTCAGGTGCTGCGGGAGCCTCAGTGGCAGGAGCCTCTGCAGCAGGAGCGGCAGCATCCTTGGTCTGGCTAGCGCCAAAACCTGGCAGATTGTTAGGATTGGTTACAGGGTTCTCGATACCTTCCATCACAGAAGAATCAGTGCTGGCGGTGGGGGCTACCCATGCGCAAATGATGCTGATAGCTACCATAGCAGCGGCCAGTGTCCATGTCGCTTTCTCGATGAAGTCGGTAGTCTTGCGGACACCAGCTACTTGGTTATAACCTGCAAAGCTTGACGACAGACCGCCACCCTTTGACTCTTGAATCAGCACGATACCAATCATCAGTATGGCTGCAATCACGATAAGAATTACGAATAATGTGTACATAATACTTTAATTTTAATTATTTGATTTTTTTACTGTTTATTTTTTCTTGTTGTTGATAATCAGTTTCTCCAGGAATCTGATTTGGTCGGCAAAGTAGGCATTCTTCTGTGGGTACTTGCCGCTGAGACGAGTGATGATGTCGAGGGCTTTCTGATAGCGGCCCTGCTTGATGTAGATGCGGGCCAGTGTCTCCGTGAAGTATTCCTCGTCATTGTCGTCGCTGTTGTCTGGTAGACTGTCCTCATGCTCCTCTTGTGGCAGTTCAAGCATGATACGTCCCTGCTCTTGTTGCAGGAAGTTGTCAATCAGGTCGTGTCCCTTCAGCTGTGGAGTATCCTCACTCATACTGTCGCTCTCTGTTTCCAGCAGATAGGCCACATAGTCGATGGCTGCATCGGCAGGAGTGGGGCGTCGCTTCTTGTCCTTAGCATCCTCCTCTTCAGGTATGGAGTCGAGGAAGGTGTCTATGAGGTCGATGGTGCGGTTGGTGGCTTTGGGCTTTTGGCTATTAGTCGAGGGCTGCTTGCGCAGCTGGTAGTGGGCAGCCTCGACCATGTTGAAGATGGCCTTGCGGTCTGTGACGTACAATGCTGCTCGACGTAGCTCTTCGTCAAATGCTGCATCGTGGAGCAGATAGAGATTCTGCAACATGAGCAGTCTGGCTGTCTGGAAATACGGATTCAAGGCCAGCATGGAACGTAGCTCGTACAGCGTTTCGCGGTCGAGTCGTTCTGGATGGTTAATGAGTTCCGTTATCTCCATAGTCTATAGTTTTTTACCAATTGGCCACTGTGGCATTGAATATCTGGTCGCAGATGTCTTTACACATCTGGGTGACGAGTTCTTCCTGTACCTCGTTGAGCGTACGGGTAGTCTCATAGCTCTGCGTGGCTGTGAAACTGCGCTCGAAGTCTTGCGAGTGATTAGCGTTGTTGGTGAAACGCACGTTGACTGTCATTGACAGTTCCGTCTGTGCTGAATAGCCTTCAGCACTCACCGATTTGTTGCGCTGCTGGTATTGCGTGATCTCGCCCTCAATCTTCAGGTCGCCATTACGCTTTACCTGTGTCAGTCGGGTATGTGATGAGAACTGGTCTCTCAGCTGGTTGTTGAACATCGGTTCCATGGGGCCCCATACATAGCTGGTGCGGAGAGGAAAGTCAGAAATCTGGATGGTCTTGGTCTTGGAATAGTCGATGCTGGCTCCGTTGAACTTATAGCTCACGGAACAGGCGCTGACTGCCAACAGCCAACAGCTAAAGGCTAATAGCTTGTATGTTGTCTTACTTGTCCAGTCCATATTGTTTCAGTCTACGATAAAGGGTGCGGTCGCTGATGCCCAGTTCTTGGGCAGCCTTCTTGCGATTGCCGCCATTGCGCTCCAATGCTTTCTCTAACATCTGACGTCCCAGGTCGCTGAGGTTCAGACTCTCCATTTCCGGCTCCACATACTCTTCAGCCTCGGCATCCACGAGAGATGGTGTGCTGATGGGTTGAATGGGCGCCAGTTGGGTACTGGGGAACTGTGGCTGCTGAGCAGGTTTGTTGACCTGTACATCTTCCATCTGCTTTTTCAACGTACTCATCTCACGACGCATGTCGTTGACGTTGCTGCGCAGCTCGAAGAGAATCTTGTAGAGTATCTCGCGCTCATTCTCGAACGAGTGCTCGCCCTCAGAGTGAATGGTTGCCAGTTGCGTGCTCTCTTGATCCTGCGGAATGAAACGAGCAAGAATCTCTGGCGTAATCTGACGCTCTGTGCTGAGAATGCTAATCTGTTCAGTGATGTTCTTCAGCTGGCGCACGTTACCTGGCCACTTGTAGCGCATCAGTAACAGCTTGGCATCGTCAGTCAGTACCACCTTGTCCATACGGTACTTCTCTGCCATCTGCATGGCAAAGAGGCGGAACAGCAGGACGATGTCCTCACCACGCTCACGCAGTGGAGGCATCTGTATGGGAACTTGATTCAGACGGTAGTAGAGATCTTCGCGGAAACGACCCTCGCTGATGGCTTGTCGGATGTTGACGTTGGTGGCAGCGACGATGCGTACATCGGTCTTGCGAATCTCTGTGCCACCTACTGGGATGTATTCGCCATTCTCCAAAACACGCAACAGACGGGCCTGGGTGGCCATGGGCAGTTCGCCCACCTCGTCAAGGAACAGCGTACCCTTGTTGGCTACGCCGAAATAACCTTGTGAGTCGTTGATGGCACCAGTGAACGAACCCTTTACATGTCCAAAGAGTTCTGAGTCGATGGTTCCCTCAGGGATAGAACCACAGTTGATGGCGAAATATTTCTCGCGACGACGTGGTGAATTGTCGTGAATGACACGAGGAATAATCTCCTTACCTACGCCGCTCTCGCCAACAATGAGCACACTGAGATCTGTCGGCGCCACCTGTAGTGCGACGTCGAGTGCGCGGTTCAATGCTTCGCAGTTGCCTACGATATTGTAGCGCTGTTTGATGCTTTGTAACTCAGTTGTTTTCATTTTAGCGGACAAAGGTACAAAGAAAATCTGACATTATGGCATACTTTGGCAGAAAATTAACTTTCTGCCTCAGTTTCAGGCTTTCCAGGCTTTTCTTTTTTAAACATGTCCTTGGGGCGAGGCTGCGCAAAACGTGCTTTGTTTCCATCTTCACGCTTCTCGTGGAACAGCTTGGGTAGCGGGTTCTTCAGCGGTTCGTCATAGTTCTGACGATTACGCCAGATGTCAATGGCTGTATAGATGGCCTGACGGAACGAGTTCTCGTCAGCTTTGCCCTGACCAGCAATGTCGTAGGCAGTGCCGTGGTCTGGTGAGGTGCGCACGATGGGCAGTCCTGCCGTGTAGTTGACGCCATTGTCCAAAGCGATTGTCTTGAAAGGTGCCAGTCCCTGGTCATGATACATGGCCAGCACACCATCAAAGTAGTTGAAACTGCCTGAGCCGAAGAAACCATCAGCAGCATAGGGACCGAAGGCCTGAATGCCGTTCTCTGCCAATTGTTCGATGGCAGGCTGGATGATGTCTTTTTCCTCAGCACCTAACAGGCCGTTGTCGCCAGCATGCGGATTGAGCGACAGTACGGCAATACGAGGACATGAGATACGGAAGTCACGACGTAGCGACTGGTGAAAGATGGTAGCCTTCTCAATGATGGCTTCCTTGCTGATGGCTTTGGCGATGTCTTTGATAGGCAGATGGGTGGTAACCAGTGCCACACGGAGCACGTCGTTCATCAGTATCATCAGTGCCTTCTTGCCTTCGCCCACGCTAGTTTCGATATATTCCGTATGTCCAGGGAAATGGAAATTCGGACTCTGTATGGTGGCCTTGTTGATAGGTGCTGTCACTAGCACATCGAAGAGTCCACTGCGATAGTCGGTCATGGCACGGTCTAAAGCATACAGTGCAGCTTGACCGGCCTCTGCTGAAGGCTGTCCAAACTCTACCTTGGTGTCATCATCATGACATACCAACAGGTTGACACGTCCGTCACGGGCATCTTCCGCCTTATTGATGGTGGAAAAGTTGGTTTCCAGATTAAGGGCCTTCTTATGATAGGTTGCTATCTTGGCTGAGCCATAGATGATGGGTGTGCAAAGTTCGAGGATGGTAGGGTCTGCAAAGGCCTTCAGTACCACCTCGTAACCGACACCGTTGGTATCTCCTTGCGTGATAGCCACGCGAATTTTCTTTTCTTCCATATTTGATTTTAAGGTATTTCGTTATTTCGATGTTCCTAATTGTTTAGCTGTTGACAGCAGACCGCAGGCGGCAAAGATGTCCTGACCGCGTGAGGCGCGAATGGTCGTAGTAACGCCGTGGGCGGTAAGATAGTCGCGCAGTGCCTCCATGCGCTTCTCGTCAGAGGCTGGCAGGTCGACGTCAGGTATCTCGTGGAAACGGATAAGGTTGACACGACATTCTAAGCCCTCCAACAAACGGACGATTTCGCGCCCATAAAGCGGTGAATCGTTAAGCCCTCCAAAACAGATGTATTCGAAAGAGCAGCGGCGCTGGTGTGTGAAGTCATACTGCTTGAGCAGCTCTATCGTCTCCTCCAATGGCATCGCCTTCTCAGCAGGCATCAGCTGCAGGCGTTGCTCGTGGAGTGGGGAGTGCATGGAGATGGCTACGTGACAGGGACTTTCGTCAAGGAAGCGCTTTAGCTTGTTGCGAACGCCCACGCTGCTGACCGTAATACGCTTTGGACTCCACTGCCAACCCCAGTCGGCCGTCATGATCTCGGTGACACGCAGTACGGCGTCAAGGTTGTCCATTGGTTCTCCTTGTCCCATGAAGACGATATTCGTCAGCTGGTCTACCTCTGGCAGCGCATATATCTGGTTCAGAATGTCGGCAGCGGTGAGGTTGCCGTGCCATCCCTGCTTACCCGTCTGACAGAACAGGCAATTCATCTTGCAGCCCACCTGACAGGAAACACATAATGTAGCACGATCATGGTCAGGGATGAAGACGGTCTCGACGAAGAGCCCTTCCGTTTTTGCGACTGAATCGCATTGCGCGCCACACTTCGACTCAGAAGTCGAAGAAAGAACAGGGAAGAGGTACTTGATGGTACCATCCTTAGAGCGCTGACAGTCGATGGGAGCCATGGCGCCCACTTCGAAGTGCTCAGACAGCAGTTCTCTGTTGTGCTTCGACAGATTCGTCATCTCGTCGATGCTCTTCACATGCTTCACATACAGCCACTGAGCAACCTGCTTTGCGGTGAAAGCAGGCATGCCAAGACTAGCGACAAGAGCTTTCAACTCTGTCGGAGTCATCCCCAAAAGTCGTTTCTTTTGTGGTATCATGGGTGCAAAGGTACGAATATTTTGCGATTTATTGCATGAAAATAATAATTTCTTAACGCTTAATTCTTAATTCTTAATTAAATTATGTATCTTTGCACATCAATAAACGTAAAACAATCAAAATCCATGAAACAGAAAACTGATTGCTTCATAGCCTGTCAAGCACTAGATGACGTCATGCCTGTCGTAGAACAGTTGCGTCGTAGTAGGATCGTCAGGCATATATTCCTATTGGTAAACAAAGAGCTGGCAGCACAGATGACGCTTCCCAAGGACTGTACATTGCTGGAAACTGACTCCTTGTCAGACACCCGTTTTGTGAGTCTGCTAGCTGAACATGCGGTGGCCGCTTATGCCTTGTTATGTTTGAAACCTTTTGCCTTGCAACTGGGCGAGTCGGCACTGGAACGTATGATGCTGGTAGCTGGTGATACAGAGGCTGCGATGGTTTATAGCGACCGCTATACGGTGGAGCAGGGTGTCCGTAAGGCTCATCCCGTCATTGACTATCAGGAAGGTGCACTGCGTGATGATTTCGATTTCGGTAGTGTGTGGCTGGTGCGCACCTCTCTTTTGCATCAGTATGCTGCTGGTGATCACGACCACGATTACCAGTATGCCGCCTTGTATGACCTGCGTCTGTTCTTGAGTCGTGAGGGCCGACTGTTGCACCTGAACGAGTATCTCTATACAGAGGAAGAGCGCGATCTCCGCGCCTCTGGCGAGAAGCAGTTTGACTATGTCAATCCACGTAATCGTGAGGTACAGGTAGAGATGGAGCAGGCTTGTACTGCTCATCTGAAGACTGTCAATGCACTGGTAGACACCAGTTTGTACAACGAGGTGGATTTTGCTGAACAGCAATTTGATGTGGAGGCTTCTGTGGTCATTCCCGTCTTCAACAGGGAGAAGACTATCAAGGATGCCGTAGAGAGTGCTCTCTCACAGAAGGCGTCTTTCAAATACAATGTTATCGTGGTCGACAACCATTCTACAGACGGTACCTCCGAGATTCTGTCCAGTTTGTTGGCGTGCCATGAAAACAAACTTCACGTCATAGTGCCAGAACGTACCGACCTGGGTATTGGCGGTTGCTGGAATCAGGCTATCAATAGTCCTTTCTGTGGACGTTTTGCCGTACAGTTGGATAGTGACGACCTCTACTCGTCGCCCAAGACCCTGCAAACCGTTGTCAATGCTTTCTATGAGCAGAAGGCAGCCATGGTCATTGGTTCCTATCGCATGTGTGACTTTGACCTGAATACGCTACCTCCTGGACTCATCGATCACAAAGAGTGGACAGATGAGAACGGACCGAACAATGCACTGCGTATCAACGGGTTGGGCGCTCCTCGTGCTTTCTTTACCCCCTTGTTGCGCCAGGTTCAGTTCCCTAATACTTCATACGGCGAAGACTATGCTTTGGGCTTGATGTTCTCGCGCCGTTATCGCATTGGTCGCATCTTCTCGGAACTCTACCTCTGCCGTCGTTGGGGTGGCAACTCAGATGCAGCACTGTCTGTAGAGAAGGTCAATGCCAACAACCACTACAAGGATCGTCTGCGTACCATGGAGCTACACGCTCGTCAGCAGATGAATCAAGGTGCTGACGATGTGTTGAGTGAATCAGCACTGATGCGTTTCTTCAATCGACAGTTACAGATTTGGGAGGATGTACGCCAACGCTATCGTGACCTGGAACACGTGGAAACCCGTGAGCTGATGGGCGATACACTGACGATGGTGGCGCAGTGGAATCCTGCACGCATCATGTCGACAGGCGCAAAGATTGACGCCAAGTCTATAGCCGAGCGTCCCTGCTTCCTGTGTGCCAAGAATCGTCCAAAGGAGCAGATGCATCGCACAGTCGATGGGTTGTACGAGCTGCTGGTCAATCCTTTCCCGATTCTGCCCGTACACTTCACCATTCCTACCTTGCGTCACCGTTCACAACGCATCCTGCCGATGTATGGCGAACTGTTGCAACTGGCACAGCGTAACAGCGACCTTACCTTATTATATAATGGTCCCCACTGTGGCGCCTCTGCTCCTGACCATGCCCACCTGCAAGCTGTCAGCAGTGGTGTTTTGCCTTTACAACGTGCTTGGCAGCGTTTGAGCCGCAACTTGACAGAAGTTGTTAAGTACGATGAGGACAATGGCATTTGGCTGTTGGCAGACTATCCTGCTGCTGCCTTTGTCATCAGGAGTCGTGATACAGAGATGGGTGATCAGCTTTTCAAGCAGTTGTATAAATGTCTGCCACCATCTGATGACAATACCGAGCCCATGATGAACATCATTGCATGGAATACGGGTAGTGGCTTGGTGAGTGTGGTATTGCCTCGTCGTAAGCATCGTCCCGCTTGCTATACTGCTGAGGGTGACGCACAGTATATCATCAGTCCTGGTGCGGTGGATATGGGTGGACTCATCATTACCCCTCGTGAGCAGGACTTCCGTCGTCTCACGCCAGAGCTCATTCTCGATATCTATCGTGAGTTGACCATTACTCCAGAGCAGGTGCAGGAGGTTAATAAAAAACTCCAGTCCTCACCACTCACCACTCATCTCTCACCTCTCGCCATGAAGAGTCAGCCCAATGTTACGGTGGGTATCGTCAGTGCTCAGAAGATACACTTCTCACTGAATAGCGCCTATGTTGCCAAGGGTGAAGTCATCCAGGGCGACCAGACCGTAGAGTTCTCTGAGGGTGGTATCCTTTGGAATGGCAACCAGTATCGCTCATTGACCTTTACCCCCCAGTCTGCGCAGTCATCGTTCTCATTGTATGATGTGACTATTGGCGTCAACTTCCATTGGGAGCGCAAGGAGACTCAGGTGTTCTTGGGTACGCTACGCTTAGTCGTAGAGTCCGATAAGATTACCGCTATCAACGAACTTCCTGTAGAGAGCTATCTTGCTTCTGTTATCTCCAGTGAGATGAAGGCTACGGCAGGTCTGGAGTTGCTGAAGGCACATGCCGTTATCAGTCGTTCATGGCTGTTGGCACAGATGCGACGCCGTGAGGAGAATAAGGAACAAAAGAACGGCTTCTTCTCGTTTATCAAGAAAGACGACGAACTCATTCGCTGGTACGACCGCGAAGACCATACCATCTTTGACGTCTGTGCTGACGACCATTGCCAGCGCTATCAGGGCATTACCAAGCAGACCAGCAAGAATGTGGAGCAGGCACTGCGTGCTACGCGTGGACAGATACTGTGCTATGGCGATGACATCTGCGACGCCCGCTTCTCGAAGTGCTGTGGTGGTGTCACTGAGGAGTTCCAGTACTGTTGGGAGGATACCCCCAAGCCGTATCTCATCAGTGTGGAAGACCCGTTCTGCAATACTGACGACAAGGCTGTACTCTCACAGGTGCTCAACGACTACGACCAGGAGACCAACGACTTCTATCGCTGGACAGTAGAATACACAGCGGACGAGCTTTCTCAGCTCGTCAACGAGAAGCTCAAGGACGATTTCGGCACCATTACCGACCTCATCCCCTTGGAGCGTGGCAAGAGCGGTCGCATCTGGAAGCTGAAGATTGTGGGCACCAAGAAGACCTTCACCATTGGTAAGGAACTGGAGATACGTCGTGCGCTCAGCGAGAGCCACCTCTATAGCTCTGCCTTCGACGTAGAGAAGACGGAGAAGGGCTTCCGCCTGCATGGTATGGGCTGGGGTCATGGCGTCGGTCTCTGCCAGATTGGTGCCGCGGTCATGGGACAGCAGGGCTACCGCTACGATGAAATCCTGTTACACTACTATCGTAACGCAGAAATCAAGAAAATCTATTGATGATGGAACAGATACAAAAGAGAAATCCATGGTGGTGGATTCCCACCTTATATATTGGAGAAGGACTGCCTAACGTCGTCGTTATGACAGTGGCAGTAGTGATGTATATGCAGCTGGGCATGAGCGACACCGATATTGCCCTCTACACTGGTTGGTTAGGACTGCCGTGGGTGATAAAACCATTGTGGAGTCCGTTCGTAGACCTGTATAAGACTAAACGCTGGTGGGTGCTTACCATGCAGATGTTGCTGGCATCGTCATTGGCGGGGGTAGCCTTCACACTGAATACGCCGTTCTGGTTTCAGGGCACCATGTGCTTCTTCTTCCTCATGGCTTTCAGCAGTGCTACCCACGACATCGCAGCAGACGGTTACTACATGCTCGAACTCGACGACCACCAGCAGGTGTGGTTTGTGGGCATCCGCAACACGTTCTATCGCTTGGCAGTTATCTTCGGCAATGGTGTACTCATCCCCGTGGCAGGCATGCTGCAGCTGGTATTCCGCAATCAGAAAGCCTTTACGTGGAGTCTCGTATTCTACGGACTGGCAGCACTCTTTCTGGCCATCTGGCTCTACCATGCCTATATCATGCCCCGTTCAAAGGCTGACCAACGCCATGGCACCAATGCCCGTGAGGTGGCAACAGGTATTGTGACGGCTTTCCGTACCTTCTTTCAGAAGCTGCCACCACGTGAAATGTTCTTTGCCATGCTCTTCCTGCTGTTCTATCGCTTCCCAGAGGCTCTGCTCGGAAAGATGAGTGTGACCTTCTTGATGCGTCCCCATTCATCGGGTGGTCTGGGCTTGTCGCCTCAGGAGTTTGGCCTTGCCAGTGGTACCATTGGTGTGATAGGACTGACGCTTGGTGGCATCCTCGGTGGACTGTTGGCAGGGCGTGATGGTTTCAAGCGCTGGCTGTGGCCTATGGTGTGTGCTATCACGCTGCCCGATATTGTCTATGTCTATATGAGCTATGCTATGCCTGACAATCTGGTACTCATCAGCACGTGCATCTTTATTGAACAGTTTGGCTACGGACTGGGCTTTACGGCACTGACGCTCTATATGCTCTACTTCGCGAAGGGCAGTTTCCAGACGTCACACTATGCCTTCTGCACCGCCATCTCTTATCTGGGACTCATGCTGCCAGGCATGTTGTCTGGATGGATGAAGGATATGCTGGGTTATCGTATGTTCTTTATCGTCGTCATGTTCCTCTGCTTGATTACGTTTGCTGTGACGGCATTCATCAAGGTCGATCCGGAATTCGGTAAGAAAGTAGAGAGTGAGGAGTAATCCGCTTAATCAGTGACTAACAAAATGAAGCGGCAATGGTTTCACAACCGTGCCGCTTTTTCTATCAATGTTAGTATTAATAATGGAAAAGAAATCGTATTTTCTTGTT
>Ga0310694_10007093_pt1 | contig 10560 bp, 4 predicted proteins | sample 174DNAGHGhighgp2_FD_203884 | JGI IMG/M metagenome (GOLD analysis project Ga0310694, IMG submission 203884) | Sheep rumen microbial communities from Palmerston North, Manawatu-Wanganui, New Zealand - 1742 DNA GHGhigh gp2 (v2) (version 2) | ecosystem: Host-associated > Mammals > Digestive system >... | reverse complement strand
GTAGATGGTAAAACATATAGATTAGCTGATAAGTCTAACACTACATATTTCGCAAATGATTATGGTTGGACAAATGTTAATGTTTATATGTGGACAACAGATGAATCAAATGAAAATGCTGCTTGGCCTGGTGTAGCACTTACAGATAAAGATGAAGAAACTGGTTATTATATAGTAGATACTACTGGTTATGACTTAATCATTTTCAATAACGGTTCTAGTCAAACTTCAAATACTCCAATAGTTCATTCTGAATACCCAATAGTATATCACTTCGCTGATGGTGTAGTTACTTATGGATATTTAGTATCGAGTGGTCCATCTTGCCACCATACATATGGTAGTCCAGTATTCACTTGGACAGGACATACTGCAAAGGCTAAGTTTACATGTACTGAATGTGGCAAAGAAACGTTGGTTGATGCAACTGTTACAAGTAAAATAACTAAAGAAGCTACTTCTACTGAAACAGGTATTATGACATATACTGCTACAGTAGAATTCAATGGTAATACATATACAGATACTAAGACTGAAACAATTCCAGTAGTTGTATCTGTTATAACTGTAGAAAGAGTAGAACCAACTTGTACTACTGCTGGTAACATCTTGTATTACATTAGCGGTGGTAATTATTATACAAATATCGAATGTACAGATGAAATTACTTATGATGAAACTATCTTACCTGCAACAGGACATCACCTCAACCATGATGTAGTTGTAGCTAAGAATAATCTAACATTTACTTGTACAGAATGTGGTCAAACAGAAACATTAACATTTGATTCTAATAAATTATATTATGTCAATGTAAATGACTGGGCACATGTATCCATCTATATGTGGAAAAATGGTGGAGAAATGGATTGGCCAGGTATAACAATGACAAAGACTGGTTTAAAATATAATGGTCATGAAATCTATGAATATGACATTAAGGGATTAGAATATACACATGTAATCTTTAATAATGGAGATAATGGCCAACAAACTGGCGATTTAGATATTCCTAGTGGTTCTAACTGTTATTATAACGGCTCATGGGATTATATATTTGTAGGGGAATAAAAAAGTAAAGTATTAAAATAACAATAATATATGAAGATGTGGGGGAGATTCCCCTCCCCACATTGGAATATATCCAACAAATATTTATTCTTTTGAATAGATATCTGATGTATATATTTCAATAAAAAATCTTCATAAAATAAGGAGGTTTTATTTAAAAATCATAATGAATATATTTACAAGGGGAGACCTATAACAAAACTGTTAACAAAAAGGAGGAAATTTATGAAAAAGTACGAAAAACCAATGATTGAGGAGGAAAAGATTATCTTAGAAGATATTATTGCAGTATCTAATAAGGGTCAAGCCGATGACTCTAATACTGATTCTTCTTCTTTATTTGATCTTTTCCCTAAAGACTAGAAAGGAGTAAACTATGAGAAAATTATTAAAATCATTATTCTTATTCTTTAGTTTATCCTGCTTTGTTCTAGTAGGACTTGTAGCAACTAAAGCAAGCCAAACTTTAGCTGATACAATCGATGTAACATTAGAACAACAAGAAAACAAAGCAAACAATAAAGTTAGATATGTAGCTACAATGTCAAACGTAGAAAATTTATCTAATATCGTTAACATTGAGATTACATTCACATTATCGAAAGAAGGCGAAACTTCAAGAACTGCAAAGAGAACTATTACATCTGTTTATACTTCTATTGCAGGTACAAATGGTAAGCCTCAAGTAGATAATACTTATTATGCAGTTTATACTGTAACAGACACTAATGCATACCAAGGATATGGATTAAGTGCTTCTTTCAAATTCAACTACAGTGATAATTCATATGAAAGTTCAAATAGTATTTCTTACTCAATTCCAGAAAAATACACAATAAATACTTATGGTTCTGGTAGTTTTGAACAATCTTCTTCAATTAATGATGCATTATTCGCAGATTCTATTGAAAATGGTAATATTTTCCATGCATGGAACTGGTCTATGTCAGTAATTCAAGCAAACCTACAAAACATTAAAAATGCTGGTTATACTGCTGTTCAAACATCTCCAATGCAACCACAAAAAGATTATTATCCAAATAATACAGCTAAAGATGGTTGGTGGAAATTATATCAACCATTAGGATTCTGTATTGCAAAAGATGGTGTTAATAATGCAATTGGTACAAAATCAGATTTACAATCCATGGTTACTGCAGCTCACAATATTGGCTTAAAAGTAATTGTTGACGTTGTTGCTAACCATTTAGCTGGTTCTTATAATCAATTAGATTCTTCTGTAGCTGCATATGAACCACAAATTTATGGTACTAATGGAACTATAGCTGGTGGTGCATTACTTCACTCTGAAACAGTTAATTCCGCTCAAGATGGCTCTTATACAACTAATGGTCATATCGGTTTACCTGATTTAAATACTCATCATTCTACAGTTCAAAATAGAGTATTATCATTATTAAAAGAATATATTGACTTAGGCGTTGATGGATTTAGATTTGATGCTGCAAAGCATATTGAAACAGATAATAGTTCAGAACCATATGGTGCTTCTCAATTCTGGCCAACAGTTGTAAATGGAGCTAGATCTTATGCAACTTCAAAAGGTCAAGAAATTTATTGTTATGGTGAAATACTAAATACTGTTGGTAATAATAGATCTTATGATTGGTATTTACCTTACATGGATGTAATTGCTAATAAGTGTGGTAACGAATTAAGAGCTAATTTCAATAAAGGTACTGCTGCTGCTTCATCTGCTTATAACCCAACAAGCTATTCAAGTGGTGAAAACTGTATCGTTTGGGCTGAATCTCATGATACATATGCAAATGATGAACATGAATCTCCTGATACATCAATTTATAACATCAATAAGACTTATGCAATTATGGGTTCTAGAAATGGTGCTAAGGCATTATATCTAGCTAGACCTACTGATTCTACTGGTACTTCAGCATGGACATCTTGTACTACAAAACTAGGTGCAAAAGGTTCTGATGCATATAAATTAACTGAAGTTGCTGCTGTTAATAAATTTAGAAATTATTGGGGTACAAACAATGAATGGTTAGCCAATGATTCTAATTTCGCAATGGTAGTAAGATATAATTCTTCTGAATCTGGTATGGTAATTGTTAATGCAGGTTCTGGTACTTCTGTATCTAATGTTACTGTTCCTTCAGTAATGAAAGATGGTACTTATGAAGATATCGTTTCTGGTAACACATTTACAGTATCTGGTGGTAAAGTATCTGGTACAATGGCAAGTTCTTGTATCGCAGTATTAGTAAGTTCTACAGGTGGAACTGGTGGAGAAACTTCAATTACTTCAACAGCTTCAAATACTTTCTATACAAATACTATGACAGCTACTTATACTATTAAGAATGCTGAATCAGCTACAATGACTATTGATGGTGATACATTCTCTATTACATCAGGTGCAACTATTACATTTGGTGCAACTATGGCAGCTGGTGATACAAAGACTATTTCTATTACTGCTGGTTCAACTACAAAGTCATTTACATATACTAAAGTTGAAGCTCCTCAAACATATAAAGTTTACTTTGAAAAGCCAGCTAGCTGGACTAACCTATATGCTCATGTATGGGGTGGTACTGGTACTGCAACTACATGGCCTGGAAACAAACTTACTGCAGTTGATGGCAAGTATTTCTTCGAATTTGAAGAAGGTTCATATGACCATGTTGTATTCACAGATGGAACTAATAAAACTGAAGATATTGCATTAAATAATGAAAATGTTACATATTCATTGGATGATGATATTTCCGTTGTCTATTTTGCGAATAATCTAAATTGGTCAACTGTTTATGCTCATAAATGGGGCGCAACTGGTACTGCTACTAAATGGCCAGGTGAAGCAATGGCATTAGATCCAACATCTGGGTATTACAAAACAAGTGTAACTGGTTATGCTAATATCATATTTAATAATAATAGTTCTCAAACTGTAGATATCACTCTTGATACTACAAAGGGTGCCGCAGTATACAAGCTATCAACTGAGAAAGATACTCAAAATCATTATTATGTTGAAGTTGCATTAAAGGTTAAGACTAGTACAGTTTGTGATCATGTTTATTCTTCTCCAGTTTGGACTTGGAATGAATATGCATCAGCAAATGCTAAATTCACATGTACAGAATGTGGTCAACAAAGAACAGTTGCTGCAACTATTACAAGTGTAGTTACAAAAGAACCTACTGAAACTGAAACTGGTACAAGAACTTATACAGCAACAGTTTCATTCAATGGTAATACTTATACTGATACTAAGACTGAAACATTACCTAAAAACGATGGTTCAGTAACAACTGTTAGCCGTGTTGAGGCAACTTGTGAAACAACTGGTAACATCTTATATTATGTAAAGAATGGAAGATATTATAGTGATTCTAATTGTCAAACTGAAATCACATTACAAGATACAGTTATTCCTGCTTTAGGACATACTTATGCTGCAGGCGTATATAGCGCAGCTACAGGTGTAACATGTTCTCGTTGTGGCCAAAATGTTACTCCAACTATTGATACATCTAAGGTATACTACCTTGTAAATTCAACTTGGAATGATGATTGGAATACAAGAGTTAACATCTATTATTGGACTGGTACTGCTCCAGTTGCTTGGCCAGGTACTCAAATGACTAAAGAAGGTACAGTTACATATAAGGGAACAACTTATACTGTATATTCTTATACTTTCTCTTCTGGTAAGTTAACAGATTACGCAAATGTAATTTTCAATAGTGGAACAAATGGTACTGCACAAACAGCAGACTTAACTGTAGTATCAAATGCAAACTGTTACATGAATAATAATGATAAAACTAATTATGAGGCAACAGGATTCATTTATATTCCAGAAGGCAATTGAAACCACCAGTACACAAGTACAGTAACTACTGAAGCTACTTGTACAACCACTGGTGTACGTACATTTGTATGTTCAGAATGTGGGGATAGCTATACTGAAGTTATCCCTGCGTTGGGACATACATGCATAGCTTACAGCCATGATGACACAAATCATTGGCATGTTTGCGATAGATGTGGTGAAATTTATAATTTAGAGGCCCACAATTGGGGTACGGGAGAGATTACAAAGGAAGCCACTGAAACTGAAAATGGTACAATCACTTATACTTGTTCAGTTTGTGGACATACAAAAACTGAAACTATTCCTGCAATAGGTCACGTTCATAACTATGGCACATTAGTTCCTAGAGCTGAGGCTACTTGTTCTACTGCAGGCCATGAGGCATATTATTATTGTGCTGATTGTGGTAAATATTTTACTTCTAGCAAAATTGAAACAACTTTAGAGGCATTAACTATTCCTGCAACAGGTTCTCATACCGCAGGAACTCCTACATATACTTGGAGTAGCGATAATTTACAATTAACAGCAACAGTTTACTGTGAAGCTTGTGGTGAATTAATTGCTTCTGAGACTGTAGCTTGTGATTGCCAAATAACTAAGGCAGCCACTTGTACAGTAAGAGGACAAAAGACTTATACTTCTAGAGGATTTAATAATGAGGCATTTACAGTACAAACTAAGACAGTTAATACTGATTATGCTGAACATACTAAGGAATTTTCTACAGAAACTGTAGGCAATACTACTTATTATGTTGTAACTTGTTCTGTTTGTCATAATGAATTAAATAGATACGAATTAGGTGAAGCATCTAGTGGTAGTGGTTCTGGTACTGATACACATACACATTCTTGGACTATGGGAACTGTAACTCCTCCTACTAGAACTTCAAATGGTAGTGTTTTATGGAATTGTGACCATGGTGAAAGCCAAACATTAACTATTCCAAAATTAGGCACAACAGGTGTCTACGTAACTAATAACCATGGATGGACTTCTATGTATGCTCATATGTGGGGCGGAAGTGCTAATGGAACTACATGGCCTGGATTGCCTATGACATATATTGGTCAAAACGATAGTAACCAAGGTATTTATTACTTAGATGTTGATATTACAAAATATGCAAATATCATCTTTAACAATGGTTCTGGTTCTCAAACTGTTGACATTGTAATTGATCAAACTTCTACTAATGCTTACTGGATTACTGATACTCAACAAGAGGGTAAATATACAGTTGGTACTTGGTCTAAGTACACTATTCCAGCTCCTTGTGTTGAACATGAATGGGATTCAGGTGTCATAACTTTACCTGCAACAGCTAATTCTACAGGTATTAAAACATATACTTGTACAATTTGTGGTGAAACTAAGACTGAAGTTATTCCAATGACTGGTCATACTCATTCTTATAGTGATGAATATTCATTCTCTACTACTACTCATTATCACGAATGTTCTACTTGTGGTGAAAGAGTAGATGAGGAAGCACATGACTTTGAGATTTATGATCAAAATGGTAGATATTATCAAAGATGTACAGTTTGTGATTATGAAGAAGTTATCACTATTAGTGGTTTAAAGATTCATTATCATAGAGCTGATGGAGATTATTCTTCATTCAATACAATTCACGTTTGGGCTGATGGACTTGATGGTGCACAGCACAAAATGACAAGCTCAGATTCATATGGTATTTATTATACATTTACTGCTGCCCAGGTTGTTGGCAAGGATAACTTTGGTGTAATTATCAAGGTTGAAGCTACTGATAACTGGACTAAGGATGGTACAAATAAGTACTTTAAGATTTCTGATTTAAAGAAGGGCGCTGACGGATACTTACATGTATACTTCGTTGGTGGTTCTGATGGTGTTTATACATCAGTTGCTGAAAGTGTTTCTGCAGATATTTACTATTACAACTTCTATCAAAGTGAAGAGGATAGTAATTTCTATATGAACTTTGGATTAGCTCAAAATGCCATTTCTTGGAAGATTTTAAAGAATGGTACAGAATTTATCAATTCTGGTAGCTCAAGCTCAAGTATCACAAGAAATGAACCTACTTATGTTGAATACAAGTTTGGTACTACAATGCCTAAGGTAAATGATATTTACGAGGTTGTTGTAACATTTGCAAATGGTAAAGCAACTAAGAAGGGCAATATGATGTATCTATTCGGTACACAAGCATTCGAAAATAATTATGCATTTACTGGTGCGTTAGGTGCTATTTATAGTACTGCTTCAACTACATTTAAGGTATGGAGCCCAATTGCTACTGCTATGAAAGTAAGAGTATATAATAGTGGTACTCCATCATACTTAGGTGGTTCTGATGTTTATACTGAATACGAAATGACATTAGGCTCTAAGGGTGTTTGGGAAAAACAAGTAACTGGTAACTTATCTGGTAAGTATTATACTTATGTAGTAACTAACTATATGTATACCGAACAAGAACTAGTTGACCCATATGCTAAATCCTGTGGAGTTAATGGTTTACGTGGTATGGTTGTTAATTTTGCAGAAGCTAACCCTGAAGGTTGGGATTCAATTTCTACATTAAATATCAATCCTGGTGATTTAGCTGTATATGAGGCACATATTGCCGATTTAACTTCTTCTTCAACTTGGGGTGGAAATCCACTTTGGTCTAAGACATATCTTGGCTTCTGTGAAGAAGGTACAACATACACATCTGGTGGTATGACAGTTACTACAGGTTTCGATCACATTAAGGAATTAGGTGTTAATGCAGTTCAATTACTTCCTATCTTCGATTCTGCAAATGATGAGATTAATCCATCATTTAACTGGGGCTATAACCCATTAAATTACAATGCATTAGATGGTTCTTATTCTACTAACCCATATGATGGTTATGCAAGAATAAAAGAATTCAAGACATTAGTAATGAAGTATAACCAAGCTGGTATTACTATTATCATGGATGTAGTATTCAACCATGTAAGTGATGCGATGACTTCTAACTTCAATTATCTAATGCCAGGTTATTATTACCGCTATTATGATGGACATATGACTGATGGTTCTGGTTGTGGTAATGAGACATGCTCTGAACATTTCATGATGAGAAAGTTCATGGTAGATTCTACTGAATTCTGGGCTACTGAATATAAGCTTGGTGGATTTAGATTCGACCTAATGGGTATCCATGATATTGGTACTATGGAAGCTTTAGCTTATAATTTACAAACAACTATTAATCCAAATATCGTAGTATATGGTGAGCCTTGGGCAGCTGCTGGAATTGATTATGCTGGTGCTGAATTATGTAGTTTATATAACTATGGTTCATGGGAGCACTTCGGTTGCTTCAACTCAACTATCCGTGATGCTGTATTAGGTAACGTTGGTAATTCGAATACTTGGGGTTGGGTAAATGGTTCTTCTGATCATGGTGAGAACATTTATGCTATTCAAAATGGTGTATGTGGCTTCATCGGTGATGATAGATCTAACAATGTAAAGTACACAGTATCTTATGTATCTTGTCACGATAACTATAATATTGCAGACCATCTTGCAACAAATAACATTACTGGTCAAAATGCAGCTAAGATGTCAACATTAGCTAACGCATTAGTTCTTACATCTCAAGGTATTTCATTCATCCAAGAAGGTGAGGAATTCTTAAGAGATAAAGAAGGCGAGCATAACTCTTATAATGCAGGATATGCTGTAAATGATTTAGATTATTCTAACAAGATTACTTATAATCAGATGTTCCAAAATTATAAGAAGCTATGTGAATTAAAGGCTTCTGGTAATATTACATTACCTGTATCCTCTTGTAGTACACTTAGAAATAGTATGTCATATGATCAAACAAATATGTCATATTTCTACTATGATATTACTACATCTGCTGGTACATATAGAATCATTCACCATAATGGTTATGATTCAACTGCAACTGTTAATTTATCTGGATATACATTGTATTTAGATACATTAGGAAAATATACTTCAGTATCTGGTAATACAACAATCTATCCATATCAAACTATCATTGCATACAAGTCTAATTAGACGAATAAGGGGATGAAAATCCCCTTATTTTTTGTTTTTATTTAATTAATAATTAAATAATACTTATAAAAAAAGAAAAAGCCAAAAATTGGCTTAATCAAATGTGTCTTGAATATCTTTTGTCTTTGTTTTATAAATGATATCTTCTTTAAATGCTTCAAATACCTTAGCAGTTACTAAGCTATCATCAATAGCATCATGAACCTGAATATCTTCTGTATCATAATAGGTTTGATATAATCTAAATAATCCAGGATCATTCTTTAATTCATAATGAGTTTTAATTAATTGACATAGATTAACATATCTAGTCAAATCCTTTAATGATTCTACCTCATGAATGTTATAAGAATCATTTAATACTAGCATATCGTTTCTACCATATACAACAATAGCGGGATCATATTTTAATAAAATCTCTTTAAAATCATTATAGAATTGTAAATATGGTATACACTTTTCTTTGAATTCCTCTTCACTAATACCTAAAAAATCCTCAGCTCTTTTAGTTAGAGATTTTGTAATTACAGGTTCAATATAATTGTTATATCTTAGAATTTCTTCTCCATCCTTATCAAATATAACAAGTCCTGCCTGAATGACTTCTGTCTTAAAGCCTTTACCCTTAAATTTATAGCTTGGCATTGTCATTTCTAAATCTAAAAACATAATATTTTCAAAGGAATTTAAAAACTTATATAAGGAATTTGTAATATCTGCCTTATCATAATAAATGATATGGTCATATAATCCTAATGCCTCTAAACGATTTACATGGGAAATTATATAGGCTAAATAAGGACCTCTTCTTACTTCCTTTGTATCATCATATTCTAGGTCAATCCAGTTTCCAGTATATAGATATCTTTTAAATACATTCATTTGACTATTTTGAAAATAAAAGAATAAAATCTTTTTATTATTTTTTATTCCAATAATCTTATGATCTAATTCAATCATATGAATTTCACCTCTTAGGCGCATAAAGATACCTCCTTTACTTTTTTACAGAAACTGCAATTCCATCTCCAACCTCAAATAATGAGGTTTCAAAATTATCATTTTTAAGTAACTCATCATGGAAGGCTGCCATCTTACGAATTAAGCCTCTTACTGAACGAGATTGTTGCATATAGGCTTTTTCATCATGGATTAATTCAACTAAACCATGGAAAGCCATATTATCACATACTACTACACCACCACTTCTTAATAGTGGAGTATATAAATTAAAGAAATTCATATATTGAGCCTTAGCAGCATCAATAAATACTAAATCAAATTCAATATCTTTAACTATATCATATGCTTCCATAGCATCCTTATAGATTAAATGAATTTGATTCGATAGATTCGCAAGATTCACATTTTTAATTGCCTCTTGCTCCATCTTTTCATTTCTTTCGATGGTATATACATTTGAATTACAAACAGATGCCATACGTATTGCTGAATAGCCAATAGCTGTACCTATTTCTAAAATGTTTTTAGGTTTAAATAAACGAATAACCATCTCAAGCATACAAAGTCCCTCATCTTGAATGATTGGGACATTG
>Ga0310694_10007087_pt1 | contig 10564 bp, 15 predicted proteins | sample 174DNAGHGhighgp2_FD_203884 | JGI IMG/M metagenome (GOLD analysis project Ga0310694, IMG submission 203884) | Sheep rumen microbial communities from Palmerston North, Manawatu-Wanganui, New Zealand - 1742 DNA GHGhigh gp2 (v2) (version 2) | ecosystem: Host-associated > Mammals > Digestive system... | reverse complement strand
CTTCGTCCGCCAAGCGTCCCAGTCCGCCTTGATGTTGCTCGTGACGGTCGCGGGCTTGAGTGCGCCGTCCCACTGTCCCGCCGGGACGGGAAACGCGAGCACGGCGACGTCGCGGAAGTCCCTCGGATCGGGGGCGGACGGCGCAATCGTCGGCAGCTTCACCTCCACGCGCTTCCCGCCCTCCACGTCGATGCGCCTCCAGACGAGATGGCGCATGGCGTTCTCCGGCTTGATCCACGGGCCGCCGCTCATCGCCCAGCCGGGACAGTTCTGCATCGTGAACGTGAGGCCGAGCCGCTTGCACTCGTCCGCGACGAAGCCCACGAGGCCGTCCCACGGCGCGCTGAGGCACGTGATCTGCGGCTCGACGCCGGGCCACTTGCCGCCGAACTGTCCGTGGAAGAGGTGGATGCCGCTGATGCCGGCGCCCTTGATCGCCTCGAGGTCGGCGGTGATGCCGGGCTTCGCGACGTTGCCGCCGATGAAGTGGAACCACGTCTCGGGCCTGTTCGCTACGGACGGCTCGCGGAACTCGCCCTCTGGGAGCCCTGCGGCGTTTACGATTGCCGCGAACGCAATCGCGACTGATGCTATTAGTTTTTTCATTTTATTCCTTCCTATTAAATCGACACAGTGCAATTATACCATATTACACATGCCTACGCAACGATCTTCATCACTCAAGTTCGATGATCGGCATGTCGATAGCCGCGCTCGCGCCGCCCCTCGAACATCGCCTTCGATGTCGAGAGCATGGTCGAACACGCCCGTCGCGGGCACCTTAATCCTGCGCTCCACGTTTTCCATCGGCAGATATTATACCAAAAATCCCCGCACGTGTACGAAAGAAACCTGCAACATGAGGGCCGACTGGTAGGGCCCGCTCGCCGAGCGGGCTGGGCCGTGAAATCCTCGCCCAGCGCAGCCTTCACGCGTACCCATCCGGCGACGGCGCTCATCGCGTCGTCGCCGCTGACCTCCTCGGCAAGCAGCGGGAACGCCACGCCAGCCGCGACCATCGTCAAAACCGACGCTCGGAACAGCGCACGGCGCAAGGCTTTTGTTCTTGTGGTTATATGCATTTGCTAGTTCTCCTTTTGGATTAAACTTCAGTTGGTGAAATCGGTTGGTGAAATCGGGGCCGTGACAGCAAGCGTACAACAGCAAGACTGCGAGGCCGTGAGGGGGTACTGGACCTACGCGGCGTTTTGCCGCGTTTTCTGGCGCTTCTGCCCTCGCTCTATGTATAAGCGTGACCATATTTTACCGGAACCGCAACCAATATATCACAACTCGCCGTGCCAATGCGATACAAAAAAATATTTTTTCGTTCGGCTAGTTGGCGATCTGTCGTTTCCCAGAGCCAGTTGCAAAACCCGCTTTTTAGTCTCACGCAAAGTCCGCTAAGTCCGCAAAGTCATCCATGAAACAGAACTTCGCGTACTTTGCGAACTTGGCGAACTTGGCGTGAGATGATTTTGGAGGTTTTGCAACTGGCTCTAATGAAAAGGGACTAGGCAGAACATTATTGTGGTCGGGATGGGTGGTGTTGGCAACAGGGGGTAATGACAATATGCACCGGCACAAGGAGTCTTTTACACCAACTATGGCAATAAATATCGTCTGACGATATTATTAATTTGGTCTGACGATATTATAAATAAGGTCTGACGAAATATGAAATATGGTCTGACGATATTTATAATAAGGTCAGACCATATTCATAATAAGGTCAGACTTGAATTATTATTTCGTCAGACTATAATATTGCATGGTCTAGGTCTATATGCTATACTATCGGCGTCTAGAACAAATAGCATCAAGGAGCAATTCAATGTCCACTAGAGACCAGCATACGGCGCAACTGCACTTCAAGCTGCGGGAGATCAAGCTCCCAGGCAAGAGCGAACCGGAGAAAGGAAAGTACCGTGCAATCGGCATGGCTCGCGGCAGCTACGGCACGGATAAGGTAATCGAGGAAATGCTCGACTACTCCAGTCTCCGGCTTTCACCGTACATGGTGGAGTCTGTGGTGAGTGGCGTAATTGAGTCAATGATCAGCAAAACGCTTTCTGACGGCGTCACGCGGAAGTTCGGCGACTATTTCGCCGTGCGGCTGGAGATCAAGGGCACGTTCGACGAGAAGGATGCGAAGTTCGATCCGAAGAAGAACTCCGTCAAGGTTGTTCTCGTGCCGCTCAAGCGCTTCCGCAAGGCGGTGGAGACAAGACGTCCGCAGAACAAGGTGAAGCCGCCGCGCGCGCTGATGACGGAGATCCGGGGCGAAAGTTCCTCGGCGGATCAAGTGAAGTTCGGCGAGAACATCGTCATAACGGGACGCGACCTGACGGTCGTTGACATGAGCAACCAGGTGAGTGTAAGCATGGTCTGCAAGGACGGCAAGCGGAAATATGACTGTTGGTCTATCGACGACATGATCGAACACACGCCAACGCGCATCGTCGTGCCGTTTCCGGCGGACTTCAAGAGAGAGGATTTCTGGAAGCAAAGCATGATGCGTTTCGAGTTCAGCACCGACAGCGGCAAGCCAAGTGGCCCATACCGCACAATCAAGTACAAACACGGGGTGAAGGTAACACTTGGAGAATAAAACATGACATTCCAGGACAGGGTTGTCGTCGTCACCGGAGGGGCGCAGGGCATCGCCAACATGGTTCTCTACCTCGCCTCCGACAAGGCGGGGTTCATCACGGGCGAGAACATCTGCATAGACGGAGGCATGACCCGCAACATGATCTACCACAACGACTTCGGATGGAGGCTGGAGGGATGAATGCGCTGTTTATCTTTCTCGGCGGCGGAACCGGAAGCGTCCTGCGATACCTCGTGGGGATGTGGATCGACTCTCATAATGGACGACGTTGAGACGCTTGATTTCAAATAAAAACAAGGATCCGTTCAACAATGGTACCATGAAAAAGAATTACAAAAAGACACTGCTGGCCTGCTATCTCGGATCTATCACGCAGGCGATCACGGCCAATTTCGCGCCGCTTCTGTTTCTGAAGTTCCACAAGGACTACGGCATTTCGCTGGGACAAATCGCGCTTATCCCGACCGCGTTCTTCCTGACCCAGCTGCTAGTTGATGCCTTCTGCGCACGTTTTGTGGACACCATCGGATACAGACGCAGCATTGTCATTTCTGAAATCTCTTCCGGCCTCGGTCTGGCCGGACTGGCTTTTCTTCCGGATCTGTTTGCCGATCCGTTTACCGGAGTCATGATCTGCGTCGTGATTTACTCCGTCGGCAGCGGGCTGATCGAAGTGCTTGTCAGCCCTATTGTGGAAGCCTGTCCCTTTGAACACAAGGCCGCGGTGATGAGTCTGCTCCATTCTTTCTACTGCTGGGGTTTTGTGGGCGTAATCCTGCTTTCCACGCTGTTCTTCGCGGTGTTCGGCATCGAACACTGGAAATGGCTGGCCTGCCTCTGGGCGTTGGTTCCGCTATACAACATATACAATTTCACCACCTGCCCCATAGAGCGGCTGACGGAGGAAGGCAAGGAGATGAAAATCCGGGAGCTGTTCCGGTTGCCGGTCTTCTGGCTGGCGATCTTGCTGATGGTCTGCGTCGGCGCGTCCGAGAATTCCATGGGCCAGTGGGCGTCCGCGTTTACGGAAGCCGCGCTGGGTTTCACCAAGACCGTGGGCGATCTCGTCGGGCCGTGCCTCTTCGCGGCGACCATGGGCGTCTCCCGGGGGATCTATGGGAAATTCGGTCCGCGGATGAACCTGTCAAAGTTCATGGTCGGCTCCGGCATCATGTGCCTTTGCTGTTATCTGCTGGCCAGCCTGTCCTTCAGTCCCGTCCTCGGCCTGATCGGCTGCATTTGCTGCGGTTTTTCCGTGGGCATCATGTGGCCGGGAACCATCAGCATCACTTCTCCACGGCTTCCAAGGGGCGGTACGGCGCTCTTTGCCCTGCTGGCCATGGCTGGGGATCTGGGCGGCGCGGTCGGGCCAAGCCTAATTGGAACCGTGAGCCAGAAGGCGGGAAACAATCTGCAGGTCGGCATGCTGGCAGGATGCGTCTTCCCCATCGTGCTGATCGTCGCGCTGATCCTGCTGAGCAGAAAGGCGGCCTTGAAAAGCGCGTCCTGATGCCCGACGCTGAGGTAGTCCGCGAGCTGCTGACGGTCAAAAGGAATGTCGAATTCTACTGTACATTTCTGCTGCGCCACGGCACGCAGATAGGCCATCAACCGATCTTGGGTGGAACGATGGGAGAGAATCTCGATCTTGCGGTTCAGTTCGAGAGTCTTCACTGCGAGCGTGCGCACACGTCACCACTGATCATGTCCGCGCCCGACAACGCGGACAGAACTTTTCCGAGCAGTCATGCCAAGCGCTGCTCGGCGTCCATGAAATCGTCTTCAGTCTTGCGGAAACGGTATCGGGGCACATCAAGTCTCCGCGTACGAAGTTCGACCTCGCGGCGCTTCAGGCGAATTCGCACGACATCGGCGGACCCGGATTGACTTTTGCAGCGATTTATGTTAATCTAAACATGTTTTTCTTAGGGGTATTGTGCCCTTGAACGGAAAGCGATGTGACAAAATGGCGATTGACACGACAGAACTGAAGCGAAATGCGGATTGGTACTACACCAATCTTGACTCTCTTTTACCGAAGTATAACGGCAAGTATATAGGCATTTCAGATTGTAGCGTTGTTAAAGAGGACACAATGCCGACAATTTCAGAAAGCAAAAAAGGAGGGATCAAGATCGCCGTAAATTACAGCGACCACAATCCTCCGCATTTTCATGTAATCAAGGGGAAGAAAACCATCGCACTTGTTTCCATTCGGGATGCGGTGGTCATTGAAGGCGTCCTGCCTCGCGTATTATTGCACCGTGTCCTTGGCTGGTGTGTTTCCCACACGAAAGAGTTGCTCGCGGATTGGAATCTTGCCCGTCAAGGCAAAGAACCGAAATGGATTGACTGGACCATTGACTGAAAGGAGACTTCCATGTTGCACGACATTTGCATGGTAAAGCCGGCGACCGGGCGCAAGGTGGACTGTTATTTTTCGACAGGCCACGTCAAGCGTTTCGACATGGCATATCTTCTCAAGCCTGATTGCGGTCCGGTTTTTCGTCCGCTACGTGATCGCAAGACATTCCTTTCGACTATGACGGTTATGAATGGAACACTCGCTTTCGATGTCGCCGGAGGGCGTAATGACCGCAAGTGCGTGGACATCGATCCAGAGACAATCTTTGAAGAGGGGGTTACGGTCACATCGCCGTACTGACCAGCAATCTCAAACCGCAGAACTGAAATGAAAGGAACGAAAGCCATAAGACAGTAAAACGGTCATAGGCGGGAAACCGCCACGAGCCACACGCAACGGGAGAGCCGCGCTTGTCGCGGCCGAAAGCGGTAGGGCGCGTTATCCCTAACGCGCCGTCCGCCCAAGTGGAGTGGCAAGATGATTTAAGCAATGCTGCAAAGCAGTCGTCGCCAGAAATGTAGAGAGTTTCGAAACGGACGACACTTGGCAGAGACAGCGCGTAATGCGCTTGCCTCTCTTTGTGTTTCCGTAAAGGTAATCTCTACAACCTCTGGCGAGACACGAAGAGAGGTTTTTCATGTCCTTGAATCGTGTTGGACTGTAAAGTGGGAAAGGCAACCTGAGAGCGACATGAAATGAAAGACGAACGATTGGATAGACTGGAAGGCGAAGACGTCTTTGTCTGCACAAAGGATGATGCGGACAGGCTTGCTTTCACCTGTTGCAAGATTGCAGAAGCAGGGGCGTCGACCGTCGTTGCACTGTTCGATCCAGCAGATCCAGGCGGCGAAGCCGCTGCCGCCGCGCTCCTCCGCGACATTGCGCGCAATACGCCGTCGATCGTCGGCATCCGGCGATCCTTTGCCGTTCCGGAGGACGAATGGCGACGATTTCTTGACGCGCACCAGCATGAACGCTTTTCAATCGAGCCGCCGACATCTGCCTGTTCCAAGAGACGATTCGGTACAACGGCCTTTCCTGATTTCAAAGATATTCCCGCCGTGCAATCGGCGCTTTCGGACGCCGCCGAAGTGTTTGCGAACAGTCCCGCCGACAGGATGTGGCCCATTTTGCTGCTCACAGGCGAAACGGGTTCGGGCAAGTCCTTCGCCGCACGCAAGATATCTGGAGAGCTTGCGAAAGCCGGTTGCATCAAGGGAAAGTTCGTGTCGCTGAACTGCGGCGAATTCGGCAAAGAGGACATGAACGCGGTACTCTTCGGGCTCAAAGGGGGACGCTTCACCGGTGTTCCAAAGGATGTCGCAGGGGCGATCGAAGAAGCGAAAGACGGAATCCTCTTCCTCGATGAAATCGGTACGTTGCCGGTGGAGCTCCAGCCGCGTCTGCTGACACTTCTCGACACGGGGCGATTCAGGAAGCACGGCGACACTGCCGACAACGGGCGGTCTTCGTGTCGCTTCATCTTCGGGACAAACGAGAATCTTCACGAGGCGATTTCAGAGGGTAGATTCCGCTTTGATCTCTACAATCGGCTAAACGGCATCCGGGTGCATCTGCCGTCCGTAAAAGACCGCATCGGCGGCGCAAGCGGCGCGAGGTTTCTTGAAATGGTCGTGTCAGGCCTCTGCAGACGCCACGGAATATCCGCGCTGACGCGCAATGCGAAGTCTTACTTTGCCGCCTTTGCGCGTACGCGCCGGTGGGCTGGAAACTTTCGCGAACTGGAGCGGTTCTTCAACATTCTGCAGCGTGAAATGCTCGTGTGCGGTACTGTAACTGTGTCTGCGGCCATGATGCTTCGGGCCATTGCCGAAATGGAAGTAAACGCCGAAAATGTTCGCGGTGCCTCGGATTCGGCAGGCGCTGCGTCACCGAACCATCCGCTCCTGAACGACTTGGCCGGCGTCCCGGCAAGAGACAAGGCGACGCTGGAATTCGCGTTCAAATGCGCGAAAACGGCCAAGAACTGCCGCCAAGCTGCGGAACGGTTCTTCGAAGGTGGACGGCAGAGCAACCCCCAGACGTCGTTCATACGCTGGCTTGAACGGTTTGGATTCGCATACGACGATGAAATACCCGGGCACATCGCAAGGAGGGTAAGGTAGATGCAGATGTCTACAAAAATAGATTCACATCTATGTTTCCGATGTGAAAACGCCCTTGGCACGGTGTCTGCTTATCGGCCAGCGTGCAACCGCACGGTGCGGGAACACGCATGAAAAAAACGGAGATGAGAAAATGGCCAAACTGCCGAACGATTATGAACTGGACTTCCTGAAGACCTGCACGAAGGAAGAGCTTGAGCCGCTTGTCGGCACGATTCTCGGGACGGACGACAAGGGCAATATCGACCGTTCGGGACGGTTCAGTTCCGAACTGGACAAGACGTCCGCATTCACGACGCACTTCCCGGACCATACGAAATACGTGGACGAGATCATCGAGGAGCTGCAGAAGTACGGCGGCAACTCAATCGCCAACGCCGTGCGCGGCATGGGCGTTTCATATCACGAAGTGTTGTGCGACGCCGCGAAGAAGATGAAGGTGAACTTCAATCCGGCGCAGACCACGCAGACGATTGAAGACCACCTTCTCGCCAAGGTTCTCAAAGACGTCTGGGAGAAGATGTCGGAAGACGAGCGGAAGAAACTCATCGAAGAGGCAGGCAATGTATTCGGCGCGAAGGTGGGCGGCATCGGCGCGGGAGTGCTGATCCAGATCATCCGTGCGGGCGGGTTCAAGACCTACCAGATTGCGCTCATCGTCGCGAACGCGGTCGCAAAAGCGATTCTCGGACGTGGCCTTTCGTTTGCGGGGAACATCTACCTCATGCGTCTCATTGCGGTTCTTGCGGGGCCTGTCGGTTGGATCATCACGGGAGTCTGGACGGCGTTTGACTTTGCTTCACAGGCCTATCGCGTGACGATTCCCGCCTGCATCTATGTCGCCGCCCTGCGCAAGATGAAGGACAACGAGAAGTTCGCCAAGGAAGCGGAGGCAACGAAGGAATAACGCAATAGTTGATGGCGACATCCCTTGAACGCGGGATGCCGCCATTGAAAGGTAAAACCGAAAGAAAAAAAGAAGGGAAAGCAAAATGGCTAAGCAAAAGTTGCAGATCTTCGAATTCAAGGATTGGGAGAGCTTCGGCCAGCAGGTGCGTAATATGATTGCGCAAAAGGAATCATTCGCCGTCATGAATGTGCCAACGGGCAAACAGTCAACTGCTGTAGAAGTAGTCGAACGCACGATTGAATCCGTGGGGATGAAATGCAGAGTCCGTACTGCAAATCGTGGTTGGGCTGTTGGAGCATTGACCGTTCTTACGCTTGGCGGAGCCGCTGCTGCCGCTGTGGCGGTAGGGGTACACGATCTTGTAACCATTAACCCCAACTACGAAATTATCAAGGAGATGTTCGGCTCGGACATTCAGGTGGAATACATGAAATCCTCCGAGCCGAAATCAGACAAGGAATAACATTCGATGGCTGAACTTGCCCGTCAGCGAGAGAAGGATGCAGAACACGACTCGATTCTTGCAGAGCTTTCTGCGAGCGTGAAAAGCCACATGAGTGTCCCCGTCTGGCTAAAAGTCATCGTGTTCTTGAACCTCGCCTTGTCCGCAACGGCGATTGGGATGATCCTACTCATTGGGATGATCCTACTCAAGTGAGTACATGAAGTGGCTTGACGACATGACGAAGTCTGCGGCGGCGTTCAGGCGATGGGCATGGTTGACGGCGGTGCTTGCCGTCATCTCTTGCGCGTTGCTTGCCATCATAGCCATTGAGCTGATTGTCATCTGCGTGAAGATGTAGGTTGCAATGTCCTACACAATACTGTCATTCAACATGAGGAACGTCGGCGGGGGTGCGCTGATGGGCGCGATGACATTGGATGGGCCGTGGACGGCCGTGCCGGCGAGCGGCAATCCGGCGTTCCGGTTCTTCAAGGCGGTGTTGCCGTTGCCGTAGCGGCCGGCATCCTCGCTCCATGCCTTTCCCCTGTCCCTTGCGCGGTACTTTGCCGCCCGATACTGTGTACGGTCTTGATTTGCCGCCATTCCTACCTCGATTTGCCGCCAAATCAATATCTATTTGCCGCCAGTTCCATGGCGATTTGGCGGCAAATTTCCCCCGTTCACGCACGGTGCCTCCGCCGTTCACGCAGCCGGATTCTCACTTGCGTAGAAATGAAAATCGCCACATCACCCTTTACTTGCAGGGGTGTGACGATTTCAAGAACCTCTAGGTATCGCTTGAGCGCACCGCCGACGGTAAGGCCAAGGCGGCCGTCACGCCGTATGGTTCGCCAGCCTCGTTCTTCCTACGCGTGAGGGTGAAGTAGCGGGCGGTTCTGGTTGTGCCGACTTGAAATTGAGAACTTTTTCGATTTTCGACCATGATTTTTCCTCGGCACTCATATAGGCAAATGAACCTTTTGCGATGAATCCGCATTATCTTTTTATTGAGGGTCAATCACGCCCCGATGAGAAATGGAAGTCTGGCAGGAGATTGCGAAAAACGCCGAACGCGGCGCGGAAAGGCTTGTCGCCGAGTATGGCGACAGGCTCTATGCCGCCGCCACGCTGTTGTGCCGTAACAACGGCGACGCGGAAGAGCTCGTGTTCAGGACGCTCGCCCAGGCCGTTGGAAAAATCCGGCAGTTCAAGCCGTCGGGCGATTTCTTCAGCTGGCTTTACACGATCCTCCTGAACTTTCACAGGATGGAGCTGCGCAAGAACCGGCCGGACCTCGTACTTGTCGGCTCGCCGCAGGACTTGCCGCAGATTGCAGCTAAAGGAAAAGATGCCGCCGCCGAGGAGATGCGGGAGATGGTGCGAGAGCTTCCGCCGCAGATCCGGGAGACCGTCGTCCTCAAATATTTCTCCGGGATGTCCATCGAGGAGATTGCGGCGGCGCTCGGCATTCCGCCAGGCACAGTCAAATCGTGGCTCTTCAACGCAAAACGGATTCTTGCGGACAGATTTAGGCAGACAGGCCAGAAAGGACAAGGCAATGAGTGACGACGAACTGGATGCGGCGATTGCCGAACGTTTCAAGGCATACGAGGCCGGAATCCGCCTCCCCGACGAATTCAAGGGGCGGTTTATCGGCTCGGTGCGACGAAAGCGCACGTTGCGGCGCCTCGGGCTGCTGGGCCTGATCGGCGCCATGGCCGCCGTCTGTGTGACGATTGCGAGTTTCGCAAAAAGGGATATCGCGTATGGCGACACGCGCCCTGCGCTGATGGCCCGCACCGCCCCAACGAACGAAACCGTACAGGTGTCGTACTTGATGCTGCTCGGCTATCTGCGGGAGTGCTTCAACCGCTCCAGGCCGGCCCGGCGGAAGGAAGAGGAATAAGACTGTAAAAAAAGAAGGAATAGCAATGCAAACTAAGATTCTAATCATTGTCGGGGTCTCAGTGGCCTCCGTGCTGGCGCTCTTCATAATGGGCTTCTTGCTGGACAAGAATGCGGCCAAAAAAGAGAAGGCTGCCGCAGAGAACGTGAAAACGAGCGAAAAGGAGTCGTGAAATGGCTTGCGGCCCTTGGCAAATCG
>Ga0310694_10007086_pt1 | contig 10564 bp, 12 predicted proteins | sample 174DNAGHGhighgp2_FD_203884 | JGI IMG/M metagenome (GOLD analysis project Ga0310694, IMG submission 203884) | Sheep rumen microbial communities from Palmerston North, Manawatu-Wanganui, New Zealand - 1742 DNA GHGhigh gp2 (v2) (version 2) | ecosystem: Host-associated > Mammals > Digestive system... | reverse complement strand
TGCTGGCGGATGAGATTTATGCCTCTATCGTGTATGGCGAACCGGCTACTTCGTTCGCTGCTTTTGCGGAATTGGCGGATCGTTTGATCATCATCAACGGAGTCAGCAAAGCGTATGCTATGACGGGCTATCGTATCGGATGGATGATGACCAAGGATAAAGCATTTATAGCAGCATGTACCCGTTTGCAGGGTCAACAACTGACCTGTGCTACGATGGTGGCGCAGAAAGCGGCAGAAGTGGCATTGACCAGCCCGCAGGATACTGTAGAAGCAATGCGTTGCACGTTCGAGGAACGTAGAAACCTCATCTGCCGTTTGGCTGCTGAGATACCCGGTTTCAAATTCCGTGAACCGAAGGGTGCTTTCTATCTCTTCCCGGATGTGACCGCACTGGGAACGGGTGACGAAGTGGCAGAGATGTTATTGGAGAAAGCGCATGTGGCTACGGTATCCGGTTCCGCATTCGGTTATCCCTCCTGTATCCGCCTCTCCTATGCCATCAGTACGGAGGAAATAATAGAGGCGATGGCCCGTATCAAAAAGGCGTTAACCGCCTAAAAACAAAGAAGGATGTCTCCCGACATCCCAATCTTTTTACTTAACCTTAAATCTAATACCATGAAAAACACGGTGCAAAAGTACTGCTTTTTGGCGATATGACCAAATATTTTTATAAAAAAATGTTATAAAACATAATTTTGTCATGTCTACTTGTCAAAATGTAGTCATATAGCCGTAGAATCTGTCATTTTATTTCTCATCTAATAAATCCGGTCTTCTTTCCATAGTGTGCGCCAGCGATTGCTCGTATAACCAGTCTTCTATCTTCGCTTGGTGACCGGAAAGAAGGATCTCTGGTACTTTCCATCCTTTATAATCGGCCGGTCGGGTGTACACTCCGGCTTCCAGCAATCCGTCTTGGAATGAATCGTTGAGAGCACTTTCCACGTCTCCTAACGCACCCGGTAATAGGCGTACGATGGCGTCGGTCATCATAGCTGCCGGCATCTCGCCACCGGTAAGCACAAAATCACCGATACTGTACTCGCGGGTAATCAGATGGTCGCGTACGCGCTGATCTACGCCCTTGTAGTGTCCGCAAAGGATAATGATGTTCTCTTTGAGTGACAGTTCGTTGGCCGCTTTTTGGTCAAAGCGTACACCGTCCGGAGCCGTAAAGATAATCTCGTCATACTCGCGTTCGGACTTCAGTTGTGCGATACAGCGGTCAATCGGTTCTATCTGCAGCACCATTCCTGCTCCGAAACCGAAAGCGTAGTCATCCACCTTGCGATGCTTGTCCAAGGTCCAATCCCGCAAGTTATGCACATATATCTCGCAAAGGCCTTTATCCTTCGCGCGCTGGATAATGGAGTGGTTGAGTGGCGACTCAAGCAGTTCCGGACAACAAGTGATAATATCTATTCGCATAATTATAGTTTTTAGGGCACAGGATCATATCCGCTTCCGCCCCATGGATGGCATCGACAGATCCGCTTGATACCTAACCATCCGCCTTTGAAAATACCGTGTTTGAGAACGGCTTCCACCATATATTGACTGCAGGTCGGCGTGAATCGGCAGGCCGGCGGCGTTAAAGGTGAGATGAAAGCACGGTAGAAATATACCGGTAGCAAAAAAGCCTTGCGTACGATTATTTTCCATTTATTTTCTTCAGAGCTTTGCATACGGCTTTCTCAATGACAGTGTACGGTTGTTCTTCTTTGTCGATGTAATTGAAGGCAATTTGATAATGCCCTTCCCCTAACATATCCTGGTGCAAACGGTAGGCTTCGCGCATGAGGCGGCGCAGATGATTGCGCTTGACGGCGCGTTTGAAAAGTGATTTTGGGGCCCATACGAGTACCTGCGTCTCTCCTTCCGTCGGTTGGTAAGTAACGCGCAGAGGCCATGCTACACAATGTTCTCCGCTTTTGTATAGTTGCGCGATACGCAGTTGCCCGCAGAGTTTGCTATGTTTCGGGAACGTATTAGGCATTTTTCTCCAGATAATCGGCGATAGCCATCGGCAGCGAAGCAAACGCTTTGCCCGGTCCGGCTTCTATATCCACGCGGTATCCTGCTTCGTCCAGCGCACGCACGGTGCTTTCTCCAAAAGCGGCAATCAGCGTTTTGCCTTGTTCCCAATCGGGGAAATTCTCGCGCAGCGAAGTGACACCGGCGGGGGTGAAGAGAGCAATGATATCGTAATCAAACGGTTTTTCCGCAGGCCAAGGAGTGGTCACCGTGCGGTACATAATCGCCGGTTGTACTTCTATATTATTCTCGGCGAACATATTGATCACATCCTGATTATGGATATCGGAGAGCACCATCAGGTAGCGCTCGTTTGGACGACGATGCATCGCCGGAAGGATATCCTCGAATTTATTGCCCGATTCCGGGAAGAACACCTTGCGCTTGCGATAATTGATGAACTTCTGCAAATAGAGTCCTACCGATTCGGAGTTGCAGTAGTAATGCATCGAATCCGGTACATTGAGACGCATCTCTTCGCACAAGCGGAAATAGTGCTCTGCGCCAAGTTTGGAATTGAGAATAACCGCTGTATAATCCAGCGGATTGATGTGTTGCTGGCGGAATTCGCGTGCGGTGAGACCCTCAATATGAATGAACTGATGGAATTCACATTGCACGCCGAACTGCTCTTCCAGACGTGAGTAAGGATTATGCGCCGTTTCCGGGCGCGGTTGAGAAAATAGAATCTTTTGTATCATAGGATAGATATCGTTTTCGAACCAAGATAGATGAGCAAACCCAAGGGCAGCACTTCCAATGTACCTAAATAAAGCGCTACGTAGATGATGGAGCCGAGTGATTGGATATAGTTGCGCGCCAAGCGGTACAACCACATCAGCAGGAATAGCACGGCTATACTGCCTACCACCCATCGGTTCACTAGGATATTATCCACGCGCAGCATAATCAGCAATGCGGGATAGAGGATGCACGTAGCTATCGTTGCGATGTTGCCGTATTGCTCGTAAGGCGGCATGGACCGACGGGAGATCTGGAATGTATAGTCCAGCAGGTTATTGCAAAGCATCTTGATCAGTAGCAATGCCACGATCAGACCGCATAAAACCGCAAAGATACCAAATCCGCAATGACCTTCCGGGTAGAGGCAAAGGTACAAACCCATTGCGGCCGTACCGATGCGGAACAGGGTCATCATCATTTGTCCCGGAAAATTCGTCGGTGCATCTTTGTAGGTACGGTCGTTCTGTGACAGGAGAGACGAAGAAGCCTGACTGATTACACCGGGTTGCAGCAGTTCGCCCAGCACTGCGCATAAGAGCAATGCCAGCATCGTCCAACCGCACCATGGTGCGCTCACGGGAGATAATATGTGGCTTATTCCGTCCATAGATATAACTTGTCCCCGCGACGGATAAGCGTGTCCGTCTTGAGCGAGAAATACGTACCTTTGTTCACGCGTTGCGTCGGGTTACCTTTCGCATCGCGCAGTCCTTCCGCTTTGCATTCATACACACCGGTGGTTTCGCCGGTGATCAGGAGTTCCTGTCCCTCTTCAATAGCGTCTACTGCTTCCACTAAGAACTCCGCCACACTCTGGTTCTTGAAGAAATTGGTGCATTTGGCGGCATATATTTTCTTGCGCGTGGCTTTGTTGCCGTAGGAATGCGTCCATTCGCCGAGACGCTGACCTTGATAATAACCATCCCAAAATCCGCGGTTGAAGACGCGACTCAGACGCTCGTTCCAATCCGCAATCTTCGGTTCAATAATCGCATCGTCGGCATACTCACCGCGTTGCCATGCTTCCACGGCTTCTTTGTAACAACTGACTACGGTGGATACATATTCTGCCCCGCGGGCACGACCTTCGATCTTAAGTACCCGCACACCGGCATCCAGCATCTTATTCAGGAAATGAATGGTCTTCAAATCCTTGGGCGACATGATATACTGATTATCGATATCAAGTTCCATATCGGAGGACTTGTCCTTGACCGTATATCCGCGACGGCAAATCTGCACGCAGGCTCCCCGGTTGGCACTCAGACCGTAGTTATTGAGGCTCAGGTAACATTTGCCGCTTACAGCCATGCATAGCGCGCCATGACAGAACATCTCGATCCGTATTGGTTGTCCGCTGCGACCGCATATATGTTGCGCCTCTATATCGCGATGGATAGAAGCTACCTGCTCCATATTCAGTTCACGCGCCAGCACAACGACATCCGCAAACTGCGCATAGAACTTCAGTGCCTCCGTATTGGCGATATTGAGTTGAGTGGACAGGTGCACTTCCTGACCAATCGCGTTGGCGTATTGCATGACGGCGATGTCCGATGCAATGACGGCATCTACACCTACGGCATGCGCTTTGTCCACTATCTCGCGCATCAGCGCCAGGTCCTCCGGATACATCACCGTATTAACCGTCAGGTAGGTCTTCACTCCCGCCTCGCGACAGGTAGCAACGATCTTCGCCATGTCATCCGTGGTGAAGTTCACCGAACTGCGGGCCCGCATGTTCAGGTGCTCAATACCGAAATAGACACTGGTAGCTCCGGCCTGTATAGCCGCAGCCAAACTCTCCCAGCATCCTACCGGAGCCATTATTTCGATTTGATCAGCCACTCAGCTATTTGTACTGCATTTAAGGCGGCACCTTTGCGGATCTGGTCGCTTACGCACCAGAAACTAAGGCCGCACTCATCGGTCAGGTCTTTTCGTATCCTACCGATAAACACTTCATCCTTACCGCTTAAGAAAAGCGGCATGGGGTATATCTTGTTTTCCGGTTCGTCCATCAGCACGCAGCCTTGCGCATTCGCAAAAGCGGCTTTCGCTTCGGCTACACTCACCGGTTTTTCTGTTTCAATCCATATACTCTCGCTGTGCGCCCGCAAAGAGGGAACACGCACGCAAGTGGCACTCACTTTGACGTCCGAGTGCATGATCTTGCGCGTCTCATGGTACATCTTCATCTCTTCTTTCGTATATCCGTTATCGGTGAAAACATCGATATGCGGGATGAGATTATACGCCAATTGATACGCAAACTTATTCACCGTCACTTCTTCGCCGTTCAGCACCTGACGGTATTGGGTCTCCAGTTCTTTCATCGCTTGAGCACCCGCACCCGAAGCGGCTTGATACGTCGCTACATGTACGCGCTTGATATGACTGATCCGCTCGATAGCCTGTAGCGCTACCACCATCTGAATCGTCGTGCAGTTCGGGTTGGCAATGATATGACGCGGACTGTTCAGCGCATCCGCTGCATTCACTTCCGGAACCACCAACGGCACATCCTCGTCCATGCGGAATGCCGACGAGTTATCAATCATAATAGCACCATAACGGGTGATATCTTCCGCGTATGCACGTGACACGCCCGCACCCGCGGATACAAAAGCAATATCGACGCCTTGGAATGCGTCGTCGTGTTGCAGCAGTTGAACGGTATGTTTTTTGCCGCGGAAAAAGTATGTAGTGCCGGCACTTCGTTCCGATCCGAATAAACGGAGTTCGGAGACCGGGAACTGCCGCTGTTCAAGAACAGCCAGCAGTTCCTGTCCGACGGCGCCCGAGGCGCCTACGATGGCAATAACCATAATTAAACCAATGCTACTACGAGTTCAGCCTCACCCTCTGCGAAGGTCACTTTACCCTCGCGAGCGAGCCAACCCAGAGCCAGATAAAGCTCCTCGTTTTTGAGTTTGGTAGCTTTCTTCAGTGCCTTCAATCCGAGAGCACCGTTCGACAGTGCGCCCCAAATAGCGCCTGCGTTCTCACCAATTGTTGTAATCATAATACCTTAAATAATTATTTGTGACTAATAGGAGTGAATGTATGGGTCACTCTTCCCATTTCTTGAATATCAGACATGCATTGTGTCCGCCGAAACCGAACGTATTACTCAGCGCGTACTTGATATCGCGTTTCTGCGCCTTGTCGAACGTGAAATTGATGCGATAATCAATCTCTTCGTCGATATCCTCCGGATCATGATTGATCGTCGGAGGAATAATACCGTCTTTGAGCGCCATGATGCACGCCAATGCTTCTACTGCACCCGTAGCACCAATCAGATGACCGGTCATCGACTTGGTCGAGTCCAGATTCATCTCATATACATGCTCTCCGAATACGCGCTGGATAGCTTTCACTTCCGTTACGTCGCCCAGCGGAGTAGAGGTACCGTGCGTATTGATGAAATCTACCTCCTCTGGTGCCAAACCGGCGTCCTTGAGTGCCAAACGCATTACGCGCTCTGCACCCTTGCCTTCCGGATCCGGCGCTGTCATGTGGTATGCATCCGACGTCATTCCTTCACCCACCATCTCGGCGTATATCTTCGCGCCGCGTGCTTTGGCATGCTCGTATTCCTCCAAGATCAGACATGCGGCTCCTTCTCCCAATACAAATCCGTCTCTACTCTTGGAGAACGGACGACTGGCGGTCGCCGGTGATTCATTGCGGGTAGATAAAGCATGCAGACTGTTGAATCCTCCGATACCCGTATAGGTCACATCCGCGTCTGCACCACCGGTCAGCAACACATCCGCATGACCCAGACGAATCTGGTCAAAAGCGGAACCTACGGCGTGGGAAGAAGAGGAACAAGCGGTGGACACCGAGAAACTCGGACCGCCCAAACCGAAACGGATGGAGATCTGGCCGGCCGCAATACTCGGGATAGCCTTCGGGATCATAAACGGATTGAAGCGGGGTACACCGTCGCCTTTCGCGAAATCGATGATCTCCGATTCGGTGGACTGCAAACCACCCATACCGCTACCCCATATCACACCTACACGACTGCGGTCCTCTTTCTCCAGATCAATACCGCTGTCGCGCAATGCCTCGTCTGCTACGTAGACCGAGAACTGCGAGTAGCGGTCCATCTTACGCGCCTCTTTGCGGTCCATCACCGCAGAAGGATCGAAATTCTTCACTTCTCCCGCAAACTGCGTCTTGAATAAACTCGCATCAAAAGCCGTGATGGGCGCAATACCATTTACACCGTTTATCAAAGCCTGCCATGTCTCCGGCGCCGAGTTTCCAACCGGCGTCAAGGCTCCCAGACCTGTAATAACAACTCGTTTTAACTGCATCTTTACCTATATCTACATAAAAAGCATACGAGTTTACAGTCGTCCCGTAAACTCGTAAACCACTTGTGGAAGCGAATTACTTCATTGCATTCTCCACATAAGCGATTGCGTCACCTACGGTAGCAATCTTCTGCGCGTCCTCGTCCGGAATCGAAATACCGAAATCTTTCTCAAACTCCATAATCATCTCCACGGTGTCCAACGAATCCGCACCCAGATCGGTTTGGAAATTAGCCTCGTTCGTTACTTGAGACTCCTCAACGCCAAGCTTATCAACGATGATCGCTTTCACTTTTGCATCAATTTCTGCCATAATACTAATACTTTAAGTTAATATTTATGTGTGTTTTTATTAATTATCGATGTTGTCAATATTCGCCTATTTCGCAAATACGGCACAAAATTACTGCTTTTTTCTGAAATACGCAAATTTTTTTGTTTTAATTTTCATTTTTGTCACCTAAAAGTAGCATTATCTTACCTAAAAAGGCACCGGACTTGCCCATTTGGCATATTGGAATGCTGTCTCCGTCCAGATTGGCAACACGCGCATGGTCGTATAACTGATGCGTATGACCACCGATCACCACATCAATCCCACGCGTGCATGCTACCATCGATGCGTCGCATACATCTTCCGGTGCTTTGCCGTATGTTCCCATGTGACTCAGGCATACCACCACGTCGCATCCTTGTGCCCGTAATGTATCCGCCATCGCTTGCGCAATCGGGTAGGGAGCCAGGTACTGCGCCGGTAAGAAATTCTTATCGGAGATCAAACCCTTCGGATCGCATCCCAAACCGAAGATACCGATCTTCAACCCACCTTTGCGAACGATCGTATAGGGCTTGACAACCCCTTCCATCGCGGTGCCTGTGAAATCATAATTGGCGCATACAATCGGGAAATGAGCGGTCTTGAGAACGGTCGCCAAGGTATCCAAACCGTTATCGAACTCATGGTTACCCAGCGTAGCGGCATCGTAACCCATCCTGTTCATCGCGTTAATCTCCACCCGTCCGTGGTAGAAATTGAAATACGGTGTTCCTTGACAGAAATCACCCGCATCTACCAGCAGCAAGTGCTTATCCGCCTTCCGCTCCTCGCGGATCAAACCCATCCGGCGGGCATATCCTCCTTGACCGTTCGCCTTGGGTTCTACCTGCGAATGCGTATCATTCGTATGCAGTATCGTCAGATGGTCCTGCGGCGTACAAGCCGTAAAAAGAACAAAAGTACAAAGTACAATGTACAATGAATAGTTTTTCATGGTCAAAAACGTTTGTTTATTTCTTCATCGCTCAGCAGCGATACGATTGTCTTTCCTTTTGCAGTACGCTGATATTGAGGTAGTTCCACTAATTTCGTCACCAACTCCCGCATCTCCTCCTCACTCAACGGCTTGCCGTACGGGATAGCTCCGTTCTCGGCCAAAGCAGCAGCGATCTGTTCGCGCCATTCGCGTTGCGTATCGGCCCCGCGTTCCCGTACATTATGGATGATATCTTGCAGTATCAATACCGCCGATTGGTTCGCCAACTGAGCCGGCAAACCCTGAATGGAAAAACTGTCCGGACTCAGTTGCTCTATATCAAAACCGATCGCCCGCAGGTCCGGTAGCAGATTAGTCACCAATACCATCTCGTCCGGCGGTAAAACGAGTACTTCCGGGAAAAGCAACTGCTGCATCGCGCCTTGCGTCATACTCAGTTGTTCCATGAACTGATGGTATAGAATGGCCGTATGGGCACGACGCTGGTTAATCAGCAGCAACCCATGGCTTGTCGGCAGTAAAATATACTTACCCGCATACTGCCATAGCGGACAAGAACTCACATCCTCCGGATGCAACAAATCATCATTGAGCGAAGCGCTCATTCCATCATTGAGTTCGCTATGCGAACGCTCATTTTTCAATCCCTCATACAGGCTCTCCCAATGATTCACCGGACGTTGTTGCTCCGTGTACGAATGGCGGGCATGGAAGGGGTTATAACTCGGATCAATCGTCACTTGCGGTTGAGTCACCGGACGCGTCTGCGGCGCCGGGATATCGATCGTTCCCGAGGTGTCAAAATCTATCTGCGGCGCCAAAGTGAATTTACCTAATGCTTCCCGCACAGAAGCCATCAGGATCTGAAAAATCGTCTGCTCGTCGGCAAACTTGATCTCTGTCTTCGTCGGATGGATATTGACGTCAATAGCCTCCGGCGCGATATCAAAATAAATGAAGAACGACGGTTGATAATCATTGGGCAGCATGCCCGAATAGGCCGTCTGTACCGCCTTCAGAAAATACGGATGGCGCATGTACCTACCGTTCACGAAGAAATACTGCTCCGATTTCTTGGTTGCGTTCTCCGGCTTCACAACGAATCCGTGTATCGAAACCAACTCCGTCTCCGTATTGATATCCACGAAAGCAGAGGTATACACATTCCGTTTCGGGTTACCGAACACCGCCTCGATACGTTGTTTCTCGCTACCGGCCGGTAACTCCAGCAGTATCTCGTCGTTATGCACGAAGGTGAAACTGACTTTCGGATACACCAGCACGATATGATAGAACTCCGTCAGCAGGTTGCGCAACTCCGTCTGGTCGGTCTTGAGGAATTTCCTTCTTACCGGCACGTTGAAGAACAAATTGCTTACCTTGATATTCGTTCCTGTCGGACAACTGCAGGGTTCTTGCCGTACTACGTCCGAACCGTGAATCTCCAGCAGCGTACCCGTCTCGTCTTCCTTACGCCGCGTGGTCATCTCCACTTGCGCCACAGCGCATATACTCGCTAATGCCTCGCCGCGAAAACCCATCGTGCGCAAACTGAACAGGTCCTGCGCCTCGCGGATCTTACTCGTCGCATGGCGTTCGAAAGCCAAGCGGGCGTCCATCTCACTCATTCCGATACCGTCATCGATCACCTGTAGCAACGTCCTACCCGCATCACGAACGATCACCTGCACACGGGTTGCTCCCGCATCCAGGCTGTTCTCTACGAGCTCTTTCAGACAGGAAGCGGGACGTTGAATCACCTCGCCTGCCGCAATCTGATTGGCTACGCTATCCGGTAACAGATGAATAATATCCATGCTATGCGCGCCTACGCGCGTATTATAAAAGGAAATAGAACGCGAATAACAGCAATCCCAGCAGCACAAGCCAGAACGTAAGACGCGAGGTCTTTTTCCTGCGTAACTCCGTCATGTTCTTCTCGTGCTCTTCCCGGAACGACCCGTGATGAAGACGCGCAAGTTTTTTATCCTTGCGCGCCTCCTTTTCCTCGTCGAAGTAAATGGGGCGGTAGTCCCACTCACGGGGTTTGTTTACTTTCGGAAATAAAACCGACATTATTTAACGATTGCCTTGAACTCAGCGTCCTCTGCAAACTTAGCGAACTCGATATCCTCAGCAGCGCGAGCCTTCAGCGAAGCGTCCTGAGCGATAGCGT
>Ga0310694_10007085_pt1 | contig 10564 bp, 9 predicted proteins | sample 174DNAGHGhighgp2_FD_203884 | JGI IMG/M metagenome (GOLD analysis project Ga0310694, IMG submission 203884) | Sheep rumen microbial communities from Palmerston North, Manawatu-Wanganui, New Zealand - 1742 DNA GHGhigh gp2 (v2) (version 2) | ecosystem: Host-associated > Mammals > Digestive system >... | reverse complement strand
TCGCGTTTCCTATTAAAACGGAAATATCATGATTTTAGTATAACTGATTCCACGTAGTTATGCAGGTGATCCACTTTTTCCTGTGGCTGACGGATGGTGAGCATACTAACTTGAAAGTTTTGTTGTCTACCATTAAGTCTGCTGTGAATCAAGAACTTACGCTCCGTATTTAACAAATTTTGGGTATGTATTCTTGTGCGGAATAATTTGCTATGGTGAACAGATTGGCGTAACTTTGCACATGGAACTCCGGCCGGGCTCCACACAAGTATTCATTAATCAAATTGTAAGAAAAATGGCAAGCGAAAAATTGACAGAGCATTTCACATTGGAGGAAATGACAAGGACAAAGAGCAAGGCTGACAATACACCGTCGGCTGAGCAGGTGAAGAATCTCAAGAGGCTGTGCTGGTGGCTGGAGATGCTGAGAGGAAGGTGGAACCGGAAGTATGGCGATGGCGACGATCCGATTGTCGTGAACAGCGGATATCGGTCGGCAGAAGTCAACAGGGAGGTAGGCGGTGTGGCCAACAGCAATCATCTGACTGGGTGCGCCGTTGACATCCGGGTGACAGGCATGGACCAGATGATCAGGTATGCGAACATACTGCTGGACATCAGCGACGAGAACAACGAGCTGTTTGATGAGTTGCTGATGGAACACAAGGACGGAAAGATGTGGCTGCACTTCGCGGTCAGACCAACCGGGAACAGAAGAAAGATAAATATTTTGAAGACCACGAATTAAACGAATTAAACTAATTTTTTAAACAACGGATTATACAGATTAAACGGATTATATTATGCAGACAATGATTTTGAAAGTGGTGCGACAGGGCGAGGCCTTCAGCGTACAAAGTCAAAAAGCAGAGACGGGAGAGATCCAGAAGTGTAATATTGTGCTTCGGGAACTGGGCGGATCGAAGTTTGAGAATGAGTATGTGTGTGCCATGCTGGGCAATCTGGCAGCGTGCAAGTTTAGCGAGGGTGATGTGGTGATGGCCACACTCCGATTTTCTACCCATGAGTATCAAGGACAGGTGTTTCAGGATGTCCTGGTAACGGATATAGTTAAGATCAAAAATAGTTAAGAGTTATGGCAACAAAATCGAAAAAGAATCAAGAGAGTAATGTAACCGTCGATGGCATGATGACCTTCGGCAAGTTGGAGAACGGACTGCACACGGCAGACTTCCAGAATTTTCAGGGCGGTAAGGGCATCGAGCCGTTCAGCGGGAAGTGCAAGGTACAGGCGATGAGGGACGGCAATGTCTATATGGAAGAGCTGCCCAAACCCAAGAAACGGGACAATGATGCAGACCAGTACCGCCATCGTCAGGACAACAGCACGCTGACGCTGGGTGTGAACGAGATGTACTACTTTGAGTTCTGGCTGCCTAAGAGGCGTGTCAAGGAACTGCCGCAGCTGCTGGTGCATCAGGCCAATGAGGCTGCCGCGAAGATAAGCGGATTGATATGTAAAGGAGAGAAGGAGGAGTGAAAAGGTAAAAAGGTGAAAAGGTAAAAAGGTAAATCATGATATATCAGATAACTTATACTAAAGACGGGAACGGGCGAAACAAGAAGGTCGCCCGACCCGTTAAGGACAGAGCGGAACTGATGGCGCTGAGGAACTCGAAAGAGAACCTGGAACTGTTGGCCAAGGCTCGTCAGGGCGACGGTGAGGCGAAGGCGAAGCTGCTGCAGCTGGCCTATAACATCGGGCATGTGGATGGTCTGCTGGCGGGTTGCGAGAGTCAGGGCAGTTTCTTCTTCCACGATGTGGACTGTTATGATGCCGAGCAGAGCAAAGCCATCAAAGAGCTTATTCTGAGTAAGAAGGACGAGATCGGGCTGATAATGCTGGAGCGTTCGGTTGGAGGCGGCTGGCATCTGGTGTGTCGCCGTGAGAAGGGCAAGACTATCTTGGAGAATCAGGTGAGAGTGGCACTTGCGCTGAAGCTGGAGATGGACACGAATACACACGATCTGCAGCGCGTGGTTTATTCGACAAGTGGCGAGGCTGAAGACTTGGTGTATCTGGACGATGAGATATTCACAGAGCCGATGTCGAAGGAGGAATGCGAGGCGGAGTGGAAGATGATGAAGGAGCGTGAGAAGAAAGGACTGGAAGAGGTGCCAGCTGGAGCGAAGAAGGCGAATAAGCATTATAAGCCGTGGGAAGACGGAGCCGCAGGGCTTCTCCCCCTGAATAGGGGGAGCCAGAGGGGGTCTGAGCAAGGGCATAAGACGGTCGTTCAGACCACCCCTACCCCTCCTAACTTAGGAGGGGAAGGCTGCGCAGAGAAGAAGGTGGATCAGACCACCCCTAACCCCTCCTACTCAGGAGGGGAAATCGAGGCGGATGAGCGGACGAGGTTTATCTTCGGCGAGTGTATGAAGGAGGAAGGCGTGACGAAGAACGACCTGACAGATGAGGGCGGCAGACACAACTCGGTGAAGATGGTGCTGAGCTGCTGTAACCAGCTGCTGAGTCAGGGCGAGACACTCGGTGTGCTGAAGGAACTGATGCCCGACCACTGGCAGGACGAGAATATCCAGACGCTGGTGAACGCCTACTATACGGAATACCTGAATACGAACCAGAGACTGACGATGTTCCAGAAGCGTGTGTTCAGGGAGAGCAGAAGATTAAGTAGTCAGGAGTCAAGCAGTCAGGAGTCAGGAGAAGGGAACCAGGAGTCGGGAGAAAAGAGCCAGTCGGAGCTGTCGAGAATCTTTGCCAGCAAGACGCCGCCTGAGCTTCCCCCTACTCTGCCGAAATTGGTAAAGGCAGTCACCTCATGCACGCCCGCGAGATATAAGGCGACTGTGGCGCAGGCCATCTTCCCACCGCTGGGAGCCTATCCGCGACAATTGGCTTTCGTCTATACCGACAATCAGATTCGCGAACTGCGCATCAACTGCCTGATCGTGGCTCCGACGGGCACTGGTAAGGACTCTTGCACCAGCCAGCCGCTCGAACACATCACTGCCGAGATGGAACAGCGAGATGAGATCAACCGTGAACGGCTGCGCAAGTTCAACGAGGATTATAACAGCCAGGCTAACAACAAGGTGAAACCTAAACGTCCTGCTGACCTGATCATCCAGTGCATCATGTCGGACATCACGAAGGCCGGACTTGTGCAACGCATGGCCGAGGCTCAGAAAGCACCGCTCTACGTGAAGTTGAATGAGCTGGAGCAGTGGGACAAGATTGAGGGCGCTACAGGCAAAAGTAACCAGTTTACGACCTTGAAGCTCTGCGACGACGAGAGTAATAAGTTCGGTTCCGACCGAGCCGGTACACAGAGCGTGACAGTCTCTGGCAAACTGCACCTGAACTGGAATGCCAACACGACGATACCCAAGGTGATCCGATATTTCAGTCATGTGCTGACCGACGGTCCTATCTCACGTCTGTGTCTGGCTACTGTGCCCAAGGGAGAGATCGGCGCAGACATCGCAGTGTTCGGCAACTACGACAGCGCGTATGACGAGGCGCTGAAGCCCTTCATTGACAATCTCCGGTCGGCGACAGGCGTGATAGACTGTCAGCAGGCCAAGCGCCTGGCCAGAAGGCTCAAGCAGGAGTGCGCGGAATTCGCCAGACTGTCACAAGACGAGGTGTTCGACAATCTCACGCACCGTGCCCTCGTGCATGCCTTCCGCAAGGCCTGTCTGCTCTATGCGGCCAACGGCATGAAGTGGGAAAAGGCGATTGAGTCGTTCTGCCGGTGGAGCCTCTTCTACGACCTTTATCTGAAGATGAAGCTCTGGGGCGACCTGATCCGCCACGCCGACGATGATGTGCACACCTCGAAACGAGGCCCGCGCAATCTGCTGGAAAGCATCCCGACAGGCGAAGACATGATATTCAGATTCAGCGATGCCGTAGCAGCCAGACTGAAAAACGGCAAGTCGGAAGAAGGCACGATGAATATGCTCAGCCAATGGAAAGTGAGAGGGTACATATTACAGATGACAGATGACAGTTTTAAAAAAGTGAAGCCAACGAAGCGATAACGGTTGCGTTCTTAATAAAACTAAAATGCGACGCTATGTCAAAAGATATTAGTACCTTTGCAGCCAAAATCAACTTACAGGCTAATATAGACATGAACATCTGCATCTTATATAAGCGACTCATTTTGCTGACAGCCATCACACTGACAGTCATCACTCTATACGCTCAGCCTGAGCCGGAAGGCCGCAGGCTGAGCATCAGCGGACAACTGCTCGACGCTGACCTCAAGGAACCGATGATGCAGGCCACCATCCAGCTGTTCCAGGCCTCAGACAGCACCTTCGCCGGAGGAACAGTAAGCAACGAGAAGGGAAACTTCTATCTGGAGGCACCACGCCCCGGTACATTCCGCCTCCGCATCTCCACCATAGGCTATAAGACGCTGGAGCGCGAGGTGACGCTGCGACGCAACGAGAGTCTGGACTTGGGCAGCCTGCTGCTGGAGTCGGAATCCACCATGCTGAAAGAGACAGTCATCACCGGACGGGCAGCACAGGTCATCGTGCGCAAGGACACTATTATGTATAATCCCGAGGCCTTCCGCACACCTGAGGGCTCGGCCATCGAGGAACTGATCAAACGAATCCCCGGCGCTGAAGTTGACGAAGAAGGCAACATCACCATCAACGGCAAGGAGGTGAAGAAGATACTGCTCGACGGTAAGGAATTCATGCTCGGCGACGTGGAGACCGCCTTGAAGAACATCCCCGTGAGCATTATCCAGAACCTGAAGTTCTACGACCAGCAGAGTGATCAGGCACGCATCACCGGCATTGAAGACGGCGAGAAGGAGACCGTGCTCGACTTTAGTATCAAGAAAGGTATGAACCGAGGCTATATGACCAACCTCGACCTTGCCGGTGGCACCCAGCATCGCTACGCCTCGCGCGGCATGGCCAGCAGCTTTACCGACAAGACACGCATCGTGCTGATCGGTAACTTCAACAATAAGGAGGAGAATGCGGGTTGGTGGAACCGTCGTGGTCTGAACGCCAGGAAGATGCTGGGCACCAACCTGAACTATGACGACAACAAGAAGCTGAAGGTGGACTTCAGCCTGCGCTGGAACCACCGCGACGGAGACAACCAGACAGAGAATGCCAGCGAAAACTTCTACAGTGAGGCCTCGCGCACCTTCTCAAACAACAAGACATCGAACTACACACGCAGTAACAACTGGCGGGGCAACCTCAGACTGGAGTGGAAGCCCGACACGCTGACGAACATCCTGTTACGCGCCAATGGTACCTACGGCTCTGACGATGCCACCAACAAATCGCTCGCCGCCACCTTTGATGCCGATCCATACCTCTACTCCGCCAATCCGCTGGAAGATGTGGAGAAACTGAATATGACGGGAGATCCATCAAATCCATTAGCTCCATACATGATTAACCGCAACCTGCAGGCCACAATGAGCTACGGCCTGAACAAGAACGCCTGGGCCATGCTGCAGCTCTATCGCCGTCTGAACCCCAAAGGGCGTAACATCATGGTGCGTTTTGAAGGAAGCTTCGGCAACAACCAGGACGAGAATGTATCCAATAACGAGGTGCATCTCTTCCGCGTGAAGAACATGGCCGGGCAGGACTCCACCTATTATACCGCGCGATATAACACGACACCAACAGACAACAGCGGCTACGTGATCAGCTCCACCTATAGCGAGCCTCTGTGGAAAGGCGCTCATCTGCAGTTCAACTATGAGCTGCGCTACTCGCAGAACAAGAGCGACCGTCAGACCTACGACTTCAGCAAAGACCAGCAGAAGCCGAACATCTTTGAAGGCATCGAGCCAGAATACCGCGAATGGGATCCCTGGCTGCACACCGTCAGAGACTCTTTGGACAACTTCCTCGACAAGAACCTCAGCCGCTTCTCAGAGTACAAGAACTATACCCACAACCTGCGTCTTACCTTGCGCCACCGCGAGGAGAAGTACGACTACAACATCGGCTTCCTGTTGCAGCCACAGCGTTCAGATTTCGTACAAGACTATCGCGGCATCTATGTGGACACCGTACGCATCGTCACCAACTTCACCCCGATGATCAACTTCCACTATAAGTTCAGCGACCAGAGCAACCTCTGGATCCGCTATCGTGGAGACACAAAACAGCCCGAGATGACACAGCTGCTCAACATTGTCGACGACTCCAATCCACTCTACATTACAAAGGGAAACCCGGGACTGAAGCCGCAGTTCACCAACTCGCTCAACGTCTATTACAACAACTACATTGTCCGCTACAAGCGTTCGATTGTGCTCTATGCCAATTATAGACATATCCGCAACAGCATCTCCAACCTCGTGCGCTACAATCCCGAGACTGGTGGAAGCATCTCGCAGCCAGAGAACATCAACGGCAACTGGAACGTGAATGCCGGCCTGACCTTCAACACGGCCCTCGACTCCACTGCCCACTGGAACATCGGCACAGACACGCGCCTGAGATATAATAACTATGTGAGCTACGTGGCACAGGACAAGGCAGACGCAGCGAAGAATACCACACGCTCGTATAACATCAACGAGCGTCTCAGCTTCGGCTATCGTAACGACTGGCTGGAAGTGACACTGGACGGCAACGTGAACTACCAGCACTCTCGCAACGAGCTGCAGCCCACTGCCAACCTCGATACCTGGCAGCTGAACTACGGTGGACAGTTCCTCGTGCGCCTGCCACTCGACTTTGAAATCAGCATGAACCTTCATGAGCGCAGCCGGAGAGGCTATAACGATGAATCGATGAACACCAACGAATTTATCTGGAACGGTCAGATCTCAAAGCCTTTCCTCAAGAACAAATCGTTGATCGTCGCCCTGAACTTCTATGACCTGCTCGGACAGCAGTCGAACTATGAGCGCTGGGTGAATGCCACAGGCCGTAGCGACACACAGTACAACAGCGTCAACTCGTATGCCATGCTCCACGTGCGCTACCGTCTGAATATGTTCGGTGGCAAGATAGACACCGAGGGTCGCTATGACAAGAAATGGGGCAACCGCGACAACAACCGAGGCGGTGGCTGGCGACGATAAGCATATAACAGAAAAGAGCCTCCCAGCAATGAGAGGCTCTTTGGTTATCACGACGAAAAGTCTGATTTACTTCACCTTTTCCACGATGGCCTTGAAGGCTTCGGGATTGTTCATGGCGAGGTCGGCGAGCACCTTGCGGTTGATCTCAATACCGGCCTTGGCGAGCTTGCCCATCAGGACACTGTAGCTCATGCCCTCCATGCGAGCGGCAGCATTAATACGCTGGATCCACAGGCTGCGGAAGTTGCGCTTCTTGTTGCGACGATCACGGTAGGCATAGGTCAGACCTTTCTCCCAGGTATTCTTTGCTACTGTCCAAACATTCTTGCGGGCTCCGAAGTAGCCGCGGGTAAGCTTCAAAATTCTCTTACGCTTTGCTCTTGATGCAACGTGATTTACTGATCTTGGCATAGTTTTTCTACTTTTAAATGTTCGACAATAGGATTAACGGAGACACAACAGGTCACGTACCTGCTTCATGTTGGAATCATCAACGATGGTTGTTCCCACCAAGTTGCGCTTCTGCTTCTTGGTCTTCTTCGTGAGAATGTGGCTGTGGTAAGCGTGACGTCTCTTAACCTTACCTGTACCGGTGAATGAGAATCTCTTCTTGGCACCGGAATTTGTCTTTACTTTTGGCATTGTTTTTAAATTTTAAATTGTTATTAATAATCGGCAGCTACGCATATACCGGGCGCGCCACCTATTTTTTTCTTTGAACTTTGAGCTTTGAACTTTGAGCTTTATGATTACTCTTCAGTTTCCTTAAGCTTCTTCAGAGCATCAGCAGAGATCTTGGCATTGGCGAGAAGACCACCGTTGGCGGGCATCTCTGTATCCGGCTCTGCCTGAGGAGCCTGCTGGGCTTTCTTGGCTTCGCGGGCTTCGGCCACTGCAGCCTCACGGTCGCGGGCCTGCTGACTCTGCTTCTTGGTTCCGGCCTTCTTAGGAGCGAGATAGAGGAACATCTTCTTGCCCTCGAGTGACGGCATTGACTCTACCTTTCCCACTTCCTCCAGATCATTGGCAAAACGGAGGAGCAGCACTTCGCCCTGTTCCTTGAACAGGATGGAACGTCCGCGGAAGAAGACGTAGGCACGTACTTTGTTGCCCTCCTCAAGGAACTCCTTCGCATGCTTGAGCTTGAACTGATAGTCGTGCTCATCGGTCTGGGGACCGAACCTGATTTCCTTTACCTCTACCTTCACTTGCTTGGCCTTCATTTCCTTCTGGCGCTTCTTCTGCTGGTAAAGGAACTTTGAGTAGTCGATGAGACGGCAAACAGGCGGATTGGCGTTTGGTGAGATCTCTACGAGATCGACACCCTGCTCGCGGGCCATGTTCAGTGCATCGCGGGTGGGAACAACTGTGCTGCCCTCGTCGCCCACTATGCGGACTTCACGTACACGTATCTGTTCGTTGATACGGTACTGATTCTTCAAATTGTCATTCTTCATCAACTATTTTTTAAGAAATCGGGTGCAAAATTACAATTTTTCTTTGAACTTTGAACTTTGAACTTTAAACTTTATGATAACTTTTATACATATTTAACAATATATCTGTTTACAAATTGTAATACATCAGCAAATCACAAAGTTCAAAGCTCAAAGTTTAATGTTCAAAGTTAGAAATCCTTTGTCATTTCAGCGACTTTGGCATTCACCTCATCGATGAACTCCTGAATGGTCTTGACGCTCTGTTCACCGCCACCCTGAGGACGGACAGCAACAGTACCATCTGCGGCTTCTTTCTCGCCGACGATGACCATATAAGGGATGCGCTTCAACTCATTATCACGGATCTTACGACCCAGCTTCTCATTGCGCAGGTCGATGGTAGCACGTACCCCACCCTCGCCGAACTTCTTGCAGACCTCCTGGGCATAGTCGTTGTATTTCTCCGACAGCGGGAGGATGGCCACCTGCTCCGGTGTGAGCCAGAGGGGGAAGTGACCGCTGGTGTGCTCGATGAGCACGGCGGTGAAACGCTCAAGAGAACCGAAGGGAGCACGGTGAATCATCACAGGTGTCTTCTTCGTGTTGTCCTCGTCGGTATATTCCAGCTGGAAGCGCTTGGGCAGGTTGTAGTCCACCTGAATAGTTCCCAGCTGCCAGCGACGGCCGATGGCATCCTTAATCATAAAGTCGAGCTTAGGACCATAGAAGGCAGCCTCGCCGTATTCCACCTTGGCATTGAGCCCCTTCTCCTCGCAAGCCTCGACAATGGCCTTCTCAGCCAGTGCCCAGTCTTCGTCGGTACCTACATACTTCTCGTGGTTATCCGGATCGCGCAGGGAGATCTGTGCCTCAAAGTTGAAGCCGAAGGCAGTCAGCACCACGCCGATGATGTCCATCACATTGAGGAACTCCTGCTTCACCTGATCTGGACGGCAGAAGAGGTGGGCATCATCCTGAGTGAACGAGCGCACACGAGTCAGTCCGTGCAGCTCACCACTCTGCTCATAACGATAAACCGTACCGAACTCTGCGATGCGCAGGGGCAGATCCTTGTATGAACGGGGTTTCCAGGCGAAGATCTCACAGTGGTGAGGACAGTTCATAGGTTTCAGCATATACTCCTCGCCCTCTTCAGGTGTGGTGATGGGACGGAAGGAATCCTGACCATAGTGAGCATAGTGGCCTGAGGTGACATAGAGGCTCTTGCCACCGATATGCGGGGTGATAACCTCCTGATAGCCATAGCGCTTCTGCACCTTGCGCAGATGATCCTGCAGACGCAGACGGAGATCGGTGCCCTTCGGCAGCCAGATAGGAAGTCCCTTACCAACCTTTTCTGAGAACATGAACAGCTCCATCTCCTTACCGATCTTACGATGGTCGCGCTTCTTGGCCTCTTCAAGCATCACCAGATACTCGTCGAGCATCTTCTTCTTGGGGAAGGTGATACCGTAGAGACGCTGCATCTGCTCACGGGTGGCATCGCCACGCCAGAAAGCACCAGCGACGGAGGTCAGCTTGATGGCCTTGATCTCACCAGTGTCCACGAGGTGCGGGCCACGGCAGAGGTCAGTAAAGTTGCCCTGCGTGTATGTGGTGATAGAACCGTCTTCAAGGTCCTGCTCGATGTGCTCGCACTTGTAAGTCTGGCCGTCGGCTGCAAACTCCTTCAGAGCCTCGGCCTTGGGCACCTCACGACGAACGACAGGCTCTTTCTTGGAGGCCAGTTCCTTCATCTTCTCTTCAATCTTGGGGAAGTCACTCTCCTTGATGCTCTCGCCGTCTTTCAGCAGCACATCATAGAAGAAACCATTCTCGACGGCAGGTCCGAAACCGAACTGGATGCCAGGATACAACTCCTTGAGTGCCTCTGCCAACAGGTGTGCTGAGGTGTGCCAGAAGGTGTGCTTACCCTGCTCGTCGTCCCACTTGTAGAGCGCGATGGTAGCATCCTCATTGATAGGACGGTTCAGCTCTACTGTCTCACCGTTTACTCCACAGCAGAGAACGCTGCGTGCGAGAGCCGGAGAG
>Ga0310694_10007084_pt1 | contig 10565 bp, 5 predicted proteins | sample 174DNAGHGhighgp2_FD_203884 | JGI IMG/M metagenome (GOLD analysis project Ga0310694, IMG submission 203884) | Sheep rumen microbial communities from Palmerston North, Manawatu-Wanganui, New Zealand - 1742 DNA GHGhigh gp2 (v2) (version 2) | ecosystem: Host-associated > Mammals > Digestive system >... | reverse complement strand
TCAACAATTCTCGAGAAGTAGTAGTGGTGGTCGGATTCGTCGCGGTAAGAACGCAATTCCAGATGTTCCGGAAGATTCTTGGAAACCGTTTCCAAGAAGCGTTCGTAATCGTCGCGAACAATACCAATATCGATATCGTCATCCCACGGAATAAAGCCTTTATGGCGAACCGCCCCCAGAAGGGAGCCGCCCAACAAATAATAGGGGATAGAGTTATCCTCTAGGAAAGGCTTGATTTCCTTAAAAATATTCAAAATAGACAGCTGTGCCTTAGAAAGGGGAACAGGCTGCTTTGTTTTTGAATCAAGACCCATTACTACTCCGCTTTCCCCTTGCCTATACTAGATACCTCAAAGCCTATTCTCCTCAGGGCCTCGGCATCCAAAATATTACGACCATCAAATACGAACGCGGGTTTAGCCATTCCCTTGTAGATGCGCGTCCAGTCGAGTTCGGCAAAGCACTTCCATTCGGTGCAGACCACCACGGCATGTGCTCCCTCGGCGGCCTTGTACGGGTCTTCCTCGAACTGGACTTGGTCAAGCACGTCCTTCAAGTCGCGCTTGGCATCGGGAATCGCCTTCGGGTCGGTCACGACCGGCTGTGCATGTTCGGCGAGCAAATCGCGCACCACGAGGTTCGCTGGGCTTTCGCGGGTATCGCCGGTGTTCGCCTTGAAGGCGAAACCGAACACGGCAATCTTCTTCCCAGCTATCGTGTTGAACATGGTCTCGAGCATGCGATCCACCACGCGGTGGGTTTGCCACTCGTTGATTTTCACGACGCTTTCCCAGTAGGCGGCCACTTCGGGCAGTCCATAGTAACCGCACAGGTACACGAGGTTCAAAATATCCTTCTTGAAGCAGGAACCGCCAAAGCCGATAGAAGCCTTCAGGAACTTCGAGCCGATGCGGCGGTCCTTGCCCATCACGTAGGCGACTTCGTCTACGTCGGCGCCGGTCTTTTCGCAGAGGGCGCTGATGGAGTTGATGGAGCTGATGCGCTGAGCGAGGAACGCGTTCGCGGTAAGCTTCGTGAGTTCGGAGCTCCAGAGGTTCGTCGTGAGGATGCGGTCGCGCGGCACCCAATGGGCGTAGACGTCCACCAGCTTCTGGCAGGCGGCGAGGCCCGATTCCGTCTGGTGGCTACCGATGAGCACTCGGTCCGGCTCGAACAGGTCGTTAATGGCGGTACCTTCGGCCAAGAATTCCGGGTTAGAGAGCACCTCGAAGTGCAGGCCCTTGTCGTTGGAGTTCAAGATGCGTTCCATCGCAGCCGCGGTACGTACCGGGAGGGTCGATTTTTCCACAATAATCTTGCCCTCGTCGGCGATTTCCAAGATGTTGCGCGCGGTCTTTTCCCAATACTGCAGGTCGGACGCCTTTCCGGCGCCATGGCCGAACGTCTTGGTCGGAGTGTTCACAGAAACAAAGATGATGTCCGCTTCTTTAATCGCAGCCGGAATGTCGGTGCTGAAGAAGAGGTTACGGCCGCGGGCACGTTTCACCACGTCGTCGAGGCCGGGTTCAAAAATCGGGAGGTTATCACTATTCCAGGCATCGATACGGGTCTGGTTGATATCGACTACGGTCACCTTCACGTCGGGGCACTTGTCGGCAATAACAGTCATAGTGGGGCCACCGACATAGCCCGCGCCAATGCAAAGAATCTTGGTATTGTAACTCATAGTGGCTCAAATTTAGAAAAAACGCCGTTTTTGTATATGTTATATTAGTCAAAAAAACGTAAAAGGGGTGATCTGTAAGATTTACATCACATTTTTTTGTTCACCAGTTGTTCACAGGGAGGCTTTAGCAGCGTTAAATTGAGTTTTATATTAAATTTAACCGAAAACAAAGTGTCAACATGAAACGAGTTATCCTAAAAAGGAAGTGCGACGAGATCCTCGCCAAGGGCAACATTGTCTCCCTTGCATGGCTTGCCGTATTCTCCATCATCTGCATTATCGCAACGACCCTTTTTGCCAAACTGATTTTCCCCGAAAACGACATCACTTGGCAATGGGTCGTATCCATGTTCCTTGACGCAGGCAACTTCAACGATTACGGGAAACACGATATCACCGCGTTGATTATCTCCTTAATCGGAATCGTCATTTTCTCGACACTCCTCGTGGGTGTCTGCGTGAACATTTTCGAAGGAATTGCAGAATCCGTTCGCGAAGGAAAGCGGCGCTACAATCTAAAAGGACATATCCTAATTCTTGGATCAAGCAAATACTTCAAGGTCATCAAGAAAGAACTCGAATTAGAAAAAAAGGAAGGCCGCAAAATCGTCATCATGTGCCCCGAAAAACAACCCTTCCAAGACGACTTCATTTACTACAAGGGTTGCCGATTTGTAGAAGACGATTTAAAGGAGGCCTGTGCAGCAAGCGCATACAAGATTTATATCTTGGGCGGCGACAACGAGGCCGATCACGACGACAAGAACCTTCGCTGCCTAAAGCTTCTAAAAAAGCAATGCGCTGCAGCCGATCATGACATCAAGTGCACCCTGCTGCTCCGGGAACAGACCTGCATAGAAGTATTCCAGTATCTAAAGTTGCAAGGCCGCGACAAATACGCCTCCTCTGAACAAGGCGGCTGGACCGCCACAGGAAAGCACCTGCTTGTCGATGTCCTGAACGAGCACGAATGCTTTGCCGAGATGCTCCTAGTCAACGAGAAATTCCCCTTCTTGCCTATCATCAAGGAAAACGACAACGTTCGTTCCCACGTTGTCATCATGGGACATTCCCCCATGGCCCAGGCCATTGCCTGGACCGTCGCCCATGTCAGCCATTACCCGAACTTCGTACGCACCGGCAAAAAGACATGCATCACCTTTATCGGAGAAGGCGGCAAAGAATGGATGCAGGAACTAGTGTCCACCCGACCGGGACTTTTTGAAATTTCAAAATACACCTATATCACAGCTGACAGTAACCAGACCGTCCACGAGCCCGAAGGTCCTAACGGCGATTTCCTGGACATCGAATGGCAATTTGTAGATGCCTCGGAAACATCGCCCATTGCAGCAAAGCTACTCGTCGACATCGCCTTGAGCGATAACGAAAAATTGAGTATCTGCACCTGCCATGAAGAATCGGTCGATGCGCTTAAATACGCGCTTCATTTACCGAGAGTCGTCTATGAGCGAGGCGTCAACATCGCCGTCCACTCCAACGACAAAGCCGACAGCATCGTTAGACTTGCAAGAAAAAGCAATATGTACGGAAACATCCGATACTTCGGAGACACCGACGACCTTTGGGAATATGGCCAGTCAGGCCGCCTTAACCGTGGACAGCGTATAAACTACATCTATTCACGAATGTGGGACGGTGCAAAGGAATCCGACACCCCCGAAGAGTGGTGGTATATCAAATCTGAAGCCGACAAAAGCTCATCCATCTACAGTGCCAATTTCATTACCATCCGAAAAATGTGCTTCGAAGGCGTATCAGACAAAAAGCTTCTATACGAAGCAGAACACCGCCGCTGGATGATGGCATCCCTGTTATTGGGTTTCTTTGCGGCCCCCGAAAACAGGAACTTGCCCAAAGAAGAACGCAACCGCCAGAAAAAGGAGCTTTTCAGGCACTTTGACATTATTCCTTATGACGCCTTGGACGAAGGTGAAAAAGAGAAGGATCGTATTCTTGTCGATGCCGAAAAATACATCTTAAACGGCGGCACTTGCCCGAAGCTGTAATTTCCTTTTTTGAAAAACAGGTTTCCCTATGCAATACGATATTTTCATCAGCTACAAACGTCGTGGCACCAGCAGCGCCACCGCTGCCTACATCTATGATCTTTTGACAAAAAAAGGCTATTCCGTCTTTTTCGACCGCAAAGAAATTCGCCAGGGAAGTTTCGACACCCAACTGTTGACCCACATCGAAAACGCAAAAGATATCTTCGTGCTGCTGGAGGAATCGTCTCTTGACGCCTGCTTTAAAGAAGTAGACAAAGAATCCTACAAGACCGACTGGTTCTGCATGGAAATCATGCATGCGCTAAAAAAGAACAAGCGCATCATTCCGTTACTGTTAGACGGCTACAAGATGCCGGACCTCAAGGATTTGCCCGATGAATTGAAGGCATTATCCAAGCAAAACGCCATCCAGTTGGACGTTTCAGAAATCAATGATTTTTACCAGAAATATCTGATCGACCAACAGTATTTGGAATCCAAGCCACGCAATATCTTTTTAGCAGAACAAACGGGCGACGGTGTAGCAAACTTCTTGTTCTATTGCGATGAAGATTGCGACATCTACGAATTCGGAAGACTGATTGGGCGAATTGATCAAAATATCGACGAAGAACACCCCTACATTTTTCCTGTAAAATATGCCGGCGAACACCGTTTTAAATTAATCAACAACGACACCTGCGAAGAGCAAAAGATTTCTATAACCATCGAAAAAGATAAGCAGCTTTATGTGCCACTAACATGGAAATTTTCACAAAACCTGTGGGAATTGACTGACGAAATTATCGAAAAACAAAAAGACGGACAAACTCTTTACCTATGGGGAAAAGGCCTATTCGAAGGGAGTTCAAAGCACGAATCCGATTACGAATGGTCCTTTAGATGTTTAAAACGCGCTGCAAAAATGTGGTGTCTCGATGCAAAAAAATTCATTATAAACAATTGCGAAACTGTATTCGGCAACCCCAAAGCAGCATCTATCGAATTACCATGGCTAGAATTGGCTGCAGAATATGAATGTGCATCAGCGTATTTTTTCCTCGGGAAAAAATATCACTATGGAATTGGCGTTGAGAAAAACATCGACAAATCTGTCGCCTATTACGAGAAGGCAGTCAAACAGGATGAACCGAGAGCCTGCAACAATTTGGCATTCTTTTATTTTTATGGAGAAGAAGGTGTCAAACAGAATGTCACTAGAGGTTTGGAGTTGTACCATAAATCCGCAGAAATGGGAAGACCTATTGCGATGTACAATCTCGGAAAAATTTATTGTCTCGGAGAAAACGGCATTGAAATAGATAAAAAGAAAGGACTAAAATACTATGAAATGGCCGCAGAAAGCGGAAACATCAATCTAATAAACGAACTTGGAACCGTTTTCTTCTACGGATTGAATGGTGTTGATGCTGACAAAAATAAAGGCCTAGAATTCTTCGAAAAAGCAGCCGAAGCAGGAAATACCGATGCAATAAATAATCTTGGCGGCATCTATTTTTATGGAGAAAATAATACTACAGTGGACAAAAAGAAAGGACTCGATTACTATGAAAAAGCCGCTAATGCTGGAGACTGCTACGCAATGGCCAATCTTGGTTACATCTACTACTACGGAAGAAACGGCATCAACATCGACACAAATAGAGGACTAGAATTCTTCAAAAAAGCAGCCGAGGCAGGAAATATTATGGCAAACGCGCAACTTTCACTCTTATACAAAAAAAACAAAAGCGGACTTAAGGATCTTTCACAATCCGAGGAATACGCACAAAATGCAACCAAGTTCATTGAAATGGCAACAGACAAATATCATGAATGCAACCAAATTGCTTGGACTTTTTGCGAAATGCGCGAATATAAAGAAGCCCTTATTTGGGCACAAAAGTTAATTGAAGCAAACACAACCGATACAAATCATCTTGACACAATTGCATGCGCCTACAAAGGCCTAAAACGCTACGATGATGCGCTCAAATATTATCAAAAGGCTCTTGAATTAGGGCGCGCCGAAGCAGCCCAAGATATAGAAGAAGTTAAAAAACTAATAGCAGATTCTAAGAAAAACAAGCGCAAATCAACACCTAAAAAGAAAGCAAGTCTTTAAAACGAATCAAAATATGCCTAAAGTAGCAAATTCTTCCGCCATTCAAAACAAGTTTTTTGAAACCGCAAATATCTTTGTCGACCGAAACGAACCTAGAGGTAATTTCTGGGAAATTTATAACAATTATCGCAGCGAGCACTCCAGCAATCCGCTCTTTGTGCAGGTTCTTGCTTATTACGGCATTGGCGGTGTCGGCAAGACAAAACTACTGCATAAAATCGCGTCGGAATTAGACGAAGAGCACCCCAACAGTGCTAGGCACATTTACTTCGACTTTAACGACTCTCAAAATCCGATAGAAGTTCTCTCCAGCATCAAGAACATCTTGATAAAGAAATACAAGTTTGAATTTCCTCTATTCGAATTAGGCCTATACGCCCTCGCCCAGAAAAATGGGCAAGACATGAAAGCCCCTGAAGCAAAGTCTTTTTTCAACAAAAGCCCCAGCCTAGGCATTCTTTTAGATGTAGCCGGAATTTTACCTGTTGCCGACTTGTGCGCAAAACTGATTAAAGCAGTCGATTCAAGTGTTTCGCTAATAAGCAATATGATCAGGAATCACAAAACAAGCGTGCAGGCTATAAACACGTTGGATCCTCAAGACCTTCAAAACTACCTGCCACACTTATTCGCAAAAGACCTAAATGACAACGTTGAAAAGAACAAAGAACCACTAGTCATCTTTTTAGACACGTATGAACAACTCGTTAACGAGGTTAAAGACGGAAACACAATTCATTTTGCAGACGAATGGTTGAAAGGAGACCGAGGACTCGTATTAAACTGTCACAATGTTCTGTGGGTTATTGCAGGTAGGGAACGTTTAAAATGGATTGATTTGGATTCAGATTGGGACGGGACCCTACTTCAGTATTCACTCGGTCAATTTTCGGAATCAGACAGCATTGACTATTTGCAAAAAGCTGGCGTAGAAGACAGCACCCTTTGCAAGCAAATAAGCAAATTAACCTCGGGCGTCCCCATTCACTTAAGCCTCTGCGTTGACGTCTATAATCGCATTAGGGAAAGCAACGGAGTCCCCTCAATTAACGATTTTGGCGACAGCTTTGAAAATTTGATCCCATTATTCCTCAAGCGCCTCGAAAATGAATCAGAGCGGCTGCTGGTATACCTACTTTCATATATACAGACGTGGGACGACGCCTTGGTAAAATACGTTGCAGACAGAACCCTAAGAGGCGATTGGGAATCTTCTTATCGAAGATTAAAAGTGCTTTCGTTTATTACAGATACGCATGACGGCAAATATAATATGCATCAAACCGTAAGCACGTCTATTCGCAGAAGCCCCGGCGTCGAATATCAAGCAATTCGTAAGCAAATTGAGAAAAAATCAATAGAGTACGCGATCTCTAGATTAGAAGAACTTTCTGCATTCGATTCTGAATATAGTTATTGGCTTCTTTGGTTGACAAAATTCATCGTATCAAATTCTTCAACAGAAGAATCTGTTGAAAATCAATTTGCCGAGTTTGTTTATCCTTATTGGAATAAACTCTTAGACTATGGATTTTTTGATTTAGCATTAAACATCTTGGACATTCTGCAATACAACAATCTCCGGCAAGGAAATTCCTGGTATTTAGCAAACATCCTAAGTTTGAGAGCCTTAGCCTTAAATAAAAAGAATGATGAAGTTGAAGCAAAAAGGATTGGACACGACGCTACTGAAATGTATCGTCAAAGTGCTAAGGTGAAAAGCACTGAATATGGGTATAGGATTTTAGATGATTTATGCGATTGTGTGTGCTATGGCGGCATGGAAGAATTCTATCTAAGAGATTTTTTGTTGGATTTGAGCTACGAATTATTCGGTCTAGAAGATGATAGAACAATAGGAAATTGTAAGGGAGCCAGTATACTTAGTTCGTGTATTTCGGGCATACAAATCTATCGGAACATACCTCAATATGAGATGGATCGTGTTTCACAAAAAGCGAGTCAAATTAAAAGGGAAATCGCAGAGCATAAAAAAATTAAAATATTAAGTCGACTCCAAAAGAAAAAAGAAAATGGATTTGTTGATGTTGAAGCAATAACATTGATTTATGATATGTCAATAAACTATACAGAGTTAGATAATAGTAAAGAGGCCCTTAAGTGGATGAAGAAGTGCATTTCGTTATCAGAACAATATTTGGGAAAAGAACAGTTTGTAGATGATTACAATGCTTTCTCGGAGGTGAATTCTGTATATGAAATTCTAGTAAGATGCGAACCGAGTAATTATGCCCGATATCAAAATTTTCTAATAAATCAAACCAATCGATTAATAGAAAAAAAATCTTCTGAAGACCTTATAACCTATTTAGACAAGTGTCACAAGGCTTTTTCTAAGTCATTCCTTTATAATTATTCATCAGAAAAAAAAGATGAATATAAATTACATCAAAAAATAATAGACAAAACATTGTGCTGTTATACTGATATTTATGGAATTAATGGACGAGAGACCATTGATTATGCAGGAAACTTGCTTAAAGAAGCAGTTGACTATCAGGAAAAAAAGAAAGACTGGGTCAGTAGTGAAACATTTTGTAAGTGCATGGACATATGGCTACCCTATCTAAAATTAAAGTTAAGTCTCGCTTCTAAAAAAAATAAGGGCATCGATGTATTCAAGCTAAAACTTGAAGTTGAAATATGCTCTCTAATTTGGAGTAAAGCGACATTTGAATTTGGGGAAAATGAGAGTCAATTTGATGAAAAAAAATTGTATGAAAAATTAGGTGATGAAGGAATTACTTGGAACGAGACTCTTTTGAAGCATTGGTTAGAATACTATGGGGATAATGTTCAAAACGCAAGTGTACTCCGTCGATTAATTTCTTTACATAAAGGCAAAGGAAATTTACAAAAAGCACAAGAATATAAATCTATGTTGGAAGAATCCATCCTTTCTTTTTATACAAAACAATGGGAAATGAAAAAAGAAATATTAGGTGAGGAAGATTCTGATACCATCCGGTGTTTAGAACAACTTGCTTCTCAATATTTGCTTTTAAATAGATATGAAGAAGCAGTTGAGCACATGAATAAAGTAATAAAATTGAGTCGACATTTAGAATCCTGTGAAGATGAAAGTTTTATAAGACATTATTTTGGTCTAGGAAGAATAATTCGCCAATGTTCAAGAGAATTCATTGACCGCACGTTGCTAAGGTATATGGTATTGGAAGAATATGTGCCGGATTGGGACATGTTGAATGACATAGTCAAAAGCTACAATGAATGTCAGCATCACTCCTCCATTCCGCATATGGATGAAGCAATGCGTTTTATGAGTAATTACAATGATATTATAAATGAGATAAATGAAAAATCTCAGCAGGGAGATGTCGACATAGAAGAATATGCTGAAAAATTAAAAAAACTATTGGAATCTGGCAATCGAATTATGGACATAATTTTTTTCAGATTCATGAATGCGCCTCTTTGTTGGATTCTAGGAAAGCTTTGCCTACTATATAATTTTTTGGATCACGATGATGAGAGCATTGACTGCGCAAAAAAGTTTGTTGAATTGCAAAAAAAGACTGATTATAGAAATTCCTCTGTAGAGTATTTTGTATACTGCGCATTATTGGAAGAATGTAAAAAAGAAGAAAATTTTAAAGAAATGTTGGTATATGGAATCAGATTGCTTGACGTTTTACAAAATTCAGATGAATTATTGCTTTCTGATCCTTTTTTCCAGTTGGTAAAAATTGTTGTTGGAAATTCCTTGACAGATTCCTTCTTGCAGATTGCTCAACATGAAAAAGCTTTAGTTTCTGCCAACATGGTAATAAAAATGATTCAAGAAGATAAGAATGTTGATCCGGAGCAGAAAGCGGAGGCTGAACGCTTGCTGAAATTAGCCCAAGAGAATATAGGATCGTAATTCCTTAAAGAGGATTAACATTGTCCAAAAAATGAGCCTCTTCAAGGTCTTTTACAAATTCGGCCGTTTCAGCCTCACTTGCCGCGTAATCTATGAAAGGATCGCCCGTTAACGGCTTGTTATTTTCAATTTTCAACCATAGTTTTAGATTTTCAATCAACTTCTTGCAATGAGTTTCATTTGTCGGGTCAATAAAATCATTTCCGCCAAACTGGAAAAGGAACCAGCCATCCAGTTGCATTCCATCCACTAATACTGGGACAATTTTCTTTTTCTTTCCCTGTGCATACTGGATCTCTTTTCTTACCCATTCAGATTCCAAAGATTTTGCGGAATGCATGAACAGCACAATATCCGTTTTGTTAATTGCATCAATAATAACATCAACAAACTGGTCGCCACTCTCAATGCCATCCAAGTCCTTCCAAAATACATCACCAACCGCCTTTTGCAGCCTTTCTACAAGCGGAAACACAACAGCAGAATCTGCGCGGCTATAACTGATAAATACCTTTTTCTCAACCATAAAGCTGCCGTATTCCCTTTAATTAAAGTTTGCTGTTAGGGACGATATTTCTCCGGGGTTCACCATGCGGGTTTGCTCCATTACGCCATCGCTCCAGCCGGACCACACCGCACCCGCCAAAGGCACAGCAGAGACTTCCACGGGGAACCCTTCGAAGAAATTCACCGTCATCGGTGACGCATCTAGTTTCAAGCCGTGGACTACGATGCTTCCCGAGCCATTTACCGACAAAGTAACCGGCGCGGTGTCACCCAATTCAAAATATTCGCGGAGTTCGTCGAATACGACTCTAGGACGATTCTTCGCAAAAT
>Ga0310694_10007083_pt1 | contig 10565 bp, 13 predicted proteins | sample 174DNAGHGhighgp2_FD_203884 | JGI IMG/M metagenome (GOLD analysis project Ga0310694, IMG submission 203884) | Sheep rumen microbial communities from Palmerston North, Manawatu-Wanganui, New Zealand - 1742 DNA GHGhigh gp2 (v2) (version 2) | ecosystem: Host-associated > Mammals > Digestive system... | reverse complement strand
AAGGTGGCTGCCCTGGGCGAGGACATCCGCAAGGCTGCCGAAAAGAAATTCCAGGAAATCAATGCTGCCAAGGACAAGATATGGAAAGCCCGGGGACTGTGACAATGATTGACCGCGTGCTGCTGCATGCCTGCTGCGCACCTTGTTCGTCAGCCATCGTGGAATGGATGCTCAACAACGGGGTACGCCCCACCATCTTTTATTACAACCCCAACATCTTTCCCCTGGAGGAGTACGAGATACGCAAGCAGGAGAGCAAACGTCATGCAGAGTCGTTGGGCATCAGCTGGATAGACGGCGACTACGACCATGACGGGTGGCTCAGTGGCATCTGCGGACTGGAGCAGGAACCTGAGCGTGGACGGCGCTGTGAGCTGTGCTTCACGCTGCGGCTGACGGCGGCTGCCCGCAAGGCCCGTGAACTGGGTATCGAGTGGTTTACCACCACGCTGGCCTCCTCCCGCTGGAAGAGTCTTGAACAGATAAACCGCGCCGGTCTTGTGGCCGAGCAATCCGTTCCCGGCACCCGCTTCTGGGCACGCAACTGGCGCAAGGGCGGCCTGCAGGAACGCCGCAACCAGTTGCTCCGCGAGTACGGCTTCTACAACCAGCTGTACTGCGGCTGCGAATTCTCCATGCAAAACGGAAAAGCAGTAATCAGCCGATAGAAACCAATAGCGAGTGCCAAAAAAATTATTGGTGGAACAATGTGATGGTGCCTCCGTCGCTCTGGGCATGACGGCGCAGGAGTTCCTGAATGTAACGTGCGTTCTCCAACACTCGTCCGGCATTGCCGTCGTAGCCGTTGATGAGTACGACGAGGTGAGTGGTTGACAGCTGTATCTTTGTGCGCTCGTGGTCGCTGGTAGGTGTGCCGACACCCCCCTCTGCATCACGATAGACGGGAAGACCGGCAATATTGATCATGCCACGTCCAATGCCTTCGTAGGGCTCTCCTTCACGGCCTATGCCAAGTGTCAGTGTGTCGCCGGCAAACTTGGAGGCGTCGAAGCCGCCAATGCTGTAGCCGAAAGCGATGGATGCCAGGTTGATAAGGTCCACGAGCGTGTCTATCTGGTAGAGTTCCTTGCCCTGCAGCATCCGTCGGATGAGTGCCTCGCTGGCCGGACGGTAGCGGGAGGGGTCCTTGCCGCAAGCCCGATAGACGTTGCGGGTGGCGGCAATGGAGGGCATCTGCTTGAGCGACTCGGTGGTGAGCTCCTGCCGGTAGCGCTCTTCCAGGGCGTGTATCTCGTCCCACAGGGGCTGACAGTAGGGGGTGTTGACAACTTCTGCTTCAACGGCAGCTCCTGCAAAGGAGGGGCATACGTGCTCGATTTCTGGGGATACTCTTACTTGTATCATCATAGGTATAGATGTTTAAAACTTTGCAAAAATATAAATTATTTATCATGTTGCAAAGATTTTTTTTGGTTTTTCGCTCGTTTTGCACTACCTTTGCAGCCTGAAATTGCAATTTAGTTATGTTTGAGAATTTATCAGAAAGACTTGAACGGTCGTTCAAGATACTGAAAGGTGAGGGAAAAATCACCGAAATCAATGTGGCGGAAACCATGAAGGATGTCCGTCGCGCATTGTTGGATGCCGACGTGAACTACAAGGTGGCCAAGCAGTTTACGGATACCGTCAAGCAGAAAGCCCTGGGCATGAACGTGCTGACGGCCGTAAAGCCGAGTCAGCTGATGGTGAAGATTGTACACGACGAACTGACAGAGCTGATGGGCGGCAAGGCCGTAGAGCTGAACTTGGAGAACCGCCCGTCCATCATCCTGATGTCTGGCCTGCAGGGTTCTGGTAAGACGACGTTCACAGGAAAACTGGCCAATATGCTGAAGAAACAGCAGCACAAGAAACCGTTGCTGGTGGCGTGCGATGTCTATCGTCCGGCAGCTATCGAGCAGCTGAAGGTGGTGGGCCAGAGTGTGGGCTGCGACGTCTATACAGAAGAAGGCAACAGGAACGTGGTGGAGATAGCCCAGAATGCTATCCGCAAAGCGAAGCAGGAGAGCTACACCGTAGTCATCATCGATACCGCCGGCCGTCTGGCTGTAGATGAGGAGATGATGAACGAGATTTCCACGCTGAAAGAGGCTGTACGGCCTGACGAGACACTGTTTGTGGTGGATGCCATGACGGGTCAGGATGCCGTGAACACCGCCAAGGAGTTCAACGACCGTCTGGACTTCGACGGCGTGGTGCTGACAAAGCTCGACGGCGACACCCGCGGCGGTGCTGCCCTCTCCATCCGTACGGTGGTGACGAAACCCATCAAGTTTGTGGGAACGGGAGAGAAGATGGAAGCCATCGACGTGTTCCACCCGGAGCGTATGGCCGACCGTATTCTCGGCATGGGCGACATTGTGAGCCTCGTGGAGCGTGCCCAGCAGCAGTTCGACGAGGAAGAGGCAAAGCGCCTGGAGAAGAAAATACGCAAGAACAAGTTTGACTTCAACGACTTCATGGGTCAGATACAGCAAATCAAGAAGATGGGTAACATCAAGGACCTGGCAGGTATGATTCCTGGCATGGGCAAGGCCCTGAAGGACGTGGAGATAGACGATAACGCCTTCAAGGGCATTGAGGCCATCATCAACTCGATGACACCGAAGGAACGCGAGAATCCTGACATCATCAATCAGAGCCGCCGCCTGCGTATAGCCAAAGGCTCTGGTACGAAGATTGAGGAGGTGAACCGGCTGATGAAGCAGTTCGACCAGACACGTAAGATGATGCGTATGGTGGCAGGTGCCGACCGTTCGAGAATGGCACAGATGGCGGCAGCAATGAAGGGCAAGAAACCTTTCTGATGGATAATCAACAATTGATGACGGACAATATATGGAACTGATTGACGGAAAGGCAACGGCAACGGCCATCAAGGCAGAGATTGCCGAGGAAGTGAAAAGCATCGTGGCTCAGGGAGGCAAGCAGCCCCATCTGGCAGCTGTGCTGGTGGGTCACGACGGCGGCTCTGAAACGTATGTGAAGAACAAGGTGCTGGCTTGCGAGGCCTGTGGTTTCAAGAGCACGCTCATACGCTACGAGTCAGACGTGACCGAAGAGGAACTGCTGGCCTGTGTTGACAAGCTGAACAAAGACGACGATGTGGATGGCTTCATCGTTCAGCTGCCCCTGCCGAAGCATATTGACGAGCAGAAAATCATTGAGGCCATTGACTACAAGAAGGATGTTGACGGATTCCACCCCATCAACGTCGGCCGCATGGCTATCGGGCTCCCTTGTTTCATTTCCGCTACGCCGCTGGGTATCATCACGTTGCTGAAACGCTACCATATCGAGACCTCTGGCAAGAAGTGCGTCATCCTTGGACGCTCGAACATCGTTGGCAAGCCGATGGCACAGCTGATGATGCAGAAGCAGTACGGCGATGCAACGGTTACAGTTTGTCACAGCCGTTCCAAGACGTTGAAGGAAGAGTGCCGCGAGGCCGACATCATCATCGCTGCCATCGGACAGCCGGAGTTTGTGACGGCCGACATGGTGAAGGAGGGTGCCGTTATCGTTGACGTAGGTACTACCCGAGTTCCAGACGCCTCGCGCAAGAGCGGTTTCCGCCTCTGCGGAGACGTGAAGTTCGACGAGGTGGCTCCGAAATGCTCTTACATCACTCCCGTACCAGGTGGAGTAGGCCCCATGACCATCTGCTCGCTGATGAAGAATACCTTGGCTGCAGGAAAAAAGGAATACTATAAGTGAAGAGCAATCAATTTTCCACTGCTGCTGAGTGGTATGAACAGGGCAACGCCTACCGTAAGCAGAGCCTGTGGCACGAAGCCATCAACTGCTACATACAGGCCATTGAGCTGGATCCTGACAGTCCGGCTGTGGAAGCAAAGAAAATGCTTGACGACATCATGGCCTTCTACTGCAAAGACATGTACAATCCCTGACTTTTTCCGGCAATCCGTTTGGATTGTCGGAAAAAGTATGTACCTTTGCAGCGTTTTTTCAGGATAACGACCCAATAAGACATGTATAAAAATGATAAGGAGACAACCATTGAGTTGTCTGAACTGGTCATGCGGATAGCTACGCAGGTCATCTGCTACACGCTGGTAAACTGTCGTGAACAGCTGAAGGAGGAGCGCATGTCAGTTGCACATGCCATTTTGCAACGGGTGATGACGACACACCTGTGCAACCATAAGCTGACGAAGGAAGGACTGGTGTATGAGTACAAGGGACAGCCCTTTGAACTGCATGAGGAATACAAGACGATGACGCTGACACGTGCCGTCTATGAACATCTGGCCATGTTCTACTTTCTGTTTGAGCATCCGAAGACTGACGAAGAGCGGGAGAAGGTGTGGAAAAACTGGCAGCAAGACCATTGGCGCGACATGGTGTCGTTCAGCCAGGCGTGGCGCTACCTGTTCAAAGACAGGGAGATGGCCTCGTTCTACCGTCAGCTGAGCATGCATTGCCACCCCGTGTACGAGGGACTTCTGCAGTACCAGCAGCAGGACGATGGCGACGAGGGCAACGACAGCATACCGTTATATTTCTCGTGCCGTTTCCTGGCTCATCTGACGCGATTGTTCCTCAAGCAGGTGCCCAACGGTTGGGCCATGCTGCGCGAGGAATTCAGCGAGCACGAGCTGTCAACCTTCAAGGGACTTTCGCTGGTGCCAAAGTGTAAGGGCAGGGCATGATGAGGAAAGAAAATGTGTTTTTCTTTTGGTTGTTTGCTTACTTATTGTTACCTTTGCACCCAATTTTGTAAGAGGTTAATGCATTAAACAAATCATCTATGGCTAAAATGAAAGGTGCCATTGTAGTCGATTCGGAACGTTGCAAGGGATGTTCGCTCTGCGTCATTGCTTGCAAGCAGGATGTGATTGCACTGGCTAACAAAGTGAATCTCCACGGCTATCCGTACGTGGAGGCCGTCAACGAGGAGGCCTGCATTGGCTGTGCTTCGTGTGGAATCGTCTGCCCTGACGGATGTATCACTGTCTATCGTAAAAAACTGGAGGAGTAAGCTATGGCAGAAGAACGTGAAGTAGTATTGATGAAAGGCAACGAGGCCATTGCCCATGCTGCCATTCGTTGCGGATGTGACGGATACTTCGGCTATCCCATTACCCCGCAGAGTGAAGTAATTGAGACGCTGGCCGAGCTGAAACCCTGGGAAACTACCGGTATGCAGGTGGTGCAGGCAGAGAGTGAGCTGGCAAGTATTTATATGGTGTATGGTGCTGCCGGAGCCGGCAAGCGTGCCATGACCTCGTCGTCGTCACCAGGCATTGCCCTGATGCAGGAAGGCATTACGTACATGGCTGGTGCAGAGGTGCCGGGCGTGTTCGTGAACGTGCAGCGTGGCGGCCCCGGGCTGGGAACCATTCAGCCTTCGCAGGGCGACTACTTCCAGGCTACACGTGGCGGTGGTAACGGCGACTATAATGTCATTGTGTTGGCACCCAACTCGGTGCAGGAGATGGCCGACTTTGTTGACCTGGCCTTCGAACTGGCGTTCAAGTACCGTAACCCGGCTATGATTCTGAGCGATGGTGTCATCGGCCAGATGATGGAGAAGGTGGTGCTGCCCCCGTTCAAGCCCCGTCGTACTGACGAGCAGGTCATCAAGGAGTGCCCCTGGGCCTCTACAGGTAAGCCAAAGAACCGTGAGCGCGTGGTCATCACGTCGCTGGAACTGAAACCTGAGGCCATGGAAGCCCGTAACCTGGCACTGCAGGAGAAGTACCGTAAGATTCAGGAGAACGAGGTGCGCTACGAGCAGCAGCAGATGGACGATGCTGACTATGCTATCGTGGCGTTCGGTTCGGCCGCCCGCCTGTCGGAGAAAGCCATTGAGGTAGCCCGCGAAGAAGGTCTGAAGGTAGGACTGTTCCGTCCTGTCACACTGTGGCCGTTCCCCACAAAACAGATTGCTGAGCTGGCCAAGACGAAGAAGGGCATCCTGGTGGTCGAGATCAATGCCGGCCAGATGGTTCAGGACGTGCGCCTCGCCGTCAACGGACAGGTTCCCGTAGAGCAGTTCGGCCGCTTGGGTGGCATCGTGCCTGAGCCTGAGGAAATCGTCGAAGCGTTGAAAAAAATGAAAATCTAAGAGTTATGGATAGAAATCAAATAGTTCAACCGGAGAACATCGTCTGCAAGAAGCCGACGCTCCTGAACGACAATAATATGCACTACTGCCCGGGCTGCTCGCACGGTGTAGTGCATAAGCTCATTGCCGAAGTCATTGAGGAAATGGGAATGGAGGACAAGGCCGTTGGCGTAAGTCCCGTAGGCTGCGCCGTGTTTGCCTACAACTATATTGACATTGACTGGCAGGAAGCTGCCCACGGACGTGCTCCCGCACTGGCTACAGGCATCAAGCGCTGCTGGCCCGACCGCCTGGTGTTCACCTATCAGGGCGACGGCGACCTGGCATGTATCGGTACCTGCGAGACCATTCACGCTCTGAACCGTGGCGAGAACATCGTCATCATCTTCGTCAATAATGCCATCTACGGCATGACGGGCGGACAGATGGCTCCCACCACGCTGATAGGCCAAAAAACCTCTACCTGTCCCTACGGCCGCGACCCGCAGCTTCATGGCTATCCGCTGAAGATGGCCGACATTGCCGCACAGCTGGAGGGCACCTGCTATGTCACCCGTCAGAGTGTGGAGTCTGTTGCCTCTATCAACAAGGCCAAGAAGGCATTGCGCAAGGCTTTCGAGGCTTCAATGGCCGGAAAGGGCTCCAGTCTCGTGGAGTTCGTCTCTACGTGTAACAGCGGCTGGAAACTGACTCCGGCAAAGGCTAATGAGTGGATGAAGGAGAACATGTTCCCCTTCTACCCTAAGGGAGACTTAAAGGACACAATAATGAAATAGGAGACAAGGAGCCACGGAGACAAGGAGACCAGGAGCCACGGAGTCCAAGACAAATGACTCTCCCCCTGAAGCAATGCCCTGAACTCCTTGAACTCCCTGACTACATGAACTCCCAGAACCAATTTAATATGAAGAAAGAAATAATAATCAGCGGTTTCGGAGGCCAAGGAGTGCTCTCAATGGGTAAGATACTGGCCTACTCGGGATTGATGGAAGACAAGGAAGTGACGTGGATGCCGGCATACGGTCCCGAACAACGTGGCGGAACGGCCAACGTGACCGTTATTGTCAGCGACGATCGTATCTCGTCGCCCATTCTGAGCAAGTACGACATTGCCGTTGTGCTCAACCAGCCCTCGTTAGACAAGTTTGAACCGAAGATCAAGCCTGGCGGCATCCTTATCTATGACGGCTTCGGCATCATCAACAAGCCTACTCGCAAGGACATCACCATCTACGAGGTTAACGCGATGGACAAGGCTGCCGAAATGAAGAACAGCAAGGTGTTCAACATGATTGTGCTGGGCGGGCTGCTCAAGGTGGCTCCCGTAGTCAGTTCAAAGGGCGTTGAGAAAGCACTCTTCAAGACGCTGCCTGAACGACATCACAACCTGATACCATTGAACATGCAGGCAGTCGAGGAAGGCGGAAAAATTATTCACCAGCTAACTTTATAGCTCCGTGTAGAGCGGAATGTCCTGCAGATATTCGTACTGGTTGCGCTCGTAGTCCATTCGGCAACAAAAGTGCTGCAGACCATTACTTACTACCAGATAATCCACGTGCAACAGCAGGTTGTACGTGGATATTTGGTTAAACACCCCTTGTGTAATGGCCACCGTAGGGGCTTTATACTCCAAAATCATGCGAGGCTCTAACTCCTTATTATATAATATGGAGTCACAGCGCAACCGTTTTTCGCCGATTCTCAGTTCTATCTCGTTGCCTAACAAAGCCTGCGGATACCCCTTGTGCTCCACCAGGAAGTGGGTGAAGTGCTGGCGTACCCACTCCTCAGGCGTCAGCGCCACGAAACGGCGGCGCAGGAAGTCGAATATCTCCGGCTTCTGGCGCGTTCCACGCAGTCGTACGTCGTATGCAGGCAAGTTGAGAGCAGTCATGCTGCCAAAGGTACAAATAAGTGGGCAAAAGACAAAATAAAATCTTCTGTTTTTGCTGCAGTCATAAAAAATCTTTCATCTTTCATCTTTATTTTTTAATCTTTTTACTACCTTTGTCCCCAATTATGGCAGTAACGTTCGACACAGTGATGCGCGACCTGAAAGCGCGGAAGTTTGCCCCCGTCTATTATCTGATGGGGGATGAGTCGTATTATATCGACCAGATCAGCGACTGGATAGCAGAAAACGTGCTGCAGCCAGAGGAACGTGACTTCAACCAGACCATTGTGTTCGGCTCTGACGTGACAGCAGCACAAGTGGTCGATTTGGCCAAACGCTACCCCATGATGGCTGAAAAACAAGTCATCATCGTCAAGGAGGCACAGAACATCAAGAACACGGAGGCCATCGAGGCTTATGTACAGAAACCTGCCCCAACAACGGTGTTGGTGTTCTGCCATAAAAACGGCTCCCTGGACAAGCGTAAACGCCTCTCAGGGCTTATCGACAAGGCTGGCGTACTCTTTGAAAGCAAGAAGCTCAAAGAGGCTTATCTGCCCTCTTTTATCGACTCCTACCTGCGGGCAAAAGGAGTAAGCATTGACCAGAAGTCAACCCAGATTATAGCAGACAGCATAGGGGCTGACTTGAGTCGCTTGGCCGGCGAGCTGGACAAAATCATTATTTCCTTGCCGGAAAACGACCGCAGGGTGACTCCCGAGGTTGTTGAGAACCAGATAGGGGTGAGCAAGGACTTCAATGGCTTTGAGCTGCGCGATGCCATCGTCAACCGAAACGTCTTCAAGGCAAACCAGATTATTGACTACTTTGACAAGAATCCAAAGGCAGGCAGCATCTATGCCTTCCTGCCACTTTTGTTTAATTATTTCCAAAATCTGATGGTTGCCTACTATTGTCCGAAACGAAACAATCCCAATGACCTAGCTCAGTTTCTCGACCTGAAAAGTTCCTGGGGCGCTCAGCAATACATGACGGGCCTGAGGAACTACACAGCCATGAAAACAATGCAGATTATTCACAAGTTTCGCGAGATGGATGCGAAGAGTAAAGGACTGGACAATCCCTCTACACCTCCAGGAGAACTGATGAAAGAGCTCGTATTTTTCATTTTGCACTGATTCCTTCTCCCTTTTTTCACCCGTTTTTCGTCGTTCCAGAATGCAGAAAAAGCTCTGCACTTTTTGTTTTTGCCCCATTTTTACCCTCAAAAATTCTATTTCACTCATTTTTCTGAACAAAAAAAATTAGCCTTCCGCCCTTTGTACATCGGCGTTTTTGCCTGAAAAAAGGGGCTCAGGATTTACGTATTTTCAACTTTTCGGCCGCTCGTTCAGAATTCTTCAAGGAATCGCATTTTTCGTGAAAACAGCCCCTGAAAATTTATGTTTCACAAAAATTATGATTTAGATACATTAAATTTACGACTTTAAAACTTTAAATTCTGAAAACAAATTCATGTTTTACAAACATAAATTTACAAACAATAATACTGTTTTATGCTTTAATAGTTTATAAAATAAAACCTAAAATTCAACATTTAAGAGTATAAATAAATATTTATGCACTCTCATATTAATATTATTAACTTCCATAAAACCAATTAGTTATATAATTTTGCTTATTAATGCTTCATGAAAACGGCCATCTCGAAATGTAAAATTTGCATAGTCCCTATATATCATGATGATTGAGTGTAAATAGTTAATTTATACCCAGTACTTTACTCGTAATAGCTGTATAAAAGATTAGATACAGTTTTGAGGGTGTAAATTTAGGTTTATAATTCTTTAGTAGAAAATTTAGCAAGTTGAATTTATGATTTACGTCTTTATAATAATAAACATAAACTTTACAACTTAAAATTCTTTTTATAATTGTTGGTGATTTCATTTTTTTGTTTTACCTTTGTAAAGTCAAACTAAAAACGGGCATTTCGCCCCTATTTTGCACTTAAAGCGTATGAAAGATAGAATCAGACAGGTCATGGAGAGCCTTCACATGACACAACAGGAGTTCGCTGAGAAGACTCAAATTGGTGCTGCAACACTCAGCAATATTTTTAATGATCGTACTCGCCCCTCTCTCAACGTAGTCGAGCTCATCAAAAAAAATATTCCCTCTATCAGTACCGACTGGTTACTGTTGGGCATCGGTAATATGTATGTCGAGGAAGCCCCCCTGCCGGAGTCCGCTCCCTCGGAGTCAGGCGTATCTCAGTCTGGCGTGTTGCCTTTCGCTGAGTTTTCTGCTCCCACCCCACCACAGACTCCTGTTGCTCCCCATTTTCAGGCAAATTCAAAACTTGTTCGAAACGATACAAACGTCGCTTACACACCAACCTCAGAGAAACCTCAACGTAAGGTCACGGAGATTCGCGTGTACTACGACGATCAGACTTGGGAGAGCTTTTCGCCTTCCAAATCTAAGTCCTAATAATAATATGTAGCCTTTTTGTTATTCTGCAGGCGTATTTTTCAGCTTTTCCAGCGCCCGGCATAGCTGATCGGGGCATGAAGTACTCTTCGTGCCGCATCG
>Ga0310694_10007080_pt1 | contig 10566 bp, 9 predicted proteins | sample 174DNAGHGhighgp2_FD_203884 | JGI IMG/M metagenome (GOLD analysis project Ga0310694, IMG submission 203884) | Sheep rumen microbial communities from Palmerston North, Manawatu-Wanganui, New Zealand - 1742 DNA GHGhigh gp2 (v2) (version 2) | ecosystem: Host-associated > Mammals > Digestive system >... | reverse complement strand
GATCGAGGAAGAGTTCTCCCTTCCATACTTTGAGTTTGTCTATGATGAGCACTGGGATCTTGGTCATGGCTGGTCTGGCGATATGTAGTTAGTGATGGCATCCTTCAACTGGTCAATATCCCTGACCCCCAACAGCTGCCACCGCCCAAAGGTCTTCAGATTATTGGCGGCGGGTATCCAGTAGTCTTTCAGATAGTGGCGCTTCGCCTCCTTGTTGCCTGAACCGTCAGCATCGAAGTCTTGACATTCCACAATCAGATTGACATCTTTTGTCTTGACAATGAATGTCGGCAGATATTCCTTGTTCTCGTCGCCAACAGTATAGGGGATGCGGAAGCCGAGATACTGGTTGCGCACCCACGTCTCCACACAGTCCATCGCGTCGAGCGTCTTGGCGGCTATCTCCTGCCAGCTGTTATCTTCTGCTGTTTCAGTAATTCTCGATTACCAAGATGTTCCATTCCCATCATTTCTTTTCTTCTTCATCCTCATTCGGCCGTATAAAACCTATAGGCTTACGTTTGGGCTGTTTACGATGGTCGGCCGCCCCAAAACACTGCTTAACATTGCAACTCCCAAGACAGTGAAGGCATAAGGTGGCTTGCGTAGGCCCATTTTGATAGAATTGGATATCACAATTTGTGATTTCCATTCTTCAATACCTTCCTTTGTCATTTGAAACATGCTCACAAAGTGTCAGACACTTTGTGAGCATGAATTATTTGTTTTTTTGTAAGTTTAGGTTTTTCTTCCATATCAATCTTTCCTATTCATTACTTGACGTTAACTAAACCACATTCCCTTCGCTATCAATAATATCTACCTTGATCTCAATACCAAGGGATGCTGCAATTTCACATAACTGTTTCTGTTTCCTGTCAGTAGAACTATTTACATTGATATAATATCCGTCCTCAAACTTCTGGTTGTACTTTTCATCTTTGACGGTAGAAATCAAGGGAATCTTACACCATGTCATTCCTAAAGCGCGAATACGGTCCAGACCAATCCTCTTTAAAACATCGACAAATGTAATCACCGCCTTGTCGTTCTCAAACAGTTCTCCATTCATAACCACGCGAAGATTAGAACGTGGCCCTTTAGTCATTACCTTGTTTAAGAGGGTATTCCTATCTTCAACTTTCTTACTGATACGCTCCTCATCAGGTTCGTATTCAGTACTCTCTTTTTTGTTGTCTCTGTTGCCAAGCAAGACCATCTTCAATATGTCAAAATCTTCTTTGTTGGATAATACATCGAATAGGTCATTGTCCATGAGGGAACATGCTACTGTCTGTTCTACATAGTCGTATGTTATCTCGGTTTCTTCTCTGTCTTCTCGCACCACCCACTCTTTTGGAATTAAACTCCAGAACGGCTCTTCGCTCATATAATAATAAGGTACTGCTATGTTATAAGAAGATGCAGTTCCAACAACATCAATACAGACATCTGCAAACTCAGTCAGGAGTTCGTCTGTCAGCGTTACTTCGTTCGTGCTAATCTTGCAGGCTTGTACAAGATTGCCTATTGCTATTATGAGAAGAGCTTTTTGAAGTGCTAACCCTTTCTTGCCTTCGTCACCTTTAATAGACTTGAACAGGCGGATGTATTTGTCCAAGGGAGATTCTGTAGATTTACTTTCCTTCTTTTCTTTCTCTTTTATGGTCGCCTTACCCTTTTCTGATTTTGCGTCATAGAAATGCATACCATAATCTGCCAAAAAGTCCATGAGTTCGATGAACATCTGCTTCCGCTTGTCCTTATGCTTGGTATAGTTTTCTAATTGCGAGTTAAACCATGTGGAAAGTTCCGGCTCGTCCTCTGCAGTTGGAAGTTCCATGTTTTTGTCAACATACCATTTCATTTGGTCGCAATTCCGCTTATACGCATACTCAAATGGAGTGAACAACCATTGCTTATAATCTTTGAGATACTCCTTAAAGGTCGAACGCAAACTCGAAAGTTCTTTTGCTGTACTCTTTGTGAAATCAAGATACCACCTATACAGACTTTCCTCTTCTTCAAGGCCATGTGGCTGTGGCGAGCGATGCTTTTCTTCCATGAATGACAGAAATTCCATGATGCGCTGTTCAGCATATTGGACTTTCTTGTTGGCGATGCTATACACCTGGAACCGTTTGTCATACTCTTTCCCCCTAAGTCCAACATAACCATCCAGGAAAAACACAAAACGTTTCTTGGGGTCACCATTCAAATTAGCGCGTATGCTTTCGATATAAGTATCTGGCAAGAATTCCTTGATGGCAGCAAGTAAGTCCTTTTGATTGATTGGACTATCTGATTTCTTCAACAAGCTTGCAGTAAAGTCACCTACTTTAAATGGTTTTGTTCTTGACGGCTTTGAATTTACTTTGCGTGGGGTTTGAGAGGCATCAACAGTTGCCGTGAATTCTGGAATAATCTCTTCCAAGTCGTTCACGTTATAAATGGCCTTGAAAAGTTCATCCTTCAGGTGGTATGACCTCTCGATATAGTCAACCTTAATTTTATCATTCGAGAGTTCCACCATATCCTCAAATGTAGTACATCCAAGGATTACAAGCACTTGTTTCAGTTGCTTTGAAATAATGCCAATATTGAACAGCTGTCTTATAGTAAACGTGGTCATTTAGATGGCAGTTTGTCAAATTCCTTTTTCAAATTGTATAAGTCAGTTCCTTCAGTAATGATGTCATCTCTGAAGTCAATATAATATCGGAGCAGTCTTTTGATTACAGGTTCTTCAAATTCGTCCAGAATGCTTTGGTTGAATACATTAGCATGGATGACCTGACAAACATCCTCCCATCTTTCTTCTGAAACAGAGTCCTTGCACTCTTTCCATGCGTTTCTCCAGTGGCTGGTGCCAATCCCCACATTTCTCTCGTCAAGCCATTTGAAGAAGAAACGGTAGATGATGAACGACTCTGGCATCTCCAATAGATCCATATACTCGTCCTCGTTCCTGCCGAATGCTTCTTGAAAGAACGATTGGCCTCTGCCGATTTTCCCTTTGGTACTATTCAGAATGGCCTGAATGGCCCTGATATATTTTCGATTCCAGTGCTTGCCAATATAGTCTCTGTTGTGAGAGAAGTCCTCCTCGTCACCTTCTTTCTTGCGAATAGGATGATATTTCATGGGGAAAGAGTAGATGCTTACGTTTAACTCCTCGCAAAGGTCTACATTGATTTTCATTCTTTGATACAACTCTATTGGGTAATCATTGAAGTTGTAGAGCAAATAATTAGAGAAATCATTCAGACCAGCGGCAACACTAAGTCTTAATGCTTTCTCATAAGCGGGTCTGGTCTTTATATCGTCAAAAGCTATTCGTAAGGGTCGGATGGCTATTTTGGCAAGTAAAGCAACATTATTCTCGTTGAAGAGACGGGCATCTACCCCTTGGTTGAAATCTACATAGCGTATCTTAGGAGAAGGTCTAAAGTGCTTGGCATAAATCTCCTTGATTTCTTCATACGCATCAACTAAAGCCTCCTTTCTTGTGGTAAGCAATTTTGAAATATGATATTTCGTTATAATCTTGTAAACTTGATAAGATTCCTCGCCTTTTAGCCTGTCATAGAAATCCATGATGAGTGAATGGGCTTTCCTGATGTAAGCTCTGTCATTCACTTTGTTCTTCAGGTTGCGAATAGCAATCTCTAATAAGTCTGGCTGGGTGAACTTTGCATTTCGTTCAAAACCGCAATCAATGATGTCTTGGATTATTTGTGGGAACTGTTTTGATGCCAGTACATTGTTGTCCATCAACAACATGTTTTGCTGTTCACCATACAATTCCCTTATCCTGTCTATCCTTTCTTTAAGTGGGATGTAACTATTGTACTTGGGTTCCAAAATAGGAACAGCACAGAAAGGACAGCGACGGATACAACCTCTGGTAGTGTAGCCATAGTAGGCATTTGTCATGGGATACTTGTATTCTATCTCGTCAAGAATAGAATAATCCAAAGGGAGTTCGTCAATTACCTGTGTGTCACCCTTATCCAAATCGCCAGCGCCCAATATGCCGACATGTGGCTTGATGCCTGTTGCCTCTTCTATCTCCTTAGGTTGGATGGATGCCAACACACCGCCAACCATCAAATCCTTAGGATTTTTCACCAATAGTTTGGCAAACTCAATGGTCTCAATGGTAGTCTTCCAGTAAAAAGTAAATAGGGTGGTGACAAACACCCTATCCCAGTCTGGATATTTTTTCCAAGTCCCCTTCCAGTAGAAGTCTTTAAAGTCTATCGCTATGTTGCCTAACTCTAAACTCTTTTCAGAAGATTCAACGCCAATGGCATCCAATGCCGACTTCTTGCGAGTTTTGATAAACTCGAAAATGGCATCTCTTTTTATATACCAATCGATGCTCTTGTCAACTTTGGTAAACGCAGCTATACATTTATCTGTTATCTGCTCAATAATGAATTGCTTCAAGTCACCCTTATAGAACACGACATCCCAATTGCCAAGATTCTTGTGATACGTGGCAATCTTCATCAGTCCTATTGGAGGGAACTTGTTTGAGTAATTTGGTTCTATCAGTAGTGCCTTATATCTTTTCTTTGGTCTTGCCATTATTTCAATGCTTTAATAATATCGGCTATCAACTTCTCCAATGATGCCTTGTTTTCCGACTCCCATTTTTTACGAAAAAGGACAAAGATTTTGCGGATAACCTTTATGCACTCTGCACTATATTTGTCAGATAATACAGATAGTTCATCAGAAGCCACAATCTTGACCGTAGGTTTCTGTTTCTTTGGCTTTACGGCAGGTATTTCGCCGCCATTCTCCTGAATTTCCTTAGATTTCTGCTGATAATATTCAACGAGAGGAGTTCCTGCTGCTGTTGTAGCAATCTCTTTAGCAGATGTCCTTTCTATTGTGGCCAATGCCTTTTCTACTTCGCCCTTAGCTTGTGTCTTGTCAATGTCCTCGTCTTCGGAATTCACCTTTGCCACACCAACATTCAAGTCACGGACAGCTCTTTTCAGATCGCTCGCCATATAATAAATCTGGCGCATCTCAGAAAATTTGTTGCGCAGGAGTTCGTAAAGACGGATGGCTTCGTGGGTGGTTGCAAGTCCTTGCCGGGTACTGTCAGGCATTATTTCTGGACTTACCACATGAACTTCTCCATAAAAATAGTGATTACCTCTTGCTTCTTGAAAAAATCGATCAAGAAGTTTCTCGTCACCAATCTGGATATTGTTTTTACGCAATCTTATCCCACGATTGGGTTCATATTCATCATTGATTTTCTCTGGAATTTCTTTTGAGAAAGGTGTGACGGCATACCATCCCCAAGCCAATTCCTCATCCTCATCTTTGAGGTGGAATACATCAATGCCTAATATTTCATCACCCGTTCCTATGACCTGCAATCCGTATCTCTTTGTAATAGGCTTATTGTTTACGCTTACCTTCACAAACTTCATTTCTGAATATAGTTTCTTGAACTCTTGATTTTGTGAAACCAGCATATTCTTGAACTGGAATGAATAGTCAATAGGTGCAACGGCAGAAAGATAGTTGGTAATCTCTGATTCCGACAGCAGTTCGTCGTATCCTTCTTTAATATTCTCTAATCTTACCTCAAAGAAATGCTCCCTCGAATCACTAATTTGCGAAACCTCTGAGATTTCGGACATAACAGTAACAGCATCGTTGCGGTTGTTTTTGTCCCTTATGATTTCTCTGGCAAGGTCAGAATTGATAACCACTTGTGTGCCAAAGTTATCTCCCTTTGCTTTAGTCCTGAATACTATTTGTGAACAGAAACCTGCTCCAACAAGTCTGCCAACACCATACTGGCCAGCCTGAGCATATCCGTCTTTCTCCGATGCGGCAATATTCAAGAGTGTTGACGGTGCCTTTTCCAATGTGATGCCGGTGCCATTGTCGCTAACAACAACTGTACGTTGTTTATTGTCAATTACCACATTGACGATGCCATCGTTCACACTTGGAAGGACATCCTTTTCAACAGCCTGCTGAATAGCGTCAAAGGAGTTCTGAATATACTCACGGTATATGACTTTGCATTCGTCATACATATTAAACATCAACATCTCGATGATGTTCTTCCCCAAAATTGGGGTTGGTGCTTTTATCTTATTATCCATTGGGGAATTGTTTATAGGTGGGACGTGGGAATCTGACATTAACCAAAGAGCGCAAAGCTGGGTTAGAGATAATGTATTCACCTGGGCTTAGGCGTGTCATCATATTCTGATATGTCTTTGGGATATAGCGATAGTCTGACTTGGACACTTCAATAGCATTGGTTCTTCCATAGGCAGCCGTAGCACAGTTACCCTTAACGCGGTCATGGATAGCACTTCTGAACTGCTCCACGGAGAACAGAATGATACCAAGCGAACGACCACGTTCAGCAATATCGAGTAGCTGACGTAAAATAGGCGAGTTCTTGGGAACATCACTTGATGCGTATTTGTTAAGTTCGTCAACGAACAGGATAACCTTGTGAGGAATGTCATCTCTTTCTGCGCCAAGTTTCAGATCATAAATGGCTCTTGCTACACTACCAAAAACAAAGCTTTGGGTATTCTCGTCAAGTCGCGCTATGTCTATAACCATCACCTGATTCTTTCGCAGCTTATTGCTAATCTCGTCGCAGATATCTACTTCTCCATCCAAGATGTCTTTGGCAAAAACGTCATTGTTGATGGCCTTTGCTATGCAGCGCTTGAATTTGCGCCAACTGGTAACAAGAATCTCGCCTTTGCCACCCGTATTGGTGCCTGCTTTAGTGCATTCATCTACAACATCTTTAAAAGTTGACCACTTGTCTATGTTTTTGAAATTACCCTCATGGTTAATGATATAGTTCACACAGCTCTCCATTGTGCCAGTACTGTCGTCCTCGTTGGCCAACAGCAGGTCAAGTTTGTCTTGGCACTTGTCAAACGTGTACTTATATGCTTTTGCTTTCCCTTTTGACATTTGGGCTTTTATGTCGCTTGGCGCAGCATAAGATTGGGTCTGTGCTGTAAGTTTGTCCTTTCCATAAGGATAATAATAGCTTACATGCTCAAATGGCGTCGGATTCAGGCCAAGCTTGTCTGTGTAGATTTTTTTGTCTTCATCAGGTAATTCGTTGTTGGGCTCGTCAATAGCCATAAGGTCACGTCCTTTTACGTTGAAGAAAACAAAAGCAACGCTCTCATTATCATCACTACGGAATTTCTGCTGAATGGCGCGAAGCAGGAACATAGAATATGAAGTTTTTGCAGCAAGACCAGATATTCCTGACACGTTGATGTGCGCCCCATCAGGACCAATAAGGAAATGGGAGTCCAAGACAACTTTTACCTTAATTGCCTCTTCGCCCTTGTACATCTGAAGATAACCGCATACGAGGGGATTCTTTACATCCTCGTCGCTCAAGCCCAAAGCGGCTTTTATATCATCAGGATTGCACAAAGAAACCTGTTGGTCATTTAGAACCGGTGTGTAGATTCCTTTTGTGTTATGGGCTACGCTGCACTTTACATAATTCATTCCAAGACGGTTCATGTTGCCGATATTTGGGGTGATGTCACCAAAATCGCTTGAGATATAACTCGTAAAATGGCTGGGCGCATCTGTCACATGGCTGATTTCTTCTATTACGCCATAAGTAACAGACCGTCCTTCATGTTCAACCTTGACAATATCAAACGGACTTAGGATTTGCTTTTTGTCAGTCCAGAAATAGAAGTTGTCTATCGTTGAAGGACTCTTCTCGGTGGCAGATACCTTTCCAATTACTTTTTCCATATTCTTAGAATATTTTGTAGATTACTTCTTTACCAATATATTGTGATTTACAGAATGATTCTGTAAGATAGACTGGATACAAATGGTTTGCCCAACGGGCATCATTGCCATAGCACACAGGGAAAGCCTCTCTTATAAGATTCGCAGAAATAATGTCTATGACCTCCGTATCAATCATTGCTCCCTTTTCGTCAAGAATCATCTCACATTTGACAATGTCTGAGACTGGCGTTTCACGGAAATCGCTTTTTCTTAAGCGTAAATACCACACAGCATAATAGCTTTGTGAGTATTCCGACTGGTATTCATAGACCTTTGTTCTCTCAAATGGTGCCAGATTTGATATCGTCTTTGACAAGCGGTTCCCTTCAAAATCGTTCATCAACTCAGGATCAAAACGCTTTGACACCCCAACTACATGTTTGTAGTTTGCGTGCAACAGAGCAAAGTCTGTAGAACTCAATCCCATATTTGAATAGCGTGGATTGTAGTCAATAGAACCATCCTTTATCAAGAAATGCTCATCGTCCAATAAGTGGCGCTTGCACAGTTCCTTTACAACCAATTGCTCTGAGTCGGTCATCTCATTTTGGATTATTGCCTGCGCACGACTTCTGTATTTGTCTTTCCCTTTCAAAAGTTCATCGTGTCCGTCAGTCTTGTAAAGCAACATTTGATGAAGGTGTATTCCGTGCTCCTTCAAAAAAGGCACTTTCTCCATCTCTGCATTAATCCTTTCACAATACAGCCTACAGAAGTTGCCTCCCTTGTTTTCGTCATCTATGTCAAAATCATCTGGAAGGGCGATGACTATTTTATTTTCAACGATAAGCTTCTTGAACTCGTCACGAGAAGGTCGCTGGCAACAGCCAACAACAATTTGGCCTGCCAAAACTGGGTAAATTTTTCTTCCAATAGCAATATCATCTATCTTGTACACATGACGGGAACCATCAAGAAAGTAACTGAATATCGGTGATGTAGCCTTGATATAACTATCTTTGATCCTGACTGTCTTAACCCTGTTCTGGTTAGTCTCTGCAAAAGGACTTTTTGCTATCTGAGTGGCAGGCTTGTCATCATAGTCAAGTGTTTCAGGGAGATTTTCATCCAGAGAAATCTTCTTGGTATGATAGAGCGTGTATTTGCCGCTACTTTGTTCTTGAATATAGTCAAGTATCTTGCCCATTAGTATTTTAGTTTCAAGTTAGTAGTTTAACACGAATCTTTATGCTTGTGATAGTTGATAGTCATTCTTGTTAAGACAGACAAGGTATTTGTCATCAATCAGCACAAGGACGTCACTTTCTGGCACAGACCAGTCTAATAGCTCATCGAATCCACAGTCGATAAGTTCATCTCTCCTTATTTCACACCATCCTCCTTTTTGAGCGAGAACCTCTAATCGTTTGGCGGCTTCTTCATCCACCAAATCCATCATGCATCCCCACTCTTCATACATTCCTCCTACAGGAATCAGTAACTGTTTATTCGTGTAAACCGAATTACTTGGCATCGGTCAGAATCAACTGGTCTGACTGATACCCAAGCGTCAGAGGTTTTATACTTATTGTTCATTACACGGCAAAAAAGAACGAGGGTATCTCCTGCTGCCCGTTCCGTCTGTTTAGGCCTACCACAGCCTCCTTGTAATGAACGAACAGATTGATACCCTCGGGAAGTATATAAAATGCACCCAAAAGTGTGCCAGTGAGGGCATGGTTAGCCCTCGGCACACTCCGGCTGCGCACTTGATATACACATCCGTAGGCGTCACCTCTGCCATTGTCTTTGAACAAGGTTTGATTGTGGTAGTTCAAACAGACCAAAAACAAAGCGTACAGTGTCGCTTTTCCACCATGTAGTTGGCACGGCAGAGGCCGCATGGGCTTGCCGAACCGCCTGCAAAATTACAAATTTCTGTTGACTTCTGCGCAAGATTTGGCAGAAAAGTGGTACAAGAAGTTGCAAATGGGCATTTTTTCTGCCGCAGATGTCAGAAAGAGGTGGAAAAATTAGGAAATATCGAGAATTCTTTCTATCTCAGCATCGTCAGAAGAAATGGTCTGGCTACGGTGCTGAGTGCGGCTAGTAAGGCTTTACAGATGCCATTATCTTCTGTTCTTCCCAAAGAGGTCGGAATGTGTACCTGTATTGGTCATCAACAGCACCAGTTCACGGTCGTTCTAGTCCCAGACGAGGAGCCAGTCAGATGTAATGTGACATTCCCAGTAGCCCTCGTATTGTCCGTGTAGAATATGCGGATGATATTTCTCTGGCAAACGGCCCTCTGTGACGAGGATGTCAAGGACATCGGTCAACAACTGTTCGTCGTAGCCCCGTTTGAGGCAACGCTTAAGTGACCGTTTGAACTCGCCAGTATAGCGAAGCGTGTACTTCATGCCTTACATTGCTTGATAAGGTCTTCCACACTGCTGGCTTCATAGACGCGACCGTTCTTAATGTCATCGACGGCTCTATCCATGCCAGTCTTTGTCTGGCGCTTCAGTGTAACAGAAGTTACTCCACGCAACAAGCCGATAGCCTGACGTATCTGGTCAAGCATCGAGGCGTCTTCTATAGAAACTGTCAACTGAGTCATACGCATTATACTATGTTCTGTTAAACTTGCTGCAAAATTACAAATTTCTTTTGACTTCTGCGCAAGATTTGGCAGAAATGTGGTACAAGAAGTTGTAATTTTCCAAAATTTCTGTTATATGTGCGAGAATGTGGTGGAAATTTAGTACTTTTGTGGGCTGCAAA
>Ga0310694_10007077_pt1 | contig 10568 bp, 11 predicted proteins | sample 174DNAGHGhighgp2_FD_203884 | JGI IMG/M metagenome (GOLD analysis project Ga0310694, IMG submission 203884) | Sheep rumen microbial communities from Palmerston North, Manawatu-Wanganui, New Zealand - 1742 DNA GHGhigh gp2 (v2) (version 2) | ecosystem: Host-associated > Mammals > Digestive system... | reverse complement strand
TCAAAGAATTAGCGAGTGTATTGTAATCCAATAAAGATTCTTTCACTACTTTGCTTCTAATATTTTTATTCATTTAGAAAATAGATTTAATACATTATTTTAATTATAAATATTACATAATTACAAAAAATATTACTTAATGTTTCTTAATTCGTTGTAATTATGCTTTGTATATTATAAATATTTGATTTGTAGTAAATATTTATAATAAAAATTAATAAAAATGGAAAAAAATGAATTAGATATAATTAAAGAGGGTAAAACTGGTCATGGTATTCTAATTGAAAACGATGGATTTATGTTTTTGAAAAACACAAAAGAAAACCAAATGATTAGGGAAGGTATAGAAAACGGTGAATGGAATATCCCATACCCATTTGTCGTAGACGCTGTTTTTCAAAAATTCGGTATTAAAAATGCTAATGGTAGAATATATCCAGAGGAAGTGTTAAAAAAACAAGTTGAATTATATCAGCAGAAAATTGACGAAAGAAGGGCATTGGGCGAATTAAATCACCCAGCAGAAAGTACCATTGACCTAGATAGAATTGCAATAAACATAGTAGAATTACACTGGGAAGGAAGAACACTTGTCGGAAAACTAGAAATTAACACATCATATGGTTTCAGAAAATATGGTATGGTGACAACACGTGGAGACCAGATGGCGAACCTTCTCATCAATGGATATAAAATAGGTGTGTCATCAAGAGGTGTTGGGTCAGTAGAGCAAAAACTAGGTCAATACATTGTTGGTGATGACTTTGAATTAATATGTTGGGATGTTGTCAGTGAGCCTTCCACCCCAAATGCTTTTATTTCAATGAATGGCGAGGAAGAAATGGGTCTTTGGATTGAAAATGACGAAACAAAAAAATTTAAAACACCTATTAACGAAAAGATAAATAAAATCAAAAATATTTTGAATTCTTAATATTTTTCTATATATTTGCAATATGAGTAAATTTCCTGAAAAATATACAACAGAAACGTTAAAAGAGGCTATACATAAAAAACATCCAAATATTGAACTAATAAATGAATATCTTGGCGATAATGATAGTGAAATAACAGTTAAATGTACCATACACAATGATGAATGGAAAACAACACCTCATAGATTATCACAACAAAAGCATGGATGTAAAAAGTGTTATAGAGAAGAAAGAAATAGAAAAATTAATGAAATTCAAGCTAAAAAATTCCAAAATTTTCTAGAAACGAATTATAAGCCACTATATGATATATCTCAAGTAAGTTATATCAATAATAAGACTAAAGTTAAGTTAACTTGTCCGATACACGGAGAATTTAGTTTGCGCCCAGATAAGATGATAAATAGATTAGATGGATGCCCATTTTGTAAAGAGAGTCACTTAGAAAAGCAAACTAAACTAATATTAGATAAATTAGGTCTTGAATATGAAAGAGAAAAAACATTTGATTGGCTAACAAATAAAACCAAAATGCCAATAGACTTTTATCTACCAAAATACAATATAGCAATAGAATGTCAAGGAGAACAGCATATTATTGAGAGGGATGATTCTTTAATGAATAGAAGTGATAAATTCGAGGATAAAGTTTATCGTGACAAACTTAAGTTTAACCAATGCAAAAAGAATGGTGTGAAAATAATCTACATTTTTAACAAACTTCATTCTGCTAATAGATTAAATGAACTATTTGAACATATTTACGATGATTCTTTATTCATAGAAGATATAAATGGAAATAATGAAATACTATTAAACAAAATAAGCGAGACCGATTAAGTCTCGCTTTTATTTTTACCACATACCACGATATAAGTCACCGTCTGATGGGCTATCATTAATAGGATTCACATCATCCCTATACCAATCAGGGTCTTCCTCATACCCCTCTGCTTCGTCATCGTTCCAACCAATCACATCACTATGTTGGTCATAATGCGTTGGGTCAATGTCCTCTTCACCTTGAGCACCCCAGTCATGTTGATTTCTGAATTCAGTTTCAGCTTCATATCTATCAATCTGGTCTTCAAATGGCTCGTAGTTGTTTAATACATCGTCTTCGTCTTGATGCCAGTCGTTTCCCAATACACCTTCTCTTAATATTCTTTTAACCGACCATTCTATTATTCTATGCAAGTCAGATTCAGTAAGTCTTATAATCTTTTTCATATTACTATAATTTTATAATAAATATCAAGATGACTTACTTTCGTTTCTCAATAGTAAAATCATTTTCCTTAAAAAGATACACTAGATTGTTAACAACAGTACTTATTTTACCATTGAGGATATTTTTTAGGTCTTTGAGAGATTTTTTGTTGGCTTCGTTCTGTCTCAGATAAAAATCAAATGATAGGAATTTTTTATCGCCTATTCCAAAGTTATCTGTGTTGATGTCAAAATCCAATATAAACTTCTTATCGAAATTAACACCATCCATGAGAAATAGTTTTATGTTTTTTCTCATTTCCTTCTCAATGTGATATATCACATCGTCATAATCCATATTCATTTGTGGAGATACCCAGCACCTTCCACTTACATAAACTACTTGTGGATTGTCTTTGTTGATACTACCATATTTGACAACGACATGGTTACATACATCTAATTTATATTCCTTATTTAAACGCTTCATTTGTTATATTGTTTAGTACATATAAAATATAACAATTTTTTGATAAAAATCAATAGACGGTATTAAATAAAAATGAGCGAATCAGAAAGATTCGCCCATATGTTTGACAAGTCAATTGGACTTGTTCGTAAGTGGTCTGAAATTAGGGTTGACCTAATGACTGCTTAATTATCCTATTTTAAACATTTGTCCATTCTTAGTTAGAGCAATCCAATAAAATCTATCGTGTGGGAAAACATCACTAGAAAGGTTGGAAAAAAGTTCTTCATTGGTTATATACCAAATATCTCTATTTTTTTTAAAAGCATTAGTAAGTGCATCCCAATCATTGGAAAGAACATTAAAATCATTTTGAGTATATTTCGTTTTTGGTAAACCTACATAATGAATATCTTTATTGCCTTTGTTAACAACAAAATCGCATAAAGGGCTTGAATTTTGGGATAAGTATTTTTCTTGCCAATCTTCTATTTCATTCAGTAACTTATTTACCGACTCTTTCACAATTCTATGAAGGTCTTGTTCCGTTAATCTAATTAATTTCTTATTCATATTTGTATCACAATTTAATCTGTTATTTGCTATTTGATATAATGTGTATGTTGCATCGTCACCAAGACTACCTTCATATTGGCTCTTTCTCTCTTCTGGATATAAAGGTAAATCATTCATATCCCAATAGTAAACCTTACCAACTTTATCCTTGTGAATCACTGCCACCACAAATTTCAAAGAGTCTTGGATGCTTCTATTCCAACTGCATATAATTAGAAGTCTAGACCCTTGTGATTTATATGATTGGAACTTATTATCTTCAGTTCTATTGATACGCCAAATCTCCTTTATTGGAAAGTTCATAGCATCGTCCAACGTCTTGAATTCACCTATGCTTATAGTACCATTATCAAAAAATGAATTAGGACAATATGCTTCTTTACTAATTTTCTGCCCATTTATTTGGTTATCTTCCATTTTTCCCTAATTTTGCAACAATCATAATAATAAATATCATTCATTTTCAATTTCTTCTCTAGGGTTAATCAAAATATGTTCTTCATCAATTGGCTCATCTATATATAGTTCAGGCAATACGCTATCAATTGCAACCTCTGGGTCGTATCCAATCAACGTTACCTCAGATGGTGCTTCAATGTCATCCCTACTGATTCTAACCATTATATTATCGCCATTAATGAATTTTATCTCATTTTCCAAATTCATTAACTCACCGTTCACCAACAATTTGAAATCGAATACATTTTTTGTTTCTACTGATTCAAGAACCATATCTTTGTCTATTTCAAATTCTAGTTCAAGAACACAATCGAAATTCATTATAACCTTCATTATTTTGTTATAATATCTGTCAGGTTTCTTTTCGCAGCAATCGTCAGCGTCACTCGTTTCTTCAAATATTTCTGAAGGTTTGTCTGTTGGTATCATATCTGGTACTGGGCAGTTCTCATCATCATTCACTAATGACTCAATTTTGAATTTCTGTTCCTCATCTGGTTTGAACGTCATAAATGTAACTTTATCTTCATCCCTTCTGTTCTTACCTCTACGATGAATGATACCAGTTGCATCAGAATCACGCCAAGGCAATAAGAATCTAGATGGGATTCTTTCTACTTTATAATCTTCTTTTCGTATTATATATCCCCTAACTTTTATTTTATAAGTCTGAGAATAATACTTACGGTCATCAATTGCATATTCAGAGTTATCAGACACATCTTCAAGCGTCATTGACATTGGATGGTCATTAGGCGAAATGTAACAGTCTATTGCGCTGAACTCATAGTGCATCAGCTCATTCATTTCATTTATAATTTCCATTTTGTTTGCAACAATTGAAACAGAGTATATGAAATTAACTTGGAATGGTTGCTTCATCGTATATTTATCAAATGCTTCAGTACCATTTTCTTGTAATACTGGTACATACCACATAGCAAAATCCTTATGGCCTGGAATATTGAAATAGTTTCCTTGACTCTCGCCTTTCTGTGGATTGTTGTCACGAGTGATGGTTAGGAAATTGATTATAGGATTGCCTGTTTCATCTTGCTTATCCCACTCTTGCAAATATTCACTAAGTCTTTGCGTACTGTATAGTTTATATGTAGGAAGTCTTTTTCCATCATACGTTATCTGTATGTGTTCTTCCACCCACTTAAACATAGCATTGTCTATGTCAGAATATTCAATTGGTAAGGGAAATGGAGTTCCTTTTTCCAATATCATTTTTGACATATTACGTCTGCGCTCAACACCAAATGCATGGTGTCTGAGTTTCAATTTATCCATATATGGTTTTGGCTGTATTAGCATAATTTATATTTTATCAATAAATAGTGCTAAAAACATTTAAAATATTTGGTCAAATGAATTATTTTTCGTATATTTGCGCAACCTAATAATATATTATCATAAAAACAAAGGGAACGATATACATGTTGGCAGTAACGTCCCATTTTGAATAAATATGCACGAATCTGCAAGACTTTCAGAAATCTTGCAGATTTTTTTTGTATCCATTTTTTACCATATAGCTTTGTAAGCATTTTCATTTTATGAACTTGGTACACACGTAATGAAGTGGCATAAAGAAAGAGCAACCACTGTTATGATTGCTCTATTACAATTTCTGTTTTAGTATTCTGGTGTTACACTTATACCATTCCCTATTGCATATAACCCTCTATCACCATAATCTTGATATATGTTTAGTATAATTCTGTCAATTCTTGTTTCATCATTTTCATCCATATTACTATACACTTCATCAGCCAAATCCTTAATATATTCATTGTTATTTACAATTTCTAATACAAATCTTTTTGCTTCTTCAATGCTATCGAATTCACCAAGTTTCTTATCTTCAAAACTGAAAGTGTAGTCAATGAAATGCGCCATCACAATTACTTTTGTTCCATTATCTCGGATATGAGGATAGGTTTGATAATCCGTTTCTGATTCTTTCAATATTCTATTCACAGACTCTTTCACTATTCTACTTAGTTTAGATTCATTAGCAGCCATTATATCTTTGCTTGCATCAGATGTTCGTTTTAGTGATGCCTTTACACGATTAGCATTATTTAAACTCCTACGATTTGGGTGGTTCTTTGCATCCATTTCTTCAGCATTTTTTGTGTTTCTTGAGGTGTTGTATTGTGTTACTCCGTGACCACCTTTTTGATTTTGTCTAAGGTTAGTCATTATATCCCAAGACTCTTCATCATTTCCGTGAAGACTATACGTTTTGCCACTTTTCCCTTTTAATGCCACTTCCTTCATTATTCTCTTCACAGATTCTTTCACAATCTTGTGAAGGTCGCTTTCTGTCAATCTTATAAGTTTCTTATTCATAGTTTTTGATTCTGCTACATTTCCATTATGTTCATCTGCCCATTTCTCGTACTCATAATCCCTACCATTATCAAAATGTTCTCTACTACCACCAAGATGTTTATTGGAGGATTTGCCACCAGTTTTATAGGTATCGTTATATGTTCTCATATATCTATTTTTATCAGCACCACTTGTACGTTGGGCACGTTGATATGCCCTCTCTGCTGTTCTACCAAGCATTTCTTGACCTTTCTTGGTATCACCTATTTCATTGATTCTATCCATATTCTATATGTATTTTGGTAATTATATATTATTTGACCCAAGCAAAACTTTCGCTAATGTTTTTGCTTTGTCACTGTCTTCATATTGTTTTTTGGTTCTCAAAATGTCTTTTACTCTTTCAAGAACATCAACGGCTTTTAAGCCTTCTATACGTTTTCCACCATATGAAATGTAGGAGTTTGAGCCATTATCTGTGACCAATGAATTCCTACCATTCAACTTGTATAGGCCTGAAAGATTAAGAAGCTCGTTTTCATCCGCATCTTCATCATCGAAAAAACCATATGGGTCTCCATCACTAGCAAAATCCATATCGGAGAACTGATTATAACCACCACTAGTCTCTATTAATATCCTATTAACAGATTCCTTCACAATTCTATGGAGGTCTGATTCTGTCAATCTAATTAATTTATTATTCATAGTTTTTGATTCATTTTTACGTTGCTTATATTTCTCAATTGAATTACATATGCTATCATAACGAGGTTTCATAATATTGTAGTATTCCTCATCATACCCATCATTATATGATTTCTCAAGGTCAGTACCATAAGCTCTTTTACCTTTACAATCAGTCCAATGCTTTTTAGCATAATTTTCTATATCTCTGTCTGAATTACCTTCTTGTTTGTTATTTTTCCTTGCTTGAAGCCTACCAAGAAGTTTTTGATACTTTGGTGTATTTCCTATTTCATTAATCATTTTAATACGTATTTTTCTAATAAATATCAGATAGATTTTGTTTTATTCGATAAATATCTGTAATTTCGCAGCAAAATTGATATTTATATGAAAATTGAAATCATATAATATGGATGTATGCAAATCATATATGCAGAAAAAGTTTCCAAACATCCTCAAAATAGTTTCATTGAAATATAACCCTTATATGAAACGAGGAAAAGGAAATGACCCACAGTATAATGATTTCGTTGGTATTAAGTTAGATTCTAACAATATTAGCAATTTCACTGAAATTATTAAAACTGCAAACAATCTGTTGGGATGGTTTACGAGCCATATTGATTTAGAACAAATGGTAAACAACGGATATATACCATATCGTTTTTTCAATTTTAATGGTGAGTTTATTTGTACTACCAAAAGAGGTAAAGAAATTAGTTTGTATGACTTCTTAGGCAAGAATCCACAATTGACATCTTTCTCAATAATATTAGAAGCAAAATTCAGTGAGGTATATCATCAAAAACCTAATGAGATATTTTATCACGCAACAAACAAAAGCGTATTACAGAAAATATTGACCATTGGATTAGTTCCAAGGTCTGAAGGAAACTTTCCTGAACGTATTTATTTAGGAAAGAATATATCAGAAATCAAAGATATGGTACAAAGTAATCTTAATGATATGGTTATTCTCAAAGTTGATGTGTCAAATATTAAACTATTTAAGTTATACAGAGACCAAAGAAATCCCACTGCTGTCTTTACCTATGATAATATACCGTCATCACAGATACAAGTGTTGAACACATTGGTATAATGAAAATGAGCAACCGTGTTTGGTTGCTCATTTTTGTATATCTATACACTATTGGTACTTACTGCCAACAGGTATATCGTTCCCAAAACAAATGGCTGAGATTCGTTTCTCAGCCATTTTTTCATCTTGATAACTTATCAAGTCTGTTTATTATATCCCCAAGCTGTTGAACCACATACACGTTTTTTGTTAAACCGTTTTTCAACATACGGTTATAAACGTCTGTGAGAGTTTGCTTGCAATTTCTCATAGCTCTAGCATCACCCTCACCCCAATAGAAATTTTCATTTACCATGCACTTACTATTTAGATAATCATTTATTACTTCAGTTATAATATTTTTCATAACAATTAATCATCCATTAATATATCTCTTATTTCAAGCAACTTTGCAATGTCTTTAACGATGTTATTCTTATCGAATGTCATTTCATTTATCTGCTTACTTAAATCAATTAACCCAGAATTCTCAGCATCTTCCTTCAACATTGCATTAATCTTTTCAAGACACTCATTCTTAAACTTATTGAAAAGTTTTTCTTTTCTCTGCTCTGCAATTGGAGTTCTGAAATCAGTAATCTGCTGAACGAATGAAATCTCAGATTCATTAAGATTGTTCTTCAACTTTTCCTCAAACTCTCTTATCAATTCATCTGGATTCTTACTCTCCTTTACAGCATCATTCTTGTGATTCTCCATATACTGACATACATTATGATAGCTCTCGATAAGAGGTATCATGTTTGCAGTAGTCTTTTTACGTGTAAGAATAACATGACCAGATTCATACAACTGTTTATTCTCTTCATCAACAAACTCAGTTGGAACTACGTTATTTTCAAGCATAACCTTTCTAAGTTTCTTGTTTGATTCCTTAACAGTCTTCTGGTCAATACCTTTAACAGAAATCTCTGCTAGTTTTTCCAAAGCTTCCTTTGCTTCAACCAAGTTTGCAGTATCTCCCTTGTACTGATTCTTAACTACATTATAGAAATTGAACTGACCTAGCAAGTTCTTATCCTCTTTAATAGTCTTTATAACGTTTTTGACAGCCTTTTTGTTGCTCTTGATAAGAGTTGGTAGCTGCTGCTCAAAAATGTGGTTTAGAATACCGAAATTGTTGGTATTCATTTCAGCTAACAATGCCTCTTCTTGCTTGCTATCTTCAATGGTTTCCTCCAACATGCTTTTAGCCACATTGTATGCTTTGAAATCGTTTCTTTTAAGAGCCTCATTCATAATTTCAATGTAGTTTGAAAACTCTTTCTGATATTTATTTTCTTTCATATTATTTTCTTTTATTGTATCTTTAGGTTTTTTTTCTTCTTGATATATCGTAGCGTTTCTTTGTGCTAATGTTTTCCAACCATTTCTTTCTTTTCTAGCACTCCAAGAATTGTCCACATCATGATAATCTTTAATAAATTTAATTAGTTTGCTATTAAAATTCCAATCAGTTTTTTCTTCATGACTTTCATAAGAGCCATCAATATACTCTTTTACTGTCATATTATGACTTGGTTTTAATCTATTTTGAACGAATATAGTATTATTAACATCAATGTTTAATCTATCACAAATTTCTTTTAATTGTTCGGATGATGGGTATTCCCAAAACGAAATTAATGAAGGGTATGGTATTTCACTTTTTGGATAAGTCCAATATCTACCTTTGCAATAAGCCCTTCTCATGCATTCATCACCAACTTTGTTTTTAAATTTTATTTCCCCATCTTTTCCATATCTTTGCCTAAAATACAGATTAGAATTACCAATTACTTTTTGGGCTGCGAGATTAGCAAGGTTTATATGCATACTATTTTTTGATGACATAAATTCATACTCATCATCTAAACTTACTGGAAAATAACCAAAAGTTATAGCAGAACCGTTATCCCAATCATGATATATTTTTTTTTCGGTATCACAAACTTCATCAGGATTACCTTCAAAATATTCATTGATAGTTTTTTTACCTTCCATACTTTCTTGGTGTATTAATGAATTGTATTGAGCAATTGTCATATTACCCAATTTAGCTGTTTTAGCTGCCAATGTTGAGTTAGGTCTATTGTATTCCCTTACGATGTCTACCATCCACTCTGGGAACGAATATGAACCTTTAATATCCATTTGCATTCGTTTAATATCTCCTGGAAAAACATATGGGTCATGGGAATTGATGTAGTCAATTACATTCATATGTCCTGCATCAACCTCTTCATTTTCACCATATCCATACTCTTTAGGAAAAACATATTCGTAGTTTTGGAACTTTTCTACACCGCCTAACTTCTCAAGTATTTCGTATAGCTTTTCTGAAGAAACCTTATGCCATGTAGTTACTACCTTTGGAACATCAAATGTTCTACCCTTAAATGCAGATGTGTTGTTAATTGCGTGTCCTATACCCTCAATATCATCATCTTCAAAGTCTTGACAGTTTACTGCTTTACCTAAAATCTTACGCCCAATCTCTTGTGTTAGAGCATAATGGCAAGTATCTTCAGCAGAGACAAATTCCTTACCTCCATCTAGTGATGTTTGAAACCAGCCAAATGAAATACCAATAGAACTATCATAGTACCAAGACCTAATATATTTGTTGGTACTATCATCATATTCAGACATTGTATCTGGGTCACCTGCGTAATATTCTAGTATATATTTTTTCATTAAAACACTATTTCTTATAAATATCATTGTCAAATAAAAAGCGTGACATTCGCCACGCTCTTTATTAATCATTCACAACAAATTTATTTAAAGCTTTAATCATCTTATC
>Ga0310694_10007075_pt1 | contig 10569 bp, 6 predicted proteins | sample 174DNAGHGhighgp2_FD_203884 | JGI IMG/M metagenome (GOLD analysis project Ga0310694, IMG submission 203884) | Sheep rumen microbial communities from Palmerston North, Manawatu-Wanganui, New Zealand - 1742 DNA GHGhigh gp2 (v2) (version 2) | ecosystem: Host-associated > Mammals > Digestive system >... | reverse complement strand
AGAAGACGAAGGTGTGGAAATCACAAACGGTACGAACTGCACCGTGGCTGAAGACAAAGTAAACTCCGCTTATATCAAGGTCACTTGCGGTACGACATCGGTCAATATCGCCAAGGCATACTGTGGCGCAAACCCGATGGATCCGGTTAAGCAGTTCTGCACGGACGAACTTGAAGTTTATGCATATTGTGGCAAAGCAGATCCTGACAACAAGTATGATCCTAATAAAGAATTCTGCGATACCCGTGACAACCATATTTACTCATACACTGGTTTTAAATTCTCTATAAATGGCGGTTTTGTAGAAACCAAGGTTATGACGCAAAACCTTAATTATTATGATGCCTCTAATGCAAACCTGAAGGATCATTCTTGGTGTGGTTGCTCAGAATCGACATGTGCTGACAAACTGGTGACAGAAGCAACGCCAAACTGCAACTATTTCGGACGTCTTTATACAAGGGCGGCAGCAATGAATACGCCGGAGGATAAATGCGGGTTCGGTAAATTGTGCAACGCGCTTGATTATGATCAGATGCAGACCATATGCCCCGTTGGCTGGCATCTGATGAATTATGACGAAGCGGAACAATTAGCAAGCTCAAATACTTATTATGATTATACAACAACCGATCGCGGCACTTACGTAAATGCCAATGTTTCTACAGTCGCTCCAACACCGAAATACGTTGCGTATCCGGCCGCAGGTGATGAGTATTATTGGCTGATGGGCGTTCATAAGCTAAATGACGACTCCCAAGAAAATACATATGCGAATATACTCAGAAATAATAGCTCCGGAAGCAAATCTTCAGTTTCTACTGCATATAGATACTATGCGCATTATGTCCGGTGCGTAGAGAACTACAAACGGCCTTAATATGTATTAGCTTGAATGAAAAGTAAGCAACTTTTAATCTGAAAATCTCCAACGGGTCGGCTCAGCCGATCCGTTTTTGTATTATCCGCATTGCACTACAAATTGTCTTTCCGGCCATAATTTTCACGTCATTCCTCTTCGAAGCATGACGGCATCGGCTCAGCTATGACAGTCTGCAAGCAGCCTGTCGTAGCGTTCGCCTTGCATGTCATTCCTCTTCGAGGCTTGACATGTTCGCCTCGGATATATGTACGAAACTTGAAACTTTAGTTTCTTAGTTGAGTTCTCCCCATAGAGGATAATTCAACTAAGACTCTGAAGAGTCTAGTCTCATATAGGTTCGTAGGAGCAGGATCTCTACTTAAGTCATTATATCAGAACGGCCCCGCAATCGCGGAGCCGAATGACTTGAAAGTCTAGACCTGCTTATTTAATCGCACGGCTTGCGGAAATGATTTCTTCAGAAACGCCATTCGAACGCAGAAAATCTTCAATCTTAGAGATGCGAGCCTCGTTCTTTTCGTGTTCCTGCAGGGCGCCTTTTTCGATACCCTTCTTGATTCCTTCGTTCACGTAGTGTTCAGCGAATGATTCGTAACCCTTGTTTGCAATGGCTTCTGGACTATCCATCTTGATTTCCTCTCTTTTAAGGATAATTGGTTGCATTGACTAATATATTCCATTTTCAACAAAACAGGTAGGGGTATGTCAATTCTCCTTAATGTTGTTCATCAGGTTCATTTCGAGTTCTTCGATGGTCGGAATTGTCCCTTCAACTTTTTCGGGATAGAACTGTTCTAATTCGTACTCCGAAATGCTGATTGGCTGTGTGCTTGACTCAAGTGCGTATTGAGCTTGCACACGGTCCTTTTCCTTACAAATAAGTAGTCCAATGGTCGGATTGTCTCGTTCCTCTTTTTTCAAGATGTGATTGCAGGCGACCATATATCCGCCAAGTTGCCCAATGTCTGCGAATTCAAACTTGCCGATTTTAACCTCCACTACGACATAGCACGAAAGATTCAGATTGTAAAATAGCAGATCCAAAAATTGTTCGCGGTTACCTACCTGCAGGCTGTATTCCCTGCCGACATACGCAAAACCCGTTCCCAGTTCAACGAGAAATTTCGTGATGTTGTCTAGCAGTTTGTCTTTCAGCAGCTTTTCGTTATGTCGCCCAGTGATGCCCGTAAATGCAAAATTATAGGGATCCTTTGTCAGTTCTTGGGCCAATTCGCTTGTTTCGGCTGGGAGAGTTCTCTGAAAATTGGTTAATGCCTTCCCTTGCCTTTCGTAAAGGTCGGTAGAAAGCATATTCAGGAGTGTTGAACGGCTCCAACCATGTTCTATAGTCTGTTGGACGAAGAAAAAGGCTTTTTGTGGGACTTGCTTAAATTTGTCTATTAGGAGCTTGTGGTGTCCCCAGGGCACTTGATGTAATTGCTCCCCAACTTGGGGAGTAAATTCAACAAAAGAATGGTACATGAGATAAAAATTTTTCATATACAGTAAGTTTGTTGGCGAGAAACAAGTGGCATCTGGATTCATCTTCTTTAAATCGGTGCTCAAGTTTTTTATGAAGTGTCCTCCCCATTTACTTTCTGCGTTCATAGATACGATATCTCTCCCTAGTTCCCAGTAGAACTTCAGCAATTCTGTGTTGACTTTGATTGCCGCCTTAATTTGGCTCTTGCGGTAGCGACTAGTGTTTGGCGCGCTATAATCATTTGCCGACCCGATTTTTGAAGCTGCACGCAACCGTTTGCGCGTTAGTCGCGTGAAACCGGAACTTCTTCAAGCCTTGGAGGTAAACATGTTCGATCGTCATCAATATGAAGCTCTCGAAGCTGAAGCGTACCTTAAGGGCGAAGCAAGAGACTTGGCCGATGGTATGGAAAAGGGAATGGAAATGGGTATGGAAAAGGGATTGACGGCTTCGCCAGTCTCCGCTACGCGGCTGGCTTGCCGCCCTACGGGCTTATCGCTTCGCTCAAAGTCCCAAATTCTTTTCACGGGCTTTGCCCACAAAAGAATTTGGTCGCACCCTCGACCCCTCGGGGTCGAGGCCAAGCTCTATTCTAGCGATAAAAAAAGAAAGCCACCTTTTAGGTGGCTTTTCTTTTTTTAGAGCGGGAAAAGGGACTCGGACCCTCGACCCCGACCTTGGCAAGGTCGTGCTCTACCAACTGAGCTATTCCCGCGGGGTGACCCAATTATAGAATAATTAGGCGGCTATGTCAAGGGTTGGTGCAAAGAAAAAATCAAAATTCCGTTCTTTTTTCCCCTCAGTTCGAAAAATCCCGCCTTGATGCAAATGAATCCGTGGGGGAGTGGCAGGGGGAGCTTGGCGAAAAGGTCTTCCGAAATCAGGAAATCCTGCCCCAGCTTGGAGCAGAGCGTCTGGATTCGCGAGGTCGTGTTCAGCACGTCGCCGTGGTAGGCCATTTCGCTTCCGAAGTTGCCGACTTCGGTCGAAATCACCTTTCCGCAGTGGGCCGCCGCTTTGAACGAGGGGCTTATCCCGTAGCGCTTGAGGAACTTGGTCCGGGTGCGCTGCATGCATTCGGCGAAGTCGTGGAAGCATTCCAGGGGGCGCGCCCTGCGGCGGCAGTCCTTGGTCTTCCAGGTGAGGAATGCCCCGTCGCCTGCAATCTGGTAAATTTCGCCGTGGTTTTCTTCGCAGCAGTTCGAAAGCAGCCTATAGTAGTCGCGGATAAAGTTGCTGTACTTCACGTGGCCCAGTTCTTCTGCAATGGCCGTGGAATGCTTCATGTCGATGAACATGAAAATCAGGTCTTCTTCCTTAGGGTCCTGGTACTTGCCGAGCAGCGTATTGATAAAGACTCGGGTGCCGAATTTTTTGTGTACCGAACGCACGAAGGTTATCAGGTGGCCAAGCAGGAACATCGAAAAGATCAGGATGTGGCTACTGGGCAGCTTGAAAAAGCTGAGCACCTGTCGTAAGGAGTTCTCGTTGATAATGCCTTCGCTCTTGTCGATTTCCCAGATGAGAATGCAGAGGGTGAGGTTCGCGCAGATGCTCGCCAAGAAAAAGCACGAGCGGATCAGCAGGGCCGCAGCGACTGGACGCCGGTCCATTTCGTCTTGCAGGATCATGACGTCATAGATACCGTGCGAAAGTCCAGAGAACATCGAAAGCTGCAGCATAAAAAGCAGGCGGACGGGGTCGATTCCTTCTCCCGTCCCGTACATGTACAACAACGTCGCACAGAGGGTCGCGACAACCCAGCTAATGATATAAAAGCAGATAGCCTTGCATTTACGTTGCGTCAGTCGAGTAATGGCCATAATATTAATGAATGAACAAGGGGAGGGCCCAAATCATGGCGATGATAATGATATCTTTGTACGATTCGTCAAGAAGCAGGGCCGAGGCGAGAAAGAAAATCGTGGTGGACAACGTCAAAAAAATCAGGAGCGGTAGCCGCTTCTTCAGCTTTTGTTTCCAAGTTATTTTTTCTTCGTTGCTCATATTTCTTAATAATAATCTAAATTTTGTGAAATGTCTCAAGCGGCCTTCATTTTTTTGTTGTAAAAGTATGTTGTGTGTTTATCTTCACATTCCGTTCTGTCAAAAAGTCTGCGATTACTGCGATTTTCGGGTCATGCCGGTGCAGTCCAGCCTTTATGCGGAGTATACCAATCTACTTTGTAAGCAAATTGTATGTTTTGAGCGCGAAAATCCCGGGGTGCTTGCGGCGGCCGAGACGCTTTACCTGGGCGGCGGAACCCCTTCGGCGCTTCCGGCGGTTTACCTGAAAGAAATTTTTGAATGTCTCGCTTCGGTGGGTGTCGATGCGCACAAGTTAAGCGAAGTGTCGATGGAGTTCAATCCGGAATCTACGAATGAGGCTTCGGTGGATGCGGCTCTTGAACTTGGCGTAAACCGCGCGAGTCTTGGCTTGCAGACGTTCGATGCGACTTTGCTCCAGCTGGTGGGGCGCTCCCATTCGGTCGAGGCGGGAATTCGGGCGCTGAACCTTTTGATGTCAAGGCTCGGGCTACAGGTAAATGCGGATTTGATGTTCGATTTGCCGACGCAGACGGTGCAGGGCTTTTTGGCCGATGTCGATCGCCTGTCGGATTTTCCGCTGAATCATGTGAGTTTTTACGGGTTGAACGTGTCGCCGCGCTCACGGCTCGGACACCGGGTTTCGCGCGGCGAGCTTTCCGTAAACGAAGATGTCTACGAACCCATGTACCTGGGCGGCGTCGAAATCCTGGAACGCAAGGGCTTTGGACGCTACGAGGTGTCGAATTTCGCAAAGCCGGGCTTCGAAAGTCGGCATAACCAGAATTACTGGAATCGCGGCGAGTATGTGGGCTTTGGCCCCGGGGCGCACAGCTTTTGGGGCGGCTCCCGTTTTAATGCGCCCGAAATTTATCCGCGCTGGCGCGAATACGTCCGCGAAGGTTGCCCTGCGGCAAAGCTCTCGGTCGATTCCTTGACCCGCGACGACGAAATCATGGAACTCATCTGGCTTTCGCTTCGCCAGTCGAAGGGGCTTTCTTTCGGTGACCTGGCTGCGCTCGGCATCGTAGATGCGGAAAGGCGTGCGTCGAAATGCGTTGACAAATACATTCGTAAGGAATTTGTAATAAATGAGGGCGGAAATCTCCGCCTAAAAGGCCGCGGCTGGATCTTTATGGACGAAATCGTGACGGACCTCGCGAACGCTTATTCCAACTTGGAATAATCCACTTTGGAAAGGGGGTGAGATATGTGTCACAACCCTAAATTTTGTTGTTCGTTTTCTAAAAAAAAATCATATCTTTGGAATGTATGGTATGCAAAGTTTTTTTTGCGTATTTCAGTCATTTGTCGAGGTCGTCATGCTGCAAGTCAAGAAACATTTCCTTTCGCTTTTGATGCTGTCGCTGTTGTGTTTTACGACAGGTGTTTTTGCGTTGGAAGAGATTGACTGCATTAACTACGACGGCAAGCACGACGGCCGCTGCAAGTACTACCGCATCTTCGATACCCGTGGTGCGGAACTTTGGGTGGTTCCTTCTGAGAAAAGAGAAGAATCTTATGACAAGTCCTTAGCCGTTAAGGGGGCGACGTTCTATGTGTATGCCCCGCAAGAAGGGAACTACGACCGCGATGGCGGACTGTTTACGCTTGAACTGATGTCGAACGGCGAACCCGTGAAAAACCTGAGCGTGGTAAAATCCGACGAAGAGAAGGGCGTTGTCAAGATTCGTATCGGTAGCCATTACCAGCTGGAAAACTTTATGCTTGGAACTTCCAACGACGCCTCTGCCACCGACCCCGTCGTGAGCCTTGTGTACAACTTCTATGAACCGCAGCTCAAGTACTATGTGGAAGGCAAGGAAGTGACATCGAAAACGCTCCTCTCGTACGAAGTGGGCGACACGATGTATGTGGATGTCGAAGCGATTATCCCCTTTGGCCCGAATTCGGGAAAGCTCGATTCTGCTTTGAATGAACCTTTCTATTTCTTGCCCGAAGGCGACAGCAAATCCCTCCAGTTTTTGAGCGAGGGGGGCGCGAACCTGAAACGCCCTGACAATACAATCCTTCTGGATGTCAAGGAAGGTAAGGCGAAGTTCATGGTGGTCGCGACCAAGGCGATTCAAGACGGTTCGACTTTCAGCATGAATGCGTTTGACGATGGCAAGGATAAAGAGGGTAATCAGCAGTATGTCCTTACGTCACCGTTCCCGGGCAATTACCAGTTTACGAACCCGGACATGCCGACGTTTGACAAGGCTGCCATTTACGATACCGACGGCGACGGCATTGGCGACAGTATCGCGACCTGGTTCGGTGGAAATCTCGATTCCGCCGAAATTGAAAAGTTTGCCTACAGCTGGCCGGACGATGATTCGTTCAAGGACTACAGCGGCGATGTCAAGCAGAAAAAGAACGTGTACGGGCTCCCCGATGTGAATGTTGAACTGCAGAAAGATCCGGCGACAGGTGCCGTGAAGGCCAAGGTTTGTACCTCGGTCGGTAACCGCTGCGAAACTTTGCAGACGGCGCTCACCGACAGTATCGGTGCTACCATTCAGTCGGCAACTCTCCTGAAGGGGAAGGACGATACCGATACCTTGATCGTGACGTTCAACAAGCCGATGGATTCGTCCTGGACCACCGGTCGGGGCTTGCTGCTGAACGGTGAAAAGCTCAAGGCGACTGCATTCTCCAAGGATGGAACGCAGTGGGCGTTCGCAGTCGAAAAGGATCGTGTCCATGTCGATGACATGCTGAAGATTGAGACGAACTGCAGCGAAAAGGAATGCCCCGATGGAATCCTGACGGCGGCGGACGGAGTCCCGACAAGTCCCAAGAATCAGGCTGTTCCCGTGAAGGATGCGGGTCGCGTTTATGTGGATAACGACAAGAACGGCTTTTATGACCGTGACGGCGATGGTCGTATGGACAGTGTCTCGGTAGGCTTCGATACGCCGATTACCGAAAAGGACCTGAAGAACATGGACATCACGTTCTACTGGCTCAACAACGATGGCGATGTCATTTCGATCAAGCCGAATTTGGGTGACCTTGAAATTTCCGCCGATGGCCACGTACTGGGCTATGCAATCGACAAGCCTGAAACGTATGACATCATGAACATGCTGACGTCGATTGATTCGTCGTATGCGAAGGATAACAAGGAATATGGTTATACGAAGATTGTCAACAAGGTGACGGTCGATGGCAAGGCTACTAAGGATACGACGTCTTATGGAATGCATGACTACATGGCTCCGGTCATTGCGGCGACCTTCCTGAATCCGGAATCGTTCCAGATGGTGGAACCGGACAAGTTCAGGCTCACGTTCTCCGAGGCGATGGACAAGGACGAATCCAGCGTTACGGAAGACGCTCTCGAATTCTATGTGGATGGTTCTTCGACTCCGCTGAAACTGAAACTTTCGTCGGCGGAATGGAGCGAAGACGGCAAGTCTGTCGTGATGTACCTGGAAGCGGGCGAGGATCTTTCGGAACGTATGAATCCGGGCGATTCCGTGCGCCTGAACCTCGACAAGAGTTTCTTTGTGGACCGCGAAGGCAATAGCGTCACGATGCACAAGATGCACGACGAACTCCCGAAGGTGATGGTCGAAGGCGATCCGCGCGTGATCATGAAGACCATGTCGATGGCGGACCTGAACAAGGCTCAGGAACTGAGCGAACGTGCCAAGCCGTTTACGATTAAGAATGTCAAGGATGCCAAGGAAGCCTCGGACCAGTCTTCGCTCGGCGTGCTGATGGATATCGGATTTTCGACCATCATGAAGAAGAATTCCAAGGGTGAACAAGTCCCGGACATGAAGGATATCGGGCTTCATTGGGAATTGTACGTCTACACGAACCTGGGTGCTTATGTGGGGCATGCCTCGGGCAGCATTGCTTGCGACGACGACTTCTTTAAGAGCGAAGGTTCCAAGGAAGGCAACTGCCTCGATAACCCGGACAAGCTCTATGTGCGCTGGAACATGCGTTCTGACGATGGCCGCCGCGTCGGTGTGGGACTTTATCTGGCAAAGTTCAAGGTGAAAGTTTACGGAGCCAAGGAAGATTTTAAGGTTGAAAGAATCTTTAGGTGGGGCATTTCTGCAAAGAATGCAAAGAAGCGCTAGCTAGGGAATCTTTCCGAGGATAGGATTATGAAGAAGACTGTAAAATTTATTTCTGCGATGCTGATGGCAATGGCGGCTTCCGCTTTTGCCCAGTCATCTGCATCTATCGCAGTTAATCCACCGCAAAACCCTGCGACGGGTATCTGGATTCAGCAGGTGGGTGACATCGTGCCGCACGCTTCGACCAAAGCGACTTTGTACTATACGAAGTTTAGACAGAGTGACCGTGTCAAGAGTGTCAGTTACCAGTATAACGGTAATGGGTACTTGTTGATTAATACGCCAGAAAAGGAGACCTTGTGCACCACGGGCAAGGGGGTTCAGGGGGCAGATGGTATTGCTCACCATCCCGATGGAGACTTGCTTGTTGCCGGCCAGGAAAAAGGCAAAATTTACAAGGTGAGCAAAACGGATAAGAATGCGTGTCTAGTGAAATCGGCTGGACCGTATACTGCTGTAAATGGTTTCTGGCATTTGATGATGGAACCGCAAGGCAAAATCTTATGGGCTGCCGGTATTCCGGGACCCTTGTACCGCTTTTCAACGGACACGGCTTCGCGTCAGCCCTCCTATTTTGCAGAACAGGGGTACCATGTCACGATATCTCCTGACATGGACGATGCAAAAACGAAAAATTATATCGATAAGTATATCTCGAAGGACAAAAGAGATCAGATTGCCACGATTATTTGGGATGGCGATAATCAGGCCTATTTTACCTATTCTGATTACAAGGGTGGCGGATGCGAAGGATATAATAATGAACTACACGATTTTGTTGCTTGTGATGAAAATGCGCGTGCGTCTGCAAGAAAGGGTGTTTATTTCGGCTACATTAGCGATACTGTAAAGACTTATGTGTCGAAAAAGGATACGGCAACCTTAGGGGGAAAAGCGGGGGATAGTGTCATTACGGAGCTGAAGACGAGAGTCTTGCTAGAATCGCTGGAAGGTGCTCATGGCGGTACGTATGACCCTTACTCCAATACGATATTTGTCTTTGGTGGTGCTCGAATTGTGCAGATCAGGCCGGGACGTGATGGAAATGGAAAGCCGACGGCTGAAGTGGTTGCGACGATTGATATGCGTGATTATTTCTTTGTCGAGGATTTTGCTCATATGCCTAAGTCGTATAAAAAAGAAAACGGCGATACGGTGACCATTCGAACAAATGATGGTGGCTGGATAGGATGGCGCTTGGACCAGGGTACAGTGGATGGTCGCGGACATTTATTCGTGGCGTCCAATACGGGACACTTGGTCTTTGTGGATTATGCGGCTAACCCGAATAAGTTGATTAACGATAATATGTTGATTCATGTGCAATGGATTGACAATTACCTGGATGACTTGGCTCCGCTTGCGGGTGCGGGCGTTGTTCGTCAGGGTGCCCAAACCGGTGAAGATGAAGAACTTTCGAGTTCTTCGAGAAGCAGTTCCTCGATGGTGGAATACCATGAATCTTCGAGCAGTGCCAAGTCGAGTAGCAGCAAGAATAATGGCTCTAGCTCCAGTGGCAACGTTGGTTCCAGTGGCAGCAACGGAGACAATCCGGGCTCCAGCGGTAGTAATGGTGGTTCCAGTGGCAGCAACGGAGACAATCCGGGTTCCAGCGGCAGTAACGGTGGCTCCAGTGGCAGCAACGGAGACAACCCGGGCTCCAGTGGCAGTAATGTTGGTTCCAGTGGCAGCAACGGAGACAATCCGGGTTCCAGCGGCAGTAATGGTGGTTCTAGCGGTAGCAACGGAGACAACTCGAGTTCCAGCGGCAGTAATGGTGGCGGAAACCATTCCGGTTCCAGCTCGTCTAAGGGGAGCGGAAGCGGAGATGACATTACGGATAAATCTTCTTCGAGCCGGTTCTCCGGTTCCGGTGACGATATCGCCGATCGCTATAGTTCGTCTTACTTCTACTATGGTGGTGAAGACTTTGATGTGGACGAAGAAGATGTCGGCCTAGATGCGTACCCGACGACGGAAAGGTTCGAGATGGGTGACTCCATTGTTTCGAAGACAGTGGTGATGAAGTACACGGCCGATACGACGAATCCGAAGGC
>Ga0310694_10007073_pt1 | contig 10570 bp, 9 predicted proteins | sample 174DNAGHGhighgp2_FD_203884 | JGI IMG/M metagenome (GOLD analysis project Ga0310694, IMG submission 203884) | Sheep rumen microbial communities from Palmerston North, Manawatu-Wanganui, New Zealand - 1742 DNA GHGhigh gp2 (v2) (version 2) | ecosystem: Host-associated > Mammals > Digestive system >... | reverse complement strand
GAGGCTGGCTTTCAGATAACTGATCCTTGAATCGGTGACAGGAGAAACAGTTATCTTTCTGAATCCCGGTTCGCTTTCGTCGTAGTTGATTCCCGCGGCCACAGTGTATATCCAGTCGCCTACTGCGCCGTATGCGTAGTGGTTGAATGAATTCATTGTGTCGCTCCACATGCTGCCGTCTTCCTTTATTCCGTCCCAGTGCTCCCACATTGTTGTCGCGCCTTTGCTGAGCGGGTAAAGCCATGAAGGATATTTCTTCTGGAGAAGGAGAGTGTATGCAAGTTCAGAATATCCGTTTGAGCTCAGGACATGAAGGATATACGGTGTTCCGACAAATCCCGTTGAGATCCTGTCTCCGTTTTCATGGACGAGACGAACAAGTTCCTTTGCAAATTCAGCATTTTTTTCCGGCCAGATCCTGCAATCGATTGCAACAACGAATGCGGTCTGGGTATTTTCTTTCAGATGATAATTCCCGTCAAAGAATTCGTCCACAATTTTTTTGCGGATTCTGTCTGCGTCTTCGGTGAAATCCGCACCTCTTACATTCAGTACTTCTGCGGTCTTTGTCACAATTTCCAGTGTCTTGACTGAGGCGCACATAGCCATGTATCTGCGGTTTGTTCCGCCTTTCATGTATGAAGTGTCGGGTATGTCTGTTGAGAGCCAGTCCCCGTATTGTTTTTCCGAAGAGAAGTATTCGTCATCGGTTCTGATTATATATTCGGCCCAGGATTTCATCATCTGGAAGTTTTCTTCGAGAATCTGCCTGTTTCCGTATATGAGGTAAAGCGTCCATGGTATGATGCAGCATGCGTCGGACCAGGATGAAGCGGGAGAACCCCAGTTTGCGTTGTTCGGAATGACCTGCGGGATTGCACCTGCCGGCCTCTGGTCGTTTCTCATGTCATTGAGCCATTTCCTGAAGAAGTTGTATGTGTTGTAGTTCAGGGAAGCGCATTTGCAGAATACCTGTGCGTCGCCTGTCCATCCGAGTTTTTCATCTCTCTGCGGGCAGTCTGTAGGAACGTCGACGAAATTGCTCCTCTGTCCCCATATAATATTGGAATAGAGCTGGTTGAGATCCGGATCTGATGTCTCAATGTACCCGGTTCTCTCCATGTCTGAATAAACTGCAACAGCAGAGAAGTCCCTGATGTCAACTTTTCCGTTCCAACCTATGAGTCTCAGATATCTGAATCCGAAAAATGCCATGCTGGTCTTGTATTTTGCTTTCTTTCCGTCGCTGATGTATGTAAGTTTTGCTTTCGCTTTTCTGTAGTTTTCTCTGTAGAAGTTTCCGTCTTTGTCAAGTGTCTCGCCGCATTCAAGTTCAAATACTTGTCCTTTTTCGCCGCAGCAAGAAAACTCGATGAAGCCTGCAAGATTCTGACCGAAATCTACTATGTCTTCTCCTGCGGGAGTTTTAATGTATTTTACAGCTTTTAAAGTCTCTTTTTCTCGTGTCGGCTCGTTTATCTGCGGAACAAGGGAACATCTTGGATACATGATGGGAGTTGCATCAACAGGTTTCGGAGAAACGAATGTCGCGTCATATGTCTCGCCGTCATAAGGATCGGACATCGTTATTTTTGAATACTGCATTTTCCATGAACAGTCGGTGAGAATGGTCTGCGTCGATCCGTCAGAATATTCCACATCAATGCTCGCTATAACAGCACATTCTCCGGAAGGCAGACTTGGATTGAAGAGTATCTCATGAGGATAGAGACTTTTCCATCCTCCTGCAACGGTCAAAACTATATGATTCTTTGTTTTCAGCAAATCTGTTATGTCATAAGTCTGGTACATAAGGGTGTATCTCATAGATGTCCTGCCGGGAGCCAGAGCAATATCTCCGACCTTCTTTCCGTTGATTTCGGCTTTGTAAACTCCCAGGGCTGAAGCGGTCAGCGTGGCAGATTCAATATCTTCGTCCAGGTTGAAATCCTTGAAAAATTCAAGACATCTTTTGTCTGACGGTTCTGTCGGAGCAAGCCATCTTGCATCCATGATGTGATTTTGCATTTTTTATAGCCTCCGTTCGAAATGTTGTGGTGCAGCAAAGGTTTTTAAAAAAATTATACAACGGTATAATTGTTAATCTTCGCCTTGATAATTTGTGTAGTCTCTCTCAAACAGCTCTTCGCAGATGGCACCGAGCAGAGCACTGTCTTCGGCGTGTTTGATGATTCCTTTTATTCTTGTCGGTTTGCTCTTTCCCATATACAGCGGGGTGCCCAGTTTTGTGGCGATTGACGTGAGCTCGTTGTGCCACATTTTGCTCAGCTGTTTTTCTCTTTTGACTTTGGGATTCGGAACAGGCCTTCTTATCATCTTGACAATGAAGCCTTCTTCTTCGTCTGTTACACAGAGTATGCCCCAATAATCCGGGACTTTTTTTGCAACGGATTTGATGTGCTGAGCCCCGACCACTATATAGTTCTGGTCAAAGTACTGGTCATAATCCTTTATCTGTTTCGGCAGCCTTTCATATGAATCGGCATCGCTCTTTATTTCAAATCCGGTCAGTTTGTCTGTTACTACATAGAAATCACACCTGGATTTTCCAATAGGGCTCTCTTCAAATATTCTCATTTTTCCGAAGTTTTCTTCGAGCCAGTCGAAAATGACAATTCTGATGCTTTCATCCTTCACGTGATCAGTCCTCCATTGACAGAAGAAGTTCCGTCATATCTTTTTCATTTGAAGTCAGGTTGATGAGATTTCTGACTCTTGGTGATCCGTACAGACCTTTTACGAAGAATCCGAGAATTTTTCTGCTCTCTATTACTCCTTTTTCCTCGCCTTTAAGTTCAACTGCAAGCCGGAGATATCTTATGGCCTCGTTTATCCGGGTGCTCTTTGTTATGTTTTTCGGAGTCTTTCCTTCAAGTCTGTCTCTGATGTCTTCAAAAATCCAGGGATTTCCGAGTGCTCCTCTTGCAACGGCTACTGCGTCGCAGTTTGTCTGCTTAAACATGTTTATTGCATCGTTTCCGTCAAAAATGTCTCCGTTGCCGACTACGGGAATTGAAACCTGCTGTTTAACTTTTGCTATCCACGACCAGTCTGCGGAAGGGGAGTACATCTGCTCCTTTGTCCTGGCATGTATGCAAATGGAGCTTGCTCCGTGCGCCTCTGCCATTTTTGCGAATTCTACAACATTGATGCTTGTCGAGTCCCACCCCAGCCTCATTTTGACAGTTACCGGTATTCCTGAAGTGTTCTTTATGGTTTCGTCTATTATTCTTCCGGCAAGTCCGGGATTTTTCATAAGCGAAGATCCTTCGCCGTTTCTGGTTATTTTTGGCACCGGACACCCCATGTTTATATCGATGGCAGACGGGGTTATTCCGTTCTTTGACGCATGTTCCAGCAGAAGATAGGCGCCTTTCCCCATGAACTCGGGCTCTGAACCGAAAATCTGGATTGCCTCGGGCATTTCCGACTGATCCATTTCGGCAATTTCAAAGGTTTTTTTGTCTCCGTAGCATACAGCCTTGGCTGAAATCATTTCGGTGGTGAGGTATTCGGCCCCGTGAGATTTGCATATCAATCTGTAGGCTCTGTCAGCCATGCCGGCCATTGGAGCAAGTGATACTTTGTACATTTTGCTACTCCGATTAGTTTTTCTGGGTAAATTATACTTTCTTTTCGGTTCATTGTAAACGATGAACAAAAAAACGGATGTGCAGACCTCTCGATTTGTTAGTATTTTACTTGTATTATTTTACGTGCCTATGATATAATAACTTTACAATGCCGTATTATGGCAATTGAATTACAGACGGACAAAGAAGGACACGAAAAACGTCCTTAACATATACCGGAAAAAGAGGGGCTTATGAGCGAAAACGATTTGTTGATTGAAGAAATACTGAAACTGAAAAAAAAGAGCGGGGCTCTTATACTGGCGCATTACTATCAGCGCCTTGAAATTCAGAAGTGTGCCGATTTCGTAGGAGATTCTTTTGAACTTGCAAAGAGAGCAAAAGAGGCAAAATCCGACCTTATCGTCTTCTGCGGCGTCAGGTTTATGGGAGAGAGCGCGAAAATACTAAATCCCACAAAGAAGGTAATAATGCCAAGGCCTGACGCAGGCTGCCAGATGGCGGACATGGTTACTGTATCAAAGCTGAGGGAGATGAAGAACACATATCCGAAAGCTGCCGTTGTATGCTATGTTAACTCCAGTGCAGAAATTAAGGCGGAAAGCGACATTTGCTGCACCTCATCAAATGCAGTCAAAGTATGTGAAAGCATTGATGCGGACGAAATAATATTCGTTCCGGACAAGAATCTCGGTGCATATGTTGCCGCAAAGCTTCCGCACAAGATGTTCCACCTGTATTACGGATATTGTCCCGTTCACAAGAACATAACACTGGAAGACGCAATGAATGCCAAGAAACGGTTCCCGGATGCAAAACTGTTTGTGCATCCCGAGTGTGAGGCTGAGGTTGTCGAGATAGCTGATTATGTCGGAAGCACATCGGGCATCATCCGTGAGGCTGAAAACTCAGACGCAAAGCAGTTCATAATAGGAACAGAGTACGGTGTGGTTGAGAGACTGACTGAATACAATCCCGACAAGAAATTCTGGCTTCTGTCTCCAAAGCTTGTATGCATCAATATGAAGATGACATCCCTGATAAACCTGAGAGACTGTCTGAAAGATCAGTTCGGTGAGATAGACATGCCTGAAGAACTTAGAATGAAGGCGTTCAGCGCACTTGACAAAATGATGAGAATTTAATGGGAGAAAAAGTATGAAAAGGTATCTATATTCCGGAGAAACCGACGGCCTTAAAAGAGTAAAATGTGACGTTCTTGTTGTCGGATCTGGGATTGCAGGACTCTATTCTGCACTTCACATAGATAAAAAATACAAGGTCATGATTGTGACAAAGACCAAGGTTGACGGTTCAAACTCATGGCTTGCACAGGGCGGAATAGCTTCAGTAATTGCGCCTGATGATTTTTTTGATTCGCACATTGAGGACACACTGGTAGCCGGGGCGGGTCTGTGCGACAGAAAAGCGGTTGAGGTCCTTGTTGACGAAGGTCCCGAAAACATCCGTGAACTTATAGCAGACAATGTTCCGTTTGACCACAATCCCGAAGGTGATCTCGAAATCACCAGGGAAGGCGGACACAGCCACAGAAGAATTGTACATGCAGGCGGAGACGCAACAGGAAGAGAAACGACGAAGCGACTCGGAGAGATTGCGCTCACCAAAAAGAATATTGAAGTCAAATTCGAAACCTACATGGTTGATATACTCACAGACTCCAGAGGAGTGTGCGGGGCGCTGATAAACGACGGCGAATATAAAATTGTCGAATGCGGCAACATAATACTGGCAACCGGAGGAATCGGACACCTTTATCTCAGTACGACAAATCCGGCGGGAGCAATCGGAGACGGAATCTGTTCAGCAGTTCGTGCCGGTGCAGAAGTGTTCGGAATGGAGCTTGTCCAGTTCCACCCAACCACTCTCGCCATAGGTTCCAAAGAGAATTCCGAGAGAGCTTTCCTCATTTCAGAAGCAGTGAGAGGCGAGGGCGGCATATTGAGGAATCAGAGAGGTGAAGCTTTCATGCAGGGCAAACACCCGAGAGCTGATCTTGCCCCGAGAGACATAGTCACAAGAGCCATTCTTTCAGAAATGAAAAAGGAAAAGCTGGACAATGTGTGGCTTGACGTTTCTTCAATGGACGAAGAATTCTTCAAACACAGATTCCCGACAATATATCAGAAATGTCACGATGAGGGCATTGACGTTCCAAGGCAGTTCATTCCGATCAGACCATCTCAGCATTATCAGATGGGAGGCATAAAGACTGACCTTGACGCCAAGACAAATGTTGAAGGATTGTTTGCTGCCGGAGAGTGCGCATGGACGGGAATTCACGGTGCAAACAGACTTGCAAGCAATTCAATGCTTGAATGTCTGGTGTTCGGAAGAAGAGCGGCAAACTATATAAACAGTCATTTCAGAAAAGGTTCCGAACCTGTTTCGGCTGGAAGAGACGATTCCTGGGAAGTGTGCAGAGAAATTGACAAAAAACAGCTTGAAGTCAGAGAGATTGTATCTGAGTATGCAAATGCAGTCAGAACAAAAGAAGGTCTTGCAGAAGGAAAGCGCCTTATAGACTATCTTTACAATTCTGCTGACAAACTGAAACTGACAACACAGAAGGATTACGATTATTACAACATGCTCAGCACCGCAAAAATGATACTTGACGGCGCTAACGAGAGAAAGGTGAGCATCGGTGCTCATTACATCGAGGATTGAATATGGTAATTGACAGAAAAACAGACGAGTTCATTCTCGCTGCTCTTAATGAGGATATTGGAGACGGTGACATAACAACAGAATGTACAGTTGCCGACGGCACTACTGCAAGTGGAAAATATATAGCAAAAGAGAGTGGAATCCTTTGCGGGGTGGATTTTGCCAGGAGAGTTTTTGAACTTCTTGGCGGAAAAGTTGAATTCATAAAGCTGAAGAATGACGGCGACGAAGTGGCAAAGGGCGACGTGATTGCAGAAGTTTCGGGAGATGCAAAAACAATTCTTGTCGGAGAGAGAACGGGATTGAATGTTATGCAGAGACTGTCCGGAATCGCAACAAGAACTCATGAGGCAGTGAAGGCTGTTGAAGGAACAGGTGCAAAAATAGCAGATACAAGAAAAACCACTCCGCTCATGAGAAAACTTGAAAAATATGCAGTCAGGGTAGGAGGAGGATCAAATCACAGATTCGGTCTTTCCGACGGAATCCTGATTAAGGATAATCATATAGCTGCTGCAGGCGGAATAACAAATGCTGTGAAAGCGGCAAAAGAAAAAGCCCCTCACACAATAAAAATTGAAGTTGAGACCGAGACTCTTGAACAGGTAAAAGAGGCACTTGATGCCAAAGTAGACATCATCATGCTCGACAATATGGATCTTGAACAGACGAGAGAAGCAGTCAGGCTTATTGACGGAAGGGTTCTTACGGAAGCTTCAGGAAACATGGGAGACAAAACTGCAGAACAGCTCAGATCAATTGCGGAAACGGGAGTTGACCTGATAAGCATCGGTGCTCTCACTCACAGTGTTAAAGCGCTGGATATCAGTTTGAAATTCAAAATTGTCAAATAGGTGAATTATGTACCAGTACGACGAAAGTGACGACTATCAGATTATATCGGAAAACCTGAACAGGACAGACGAGTCCATTTCTCACGGATTTGAGATGAGAAAAGCTCATCTGAAGGATTTAGCTGCTGTTTTTTCAGGCGAACTCATCAAGAATTCGGGATATGCCGACGTCATGGACGCCGTTTGCCTTAGTGACGAATCAACGGGAATGTATGAAAAATCAATCAGGTTTGCGCCACACAATGCTTTCGGATCTGCAAACGAAACGGATTTCACTTCATTTTCAAAAACTATTTCAGATGACGACAAAATCAGATTCGCCAAACTCCTGGCCGGACATTCGTCAAAGGGTGAACCGAAAGATGTTTCAAAGTGGCTGTCCGGTGAAGAGTCACCTGAAATGATGAAATCTGCCAGAATCGCAACAACCGGAGGCAAACAGACGAACGAAGCATTCGAGTTCTTCGCATCCTGTTTTGACAAATGCATTCCGGTGGAGTCGGACTCTTTTACGGATGTCTGTTCATTTGTTGCCAAGGGCGAGGCTGATTTCGGAGTCATTCCCGTATCAAATACAATCGACGGAAGACTCAGCGCATACTGTTCTTTTGTGGAAGAGAACCAGCTTTATATTGTCATGACGAAACTTATTGACTCAACAGACGGTGAGAATACCACGGAGTTCGCACTTGTCTCGGGCAGAATGATAACTACGGAAAAGAATGAGAACGTTTTCAGAATAAGACTTACTCTCGATGATTTTTCGGACATGGAAGGTATCTTCCGCTGCTGCGTCTTTAATTCAGCAAAGGTAATAAGGACAGACATTATCCCGCAGTCTGTTGCGGGAAGAGAAAACTCGGTAGAGATTCTTTTTGACATCTCGAATTCGGATCTGAAGGCAATCATCTGCTATCTCAAACTGAATTTCCCGCAGTTTACTACAATAGGAATCTATTCTGTCTCCGGAGGAAATCTATGAGAATTCTCGGAATTGACCCAGGCGTGGCAATTGTAGGGTACGGAGTTATCGAAGTCGAAAGAAACAGAATAAAGATGATTGACTGCGGCGCCATAACCACACCCACAGGTCAGGAAATAGAAGACAGGCTTTTGACAATCTACAATGATCTGAATGAGCTTATAGACGAGTATCAGCCTTCGGAAATGTCAATAGAAGAATTGTTTTTCAACACAAACCAGACCACCGCCATCGGAGTTGCAGAAGCAAGGGGAGTTATACTTCTTGCGGCAAAACAGAAAATGGTGGATATATACGAATACACACCGCTGCAGGTAAAGCAGACGATAGTTGGCTACGGCAGAGCTCAGAAAAAACAGGTTCAGACCATGGTCAAGAACATTCTGAAACTTGACGCAATCCCGAAACCGGATGACGCGGCTGACGCGCTTGCACTTGCTATCTGCCACAACAACTGCAGAGGATCCAAAATACAGGATTTTTACAACGGAAGAAAGACCAAACTGGTCTGAAATATTGTTTCGGAAAGGATAAAAGATGTTTTACTACTTACATGGAAAACTCGCTTCAACATCACTTCAGACAGCCGTAGTTGATTGCGGAGGTGTCGGTTTCTTGCTGACAGTATCAAACAATACATTGTCTCACCTGACAAAGACAGGAGAGGATGTCAAACTCTTTACCTATATGCAGGTCAGAGAAGACGCCATCGAATTATACGGATTTTACACAGAGGCCGAACTTGACATGTTCAAACAGCTGCTGAATGTTTCAGGAGTCGGACCGAAGGCCGCAATATCCATATTGAGCGCTTTTTCTCCTGAGAGACTTGCCAGCGCAATTGTGACAGGAGACGTAAAACTTATATCCGGAGCAAAGGGAATAGGCAAAAAGACCGCAGAGAGAATAATTCTCGAGTTAAAGGAAAGAATTGCAATAATTGCTTCAGAAGACGGAACGGAAATTGTCGACTCCGGCTCAGCAAACAATATTTCATCAATTCAGAAGGACGTCATAGACGGTCTGATGGTTCTTGGCATCAGCAAGGCGGATGCAATAAGAGTTGTCAGGGATTGTACCGGTGAAACCATAGAAGAAGTAATGCGCGAAGCATTGCGCAGATACAACTCGGGAAAGTGAGATTTGTATGGCTATAGAGAAAAGCAAAGTAAGGCAGACAGAAGAACAGGAAGAGAGAATCATTGGTGTACAGTATTCGGTGGAGGATGCCGAAGAAGGTGGATTAAGACCAACTTCGCTGGATGATTATGTAGGCCAGGAAAAAGCAAAGAAGACTCTCAGGATAAGCATTGAAGCTGCCAAACAGAGGGGCGAGGCACTCGACCACGTACTGATCTACGGACCTCCCGGACTCGGAAAGACAACGCTTGCAACAATAATAGCAAGAGAGATGGGATCAAACATCAAGACAACATCAGGCCCTTCAATTGAAAAGCCGGGTGATCTTGCCGCCATTCTGACAAATGTGGAAAGAAACGATGTTCTGTTCATAGATGAGATTCACAGACTGAACAGAATAAGCGAAGAAATAATGTACCCTGCAATGGAAGACTACACCCTTGACCTCATAACAGGAAAGGGACCCGCAGCAAACTCAATCAAGCTTAATCTTGAAAAATTCACACTGATTGGAGCTACAACAAGAGCCGGTCAGATTTCGACTCCGCTTCACGACAGATTCGGAATTCTTCTAAAACTCGATCTGTACAATGACGACGAAATCAGAAAGATACTGAAGAGAAGCGCGGGAATTCTGAACATAGAAATTTCGGATTCGGGTCTTACTGCTCTTGCAAAAAGGTCAAGAGGAACACCGCGTGTAGCGAACAGACTGCTGAGAAGAGTAAGGGACTATGCGCAGGTCAAAGGAGACGGAGTCATAACGGATCAGATGGCAGACGAAGCACTCAGGCTGCTCGATATAGACGAACTTGGACTGGACGATGTCGACAGAAGAATACTCAAGACTATCATAACAACTTTCAACGGAGGTCCTGTCGGAATAGACACCCTTTCTGCAATTATTGACGAAGAGCCAATAACGATTGAAGATGTTTACGAACCATATCTTATGAGGCTCGGGTTTATCAACAGGACTCCGAGGGGAAGATGTGTCACAAAACTTGCATATGACCATCTCGGACTTCCTTACGGGAAATCTGGCGGAACTCAATTGAGATTCGACACAAATTTGTAAAAGGAAAAATTATGATATCATCAGACAAATGGAAAGATTATGAACTCATAGACTGCTCTGACGGCAGAAGGCTTGAAAGATGGGGAAAATATATTCTGTCAAGACCCGATCCTCAGGTAATCTGGAAGAACCAGAAAAAGAGTTCGCTCTGGAACAAAGCAGATGCAGTATATGACAGGGAAGGCGGAGGCGGAAGCTGGATAAAGAAGGA
>Ga0310694_10007072_pt1 | contig 10571 bp, 14 predicted proteins | sample 174DNAGHGhighgp2_FD_203884 | JGI IMG/M metagenome (GOLD analysis project Ga0310694, IMG submission 203884) | Sheep rumen microbial communities from Palmerston North, Manawatu-Wanganui, New Zealand - 1742 DNA GHGhigh gp2 (v2) (version 2) | ecosystem: Host-associated > Mammals > Digestive system... | reverse complement strand
GAAAAACATAATAATGTTTCCAATTCTGAAATGTTGTATTTTTGCACTCGTTTTATTATACAGAAATCTATGAGCACCCCTCTTTATATGAACGCAAAAACATACATTGAAAAACTCCATCTGGAGCCCCATCCCGCGGCTATTACCGTCAACTGTTCGGCAACGACGAGACGGGAGAAAAGCCCGTCTCCACCATCTATTACATGCTGACCGCCAACGACATGTCGGCATTCCATCGTCTGCACAACATGGTGGAAATCTGGTATATCCACGCGGGTGAACCGCTCAATATCTATGTGATTGATCCGGATGGGGCCTTGACCGTCCATCAGCTGTCCGAACAAAGCGAAATGCAGGTGATCATCCAGCCGGAGCAGTGGTTCGCCGCCGAAATCCCCTCCAAGCGCGGCTACTGCCTCGTCGGCTGTGCTGTCGGTCCGGCCTTCCGCTTCGAGAACTTCGAATTGGCAAAGAAGGACGATCTACTGAAGCTATACCCACAGCACGGGGCGTTGATAGAACGGATGTGTAAGGAATAACCTACGCAAATTCGTATTGCAAAATAGCGATATTCAGCGCTTCTTCCAATTTGCAAATAGTTTCAAGTGAAAGGTTTTCTTCCCCTTTCAACAATTTGGAAATATATTGCGGTGAACACCCCATCCTGTCGGCGACATCTTGGCGGGTAAGGCCTTGTTGCTTCATTGCCACAGCCACTTTAATAGCTATCTTGCGGGAATACTGTAACCAGCCTTTGCTTTTGGCATAGCGGATTCTTTCTTCTTCCACCCGCCATTCGGAAGGCTCATCAGATTGGTAGCGGCTTAGCCGTGCAATTGCTTCTTCCTGTGTCATAATTCTACCTCCTGTTGATAATCTGTGAAACTGTCTTCGTCAAAAACATGTTCCCGAATCAGAAAGTTCCTCACTTTCTCCATTTTCCCCAATTCTTGCAACGTATGTTCCCTTTCCTGCATCGTCCGTGTCAATTTAATGGCACCACCCGTAATGATATAAATACCCATGCTTAACTTGATAGCATATAACCGGAGCCAACTTCTGCGGTGAGGGCGACCTTTTTCTTTCCCAAGAATCATTTCACTTATGCAATTGTTGTCAAGTGGACGAAAAAAACGGTCGAGGTTGGCATCAGGGGAAATATCCATGATGATGCAAGCCAATTCGTCTCTGTCTTCCATGGTTTGATAAATGGCATCTTCGATACTCGTAATCCTGAAATAGGAAATCAAGTCATCAAGGTTCTGCGTGAAAAAATCAGCCAGCCACTCCGCATCACTCCATTGAGACATCACCTTCTGGAGTGCGTTCTGATTGTCCTTGTTGAAACGAACAGCCCAAAGCCGCCCATCATCGATAATTTTGTCAAATGTCATCTTTTATAGTATTTAATATTAGTGCCGCAAAGATACAATTTTTATATTCGCAACCTATAGGTTTCGAGATATTTTTCCATTTAGTAATTTTTCTATTTTTGCGCCAGTATAACTTCACCAAGAACAAAAATCATCAAGACCAAAGTAATATGCTACGCGACAAAGTTTTCAAGCGAATGAACAGCACAAATCTTAACAGCCCGTTCATAAAATATGGCTGTGAGATTGTCAAGTACCAACCTCAATACTATAAGGATCGTGTTTATACTAAAAACGAGTGGATATCTGTTAGCGACATCGGGAGAAACTTTGACGGGGAGATGTTGACCAAGGAGGAATATCTGAGAGTTGAGTCCGCATACGTTGATACCGTAAAAGAACTTTTGGAAGTGTCGGGTGTCAAGTTCTTAACGATTGTTGAACCAAACACTTTTTATTGGCGTCGATCAAAGGCGTTCAACAAAGAGAATAAAGCTATCTATCAGATTGTATCCTCTTTGAAAGAGGGGCAACGTATAGCAGCTTCCAAGATAGATACGGTTTTGAAAGCTTGTTTGAGGGAATTGTTCTGGTGTGCAATGGTAAACGAGGCTAAAAAAGTGCAAGTGGATGTCGGATATGACTATTACCTTCATTTTCATAGCCGCTTGCCTGAAGAGACCATCAGCAAAATTGCCCGTAGTCACGGATTGTATTGTAATCCGCGATAAGCAATTTGAAAATTGAATAAGTGCGAATTGTGGTGATTAGGAAGAGATATTATCGGATAAACGTTGGAAAAATGCAGTGAGAGATGATTATTCGTTGGAAAAAGTGTATCTTTGCAGCCGAAATCTTAAGAAAGAAACAGATATGACAGCAATTACCATTAACATACCAAACCATGAGGTCAGCTTTTTCAAAAAGATGATTTCAAAAATGGGTTGGACTTACAGTGAGGCTGACGTGGTGCAAACAAAAGCCACGCCGAAAGAACAGGCCTTAGCCAAAGTTGACCATGCTTTTGGACAACTTAAGCAGATGCAGGAAGGGAAAATTAATGGTGTCGATGCAGAAGAATTGCTCAATGAACTGTAAAATCACCACCACACGATATCACTCTTGTCACCATTTATGACAAATCCGACCAAGAAAACATTACCGACAAAGAGCTTAAGCAGTTGATGAAACGAAACGGGTTGGTGTAATATCTTGAATCTATTATATTTGACCGCCTTCCCTCGACTACATCTCTGCCTTTTATCGTTATTGAGACAATAAAGGAATGATTAACATCTCAGATTTAGATAAAGCCAAACTGGATTATCACGGCGAGATAATTGCATCGTTGGAAGAAGCGAAAAACTATTTAGCCGGATTTGAATGGTGCTTTGAGATAAAAGACGGTTGGTTGGCGGCTTCTTGGGGGTATATTCTCAGTATTTTCTATTTTAACATACAGCCAGATAATAATTCCTGTCAGGATGAATACATTTGGATTATTGTGGGTGACTTACCGCCTACTTATATCGATGTCATAACCGCCCCAACAGCATTCGATGCATTGGAGTCCTATATTCGAATTATGCAAGAATGGGTGGATAATGTCTTTAGTGGAAAATCTGTCGAGGACTGTTATCCCATAAATGTGCCGCCGAGAAAGGAATATGCAGAAATGTTGAATGGCCGATTGGAGTTGCTGAGAAAGGATTTCCTTCCAGCATTGTCTTCTGAACAAATCAAGTAAGTACACTTTAGCATATTAAGTATATCATGATTGACCAAATTATCGAATACAACAAGACATTCGTGGCGCAGAAGGGCTACGAGAAGTATATCACAGACAAATATCCCGACAAAAAATTGGCGGTGCTGTCGTGCATGGACACTCGGCTGACGGAGCTGCTGCCTGCCGCCCTCGGACTGAAAAACGGCGACGCGAAAATCATCAAAAATGCTGGAGGATTGGTAATCTCCGCCTTCGACTCCGCCATGCGCAGCCTGATTGTGGCCATCTACGAGTTGGGCGTGCAGGAAATCATGGTGGTGGCGCACTCGCATTGCGGCGCCTGCCACATGAGCTACGACCACTTCCACCACGAGATGATTGCCCGCGGCGTGACGGACGAGACCCTCGACACCATCCGCAAGTGCGGCATCGACCTTGACCACTGGTTGGAGGGTTTCAAAGACACCCCGACCTCCGTCCGCAAGACCGTGGAGACCATCCGCACCCACCCGCTCGTGCCGAAAGACATCGTGGTGCGAGGGTTCATCATTGATTCGGAGACGGGGGCGTTGGAAGAGATAGGACGGCCGTAGAGACGTGCCATGGCGCGTCTCTACAGAAAGGTAAATGCCGATATCCTTCATGTCTCTGGAATTATTACTTTTGCATTCTCAAAAACAAATCCAACATTATGACTGAACTAGAAGCCATCAAAGCCCGCCATTCCGTGCGGCAATACCTCGACAAGCCCATTGAGGTGGAGAAAATCGAGGCCATACAAGCGTGCATCGACCGTTGCAACCGCGAAGGCGGCGTGCATATCCAGCTAATCGCCAACGAGCCGAAAGCGTTTACTTCGCTCATGGCCAAATACGGCAAGTTCCAAAACGTGAGCAACTACCTCGCCGTAGTCGCACCTAAAGGCAAGCCCGGCAGCGTGACAGCAGGCTACTGGGGCGAACGGCTCGTACTGGAACTGCAGATGCTGGGACTCCGCACCTGCTGGGTGGGCGCCTCCTACAAGAAGGACATGTCGCTGTTCCAGATTGGCGCGGATGAGGAGCTGAAGTGTGTGATTTCGTTCGGCTACGGCGCTAATGACGGCGTGCAACACCCGCAGAAGAAAACTGTTGCCGATGTGGCCGTGAACAAATCTTCCGCCGCCGAATTCCCCGATTGGTTCGTGCATGGCGTGGAGGCCGCATTGCTCGCCCCCACAGCCGTCAACCAGCAGAAGTTCGAGTTTGTGCTGCACGACGACAATAGGGTGGAGGCCGTTGCCAAGTTCTCCCTCATCGGCTACGCGCATCTAGACCTCGGGATTGCAAAGTGCCATTTTGAGGTGGGTGCAGGAAAATCACCACACTACGCTCCGCTTGTATGGTGTTAATTGCACAGCGTGCGTGACGCCTCTCCGGGGCTATGTGCCATAAAACACACGTGAATTTAGCATTATGAGTTATAATGCATCAAACTCATGTGCGGAAACCGTATAAAAATATAGAATTTCTGCACATGAGTTCAAAACCATTTCAAAAAAGTTGTATTTTTGCATTTCGTTTTCTGTTCTAAAGCATTATGATTGAACAAATTATCGGAGATAATAAGATGTCCGTGTTAAAGAAACTATTTGGTTTTGACCCCGAACAGCATAAGGTGAGGACCGGGATTGTGGCCGGTGTGACCACCTTCCTCACCATGGCCTACATCCTGGCCGTGAATCCCGGCATTTTCAGCGCCCTTGAGCCTTTGGGAATGCCCACCAACTCCGTTTTCACGGCCACTGCCCTCGCCGCTTTCGTCACCATGATTATGATGCCGTTGAGTTACAGCATCAGCGACGGCATCATGCTGGGTATCATCGTCTATGTGCTGATGAACGTCTGCACCGGCAAAAAAGGCATACAGAAAATCAGCCCCACCATCTGGGTGCTCTTCATCCTTTTCGTGGTGCGGTATGTGCAGAAGAGTTTGTAATGTTGAATTAACGATTGTTTATGGAAGCAAACGAATACATCCAGAAACTGAAATTGGAGCCCCACCCCGAAGGCGGCTACTACCGGCAGGTTTTCGGCAACGATTCTGCTGGGAAAAAAGATATTTCCACCATTTATTACATGCTGACGGACAGTGATATGTCGGCTTTCCACCGGCTGCATGAGATGACGGAAATTTGGTACTACCACGCGGGTGAACCGCTCAACATCTATGTCATCGACACTGATGGAAAATTGATTGTCCACAACTTGTCGCCCGACGGGGAGATGCAAGTCGTGATTCATCCTGAGCAGTGGTTTGCCGCCGATATTCCATCGAAAGAGGGTTTCTGTCTGGTGGGTTGTGCGGTGGCTCCCGCCTTCACCTTCGAGAACTTCGAACTGGGCCGGAAAGAGGAACTGTTGCAACGGTTTCCGCAACATGCGGAGGTTATACAGAAACTGTGTCGGGAATTGTAGAGACGCAAAATTAGTGTTAACTCTTTCTAAGCGATTGAAGGCTTTCATATCAAAATTTTTTGTACTTTCGCGACTTATTAATGAGCGAAATAATCATATATTTTAAATTTATAACAAACTAAATATCAATAAAGTATGGCAATGCAAGATAAAATCAACGAGTTGCTTGCACTTCGCGAGAAGGCTCGTTTGGGCGGCGGTCAAGACAAAATTGACAAGCAGCACGCCAAAGGTAAATATTCCGCGCGCGAGCGCATCCTGATGTTCCTCGACGAGGGCAGCTTTGAGGAGTTCGACATGTTCGTTACCCACCGCTGCACCAACTTCGGCATTGAAAAGGACAAATTCCTCTCCGACGGTGTCGTGACAGGTTATGGTACGGTGAACGGCCGTTTGGTCTATGTTTTCTCCCAGGATTTCACGGTTTTCGGCGGTTCTCTTTCCGAGACCTTCGCCGCTAAGATCTGCAAGGTGATGGACCAGGCCATGAAGGTCGGCGCTCCCGTCATCGGCTTCAACGATTCCGGTGGAGCACGTATTCAGGAGGGTGTCAACAGCTTGGCCGGCTATGCCGAGATTTTCCAACGCAATATCCTCGCTTCCGGTGTGATTCCGCAAATCTCCGCTATTTTCGGTCCTTGCGCCGGTGGTGCCGTCTATTCTCCTGCATTGACCGACTTTATCATGATGGCTCAGAACTCCAGCTACATGTTCGTCACCGGTCCGAAGGTCGTGAAGACCGTCACGGGCGAGGATGTGACGACCGAGCAGCTCGGTGGTGCGACCATCCACTCCACGAAGTCCGGCGTGGCGCAATTCTCCGTTGCCGACGAGGAGACGGGTATCGCCCTGCTGCGTGACCTCATCAGCTATCTGCCTTCCAACAACATGGAGGAACCTCCGTACGAACCCACCGAGGATCCCATCAACCGTCTGGAAGACAGCCTCAACTCCATCATCCCCGACAACCCGAACCAGCCTTACGATGTGAAGGATGTGATCGGCGGCATCGTCGATGATGGCAAGTTCCTCGAAGTGCACGCCACCTACGCGCAGAACATCGTGGTCGGTTTCGCCCGCTTCAACGGCATGAGCGTGGGTATTGTCGCCAACCAGCCCAAGTGCATGGCCGGCGTGCTCGACATCAACGCTTCCCGCAAGGGTGCCCGTTTCGTCCGTTTCTGCGACGCCTTCAACATCCCGTTGGTGACGTTAGTCGATGTTCCCGGCTTCCTGCCCGGCACCGGCCAAGAGTACGGCGGTATCATCCTGCACGGCGCGAAATTGCTCTACGCTTACGGCGAGTGTACCGTGCCGAAGGTCACTGTCATCCTCCGCAAGAACTACGGCGGTGCTTACTGCGTGATGAGCTCCAAACACCTGCGCGGCGATGTGAACTACGCATGGCCTACCGCTGAAATCGCCGTCATGGGCGGCAGCGGCGCAGCTGAGATCCTCTACGGTTCCCAGATGAAGAAGATCGAGGATGCTAACGAGCGCCAGAACTTCCTCAATGAGAAGGTCGAAGAGTATCGTCAGAAATTCTCCAACCCGTATGTGGCTGCACAATACGGCTATATCGACGACGTCATCGAGCCGCGCAACACCCGTTTCCGCGTGATCCGCGCCCTCGAGTCGCTGCGTAACAAACGTCTGGAGAATCCGGCCAAGAAACACGATAACCTGCCGTTGTAATCAATCCCGTAGAGCCGCGCTGCAGCAAGGCTCTACAAAATAAAAACCAATAAATTAGAGATTTATGAAATTATTTTCCAAATATATCCTCCTCGTTGCCGCGCTGTTCGCCGTCACGGCCACTTTCGGCCAGTCGGTGCACGACCTGCGTCTCAACGAGATGATGATTGAAAATGAGGAAAACTATGCCGACGAGTATGGCCGTCATGTGCCGTGGGTGGAGATTTTCAACACCGCCTACAACACGGTCAACATCACCGGCTGTTTCCTCACGGATGACACCACGGGATTGGCGGCTGCCGGCAAGAAGGGCGGCAAGATTCCCGCACACTGGTACCGTATCCCCACGGACCAGAAAATGTACATGCCCCAGCGTAGCTTCCTGATTTTCTTCTTGGATGACTCCCCGCTGTACGGGCCTTACCACACCAACTTCAACCCTGCCAAGTCGAAAACCCACTACATCGCGCTCATCAGCTCCGATGCCAAGGAACTTCTCGACATGGTGGAATATCCTGTGGAACTGCGTGACACCTGCCGTTCATACGGTTATGTGCAGGACGGCGTTCGCGACCCGAAAGCCTTCAAGGCTGGCAAGCGTCAGGCTGGCGAGTTGGCATACTTGGATGACTTCACCCCCGCCTCCTCCAACGAGACGGCTCCGAAGATTTCCAAGCAGGACAAGCTCAAACAGGATGACCCCTATGGTATCGGTATGGCTCTGATTTCCATGGCTGTTGTGTTCACCGCTTTGATTATGATCTACATCATGTTGAAGATTTTCAACTATGTGACCCGTCGTGCTACCCAGAAGTCCAAAGCACGGGCTGAGCCTCAAAAAGTGGCAGCTGTGGCAAGCAAGGAGGATGACGATGTGGATGCCGTCAATGCGGAGGTGGTGGCCGCCATCGGTGTGGCTATGCACCTGCATTTCGGCAGCATGCATGATGAGGAGAGTGAAGTGATCACCATCAACATGCCTTCGAAGTACTATTCACCATGGGCTCAGAAAGAGCTGACTATGAAAAGAAATCCCAGAAGATAATCACCAAAAAATTGAAAAAGTAATATGAAAACCTATAATTTTAAGATATACGGAAATAAATACGCCGTCGAAGTCGGTGAAATCGAAGACAACATCGTCGAAGTGAACGTCAACGGCGCACCTTACAAGGTGGAATTGGATATGGAACTGAAGCCCCGGACTGTGAAGCCCGTGGTGAAAGTGGCAGCCGCTCCCAAGGCTCAGGCTGCTGCACCCGCACAGAAGGTGGCTCCCGCAGCTCCGACAGGTGGTGGCGGCACGCTCAACTCCCCGCTGCCCGGCACGGTTCTTGACGTGTTCGTGAAACCTGGCGATGCCGTCAAGGTCGGCCAACGCCTGCTCCTCCTCGAAGCTATGAAGATGGAGAACAACATCGACGCGGATCGCGACGGTGTGGTCAAGGAGGTGAAAGTCAGCAAGAGCGATGCGGTCATGGAAGGCCAGGTGCTCGTTGTTTTTGAATAGTGGTAATCATCATAAAAGATTGAGATTATGTTAGAATTTTTCAAAGAAGGATTATTACAGTTCCTAAGCTATTCCGGTTTCGGAAACTGCACCTGGGGTCATATCATCATGATATGCATAGGTCTGATTTTCATAGCTTTGGGAATTATAAAGGAATTCGAGCCGCTGTTGCTCGTCCCCATCGGCTTTGGTATCATCATTGGTAATATCCCGTTCACCGACGGTCTGCAGGTGGGTGTCTATGAGAGCGGTTCTGTGCTTAACTATCTCTATTTCGGTGTGGTCAAAGGTTTCTATCCGCCGTTGATCTTCCTTGGCATCGGTGCCATGACGGACTTCTCGGCCCTGATCTCCAACCCGAAGTTGATTCTGATCGGTGCGGCCGCCCAGTTCGGTATTTTCGCGGCTTATATCACCGCCCTGTTGCTGGGTTTCACCCCCATGGAGGCTGGTGCTATCGGTATCATCGGTGGCGCTGACGGTCCTACCGCCATCTTCATCTCCTCCAAGTTGGCTCCGAGCATGATGGGTGCTATCGCCGTGTCGGCCTATTCCTACATGGCTTTGGTTCCGGTGATCCAACCCCCGATCATGCGTCTGTTGACCACTCCGCAGGAGCGCGTCATCCGTATGCGTCCGCCGCGTGCCGTCAGCCATCGCGAGAAAGTGCTCTTCCCGATGCTCTGTATCCTCCTCACCGCTTTCCTCGTTCCCACGGGTCTGCCGTTGCTCGGTATGCTCTTCTTCGGTAACCTGCTGAAAGAGAGTGGTGTGACCAAACGTCTGGCCAACACCGCTTCCGGTCCTATCGTGGATATCGTGACCATCCTCATCGGTCTGACGGTCGGTGCCTCCACCCAGGCTACCAACTTCTTGAGACCGGCTTCCGTGCTCATCTTCGTGTTGGGTGCCTTCTCCTTCGTGATTGCTACTGCTTCTGGTGTGCTGTTCGTGAAGTTCTTCAACCTCTTCCTCAAGGAGGGTAACAAGATCAACCCGCTGATCGGTAACGCCGGTGTCTCCGCCGTGCCCGATGCAGCGCGTGTCTCCTTGGTCGAAGGTCAGAAGTACGACCGCACCAATTTCCTGCTCATGCACGCTATGGGTCCCAACGTGGCCGGCGTCATTGGCAGTGCGGTTGCCGCAGGTATCCTGTTGAGCTTCTTGTACTAATCGAAGTTTTATACAATATATTATATAGATGGGGTGTCGGAAACGGCACTCCATTTTTTGTAATGTGGAATGAAGAATGTAGAATGTAGAATGTAGAATGTAGAATGAAGAATGTAGAATGTAGAATGTAGAATGTAGAATATGGGGGCGGTTATTTGAAGGGCAGGTAGATGGTGAAGGTGCTGCCCTTGCCTTCTTCGCTGAGCACTTCGATGCGGCCGTGGTGCAGGTTCACGATCTTCTTGACGTAGCCGAGACCGAGACCGTAGCCCTTGACATTGTGGATGTTGCCGTGCGGGACACGGTAGAAGTTGTCGAAAATCTTGGTGATGGACTTCTGCGGGATGCCCACGCCCTTGTCTGTGACGGAGACGACGAAGTGCTTGTCGTCGGAGAGGGTGTTGACCAGGATTTCAGGGCTATTGGTGGAGTATTTGATACCGTTTTCGATGAGGTTGGTGATGGAGTTGGTGAGGTGGGTGCGGTCGCCGAAAAGGGTGTGCTTGTCTGCGTTCAGCGCCACCGTCATGATGCCGTTGGAGGAACTGATCATCAAAGCAAAACTGTCCGTGATCTTTTGGATAAGCTCGTGCATATCAATGAGTTCCACGTTCATTTTGATTTGCCCCTTACGT
>Ga0310694_10007071_pt1 | contig 10571 bp, 8 predicted proteins | sample 174DNAGHGhighgp2_FD_203884 | JGI IMG/M metagenome (GOLD analysis project Ga0310694, IMG submission 203884) | Sheep rumen microbial communities from Palmerston North, Manawatu-Wanganui, New Zealand - 1742 DNA GHGhigh gp2 (v2) (version 2) | ecosystem: Host-associated > Mammals > Digestive system >... | reverse complement strand
CATCAAGTCGACACTCCTGGAGCCGCTGTACTATACGTTCAAGCAGAAGACCTTTAAGTTCAAGGGTTCCAAGTTTGGTATGCTCGACGATGTGACCAACCAGGTACGCTCACTGAGTGGCGAGTCTGTGCTGCATTACATTCTCTGGAGCACGATGGTGGCCCTGCTGCTGATGGAGATGATTGTGTTCAGTCCCAAGTTAATCAATCGTCACAACCCCAATACAGAGAATATTCGCGTCAATCCGGCTGAAGTCGTGGAACAGATACAGAAAGATGTAGAACGTACGGATTCAGAAACCGACGAGGAACAAGCGGACTCGCAGTCGGATGGGGAACAGAAGGATGCAAAATCGGATACAGAAAAAAAGAAGGTAGAATAATATGATATGTGAGCATTGTCATAAGGAAAACCGCTCAATAGCCAAGTTTTGCCGTTGGTGTGGTAAACCGCTCGTTTCGCAAAACGTGCTGGACCGTTTGGTGGGACTTTCCGATGTGAAGCAACAACTGAAGACGGTAGTCGACACCTACACCTATCTGCATTCGCGCAAGGACATTATGAATGTCCGTCTGAGTGTCAATGCAATTATTATTGGTGAGACAGGAACGGGAAAGACGGCGTTGGCCGAAGTGATACGTGACTATTTCTATCAGCACAAGATCATCGACAAGCCCAAGTTGACGATGGTCGATGCCGTAGATTATCAGCGTTTCGTCGACAAGTGGGACGACAACGTGAAGAAGGCCAAGGATGGCATTCTTTTCTTCGACAATGTGCAGAAGTTGTTGCCCGACCGCTATTCCAATCAGGTGAATCCCCTCGACAAGCTGTTTGTCGAGATGGACAAGTGGGGCGAGAATCCCATTGTCATGATTGCCGGATTGCCCAAGGGTTTGGACGACTTCCTGGCAGCCAACCCGGCGGCCCAGAACCGATTCAAGTATACCTTCCGTCTGCCCACTCCTGGATATCAGGAGTTGTGCGACATCTGTAAGCTGGAGCTGCGCACGAAGTATGGCATTGCGGCTTATTCGCCTGCTGCCGACAACAAGCTGCTGCGCTTCTTCCAGTATCAGGTCAAGATCAAGGACGATACGTTCGGCTTTGCCCATGTGGCTATCAAGACTGCTGAAGATATCTTCACCTCGTTTATCAGCCGTGGTGCCGATGCTGTGCAGGTGGAAGAGTCAGACATCCGCGGATATGTTCCCGAGGAGCGTTCCCTGGAGGACATCCTCAGCGACCTGGACCGCTACATTGGTATGGACGAAGTCAAGAAGGCCGTCCGCGAGATTGCCTTTACGGTTCACAACAATGTTCAGCGTGCTCAGCGCGGACTGGGTGAACAGGAGAAGTCCGGCATCCATATCGTTCTGACCGGTAATCCCGGTACCGGTAAGACCACTATCGCCCGCAAGTTAGGCGAGATTCTGGAGTCGATAGGCTATCTCGACAGCGGGCATGTTGTCGAGGTCGACCGTTCGAAGATGGTGAGCCCCTATCAGGGTGAGACACCGAAGGTCGTCGATCGTCTGTGCGACAAGGCCATGGGTGGTATTCTCTTTGTCGACGAGGCCTATACGCTGGCACCGCTCAGCCAGAGTGGCGACAAGGACCAGCAGGGTACGCAGGCCTTGGAACAGCTGATGAAACGCATGGAGGACGACAGAGGCAAATTCGTCGTCATTGCTGCCGGTTACCGTCAGGAGATGGACAACCTGTTCCGCATCAATCCTGGTGTGCGCAGCCGTTTCAGCTATTTCCTCAACATCGACGATTACACGCCCGATCAGTTGTATCAGATTATGTGCGTCTTCGCCAAGGAGAAGAAATATGTATTCACGCCGGAGGCTGAGGAGCTGACGCTCAAAATGATAACTGAGCTCTACAATTCACGTGGCAAGGACTTCGCCAACGGCCGTACGATGCGCCAGATCTTCGATAAGATTGTGGCCAAGCAGGCTGAGCGTCTGCAGAAAGTCGATATAGCTACGCTCACCAACGAGCAGATGATGACTATCGATGTGGCTGACATTCCTTATGAGGCTCCGAAGGCGGTAGACTATACGGAGTGTCTGGCCAAGCTCAATGGCATGGTCGGACTGGCTGCTGTCAAGAAGGAAATCTCTAATCTTGCTGCTTTCCTCAATCTGCAGATTCGTCGTGGCGAGACCAATACCTTCCAGGGCAAGCACTATGTCTTCACGGGTAATCCGGGAACTGGTAAGACCACTGTGGCCCGCATCATGGCTGATGTGTTCCGCACGCTGGGCATCCTGTCGCGAGGTCAGCTCATTGAAGCCGACCGTGCGAAACTCGTCGCAGGCTATTCCGGTCAGACGGCCATCAAGACCAATCAGCTCATCGACTCGGCCATGGGTGGTGTGCTGTTCATCGACGAGGCCTATACCCTGAAGTCGAGCGATCAGGACTCTTTCGGCGCTGAGGCTATCGACACGCTGCTGAAACGTCTGGAGGACGATCGCGGCAAGTTCATCTGTATTGTTGCAGGCTATACCGACCAGATGCACGACTTTATCGACACCAACCCCGGACTGAAGAGTCGCTTCACCCAGACCATTCATTTCGACGACTATACCCCTGATGAGTTGACGGAGATTTTCATCAATCTCGCCAAGGGCAAGAACTTCACCATCGACGAAGAGACACAGGGTGCCATCCATCGTCAGTTCGAACAGCTTTATCTGCGTCGCGACAAGAACTTCGGCAATGCCCGCGAGGCCCGTCGCATGTTCGATCAGGCTGTCGAGAAGCAGAGCCAGCGTCTGATGTCGCAGATGAACAATCCCGACTTCAAGGACGAGGATATGTACCGCATCACCGTTGCCGACCTGGAGGTTTCTCAGAGCGAGCGTGTTCGTCCGCTCGACGAGGTACTCAACGAGCTCGACGACTTCATCGGCATGCGTTCTGTGAAGAACATGATTCGTCGCTTGGCGGTACAGAGCATGTTTATGAAGCAGCGTGCTGCTATGGGCGCCGGTAAGGTGCAGCAGATGTCGATGAACTTCATCCTGACCGGTAATCCCGGAACGGGTAAGACGTCGATAGCCCGCAAGATGGGCGAGGTGCTCCAGTCTATGGAGATTCTGCCCACCAGCCGCGTCATCGAAGCCAGTCGTGCTACGCTCGTTGGCAAGTACATGGGCGAGACACCGAAGATTGTCAACAACATGTGCGACAAGGCCATGGGCGGCATTCTGTTCATCGACGAAGCCTATACGCTGTCGTCCGAGAACGACCAGTATGGCAAGGAGGCTATCGATACGCTGATGAAACGCATGGAGGACGATCGCGGCAAGTTCGTCGTCATTGCCGCCGGCTACAAGAACGAGATGGAGACGTTCCTGGCAGTCAATCCCGGACTGGCCAGCCGCTTCAGTCATAAGATGCACATCGACGACTATAACGAAGACGAGCTGTTGGCAATCTTCAAGAAGATGGCCAGCAAGGACAACTACAAACTGTCGCCCGAGGCCGAGTTCAAACTCATGGATCTCATCTGCCGCAAGGTCATCAGCAAGAGCAACTCGTTTGGTAACGCCCGCGAGATGCGCAACATGCTCGATGCCACTATCCAGCAGTTGTCGATGCGTGTCAGCTCAATGTCCCAGTCGGATATTACGCAGGAAACCTATCAGTTGATAATGCCAGAAGATATTAAAGAAGAAATATGATTATTTGTCCAAGTTGTAAAGAAGAGATAGAAGAAGAGTCTCACTACTGTGACCAGTGCGGACAGGAACTAGTCTATTGTAGCAGTTGCGGGCGTGTCGGCATGGGCCGCCGTTGCACCTATTGTGGTGGTCTGATGGTGAGTCCAGAAGAAGCCAAAGCGGGCAGTCAGCAACAGCAGCAAGGTGTGTCGTACAGACCAGCTGCAGTCGCTGCCGAAACGACCAATGCGTCCTACACAGTAACTTCTCACCGTCCCGATGCTGTCGGCTCACAGTTGCCGGCGCAGAACGGTGTACCTACGCTGACGCTCTATAACCCCAGTCTCGACATCCGTATGGTGGGCGTCAATGGGGCTGTCATCGGACGTCGTCAGGGACCGTATATGCAGCTGTTCGAGGGGAATATGTACATCTCGGGCGTTCATGCCCAGCTGATTTACAAGCCCGATAGCGGCTGGTGCATCATCGACAAGCATTCGTCCAACGGTACCAAGCTGAACCAGCGTGACCTTCAGCCAGACATCCCCATGTCAATCAAGAGCGGTGACATCGTGACGCTGGCAAATATTAACCTTCAGGTAAGCGTCAGCTGACCGCAAGGGGAGATAGTATTTATATGGAATCATTGATATGAGCAAGATAACACTGACTGCAGCCAGTCGAATTGGCTGCGTGAGAACGAATAACGAGGACATGATCCTCGTCTGCGACAAACTGATACGCAGCGATGTGTACAGTGCTGAGTTTGTAACCGAAACCATCGACCGCTTTGTCATTGCCGTCGCCGACGGTATGGGAGGCCATAATGCCGGCGAGGTAGCCAGTTCCGATGTGCTTAGCAACCTGCGGTTCTATGTGAACGATTTGCCACGCGGACTGGCGTCGGGCGAGTTTATGGATCTGATGCACGACTGGCTGCAGTCCGTCAACCACATCATCGCCTCCAAGGGTCATGCCAATCCCGAGATGTTGGAGATGGGCACCACATTGGTGGGCATCGCCTTCTACAACGGCAAGTACTATTGGATGAATTGTGGCGACAGCCGACTCTACCGCCTGCGCAATGGAGAGTTGGAACAGCTCTCGAACGACCATTCACTGAGCAATGCCCGCGGCGAGAAGAAACACACCAGCATCGTCACCAACTGCATCGGTGCCGGCATCAGGATGCCCTATATGGATATGTTCGAATTAACCGACGATTTTCTGCCTGGCGATCAATACATGCTTTGCAGCGATGGTCTGAACGATATGATACCCGACGACCGCATCCGTCAGCTGATGCTCGACCATGCTGACGCCAACACCATGTGCGAGGCTGCCATCGAGGCTGGTGGCTTTGACAATGTCTCTGTTTGTTCGTTTACGGTAGAATAATTGATTAGCCATGCCATTAAGATTACCCGATCAGCTTCCTGCCATTGAACTGCTGAAGCAGGAGAACATCTTCGTCATGGACGATTCGCGTGCTCACATGCAGGATATCCGTCCGCTGAAGATTGTCATTCTCAACCTCATGCCGTTGAAGATTACCACCGAGACCGACCTGATCCGTCTGTTGTCGAACACCCCGCTGCAGCTCGAGATCAGCTTCATGAAACTCCGCAGCCATACGCCGAAGAATACGCCCATCGAACACATGATGATGTTCTATCGCGACTTCGAACAGATGCGCAACGAGAAATACGACGGTATGATTATCACCGGAGCCCCCGTCGAGACCCTCGACTTCGAGGACGTCACCTATTGGGACGAGATGACCGACATCTTCACCTGGGCTCGCACCCACGTCACTAGTACACTCTACATCTGTTGGGCCGCACAGGCTGGACTCTACTTCAACTACGGCGTGCCCAAGTATCCGCTCGAGAAGAAGATGTTCGGTATCTTCCCGCAATACACGCTGGAGCCCCAGCTGCCCATTTTCCGAGGGTTCGACGACATCTTCCAGATGCCTCACAGCCGCCATACCGAGATTCATCGCGACGACATCCTGGCCCGTCCTGAGCTGAAGCTCATTGCCGAGTCGAAGGAGTGCGGCGTCAGCATGGTGATGGCGCGCGAAGGACGTGAGTTCTACATCACCGGACATCTGGAGTATGCGCCCAACACACTCAACAACGAGTACAAGCGCGACAAGGATATCCGCGACGATGTCGAGATGCCCCGCCACTACTATCGCGACGACAATCCCGACCTCGAGCCCCTGGTGACGTGGCGCGCTCATGCCAACTTGCTCTACAACAACTGGATCAACTATTACGTCTATCAGGAGACACCATTTGACATCAATCAAATTAAATGATAGCCTTAGAACTGCTGGCACCTGCCAAGAATCTGGAGTGCGGCATGGCAGCCATCGATCATGGTGCTGATGCCGTCTACATTGGTGCCCAGCGCTTTGGGGCCCGTGCGGCAGCAGGCAACAGCATCGACGACATCCGTCAGCTCTGCCAGCATGCCCACCGCTTTGCCGCTAAGGTGTTTGTCACCGTCAATACGATTATCTACGACGACGAGCTCACCGCTACCGAGCGGCTCATCCATCAGCTCTACGAGGCCGGTGTCGACGCCATTCTCGTTCAGGACATGGGGCTGCTTCGCATGCAGCTGCCGCCCATTGCCCTTCATGCCTCCACCCAGACCGACAACCGCACAGCCGATAAGGTCCGCTGGCTGCGTAGTCAGGGTTTCCGTCGCGTCGTGCTGGCCCGCGAATTGTCTGTCGACGAGATTGCTGCCATCCATCATGCTGTGCCCGACATGCCCCTCGAAGTCTTTGTCCATGGGGCACTGTGTGTCAGCTATAGCGGCATCTGCTATGCCTCGCAGCATTGTTTCCAGCGCTCCGCCAATCGTGGAGCCTGCGCCCAGTTCTGCCGCATGAAGTTCGATTTGCTCGACGCCGATGGCCGCGAACTCGAACACCAGCGACACCTGTTGTCGCTGAAGGACATGAACCAGAGCCGCCACCTGCTGCAGCTCATCGAGGCCGGTGCCACATCGTTCAAAATCGAAGGACGCCTCAAGGATGTCGCCTACGTCAAGAACGTCACCGCAGCCTATAGCGAGGCGCTCAATGCCATCATCCGCCAGCACCCCGACACCTATTGCCGGGCGTCGCGTGGACATTGCACCTACACCTTCCAGCCCGACCTCCAGAAGACGTTCAATCGCGGCTTCACCACCTATTTCCTGCATGGCCGCCAGCCCGACATTTTTTCTCCCGACACCCCCAAGGCCATGGGCGAATATGTCGGCAAGGTCAAGGAGCTGCGCCGCGACTCGTTCAATGTGGCTGGCACCGCCGCTTTTGCCAATGGCGACGGGCTGTGCTTCTTCAACGACGAAGGGCAGTTGGAAGGCTTCCGCGTCAACCGTGCTGAGGGCAACCGACTTTACCCGCAGCAGATGCCGCCTCGCCTGCGTCCGGGCGTGGCGCTCTATCGCAACAGCGACCAGCAGTTCTCGCGCATCCTTTCGCGACCCAGTGCCGAGCGCCGCATTCCTATCCGGTTGCAGCTTGCCGTTACCCCCGACGGCTTCTCGCTGTCGGCCGAAGGTACCACCGTCACCATTTCCTGCGAACACCAGCAGGCCGCCAAGCCCCAGCGCGAAAACATCATCCGCCAGCTGTCGAAACTTGGAGGCACCGCCTATGAGTGTAGTGGGGTAGACCTGCCCGCCGGCTTCGACCTCTTCATTCCCAGCAGCCTGCTGGCCGACCTCCGCCGTCAGCTCGTCGATGCGCTCTCTAGTCCTACTAGCCCTACTAGTCCTACTAGATCTACTAGTCCTACTAGATCTACGAGTCCTTCCAGTCCTCTCGACCCCAACATCTCCAACCACCTGGCACAGCAGTTCTACGCTGCCGACCGCCTCACCGCCTACGAGCTCCGACCCGATGGCCGTCCGCTCATGCAGTGTCGCCATTGTCTGCGCTACAGTCTCGGCTGTTGCGTCAAGCATGGCGGGCAGAAACCCACGTGGCGCGAGCCGCTGACCCTGCGCTTGGGCGACGGACGACTGTTCCCCCTCGAGTTCGATTGCAAGAATTGTCAAATGAACGTCCTTGCGGGCTAAAGCCCTAAATATAAAATTAAAAATAAGAAATAAGAATAGCGTGTGAAACGGGTTTTATCTTATATTTTATATTTTTTATTTAGCTGTGCCTTCGTCACAGCGCTGACCAGTTGCTACAATCACGGCCAGCGCACTCCCGATGCTTGGGACCTCACCCAGCATCAGCTCGACTCCATCTCCTTTTCCACCACCCATCACTACACTCAGAATTACAACTTCGTCGTGACCACCGCCAGCCTGCCGCTCTCCGACAATCTGCCCGACATGGTCTTCGACTCCATGTATGTCGTTCGGGGCGAGCGCATCGTCGTTGCCGAAATACAGATAGTTCCCACCGATTCCGTCGACTCCGTTTGGGTCAAGGTAGCCCGCGATCAAGTCACGCAGGGCTGGATTCGCGAGAGCGAGCTGCTGAAAGGCGTCTCGCCCGACGATCCCATCTCGCAGTTCATCGACGTCTTCTCCGACACTCACCTGCTCATCTTCTTGGCCTTCTGCGTTGTAGTGGGCGGCGCCTATGCCATGCGGTGGCTCATGCGTCGCAAGGCACCGATAGTCCACTTCAACGACATCGACTCCTACTATCCTACGGCACTTTGCATCCTTGTCGCCATGTCGGCCACCCTCTATGCTTCCATCCAGATGTTTGGGGCCGAGTCGTGGCGCCATTTCTACTACCATCCCTCGCTCAACCCCTTTGCCTTGCCACTCCATTTGGGCATCTTCGTCAGTTCCGTGTGGGCCATCATCATCGTCGCACTGGCTGCCGTCGACGATGTGCGTCACCATCTGCCCACCACCGAGGCCGTACTCTATCTGTCCGGGCTCGCTGCCGTCTGTGCCGTCGACTATGTCGTCTTCAGCATCTTTACGCTCTATTACGTGGGTTATGTGTTGTTGATAGCTTACGTGGTGTTTGCCGTGCGGCGTGTCATTCGCGCCACAACCACGACGCAATGGCGTTAACCCATCTTATCGAGATGTAGAACCACCGGTAAGTGCTTACCTCCTTACCACCGAACCTCAGAATGAAATCGCGGTAAATGTTCTTGCGGAATGGCAACCCCACGTCCATGAACCGGATGTGGTCGTAACCCTCGGCATGAGCCTCCTTGATGGTGTTCCAATACGTCACCGCGTTGGGGTGGAGTGGGGCAAAGCTCTTACGCTTCGCAGCCGAATACCACAGGTATGCGTCGCGCCGCGAAAAAGCCAATACCGAACAACCCACCACGTGGTCGTGATACTTCGTGATGAACAGCTTGCAGTGTCCTCCGTCCATCATGCCCCGAAACAGCTTCACGTTCGGAATAAACCGTCGCGGCTTCAGCCAGTGGTGATGATACAGCAGCTTGGCAAACTGGCGGAACTCCTCGTCCGTTTCCACCACCTTCGTCTCCACACCCTTGCTCATGGCAGTCTCAATGCGTTTCAGCATTCGCGGGGCAATGCGCTCTTCGGGCGTCCTCGAGTGCAGCGAGTTGTGCACGCTCATCCATTTCACCGCGAAGAATCCCGCCTTGCGCAGCGCACCATATCCGAACATCTTTTCGCTCAGATTGCTCAGCTCGAAGTACAACACCTTGTTGTTCAACCGCCGCTTCACGCCGTCCAGCATCAGGCGGAACGCCTCCGTCTTGCTCTCAGCGTCACTGACGTCATATTCCCCTTCGCCCAATATGCGCGCGTGCGTATATAAATAAGGTGGAAACCACGAACTCCTGTAGCGCACCGACACCAGCATGTGTCCCGCCACGCGTCCGCCCTCGTCTCTGACCACAGCCATCAGGGGCTTCTGCCTGGGAGTCTGCTCCAGCAGCGCCATCAGCGTAGCGCTGTGGAAGAAATCCTCAGCGCCCATTTCCGGCAGCTCCGCCGCGTGTTCGTATATCTTCACCGTCATCATCGCTGCATAATTACGAAATGCGATTCTCCTTGGCAATGACCCAACGGTAGAGGTTGCAGCCCGCAAAGTTGCCCAAAACCTCTGCCACATAAATAAGAAGCAGCTGCGTACTGTACATTTCCGGAACAGCCAGGAAATAGAAGGCATCGGCAATGGAGTGGGCAAAGCCGCAAAGGATGAAGACGGGTACGCCAAACAGCAGAGGCAGGAATCTTCCCTCTCTTCCGAACTGGACGGCAGTAGTCATGATGAAACCACAGCCGATAGCCAACAGAAAACAGGCAAATGGTCCTTTCGCCAGTCGCGACTGAACAATGGCAAGATCGGGCGGCAGGATGTCCGGTTGCGCATAGGCATAGGCCAAAGCGGTCAGCGCACAGCCGATAATGTTACCCAGCAGTACAACGGTAATCATAGTCCAGTCGCCCTTCGCACGGATAAAGCCCGCAGTTCCTGTGTAGAGCTTCAACTTGTAGTGGACAACGGCCAGAAGGCCGAAAGCAAACAACACGGCACCGGCTACACCACCTACACGGAGGTTGACAACACAACCGATGGAGATGCAAATGCCAGCAATAATCGCTGAACGTAGAATGGCTATATCCTGTTTCATGTGTGCAAAGGTAATTAATATCTGCGTTATAAGCAAATTTCAAAAGGATTATTCTCAAAAAGCCCGCGAATAATTTGTCCGTATCGTAATTAATCACTATCTTTGCAATCATGAAAGTAGAGAGCATCTCGGCCAGATATCATGAACTGAATATCCGTGATCTTGGCGGTATTCCTTTGCCCGATGGTAGGGGACGCATCCCTGGTGGACTGTTTCTGCGGAGCGGCAAACTCAGCATGCTCTCTGCTGAGGCGTGCGCCCGTCTCTG
>Ga0310694_10007070_pt1 | contig 10572 bp, 6 predicted proteins | sample 174DNAGHGhighgp2_FD_203884 | JGI IMG/M metagenome (GOLD analysis project Ga0310694, IMG submission 203884) | Sheep rumen microbial communities from Palmerston North, Manawatu-Wanganui, New Zealand - 1742 DNA GHGhigh gp2 (v2) (version 2) | ecosystem: Host-associated > Mammals > Digestive system >... | reverse complement strand
GGACAGAAATCGCGTCAGCGATTTCTTACCTTACAGCTTCGCCGTCCGGAGGGACGAAGGACCGACAGGCGAAGCTGCCAGGGGGTTCCCGCAAGGGGGGATGGAATCCCCCTTGCGGCCCCCCCGTTGGGGGCCAAGGGGGGATTGACAAAAATCCATAGTTTGTGTACTATTAAGCGGTATACCGGCTTTGACGGAGACGGCGGGACCGTCAGAGCGTGTTGAAGCGACCCGGCGGCGGTGGGAGGCCGGGACATGCCGTGTCCCGCGGATCACTCCCGAGCTCCCTGTGGGGAAGCGCCAAGGGCGTTACCCCGGGGCGGAAGGCCTGCCGTTATCGGGCTTTAAAGCGGATGGGCGCCCAGGCGTCCCGTCAAGCCGGGTGGTACCGCGGCATTCAGCCGTCCCTGCGTCGATACGCGGGGACGTTTTTTATCATCTGATCAGGAGGTTGTTAGCATGTTTCAGAAGGTCTCCACCGATATGGACTTTGTCAGCCGCGAGCGCGAGGTGCTCGAGTTCTGGCAGAAGAACCACATCGAGGAACGCTCTTTCACCCTCAGGGACGGGGCACCCAAGTTCACCTTTTTCGACGGCCCGCCCACGTCCAACGGCCTGCCGCACATCGGCCATGTGGAGACGCGCGCCATCAAGGACCTGATCCCGCGCTACCAGACCATGAAGGGCAAGTCCGTCCTGCGCATCGCCGGCTGGGATACCCACGGCCTGCCGGTCGAGCTGGAGGTCGAGAAGCAGCTGGGCATCAACGGCAAAAAGCAGATCGAGGAGTACGGCATCGAGCCCTTCATCAAAAAGTGCAAGGAGTCCGTATGGAAATACCTGCACGAGTGGGAGGACATGTCCAGGCGCGTAGGCTTCTGGGTGGACATGGAGCACCCGTACGTGACCTATCACGACACGTATATCGAGTCTGAGTGGTGGTCGCTCAAAAAAATCTGGGAAAAGGGCCTTCTGTACCTGGGCCATAAGGTCGTGCCCTACTGCCCGCGCTGCGGCACCGGCCTTTCCAGCCATGAGGTGGCGCAGGGCTACAAGACGCTCAAGGAGCGCTCCGCCGTCGTGCGCTTCAAGGCAAAGGACGAGGATGCCTACTTCCTGGCCTGGACCACCACGCCGTGGACGCTGCCGTCCAACATCGCCCTGTGCGTCAACCCGGACGAGACCTACGCAAAGGTCCGCGCCGTGGACGGCAATACCTACTATATGGCCGAGGCCCTGCTGGACCAGGTGCTGGGCGCTCTGACGGAAAAATACCCCGCCTGCCCGGACGGCAAGGCCTATCAGGTGCTTGAGACCATGAAGGGCAAGGACCTGGAATACCGCGAGTACGAGCCCCTTTACGAGTGCGCCGCCAACGAGGTGAAGGCCCAGGGCAAGAAGGCCTTCTTCGTCTGTGTGGACAGCTATGTCACCATGTCCGACGGCACCGGCATCGTCCACCAGGCGCCCGCCTTCGGCGAGGACGACGCGCGAGTGGGTGCCAAGTACGACATGCCCTTTGTGCAGATGGTGGACAACGAGGGCCGCATGAAAAAAGAGACGCCCTTTGCCGGGATGCGCTGCAAGCCCACCGAGAAGGAAATGGCGGAGGGCGCGGTGAGCGCCGACCCGGAGATCCTTAAGGACCTGAGCGCGCGCGGCCTGCTGTTCTCCGCGCCGAAGTTCGAGCATGACTATCCGCACTGCTGGCGCTGTGATACGCCGCTGCTTTATTACGGCCGGCCCACCTGGTACATCCGGATGACCGCCGTGCGGGACAGCCTGGTGCGCAACAACCGCTCCGTACACTGGATGCCGGACAATATCAAGGAAGGCCGCATGGGCAACTTCGTGGAGAACGTGGTGGACTGGGGCCTTTCCCGCGAGCGCTACTGGGGCACGCCCCTGCCCGTGTGGCAGTGCGAGGACGGCCACACCCACGTCATCGGCAGCAAGCAGGAGCTGCTGGATATGGCGATCGGCGAGGTGGACCTGCCGGAGCTGCACCGCCCCTACATCGACAAGGTCGAGATCAGGTGCCCCCACTGCGGCAAGCCCATGCGCCGCGTCAAGGACGTCATCGACTGCTGGTACGATTCCGGCTCCATGCCCTTTGCCCAGTGGCACTATCCCTTCGAGCACAAGGAAGAGTTCGAGAAGCGCTACCCGGCCGACTTTATCTCCGAGGCCATCGACCAGACCCGCGGGTGGTTCTACACCCTGCTGGCCATCAGCACCCTGCTGTTCGACGACGTGCCCTCCTTCAAAAACTGCCTGGTCATGGGCCACGTGCAGGACGCCGAGGGCCGCAAGATGTCCAAGCACCTGGGCAACGTGGTGAACCCCAAGACCGTGCTGAACAACCAGGGCGCGGACGCCGTGCGCTGGTACTTCTACCAGGGCGCGCCGTGGCTGCCCTCCCGCTTCTCCGGCGAGATCGTCAGCGACGTGCAGCGCAAGTTCATGGGCACCCTGTGGAACACCTACGCCTTCTTCGTGCTGTATGCGGACCTGGCGGACTTCGACCCGAAAAAGTGGCCCCTTAAGGAGCAGAAACTCACGCTGATGGACAGGTGGGTCCTGTCCCGCCTGAACACGCTGGTCACGACCGTGGATGAGGACCTGGACGCCTACCTGGTGCCCGAGGCCGCCCACGCCCTGACGGACTTTGTGGACGAGCTGTCCAACTGGTATGTCCGCCGCTGCCGCGAGCGCTTCTGGGGCAAGGCCAACAGCGCCGACAGGGAGGCGGCCTTCGCGACCCTGTACCACGTGCTGGTGACGCTCAGCAAGCTGCTGGCGCCCTTTACGCCCTTCCTGGCGGAAAGCATGTACCAGAACCTGGTGCACAGCGTGGACCAGAGCGCGCCCGAAAGCGTGCACTTCTGTGATTTCCCCGTTGCGGATGAGAGCGCGGTCGATAAAGACATCGAGCGCCAGATGGACGCGCTGCTGAAGGCGCGCCAGCTGGGCTCCTCCTGCCGCAATCAGGCCAACCTCAAGGTCCGTCAGCCTCTGAGCACCATGTACGTGGTGGGCGCTGAGTTTGGCAAGGAGTACGCGGAGCTGCTGGAGGACGAGCTGAACGTCAAGGAGGTCGTCCTGTCCGATAAGGCGAACGACTTCGTCTCCTACCGCCTCAAGCCCCAGATGCGCACCCTGGGCCCGCGCTACGGCAAGCTCCTTGGCAGGATCGGCGCCTGGCTGCGCGACGCGGACGGCGCTCAGGCCGTGGCTGCCTTTGAACGGGGCGAGACGCTGGACTTTGAGCTGGACGGTACGCCCGTCAGCCTGAGCCGCGACGACGTGCTGATTTCGACGGAGCAGAGGCCCGGCCTCATGGCGCAGAGCGAGGGCGGCGTCACCGTAGTGCTGGATACCAACCTGACGGACGCTCTGGTGGCCGAGGGCTATGCCCGCGAGCTGATCAGCAAGGTGCAGCAGATGCGCAAGGACATGGGCCTGTCGCTGACGGACCGCATCGCGCTTTCCGTTGAATCGGCGGACAAGGTGACGGCCAGCCTGATGAGCTATGCGGACATGATCCGTCCGGCCGTGCTGGCGGACAGCTTCGGTCCGGGCGCCCAGGCGGACGCCGAGGGCCGCGAGGCGGACCTGAACGGCAAGAAAGCAGTGCTTTATATCAGGAAGGTATGACGGCATGTTTCTGACGACACAATGGTCGGACTTTGAGGTGCTGGATACCGGCGCGGGCGAAAAGCTGGAGCGCTGGGGCGCTTATACCCTGGCCCGGCCGGACCCGCAGACCATCTGGCCCAGGGCGCTGGCCGACGGCGAATGGGAGCGGGCGGACGCGCATTACCTGCGCAGCGACCGCGGCGGCGGGCGCTGGGATTTTAAGAAGGCCCTGCCGGAGGAATGGACCGTCGCCTGTATGGGCATGCGCTTCTACGTGCGCCCCACGGGCTTCAAGCATACGGGCCTGTTCCCCGAACAGGCGGACAACTGGGCCTGGATGAGCGGGCTGATCAGGGCGCGGGGCGGCCAGCCCCGGGTGCTCAACCTGTTTGGCTATACGGGCGGCGCTACGGTCGCCTGCGCCATGGCCGGCGCCCACGTGACCCACGTGGACGCCGCCAAGGGCATGGTGCAGTGGGCCCGGCGCAATGCCGAGCTGAACCATGTCAGGGAGGACAGCCTGCGCTATATCGTGGAGGACGCCTCCGCCTTTGTGCGGCGCGAGCTGCGCCGGGGCAAAAGCTACGACGGCATCCTGATGGACCCGCCCAGCTACGGCCGGGGGCCCAACGGCGAGGTGTGGAAGCTGGAAAACGAGCTGTACGGTCTGGTGGAGCTGGCGGCGGAGGCGCTGAGCGACACGCCGCTCTTCTTCCTGATCAACAGCTATACCACGGGCTTTCAGGCCTCTGTCCTGACCAATATCATCAATAAGACCGTAGGCCGCAGGTTCGGCGGGACGGTCGACGCGCAGGAGCTCTGCCTCCCGGTAAGGTCCGGGGGCGTGCTGCCCTGCGGAGCTTCCGGCCGCTGGTCGTCGGCCCTCTGAGGGGCGTCTGCGCGGCGCTCCGGCCGAGCGTCCATGGCCCTGTGGCGGCTGGTCCCCATGAGGACGGCTGCGAAATCGATGCGTCTGCCTTTCTATCCGCAGACGCATTTTTTTTAAAGAGCGCTGACGGTATATACCGTGTCAGGAATGAAAGGACGTGTGATATGGACAGAAAGTCGAAGCTGTACGATCCTTCGGTGCCGGACAGGGAGAGGGCGGAATACCTTGTATCGCTCATGACCAGGGAGGAAAAGCTGGGCTGCTTTACACTGCGCTTCAATGTGGAGCGGCTGGGGCTTATGCTGTCCGTGTGCGCGGGGGAGGGGGCCCATGGGGTCCAGGCCCGGGCGGGGCAGCGGGAGACCTATCCGCCGACCATGACCACGTCCTTTACCCAGCCCATCGGCATGGCCGCGACCTTTGACAGGGCGCTCATCAGGGAGGCGGGCGACGTGATGGGCAGGGAGTCCCGCGCCTTTGAAAACGCGGTGGGCAGGCGCGGGCACTTAAGGCTGTGCCCGACGGTGGACCTGTGCCGCGATCCCCGGTGGGGGCGCACCGAGGAGGGCTACGGCGAGGACCCGTATCTGACGGGCAAGATGGCATCCGCCTATATCAGGGGCATGCAGGACGAGCGGCGCCTGGACGGGCGGCCGCTGCGCCCTGACGAGCGGGGCGACAGGATCAGGACCGGCGCGGTGCTCAAGCATTTTTATGCCAACAATCAGGAGTACAGGCGCACTGTGGACAGCTTTGACGTGAGCGACAAGGTCAAATATGACTGCCTGCTGGAGCCCTTCCGCTACTGCGCCGAGCAGGGGCACGCCGAGGGGGTCATGACGTCCTATAACAGTATCAACGGCGTGCCGGCCATGCTGAATCATGAGGTGCGGGACCTGCTGAAGCGGAAATGGGGCATCCGCTACGCCATGACGGACGGCGGCGATTTTCTGCAGACCGTGGAGCTGCATCATTATTATAAGACCCACGCGGAAACACTGGCCGAGGGCGTCAGGGCCGGGATCGACGCAATGCTGGACGCGCCGGACGCGGTGTATCAGGCGGCCCGTGAGGCCCTTGAGCGCGGCCTGATCAGCGAGGAGGAGCTGGACAGGGCGGCAGTCGGGCAGATCATGGAGCTGCTGCGCCAGGGCTTTTTTGACCCGGAGGACCCTTACGCTGCGCTGGACATGAGTGACGTGGGCACGAAGGAGGCGGCGCGCGTCTCGCTTAAGGTAAGCGAGGCGGCCAATGTGCTGTTAAAGAATGAGTCGGGCTTCCTGCCCCTGGACCGGGAGGACGACATCGCCCTGATCGGTCATACGGCGGACCGTTGGTACATGGACTGGTACGGGGGAAAGCCCATGTACCGGGTGACCCTCAGGGAAGGCGTCGAGCGGGAGCTGGGCCGTCCCGTGCCCTATGACAGTGGCCTGGACAGGGTCTGCTTCCGCGTGGGGGACAGGTATCTGGGCGCGCGCACGGTGGATGGGGACGTGTGCCTGGCGCTGACCGACAGGCAGCACGCGCTCGAACTGGAGCGCACGGACTGGGGCGAGGGGAGCAATTTCCTGTACGCGCCCGCCTACGGAAAGTACCTGACCGCCAGGGAGGACGGCAGGATCTGCCTTGCGTCCGACGAGCCCTTTGCATGGCATGTTTATGAAAGCTTCACCATCGCCGCGGCGGACGCAAAAGCGCTGCCCGAGCCGCGCAACGCCAACTGCATCGCCTTTGACCGGTATTGGGAGGCAGGCGGGGGCGACGTGCGGCTGTACTGCTTTGGCAAGAGGAGCGTGTATATCAGGGACGGCGTTCTTGTGACGGACCCGCTCAGGCGGCTCAGGCCCCAGGGGGCTGCCAAGGAGGGGGGCAACGAGGCGGACGCCTGGGCCGGCTCCACGGTGGAGGCGGCCGTGCTGACGGCGCAGGTGGTGTCGTCGGGCGCGCAGCGCGCCTGCGCCCTGGCCGCGAAGGCGTCCAAGGTCATCGTTTCGCTGGGCTGCGACCCCGTCGTCAACGCTAAGGAGGAGATAGACAGGGGCACCATCGCGATGATCCCCGCACAGGAAAGGCTGGCGGAGGCGGTGTGCGCGGCAAACCCGTCCGCGGCCGTGGTGCTGATCACCAACTATCCGTATGCCATCGGGCGGCTGGATCGGCTGGCGCCGGCCATCCTGACCTGCGCCACGGGCTCCCAGGAAATGGGCAGCGGGCTGGCCTCTGCCCTGTTTGGACGCTCGGATCCCGCAGGCAGGCTCCCCATGACCTGGTACCGAAGCGACCTTGACCTGCCTGCGCTCGATGATTACGACCTGATCGGCCATCCCAGGACCTACCGCTATTTTGACGGGCCGGTGCTTTATCCCTTCGGGTACGGCCTGTCCTATACGACCTTCGATTACAGCAGGCTTTGCGTCGAGCGGGACGGGGAGGGGCTGAATGTCAGGGTGGACGTCACCAATACGGGCGCCCGGAGGGGAGATGAGGTGGCGCAGCTGTATCTGTGCCGCGTGTCCCCCTCTGAGACCGTGCACCCCTTAAAAAGGCTCATCGGCTTTGAACGCCTGCATGACCTGGAGCCGGGTGAACGCCGCACCGCTCTGTTTCGGGTCGACCCCTGCGACCTGGCCGTCTATGTGGAATCACAGGGCGTCCGCATGGTCGAGCCCGGACGCTACAGGCTATTTGCGGGCGGCTCTTCCCGGGACGAAAGGGTCGACGCGCTGATAGACCTCTAAAAAAAATACGGGGCCGCCGCGCTTCAAAAAGAAGGAAACATGGGCGGCCCCGTGAACGTTCGGGTCATTTGGCCCTTTCAGGCGCCTGACATTGTTTGCAGGGCTTCAGGGTGCGGTAGTTCGGGTTGTCCAGATCGGCGTAGGTGATCTGGCCGGACAGAGGCTGGTACTTGACGTTGACGGAGGTGCAGTACGCGTTCGTATGGTATTTCGAGCCGCCGTCCGGGTTGTAGTACAGGACCATGGCAGGGTTGACAGTGGGCAGCGGGGTGGGAGCAGGCGTGGCGTCGGTGATGATGGAGGAGATCTGCTCAAAGGGCTGCGGGTCGTCCGCGGTCACGATGCCGATGCTGTTCAGGCTGACGGGGTCGACGTACCACACGTCGTTGGCCCGCTGCATCAGGATCTGGTAGCGGCGGGACTCGACGGTGCCGTCGGACTTGTCGATGTTGGCGACGATCATGATGGAGCGGGAGCTGTCCGTATCGCTGCCGTCCACACGCTCCACGATGTAGCTGGAGGGCCTGTTCATGCCCGCGCCGGCGGCGCGCCACAGCGACGCCTGCGGGTTGTCCATCTTATCGATCCAGGAGGGCGTGCACATGTTGAGCATGGCGGTCTGATCGCCCAGCGCCCAGTAAGTCATGAATTCCTCCAGCCGTGTCTGGGCGGCGGACATGGGGGCGGCGGTCGCTTCGGGCTCCTGGGTCTCTTCGGTCACTGTTTCCTCGCTGCCGATCTGGGACAGGGTCGGCGTGTCCAGCGCGCTGTCGGACGTGAAAAGAGAATCCGGGTTGGCGACCTTGCCCACGCGCTCCGTCAGGCTGCCCGGGTTGGCCGAAATGATCCTGGCGACCATCACGGCGCAGGCCAGGATGTACAAAAGCGTAAGCTTTGCGCGGGCGTTGTAGGCAAAGGCCCTGATGAGCCACATCAACAGCAGGAAAAACAGCGCCGCCGCGATGAAGGCGAGCCGCACCGTGTTTTCCTTAACGATCAGAGCCACGATGAACAGTATGGGCAAAAGGACGATCAGGATGGATTGCAGGACCCTGTAACGCTTCACCCGTACGGTCTCCTGCTCCAGGACCACGGGCGGCTCATCCCTGATCACGCTCTGGGGGTTCCTGTCCATGCGCATCAGGGGCGTGGATGTATAATGGTTGCGCTTCGCGCTCATGAAAACCATCCTCTCCGGGCTTGGTCGGCCGGTCAGTCACGGCCGCGCACTCTGTATTATAACAAAGAAATCACAAAAATGTAAATAAGATCGTAACAATTTTGATAAAAAGTTGTAACAAATATGGACGACGCCGCGGGCGACCGGCCCTCGACCGCGTCCTGCCGCGGCGGGCGGGCGCTCCCGTTCTTCCCGGTGACCATGTATTTTCGCTGTTCCGAGTACAAAAACAGTTGACTTTTCTGCGATAAAGTGATAAATTGATAAAGCGTTTTCGGCGTTCCGCCGGAACGATCATACTGAAGGAGGTATACAATCATGAAGAAATCGATCGCGATCCTGCTTGCTGTCCTGCTTTTGTCCGGCCTGTGCGCGGCGCACGCCGAGAGCGATCTGGAATACATCAAGGGCAAGGGCGTCCTGGTGGTCGGCATCACGGACTTTGCGCCCATGGACTATCAGCAGGACGGAGAGTGGGTCGGCTTTGACGCGGACCTGGCCAAGGCCTTTGCCGCCTCTCTGGATGTCAAGGTGGAGTTCGTCGAGATCGACTGGGACAACAAGCTCCTGGAGCTTGACAACAAGTCCATCGACTGCATCTGGAACGGCATGACGCTGAGGGAAGAGATCATGTCCGCCACCGCCTGCAGCAAGGCCTATGCCAATAACGCGCAGGTGATCGTGGTGCCCGAGGCCAAGAAGGACCAGTACCAGACGGCGGAAGCGGCCAAGGGCCTGCAGTTTGCCGTCGAGGCCGGCAGCGCCGGTCAGGACGAGGCGGACAATCACGGCTTTGCCTATACCCCGGTCAATACCCAGGCCGACGCGCTGATGGAGGTCAAGGCAGGCACCTCCGACGCGGCGATCATCGACTCGCTGATGGCGGCGGCGATGGTGGGCGAGGGCACCAGCTTTGCGGACCTGACCTATACCGCGGCCCTCAACAGCGAGGAATACGGCGTGGCCTTCCGCAAGGGCTCTGATCTGGCTGAGTGCCTCAACCAGTACTTTGCGACCGCCTGGAAAGAGGGCGTCATCCAGGCCCTGGGCGAGACCTACGGCGTGACCGCGGCGCTGATCCCGATGGAGTAACGGGCGGCTGTTTTTAAGGAACCTCTGATTCATTCGGCGTTTCCATAAGCGTATTTTCATGCGGGGGCGGCCCCTGGCGGCCGTCCCTGCTTTGTCGGTTTGGAGTGGCACATGACGGCTGAACAATGGAAGATCGTATTCAACGCGCTGAACAGCGGCTTTCTGCAGACCCTGCGGCTCTTTACGGCGACCCTGCTGGGCGCAGTGCCGCTGGGTTTTTTGATCATGTTCGCGCGCCGCTCGCGCTTCAGGCCCCTGAGCGCCCTTATCCAGGTGCTCAGCTGGATCATCCGCGGCTCGCCCCTGATGATCCAGCTGCTGATCATCTACTACGGCCCCGGCCTCGCCTTCGGCTGGCGGCCCTGGGGCGGCGGTGAGGCGGGCCGGTTCTCGGCGGCAGCTGCGGCGTTCGTGATCAATTACGCCTTTTATTTCGCGGAGATCTATCGCGGAGGCATCGCTTCCATCCCACGGGGCCAGGAGGAGGCCGGGCTGGTGCTGGGCATGACCCGCTCCCAGATCTTCTTTAAGGTCAAGCTCCTGCAGATGGTCAAGGCGATCCTGCCGCCCATGTCCAACGAGATTATCACGCTGGTCAAGGATACCTCCCTGTCGCGCATCATCGCCCTGCAGGAGGTCATCTGGGCCGGTCAGGCCTTTTTGAAGGGCAGCCAGGGCATCAGCGGCAATATCCTGCCGCTTCTGTTTACGGGCGTATACTACCTGGTTTTCAACGGGCTTCTGACGGTGCTGCTGAACAAGCTGGAAAAGAAGCTCAACTACTTCCGCTGAGGTGACGGTACATGCTGTTAGAGGTGCGCGGCCTGCGCAAGTCCTTTGGGAAAACGGAGATCCTCAAGGGGATCGATTTTCAGATGAACGAGGGCGAGGTGCTGTCCATCATCGGCTCGTCCGGCAGCGGCAAGACGACCCTGCTGAGGTGCCTGAATTTTCTGGAGCGGCCGGACGCGGGGTCCATCCTGGTCAATGGCGAAACGCTGTTCGACGCGGCCCGGGCAAAGGAGGACTCC
>Ga0310694_10007068_pt1 | contig 10574 bp, 31 predicted proteins | sample 174DNAGHGhighgp2_FD_203884 | JGI IMG/M metagenome (GOLD analysis project Ga0310694, IMG submission 203884) | Sheep rumen microbial communities from Palmerston North, Manawatu-Wanganui, New Zealand - 1742 DNA GHGhigh gp2 (v2) (version 2) | ecosystem: Host-associated > Mammals > Digestive system... | reverse complement strand
CACAAGTACCATATCTAGGGTCGGAGTTGCAACTTAAAGTCGAAAGATAGCCTGAAGGCGATGATTAGGGTCGGGATATGGTTAAGAAATTTAAAATTAGGTCTTGAAATATAGACCTTTTTATTATATAATATATGTGTAGATAAGGAAAGGTGATTAATTATGTTTGCACTAACAAAGAAACTTGATATATATGAAGGTAATTGGGTTGATAATGGAAAACAATTCTGTAAAAAAGAGTATAGAAGTTGTTTACAGAAAAATCAAATCCTTGCAGTACTTCCTACAAAAGAAGAAGCAGAAAAATTAAAAGATTACATCATTAACACAAAAGATAAAAAGGAGGAATAACGGTGAAACAAGTTCGATTTAAAGGATTAGTAAATGGGAAATTAATAAGAGGTAATTGGTTTTGTGAAAGCAGACCAAATAACGCACAACGAATAGCAGAGAGATTAATTGGATATAGATTAAGTAAATTCATGTTTGTTGTGAAAGATATAAAAACAAAAATGATAATGGAGGAAATCTAATATGAAATATTGGTTAGTAATTGAGAAAGAGTGTATATTAGGTGGAGATATCGTTGATACTAAAGAGCACAAATTTAGAGATAGAGAAAAAGCAGAAGAATTTGTAAAATCAATTAAGCAAGACAATTACCATTGGTTAATTGGTCCACAAGAAATCACAATGAGTTTCGAAGATGATGAAAAACCACAACATGATTGGGGTGGAAGTTACCGTGGTGAATGGTAAGAGAAAGGAAAGAGGTAAAAGAAAATGAAAAATAAAAAAGAAGTTTACATGTTAGTATTAAATGCAGTATTAATAGCTTTAGGAGTTGTATTGAGTTCGTTCCTACAAATTCCAATCTATAGCGATATCAGAATTGATTTGTCGTATGTAGTAATAGTTGTAATGTGTCTAATGTATAATCCAATTCAAGCTGGATTAAGTGCTATGAGTATAGCTATGTTGGAAAGTTCACTATTTACTCAATATGGATTTAGTATCTCATGGGCTACAGCTAACTTCGTAGTAGGATTTGGAATAAGCTTAGCTTTCATGCTAACTAAAACAATGAGGAAGAACTGGTTAAAACACATAATCAATGTTGGGACAATCGTAGTAAGTGTAGCGATAGGAATGTTGTTTGTTAAAACTATAATTGAATGTAACCTTTACAATATTCCATTCGAAGTAAAGATTGTTAAGAATAGCGTAGCGTTTGGCATCGATACTGCGGCTTGTTTACTTGGATACTTAGCTATCTTACCAAGATTACTAAAGATGAAATTAAATGGATTAGACGCTAATAATGAGATAGAAGAGGTAAATTAAAAGTTTACCTTTTTTATTTTTTGGACTTGAACTTTTAACTCAAAGACTGTATAATATAGATAATAGAAATAAAAAGGAGAATAACTGGATATGAATATAGATATTAAAATTGAATTAGCTAGAGAAGATAAGAAAGAATGTGTTGTTTATATTTCAAGTATATGTGGTCCGAATACTAGTGAAAGATTCAAAACTAAAAGAGAGTTAACTAAGATACTTTCAGATTACGTTAAGGATATGGTATTTGAAAATGTTGAATTAACGGAGGTATAATATTATGAAATTAATTCATGCTTTAAAAACAATACTCTTAGTATTAACTTATTGGATAATAGCACTAGCAATTATGACTCCAGTAGTTTACTTAGCAGAATGTGTTTCTTCTTGGTTTTGGATGTTAATGCTTGTTGCTGCTCCATTACTATTTGTAGTAACTGTAGTATTCTGTGCTATATCCGAAGAAATGGAAGAAAAGAGGAAGATATTAAAGAAGGAATAGAAATATTCCTTTTTTTTATTAAAAACTATTAAAATATATTAAAGTATATTGTATAAATATTAAATCATAATAAAGGAGGACTAAAAGTTATGGATATGTGTAAAGGTGGCCGTGAGCCAAAGCATGCAAGTTATGATTACAGAGTTGAATACATGGAAGCAGGACATGTTAAAGCAGCTATTTATAGCTCTTATGATGTTGAAGGTGTTAAAGAGACAGTTAGATTTCTTCACAAGAATAGTAAGATTTTATCTGTTTGCTTAGCAAGTGATTATGAAAAATTATATGAAAAATATAGTGATATCATGAATCCTGTTGAGTATAAGAGAGAATTAAAGGAGGAATAGAATATGTTTGAGATTGATGAAATTAGTTTATTAATTTATTTAAATAGAATTAATAGAAAAGATTTAGTAAAAACTTTATGTAAATATACTGGTTGCCATGAAGATGATTATCCAAAGTCTGAACTAGTTAGATTACTTGAAAAAGCAATTAGTGATATTACGAGAAAGTATCATATTCGTGGATTATGGTTTAATTATTTTGAAGTTAAAAGACGTAATATGGTATCAGCTAATTTTAATAATGATGAATATAATGAAATAAATACTTTACAATCTACCTTATTCTATATTCAACCAGATATATTTGATGATGAAGATAAACAAAGATTAAAAGAGTTAAAAAAAGAATATATGGAGGCTTAGATTATGAATATGAAAAAAATGCCAATGACATTGTGTGGTTATGCTATACCAATTAAAGATATTAAAATTAGTAAAAGATATTTAGCTTCTGATGGTTGGAGATGGTATATAGAAGTTGCCGATTATGGATGGGTTATATCTAATGCACCTGGACATGAAACATATACCAAAGACGGTTATAAAAACAACTTAGGTTATGAAAAGAACTTTGAAGAAGCATATCAGTGGTTATTAGAAACATGTAAAAGAAATGACTGGACATTAAAAGAATTACGTTCTTCATCTAAAATAGAGGTAGAAAAAGATGAATAGATTAGAGTTAGGAACAAAAGTTTTATGTAAGGGTTATTTAAAGAAAACTAATATCTATATAACTAATGATAAAGAGGGTCAGGAAGAATTATGTAGGTTAAATAATAAACCTTTTAAAGAAAGTGAAAGTGGTTATCATGATAGCCTAGGCAATGAGGTAGATTGGGAAGAACAAATTAAAGTAAGAGAATTTATTGAAAAAGAATTTACTGGTTTTGTTTGTGGTAAGAAAAAACTTCATACAACTATATATCCTACAGTTGAATATCAATCTTATACCGGTAATGAATATGATGTTGTATATAAAGATACTTATATAGATTGTTATGAAGTATGTGTTGAAAATAAAAATAAGTCCTGGGGTAAAAGATATGTACCTATGGATAAAGTAGAGGTGTTATCAAATGGGAAGAATATTTTATAAACAACCAAATGGATTAATGACTATATTCTCAACTAATAGTGATCGTCCTATTTATTGGAATGTTAATAAGGAAGATTATATTAAGATTAAATTGGAAGAATATAAAGAACAATTAGAACAAGATGCTAAAGAAATCTTTGATGATGAAGATCCTTATTATGTTAAAGATTTTGAAGATATGAAGGATAACACAATATATAATATTAAAAATAAAGAAGAGTTTGAAAAGTATTTAAAAGATATTGGGTATAAAGGTTCAGCTGATGAATTCAGATTATATGATATAAATTATAAACCGTGGGAAGAGGAAGAAGAAATCGAAGATGAAGATGATGAAGATGACGATTTCAAAAACGATCCTTATGATATAAGTTATGCTAGATAAGGAGAAAGAATAATGGATAAAGAAGAAGTTAAAGAATTAATTAAAGAAGAGATTAATGATTATATATTTCGATGTGATAAAGAATTTTATATTAAAGGTTTTCTAGATGCTTTATGTAAAACTCATGAAATAACTTGGGATGAAAGATATGAAATTGAGGAGGTACTAAAACATGAATAAAGACGTAGAAATGTTAAAAGGTAGATTAGGACATATAAATAAAACACCATTAGAAGAAGCATTAGAAATGTTAGAAAATATAAGTAAAGAAGAAATAGTTGTTAGAGATAGAAGTACTGTTTATATGAACCCAAATGATAATGGTAAAGGTGCTTTTACACATTTAACAACTGTTGGTGTTAATTTTAAAGGTGCAATAGAAACTATAAGAGAATCCTTAATCAATGCACAAGAAAACAATAAACTTCTTATAGCAAAGAAAGAAGGTTTCTTCGATGGTTATAGTATGTGGAGAAATGATGAATTTGTAATTGATTATGATACTATAAGAAATGAATATTGTTTAAGAAGTATTACTAATGGATATACGTTAGGTAAGACAAGATTCTATGAAAGTGATTATAAGAAAACCTGGTGGTTGAAAGAGGATAAGAGTGAGTAATTATGAAAAAATTAAAAAGAATTTTATGGAATAAGTTTAAAATAAAAGTAAAGAAATTTAAACTTGGACTATTTTTACACACATATTATGTTTTATATATTTATACTCCTATTGGTAATAAAATGCTTTATACTAATAAATTATATACTAAGGCAGATATAATAAGTTTTATAAGTAATAATGGTGAATAGAATATGAGTGAATTTTTAAAAACTAAATTTAATCCTAAAATATTAGATAAACAAGAAAAGAAAATTGAAACTTATATAGTATACGTTAATAGATGTAGAATTGAAATTACTATTGATGAAACCACTTATTCTTTAACTGTATATTATGTTGATTTTAATATTACTTATTCATATAGATGGAGACCATTTAGTTCAGATAAAACTTTTAAAGAGTTTATAGGCCAACCAGAAGATATCCATTATTTTTTAAATAAGTTAGGTATTGAAAAAGATGAATTCAATTTATCTAAAAGTAAAAGAGAATTATATAGTTACAGCCTTCGTAATTTCCATTATGGTTTATCTAAAAATGAAAGAACAGAATGGTTATCTAGAATAAATGAATTAGATGAAGAAACATTATTTTATGAAGGAAATGGAGATATTAATTTCTGGGCTTATACCGAAGGTGGCAGTTATATAGATACATCTGACATGAATTGTAAGGTTTGTGATTATTCATATGAAAATTTAATTATCATAAATGGACTTATAAAAGTAATGGAACAAATTAAAAAAGAAGTAAAAGATAGAAAGTAGAAGTGAGTAATATGGAAAGATGTTATAATTGTGTTCATTATTTTACAAGAGATATTTGTTGTTTCTGTAATATAGATAATAGAGAAATTCCACATCCATTTTTTATGGGTGGAAGCAAAAAGTGTGAATGCTATGAAAAGATAACCAAAGATAAATCAAAGTTTAAATATCCTACTAAAAAGGATAAGAGTGAATAATAATGGTAAATAATTTTATAGATGTAATTCCTTATTGTAATAGAGAAACACTTCGAAAAGTTGAACGTTATATGAGAAAACATAAATGTTCATTTGTTGAAGCTTATAATAAGTTATTTAATACTAATTATAAATATACTTACGAAGAGAAGTTAAAATGGTTATCATTAGATACTTCACTAGTAAATAATAGATAAGGAGGATTAATATGATAGAAGTTGTATATATACCTGTTGGTACTAATACTGGAGAATATAGAGATGAGTTAGTAAATAAATTAAATGATGGTTATAGTGTTATTAGAGCTGATTCATATAATCAAGGTCTTATATATATTATAGAAAAGAAAGATAATAAATTAAGTGAAGAGGAACTTAATTATAGAATCGAGCAAAAAGCTATTCAAACTGAAATGTTAAAAGAAATAGTTAAACGTGATAGATTGTTAAAAAACTATAAAGACAAAATTTCTCATTTGAGAGAACAAGACCGTATGCTTGGCACCTATACTGTTGGCATACAATTTGATGATTTAAATAACGAAACAGAAGAATTACTTTCAAGTGAAGTTTGGTTAGATAAATATAAAGAGGAAGAATAATTAGGACTTAATTATAAAGTCCTTTTTTATTTTTGTAAAAAAAAAAGTATTAAAAAACATTAAAAACTATTAAACAGCATTGTATAATTAATAAAGAATATAAAGAGGTGATCATATATGTTTGGAAATTGGACTAGATGGGATAAAGATAGTTTAAAGAAAATTGTAAAGACAGCATTATATGTTGATGAGGAAGAAATTGTATCTTTAAATTGTGAAGATGAATATTATGGGGATATGGTAGAAATGTGTCACTATATTAACTCCTTAGGTATTCATTGTGCAATAGATAGAGATAGAGATTCAATTTCATGTTCTACAATGCCTATTAAACAAAAACCTTATCCTTTATATCCTGAACAAGATTATTATGATAGAATATTTAATATAAATGTTACTGTTAATTAATGGAGGAATATATTATGAAAAAGTTTAATATAAATAATACTGTTAAAGTTAAGTTATCTATTACAGGTGCTAAAGTTATAAATATGAAGAATTCCGAGTATAATAAATTTTTTGAAGATAAGGGAATAAAGGATATTAAAAAATTAAAAGAGGATTATGAAGCAGGCGATATTTACGAAAACCAATTATGGGTAATCATGAATGAGTTTGGACCTGGTTTCTTAGTAGGAGGTCAAGCACCTTTTATAAATAATGAAATTTATTTTAATGATAAAAATTTAAAAGACGTGGAGGAATAGATTATGGGATTTCCTGAAATATTTAAAGAATTACAAGAAAAAGATAAAAAGATATCAGAGTTACAAGACTTTATAGGTATCATTATTCGTCATATCAGTTATGAACCTCATACTAATGATAAGATGGGTTATTTATACTTTAATGGAAATAAAAATGCAAAGCGTTCTCACTTAATTGATAATGAAGAAGAAGTTATTAAAAAGTTTTTATAGGAGAAATAGCTTATGAATGAAAAAGAAAAGTTATCAGTAACTATACTAGCAGATATTGTATTATCTTTTGTTGTAATGTTTGCAATAGCAGGTATGATGTATTTAATAGGTAATGTTATAATTGGTTGGTCTTGGATGACCTTTGATCTATGTGTTAGTTTATCAGGAGGACTGATAGTACTTATAGGTACAATAATTCTTATTATATTTGATTGGAAGGAAGATGATCATTAATGGATGATAAAACAATAATAAGAATATTTCAAATAATAATCGATAATATTGGTCCAGATAAATTTGATGTATTTGAAAAAATAGAAATATACAAATTAACTAATGGTGAATTATTTGATTGTGAAGAAGTATTACAGATGTTAGATATACAAAGAAAAATTAAAGAGATGGATGGTAAGTAAAAGAAATGAAAAAAGTTGTAGCTTATATTATTTTAGGAGTTGTAGTAGCTGGTTTAGTTGCATTGAATATATGGTTTAGTACTTATTGTTATAACTTAAATTATACTTTATACTTAAATGAATTTAATGCTCAAATAAGTCAATTTGGATATTATAAGGAAGATATACACTTACTTAATCAGATAAATGAATATAACAAATTTATTGGTTTATTAATTGTTAATATTATAAATTATATGCTTATAATCATTGGAATAGGTATTTCAGTATATGTTATTGAAGATGTATTTTGGTGGTAAATAAAGGTTATAGAGGTGACTAATATGAAAAGAACAATTAAGATTAAAGATATTGAACATATTTCAACTGTAAATAAAATTTGTAAACAACCTCAAAATAGAGTTAAAGATAAAAAAATTTGTTATGATTGTCCTTTATTTTTAGGTTTTGCTTGTTATGCAAATATAATGTATTTAATAGACCAGGAAATAGAGGTAGGAGAGGAATAATTATGGAAGTTAAACCAATTACATTAGAAGATATGTTAGATATTTGTCATATTAATTATGATGGAGTAGCAGAAGCAGTTACTAGAATAGCTAACGAAAGTAAATGCTTAGTAGAATTTTATAAAAAATTTCATGAATATTTTTCAGAACATGGTTTAGGTGGAGATTCCTGTTGGGAATTATGTGAATCATACTTAGGTCTTATTTTAACTGGACCTTATTCTTGTTAGGAAGATAAATAAAGGAAGTATTAACTTCCTTTTTATTTTTGTTTAAAAAGTATTAAAAAATATTAAAATATAATAAAGATTTATTGTATATAATATAAAATAATAAAATAGGAGGATTAATTATTATGGGATTAATAGCAGGATATAAGTACTTAAAAGAGTTAAAGTTAGGAGATAAGTTTTGTTTAAAAGGTAGTAATAAGATTAGAACATTCATTAAATATGAAGCTAGTAATTATGATTATAGAGAAAATAGTTGGCATGATTCTCATTATGATTATGATGAAGCATCTTGTGACGTTTTAATTTATACTGAAGAAGACAAAAAACCTATTAAGGCTAGAATGGAAGATTCTTGTTTAAAGTATGGTTGGGGTAGAAGTCATGATAAAGAAAAGTTTCATGAGTTAGCTGGAGAATATGTTGTCAAAGATGCATTATTTGATACACATATTACTTGGGATTGTCCTCATATAGAATTTAAAATGGATGTACCTAATGAGTATAAAGTGTTATTAAATAATCATATAGTTCATTTAAAAACTCTTTATAATTATGGACATCAATGTAAAGAGATTTATTTATATGATACTTCAGGTAACAGACTTTGTCATTTAGAAAGTAAGTTTCCTTTAGAATATGAATTTTTCAATAATTTGAAATTGGAGGTATTTACAACAAATGGAAAATAAAACATTATGGGATATATTAAAAGAATATGTTCCTCAAAAACAAAATGAATTAAAATATAAACGTATTGTAGATAATATCAAATTTATAGATGATGTAATTGATACGAAAAATAATAAGCATGAAGAGTTTAAAAATCAATTTTTCTCTTATACTATTGTAGATACAGGTCCTAAAAATTACCCTAAAACAGATACTAGAATTGTTATAGAATGTTTAGGTTTATATTCTTCGAACATAAACTTTCATGATATTGAACAACATATAAATATAACAGAGGATGAATTCTTAGAAATATTTAATGAGGATGAGTTGTATTATATTCGTCAATTATTTGGTGTAAGTATTCAATCATCTGAAGATATATATGAAGTCTTATTAGATAAGATTCAAGATTATTATATAACTTTATTAAAAAAGCAGTATAATAAAACACCTAGAGATATTTATAATAAGAAGTATTGTTAGGAGAAATAGTATATGAGATATGAATTAAGTATAACTGATAAACAATTAATTTGTAAATTATATGCTGAACATTTTAAAAAAGATGATGAACAAGTTGGTAAATTAATTGTTGATTATAAAACAGAGAAAGTTCAATATTATTATACTATTAATGGTGGAGAAACTTGTTCTGACACTAAAGAAAAAGTTGATTTAACAATCTCATCTTGGTATGTAAATGAAGGATATCAAAATAGAGGTTACGGAAAAGAAATGTTAAAGAAAGTATTTAATAGTATTGATAAAGATACCATTAATGAAATCAAATATATTTGGAATGGTGTTAATGAATATGTTGGTTGGTGGTTAACTAGAATGGGTGCTGTAAATGATTGTCCTATATCATTTTTAAAGAATTCAGAAAAGGATAGTTGGGAATGTCATTTATATACTTTAAATAAAGATACTTTCCTAGATTATTTAGAGTGGGAGGATTAATAGGATGAAGAGAACTTTATATTTTTATAGATATACAACTAATCCTGGAGCAATAGAAAAATATGGAAGTAACTTCCTTGTTTTTAAAGATCCAATATTAGAGGAATGTGATAATGAATATATACTTGAGTGTTATGGACATATAAGAAAAGCTATTGTAAATAATCCTGAAGAATTATGGAATGAATCTACTAATAATCATATTAATTATACTTGGTTTTGTTCAAAGAATAATAAGAAGTTAAGGAATAAATTTAAAAAATTAGTTAGAGATAGATTAACTCAATATGAAAATAAAATTTCAGAAGAGTTAAAATATATAAAAAACTTAATTGATGATATTGAGGAGGAGTAAAATATGGATAAGTTAAAACCTTTAAAAACCTTTAAACAGTTACAACCATTATATTATGATGACGATTATATGGTAACTAGAGAGAAATTAGATTATTGTGAATTATTTTCAAGATCCGGAACTTTATGGGATGCTTATTATTTAGAAGATTATAATAAATATTATAATGATGAAGTCATGGAAGATTATAAAGATTATGGCTATGATGAGAAACCAACTTACATATTAGTTAGAAGAAATAAGCATACATGGATTGTATTTGATTATGAAGATGAATTAATTAATAAAGATAAATATAGTAATGGCGTGAATGTATTTGTGGAGGTAAAATAATATGAAAATGTTATTATATTGCACAAAATCAAAGCCTTATTTAATTCATGAAAGTGGTTGTTATGATTCTGACGATATGTGTTGCGATTATAATTGTTTTAGTGTAGTAGATAGACAAGAATTATATAATCAAGATATTTCTTTAAATGAAACTTATAATGGTAAAATCGTAGGTGAATGTGATTTTGAGGTTGAGGAAATAAAAAAAGTTAATTATGATTGTATGTTGTTTACAAATACACTTGATACTAAAAAACTAATAACTGAGAGTTGTATTGATTATTTTGAATTAGAAGAATACTTAAAACCTAA
>Ga0310694_10007067_pt1 | contig 10574 bp, 8 predicted proteins | sample 174DNAGHGhighgp2_FD_203884 | JGI IMG/M metagenome (GOLD analysis project Ga0310694, IMG submission 203884) | Sheep rumen microbial communities from Palmerston North, Manawatu-Wanganui, New Zealand - 1742 DNA GHGhigh gp2 (v2) (version 2) | ecosystem: Host-associated > Mammals > Digestive system >... | reverse complement strand
CTTGTTGAACGTCATTGTCAAACTTTCGAAACCGGCCACATCCACCTTGCCGTTTTCTAAGGCGGCCAACAGGTCGGCATAGGAGGCCACACGCTGTATGTCGGCATCCGGTGCCAACTCGGTGACGACCATGTCCTGTATGCTGCCGATGACGACGCCCACTTTCTTCCCGCTGAGGGCTTTGAACACGGCTGGAACGTCCGTCCGCGCGTCTGTGGTGGAGGTTTTCTTGCTGTCCGACAGCAGAGAGGGCACATAGCAGGCCGTTCCGCCGATCACCAGAGCCACAGCTGCTACGATGGCCTTCGTGCGCTTACGTTGCACCAACGAGGTCAGCAGCAGCCCGATGAGCCACGCCATGATGAAATAGATGATGGCCGTCACGATGAGGGGGAAGAAGGCATCGAAGGTGCGCGAGCGGATGAGGTCGGAGGCTCTGGTCATGTCCTGCACGGCGATATAGCCCACGATGCTGGTGCCTTTCAGCAGGCTGATGACCTCGCCCTGATAGACGGGCATGACGGCCTTGACCACCTGGGGTAGTACTATTCTGAAGAACGTTTGCCGGCGCGTGTATCCTAACGCGAGGCCAGCCTCTGTCTGTCCGCGGTCGATACCTTGTATGGTGGTGCGCAGCATTTCGCTGACGTAGGCCGCCATATTCATGGAAAAGGTGACTATTGCCACCACTATGCCCGTAGCTTCCAGCGGTGCCATCACCACATAGTACATCAGCATGAGCAATACCAGTACGGGCGTGCCGCGCATGATGTCAACATACACCTTGGCCACCTTCTGTAACCAGGACCGACGGCTCATACGCATCCAGCACACTAAGCCACCCAGCAAGGTGCCTAATATGGCGGCGCAGAACGTGATGATGAGTGTCACCTGCAAGCCGTCGAGAATCATCCTGTAGCGGTCCTCCGCTATCAAGTTGTTGTAAAAACTGTCAGACACGCTCCACTTCATTCCGGAGCAGCAGGTAAGCAAAAAACAGCCGCAAATGGTGAGGATGGCGGCAAATATCAAGAACATTTTCTTCATTGTTAATATTGTTTGTTCCCTATTGTTGTTCTCATTTTATTAACTGTCCTAATACGTTCCAGCATGGCGGCAGCCCATGCGTTGTCACCGGGCAGTTGGTAACGGCAGTTGCCGGTGGGCGAGGGGGTGAAAATGGTCTCCGCATTGGCGGTGAACTGCACAACGCCACGCTCAGAGAGCGAGAATAGATTGTCCCCTTCCACGGCATGGATGGCGGACATCGGGTCCCACATGCGCTGGCCAGTGTTGCAGTTACACTGCAGATAGACCTGCTTGATGGGATGCACGTCGGTCCACGAAATGTCGGAGATGACCTGATCTGGAGTGTACTCGACATCTTGTCCCACCTCCATAGGTGAAAACACCATGTCAACCTCCTGCGGCCAAAGGCGGAAGAAGACCTTGGCGAATTCGATGCTCTGCTTGAAGTTGAAGTCGGGTTCCTCAGCATCGCCGAACACACCGCCCATTACGTAAATGCACTTCACTTTGCGTCGTACAAGCTCCACGCCGTTGAGGGAGGAGTAGCTGTCGGGTTCAGACTGCAGAAGTTGCGCCAGGCAGGTGACGAAGCCGTTGGAAACGATGCTCACGCTATGATCGGGCTGGGCGGCCAAAAGGCGGCGATAGAGCTGCCATCCGTCGGGCAGCTGCGAATGGTCGCTGATGCTGCAAGCGAATATCGGCTGCCCGTTGCTGTCCTCCGTGGCGGCCACATGGGCGTAGTCAATCCATATCGGAGGGTTTTTGACGCCATTGCGAACAAGTCCAACGGGAACGTCGGCACGACCGAAATAGGTGAGCATCACGTCGGCAAAGCGGGCGTTCGCCTCCCCCTCGCGGTCCACCACCACGCCCAGCAGGCGGCATTTTCTTTGCTCCTCGTAGCGGATGAGCATTTCAAGGGAAAAAAGGTCGTCAGTTGATGAGCCGATGTCGGCGTCGAGGATGACGAGCGGCACGCCCGTGTATGGCTTTTCGTTGTCTTTGTTGCAGCCGAAGAAAGCCATTATTACCAGGGCTACTATCCAGATTGAATATAATTTCTTCATAATAATTTTTTCGCTTTTGTGTAAAAAAGTGTAAGTATAAACTTTTTGCAAAAGTACAAATTATTTCAAATCGTTCAGCAAGATGATGATTTTTATTTTTATTTTCACACAAAGTGGAATTATTTGTATTTTTGCCCCGCAATTTCAATATACAAATTGAGGAATAAGTTTATGGAAGCGAAAAAAATATCTATTGGCGATTATGTGCTTGCCGGCGGCGGTGCTAACGGCGAGAGCTATAACCACAAGTCAGACCCGAATGTGGTGCTCAAACTCTATTTTCCAGGCAAAATCCAACAGCCGCTTGACGAGTTTCTCTTGGCCCGGAAGGTTTATGAGGCAGGCATCCCGACACCCGAGCCGGGCGAGTATGTGGTGACCGAAGACGGACGCTACGGCATCCTGTTTCATCGCATCAGGGACAAGATGTCCTATTCACGGGCGACGGGCGACCACCCGGAATTAGCAGGGAAATACGCGGCTGAATTTGCGGAGATGTGTCGCCAACTGCACGCCACCCATATCGACACCCATCAGTTCGAGAATGTGAAAAACAGATACTTCCACTTGCTTGAAGAGAATCCGTTTTTCACTGCGGAAGAGAAGGACAAACTGCACCGGTTCATCGCGAGTGTTCCCGACGAGGACACCGCCATCCACGGCGACCTCCAGTTCTCGAATGCCATCTTTGTGGGTGAAGACCGCTATTTCATCGATCTTGGCGATTTCTGCTACGGCAACCATCTTTTCGATGTGGGGATGGTGTATCTTACCTGCAATCTCAACCAAGAGGAGTTCGTTAAGGAAACCTTCCACATGGACAGGGCTGCCGCCATTCGTTTTTGGAAGGCTTTTGTCCCTGCCTACTTCGGCAACGACCGTTCTCTCAGCGATATAGAAACAGAAGTTCTGCCTTTTGCAGGGCTGAAGACCCTGATTGTGGAGCGCGACGCGGGTTGCCCAATGCCGGAATTTCGGGTCGCTTTGAGACAGATACTGGAATAGTGTTTTTTGCAAAAAATACAAGGGTGTTTGTGGAGAAAATTTTTTTTGTATTTTTGCAGGTTGATTCGAAGAGGGCGGTAAGGCCGAATGATGTCAACGTAGGGTGGGCGAAGTGAGCCCTGTGAACGAACTAAGGAATTACAAACAAATAGAGTAACAATATGGACAAAAATCAAATGAGAGAAATCATCGCCAAACGAGTCGCAAAAGAACTCAAAGACGGCGATGTGGTGAACTTAGGTATCGGTCTGCCGACCATGGTTCCGAACTATCTTCCTAAGAATGTGAACGTTATCCTGCAATCAGAGAACGGTCTGCTCGGTATGGGTCCTACGCCCGCCGAAGGTCAGGAAGACGACAATCTCGTGAATTCCGGTGGCGGTTACATCACTGCGCAGCCCGGTGCCGTCTCCTTCAGCTCAGCCGACTCTTTCAGCATCATCCGCGGTGGTCATGTCGATGTGACCGTCCTCGGTGCTATGCAGGTGGATGAAGAGGGCGACCTTGCCAACTGGATGATTCCTGGCAAGTTGACCCCCGGTATGGGCGGCGCCATGGACCTGCTCGTGGGTGCCCGCAAGGTGATCCTCGCCATGGAACACACTCAAAAAGGCAATCCTAAGATTCTGCATAAGTGTAACTTGCCTCTCACCGCTAAAGGTCAGGTGAACTTGATCGTCACTGAAATGGGCGTGATGGAAGTCACCGACAAAGGCATCGTCTTGACGGAAATCTATCCCGAGTTCACGGTAGAAGATGTGCAGGCAGCCACCGAGGCCACGCTGATCATCTCCCCGAACTTGAAAAAGATGGAAATCGATTAGGCAAAAGGCAAAAGGCAAAAGAAAACCAGACGGGAGGTATTACTATTGCCTATTGCCTGTTAACTATTGCCTTGATACGATAGAACGAATTAATAACAAAAACTTACGATAATATGGATTTTGGTTTTTCAAAAAGAGAAGAACTCTTCTTACAAATGATCCGCGAGTTTGCGGAGAACGAGGTCAAACCGCTCGCCGCTGAAGTGGATGAACAGGAACGTTTCCCGATGGAGACGGTCGAAAAAATGGCCAAGATAGGAATCATGGGCATCCCCGTGCCAGTGGAATACGGCGGACAGGGTGGCACCAATCAGATGTATTCTATGGCCGTGGAAGAGCTTTCCCGCGTGTGCGCCACTACCGGTGTCATCGTGTCTGCTCACACCTCGCTGTGCATCAACCCGATACTGGAATACGGTACGGAGGAACAAAAACAGAAATATGTGCCGAAATTGGCCGCCGGCGAATGGATCGGCGCTTTCGGTCTGACCGAACCCAACGCTGGTACAGACGCTGCCATGCAGCAAACAACAGCCGTTCTGGATGGTGACGAATGGGTGCTCAATGGCACAAAGATTTTCATCACCAATGCCGGTTATGCGCATGTGTATGTAGTAATGGCCATGACTAACAAGGAATTAGGCACGAAAGGCATTTCTGCTTTCATCGTTGAAAAAGGTACTCCTGGATTCTCCATCGGCAAGAAGGAGAAAAAGATGGGTATTCGCGGTTCTGCTACCTGCGAGCTTATTTTCGAAAATTGTCGCATCCCGAAAGACAATCTTCTTGGTGAGCAAGGTAAAGGTTTCAAAATCGCTATGAACACGCTGAATGGCGGTCGTATCGGTATCGCTGCACAGGCACTCGGTATTGCACAAGGTGCTTTGGATGAAACGGTTAAATACACGAAGGAACGTAAACAGTTCGGCAAGGCTATCGGCGCTTTCCAGAACACGCAGTTCCAATTAGCTAACTTGGATGCGAAGATCCAGGCTGCCCGTCTGCTCGTTCGCGAGGCTTCCTACAACAAAGATATGCACAAACCATACGCCGTCGAGGCTGCCCGTTGCAAGCTGATCGCTGCCGAGACCGCAATGGAAGTGACCACCAAGGCCGTGCAATTCCACGGTGGTTACGGTTACACTCGCGAGTATCCTGTGGAGCGCATGATGCGCGATGCCAAAATCACTGAGATTTACGAAGGTACTTCGGAAGTGCAACGCATGGTCATCGCTGGAAATCTTTTCAAATAGTCGATTTGACTTCATTCTGTCAAAAGGTGTGTCGTTTCGGCACACCTTTTTTGGTTAGAACTCCACCAATAACTTGGCATTTATCAGTCTTCCCGTCAGGTAAGTCGGGATTGGGCGTTGGTTGTTATAGATGTCGGTAATCCACATATATGAGGATACGTTGTTGATATTCAATATGTTGAATACTTCCACGTAGATGCCGGCATTTTTGATGCTGCGGATAAATTCGGATTTGTGCTTCATTCTGTCGCGACTTTGCTCCAGCAGCATGAAGGAGAGTCCCAAATCGACGCGACGGTACCAAGTGGTGCGGAACACGCGCATGGCGGGCTCGGCATTCGGAGGGCCGTAGGGCAAACCGCTGGCGAAGACGAAATTCAGGTGAATGCGGAACTGCGGGAAACTCGGAATGTGGTCCTGGAAGAAAAGGTTGAACGCGACGCGTTGGTCCGTGGGGCGCGGAATATAACCGACCTCCACTAAGTTGCCATCGGCATCGGTCTTGTAGTCGCCAATCACATCCTCCATCGTCTTCATGATGGAAACCGAGAACCATGACTCCAACCCTCGTACAAATTCGCCGCTGAGTCGCAGGTCAATACCCGTGGCAAAACCCTTGGCATTGTTGTAACCGCTATAGATAATCTGCACGTTGTTGACATTGTAGGTGATCAGGCGATCCATGTATTTGTAATAGGCTTCCGCAGTGAACTTGAATGGACGACGCCATAGAACGAAACGATACTCGCTGCCGGCAACCACTTGCGCGGAACGTTGTGAGAGGATGTCTGGATTGAGAGTGCCGTCACGATAGCGCATTTCCCGGTAAAAGGCTGGTTGATAGTATAAACCGGTGCGCAGGCTGAACTGCCAGTCCTGTTTCCAACGCGGCTTGTAGATGAACGACAAGCGTGGGGAAACCGTGAACTCACGGGTGTTGTAGGTCCAGAAATGGTAGCGCAAGCCGCCCGTCAGGGTGAAACGATTCAAGCTGTCGCCATCGATTTTCCAAGTGTCTTGGATAAAACCGGTAAAACGCCAAGTGTTCAGTAAGTTGTGACTTACCAAATAGTTGTCATCACCGAAATCCAGAATTCGCGAAGGGTCTTCTGGTAAAACGATTTCACCCGGCGTGGTGGGGATATATGGCAACGTGTAGCCGGAAGAGTCGATCATTTTCCACTCTTTAAGATGGTCGTCGATATACTCGTTCTGCGCCTTCACACCCCATTCCAACTTGTTGTGGTAAGGAAGTCTGTGCACCCCTTGGAGGTCTGCGGCTGACACGACCGAAGTAAGATGGTTGCGGGCGTGCTCCAAATAGCTGCCGTAGCCGAGCATATCCCCGACTTCCACATTCCCGTCACCACTTAACCGAATGTCATTCAGCCAATATTGCGCCAAAATATCGTAAGTTTCGCTCTCCTTGGCAAAATATGAGGACAAAATCAGTCGGTATTGGTTGTTGTTGTCGGGCTGGTATTTCAGTGTGATTCCGCCCAAATAGTTCTGGTAACGGTCCACCTCTTGACCTTCGTAGAAGGCGCGCAGCCGCATGGGGTTGTCAATAGAGCCGAAGTTTTTGTTCACACTGTCGGGCTGGAACAAATAGTAGTTGTTGGAGATGTTGCCGAGCAGACTGATGGACCATTTGGGAGTCAGCTTCCAATTGAGAAGGAATTGTGTGTCGAAGAAGCGGGGCTTGTAATTACCCTTGGTGTCCATTGATTTCAAGAGATAAGCATTTGATTTGTAGCGCACTCCGATAAGAAAGGTGAAGTTGTCAACCTTTCCTTCCGCGTGGGCGGTTGCGCCGAGCAGACTGGCGGAGGCGGAACCGCCAAACCGGGTGGGCTCGCGATAGGTGACGTCAAGCACAGAGGACATCTTGTCGCCGTATTTCGCATCAAAACCGCCGGCGGAGAACATGACGTTTCCCGTTAAATCGCTGTTGATGAAGCTCATACCTTCCTGTTGTGCGTTTCGTACAAGGAAAGGGCGGTAGATTTGTATTCCGTTCACGAAGATCAGATTCTCATCGAAGTTGCCGCCGCGCACGTTGTATTGGGAACTCAACTCGTTGTTGGAGGAGGTTCCGGGCAACATTTTGATGAGCGATTCCATGCCGCCAGTAGGGGAGGGGAGTTGGAACGTGAGCTTCGGGTTCACCTGTACGTAGCCGGTGGTGGTGTTTCCCTGAATGTTAACGGCCTTCAGTCGCTCTCCTGTGGTGCGCATGGTGAGATTGAAATGTACGTCTTTTGCATTCACGGGGAGGGTGACCAGTGTGTCTTGATGACTTAAATGTTGGAAATAGAGTTGTATGTCACGGTTCGCGGGTACGGAAATGCTGAAGAAACCATGCTCGTTGGTGATGGTTTGTCGTTCATTATGGATAGCCCGGATGATGACATTCTCAACGGGATCACCGACATCATCGGATATAACACCCTTGATAACAATGTTTTGCGAAAATCCAAACACTGAAACCAAAACTATGACGAGTGTAATAAGTATTCTATGTCTCAATAATTCAAACATTCAATCACAAAATACACATTACGCTTTTTTCCCCGATTTATTGTACTTATAGTAAAAAAAAACTGCTGTCCGGAAACAGCAGTCCTTTTTAACATATCCACTAAAAAGATTATAAAATACCCTTCTCGCTGGCTTCAATCAAACATTGATAGATGCCTTTTTTGTTGATATTACGCATACCGTGCGCGGAAACTTTGAGATAAATCCACTCGTCAAGTTCAGGAACATAGAACTTTTTGGTATGCAAATTGGGATTGAATTTTCTTTTCGTCTTGATATTGGAGTGGGAGACGTTGTTGCCCACAATCGCTTTCTTACCGGTAATTTCGCAAACTCTTGACATTTTTCTATCCTTTTTTTGTTATTATTCTTCTCGATTTTTTTCAGGCGGCAAAAATACACTTTTTTTTAATACAAGCAACCTAAAAATATCACCATTTTCATGTTAATTAATGGGGACACAATGTTTTATATTTTAATATAAGATATTCAATAATTTTTATTCTATGTGGGAACCTGTCAATAGGTAGAGTAGGCAATTTCCAACCTGAGCCGGGTCGGGGAGGCAGGGTCGGTGCCGTCGAAAACAAGGCGATGAGGACGTACTGCGGATCCACGCACGATCAGATACACAGAATTGCTCCAGTCGTTCTGATCTAAAATCAGCTGCTGGACATACCGTGTGATACGGAATCTGTATTCGTGAGTTTTGGCATCGTAAATTCCGCCGAAATAGGAGGAGTTGGTATAGTAGTCGTCGTCAGGAAGGAAACGAAGTCCGCTGTCAGACTTGCCAATGCCCTGTAAGGAAAGGTTGGAGGGTTGGATCAAAAATTGTTCGTGGGGATCCATGTTGGTGATGACCAATTCGGCACGGTGAATGACAACCCGATTGCCGATATGTTCAAAAGCATCCTCTAAATAGGGGAAAGTGATACGGGTTTTCACACCGCCGCCGCCTTGAATGTAGAGCACTTTGTTGCCGAGACTTTGTTGGTTCTGGAGCACTTCCTGCACGAAATCGTTGCTGGTGGAAGCATTATATTGATGGCTGATTTGGGTGAACCTGACACATTTGTCGTTGCACGGGAGTGTGTAGCGCATACTTTGCACGCTGTCGTTGTGATAATAGAGTGTGATGCCGCTCAGGGAGCTTGTTAAATTGGTAATCAGCATATAGCCGCGATTGCCAGTGTGGGAAATGGCGCCGATATAGAGCCCTTTAAGGTAGTTCTGAATGTTGTTGTTCAAATCATCCTGATGGTTAAGCAGGGCTTGCCCGAACTGTTGGCTCAGTCGCACCCTCAAATGGGCGTTATAAACTCCGGTATCGACGACGACAGTGGTGTTGGGTTTCAGAGTGTAGTTTGTCATACTGTAATTCAGGGGGGTGGGGTCATAGGCCACCGCGCTGTTTTGATAGTACCGTTCTTCGGAGTTCAGATCCTCGGTTAACGTATGCACACGGATGCCCACCGCCGAGTTGGTGTCTCCATAATATCCTGATAATTGAAGAGTTAGCACCACGGAATCGATGATGGGGTTCGAACCGAAATTGACAGCGGCTCCGGCCAAAGCGATTTGGGTGAAGATTCCTGCTTCACTGTTGCCGAAAACAGGATCGCTGATGTGGCCGAGGATGTTGGCCGACATGTTGGTGGTGTTAATGGTGTCTTCAAGGAAAGAATAAGCCTGCAAGGTGATGGTGTCCGTAAAATCGGTTCCCATGTGGTCATCAATCAAATCCAACCCGATTTCAGAAGATTGGTTTTTGCAGGAGGTTAAAAAAATGCACGTTAGCAGAACTAAAGTGCAATAAATGATTTTTTTCATGAAATTTTACTCGTTTGCGTGCATTTCCAATAATTCATCGTAGAATTCATCGTACATGTCCACATAGTTGTCATCATCAGGATGTTGGAGGACAGGTTTGCCGGATTTTTCAACGTAGGTGAGCAGTTTTTTCTTGATGTCCTTAGTGAGGGCGATGCCGTCGGAGTAGTCGATGGCGGCTTGGATGATCTGGTCGTAGCCGGCTTTACGGAAATGTTTGAGTCCCGGGGTGGGGATGTTGGTCTGTTTCAGCTTTTTGGCGAAGTTGGGTGAGAACTTGTCGGGGAATTCGTCGGGAAGGATGGAGAAAACCACCTGGGTGCCTTGCAGGAGCGGATCGTCCTTATAGACAGTCTTCACGAATAGCGGCACCAATGCGGAGATCCAGCCGTGACAGTGGATCACGTTCGGGTCCCAGCCGAGCTTCCTGACCGTCTCAATGACCCCCTTTGCGTAGAAAATCGCACGGGAGTCGTTGTCGGGATAAAAAACGCCTTCGGCATCGTGATACTGAGTCTTTCTCTTGAAGAAATCCTCGCTGTCGATGAAATAAATCTGCATTCTGACGTTCTGCAGGGAGGCCACCTTGATGATAAGCGGGTGGTCGGTATCTTCAATGATGATGTTCTGTCCGGAGAGCCGGATCACCTCGTGCAACATGTGCTTATGGTCGTTCACACAGCCGAATTTCGGCATAAATGTACGGATTTCGTTCTCTCTCTCTTGGATTCCCTGAGGGAGAAAACGACAAATGTTGGCAATATATCCCTCAGGAAAATAGGGATATATCTCGGGTGTGATGAATAAAACCTTCTTCTGAGCCATTATATATAAATTAGTCGGCAAATATACGATTTTTTTCGATACAAAATTTTTTTTTTAAAAGTGGTGTACCATATCAAAAAAATTGTATTTTTGCCGCGTCTTTCAAGCCCAGGTGGTGGAATTGGTAGACACGCTACTTTGAGGGGGTAGTGGGAGTACTCCCGTGCAAGTTCGACTCTTGTCCTGGGCACCAC
>Ga0310694_10007065_pt1 | contig 10575 bp, 7 predicted proteins | sample 174DNAGHGhighgp2_FD_203884 | JGI IMG/M metagenome (GOLD analysis project Ga0310694, IMG submission 203884) | Sheep rumen microbial communities from Palmerston North, Manawatu-Wanganui, New Zealand - 1742 DNA GHGhigh gp2 (v2) (version 2) | ecosystem: Host-associated > Mammals > Digestive system >... | reverse complement strand
CCGGGTCGGAAGAAGGTGAGGATGTAGTTGGGTATGCGTCTCAGGCGCATTCTCTTGCGGCAGTTGACGCAGTAGTTGGAGAGTTCCTGAAGGCGGTCGGGTAGGGTGACATAGTCAGGGTCGTTGATTATCACTTCTTTGCGATTCAGTTTTCGGCTTGGCCTTAGTCCCAGCAGTTTCATGAAGAAGTTGCGATAGCCTTCTATGTTGAAGACGACGCTGTCGCTGTTTGCCTTGTGCGTCAAGAAGATTCCTGTGGCGAGCAGTACTGCAGAGCTGAGCCATGTGCCGCTTTCGATGGTCCATGCATTGACCTTTGCGTTGTTTTCGCCTGCTTGATTGACGATGTAGTAGAAGATGAAGATGATGACGCTTACGACGACGGGTACGCCAAGTCCGCCTTTTCGGATAATTGCTCCCAATGGGGCTCCGATGAAGAAGAAGAGCAGGCATGCCAGGCTGAGGGTGTATTTCTTGTGTTTCTCAATATGGTGTTTGCGCAGGTTCAGGTTTTTGTCTCCTGTTTCGAGTCCGCGGAATTCGCATTCTGCCAGCATTGTTTCTGCGTGATTCAGTGCATTTCTCCATGCTTTGATGCGTCCTTCTTCATGTATGGTCTGATATATGGAGTCGAATGGCTGCATTTCTTGTGCTTGTTTGACAATCTCGAGTGAGTCGGACCTTCCGGCGGGGATGTTTTTCCGCATGTGCCAGAGTTGGATGCCGGAATAGATGGCGTGTCGCATGCTGTCGGTGGCGTGGCTCAGGGAGTCGATGCTGTGTTGTATTTCGCTCAGGTTTTTTGCTTGTGCGTTGTGCGAGAAGAGGTCTGCATCCATCAGGTTGAAATTGGCATCGAAGGGTATGATGTCCACTTCTTGTATAAATGATTCTCGCATGTACGGCACGTTTGCTCTGAGCATGGTGCCTTGTTGTGCGTTCATGTTGCGGAAGCGTTCGCCTCCCCAAAGGGTCAGTTTCAGGTGCATTTTGTCGGCTGTGCTTTGCATCCGTCCGCTGTCTGCCAGTACGATTTGCGTGTCGTTGTAGCCGCCGGAATTGGTGTAAATCATTACGCCATAGAGCATTCCCGTTTCGGGGTCCTTGTGCTCTACGAAGAGGTTGTAGCCAGGGATTTCGCCGTAGAAGACGCCCTCGGGGATTTCCAGCTCGGGGCTTTTCTGCTTCATGCTCCATGCAAGTCGTGAGAGTTCGCGCGTTGCGTAGGGGCTGACGGCGTCTTGGAAGACAAAACTGCTTCCGCTGATCAGTGTGGCTACGATGATGATGGGTGTGAGGATGCGAATGAGTGGAATGCCTGCGGATTTCATGCTTAGCAGTTCGAAGCGTTCGCCCAGGTTTCCGAAGGAGATGAGGCTTGCCAATAGGACGGCCAGGGGCATGGACATCGGGATGAGTGTCAGGCTGCTGTACCAGAAGAACTTAAGTAGCAAATCAATTGTCAAGCCTTTGCCGACGAGTCTGCTCATCCACATCCACAGGAACTGAAGAACGAATATGAAGAGGCAAATAAAGAATGTGCCTGCAAATAGAAGCAGGAAGCCCTTGATGATGTAGATGTCAAGTTTCTTTATAAATTTCATCCCTGTATGCGCACTTTGGTGCGCAAAGGTACGAAAATATTATTACATTTCATAATTTCCAATCCATTATTATGCTTTATATGTATCTTTTCGGATTGTCATATTGTAAACTGTTTTGTTGTTTTTCCTATCATTGTGACAGTTGAACCTGTAATCTCATTATGACGAAAATACTCGCGAAGCACCCTTCGGCGCCTGTTGCTCCATATTGCGTCGGCTTTTTCTGCTGGGAGCGTTGGCCGACGCAATATGGAGCATCGGCTCTCCCTCCATGCTGCATTTTGTTTTTCTGCAATATGAATATAGGGTTTCCGGTGGCTGGAAAAGTCTGTTTTACGTGTTTGAAAGGGTTGTTTTGCTAACTGCTCTTTACAAAACGACATGCCTGCTTTGTTTTTGCTTCCTCCAAAGTGCTGTGTTTCAGCACTTGATTGTGAAATATGCAAAATAGTTATGATTGCTCGGAAAGTGTGTGTGGCGTCGGTTTTTTCGATTTTCGTGATATGTCGGAAAATCAGGTGGAAAGCGAAATGCTGTATTTGCTGACATTTTGTCAAGATACGAAAAAGGCACATAACTGCTTTCTGTCCATCATGTGGAACAGGGCAATTATGTGCCTTGGATAGGTTTGTCAGCTATATTGCTTACGGCTTAAAGCTTGTTGTTGCTGCCGAGAACCTCCACAATCTTGTGGATGTACATCTTCTTCATGTTCTCGCGAGCGGGCTTCAGGTACTGACGAGGATCGAAGTCACCGGGCTTCTCGTCGAAGTGCTTGCGGATAGCAGCGGTCATTGCCAGACGGCTGTCGCTGTCGATGTTGATCTTGCATACAGCGCTCTTGCTTGCCTCGCGAAGCTGCTCTTCGGGGATACCAACTGCATCGGGCAATTTGCCGCCGTGAGCGTTGATAGTGTCAACCTCTTCCTGAGGCACAGATGAAGAGCCGTGGAGCACGATGGGGAAGCCGGGGAGCTTCTTCTCGATTTCGTGCAGGATGTCGAATGCCAATGGAGGAGGCACGAGCTTGCCGGTCTTCGGGTCGCGTGTGCACTGCTCGGGAGTGAACTTGTAAGCGCCGTGGCTTGTGCCGATAGAGATAGCCAGGCTGTCGCAACCGCTGCGAGTGCTGAAGTCAACAACCTCCTCGGGCTTAGTATAGTGTGAAACTTCGCTGGCAACTTCGTCTTCAACACCTGCCAAAACGCCAAGCTCAGCCTCAACAGTTACGTCGAACTTGTGTGCGTACTCAACCACCTTCTTGGTCAGGGCGATGTTCTCCTCATAGGGGAGGCTTGAGCCGTCGATCATTACGCTAGAGAAGCCATTGTCGATGCAGTCCTTGCAAAGTTCGAAAGTATCACCATGGTCGAGGTGAAGAACAATCTGAGGATTCTCGCAGCCGAGCTCTTTAGCGTATTCTACAGCGCCCTGAGCCATGTAGCGAAGGATGGTGCCATTAGCGTAGTTGCGTGCGCCCTTGCTGACCTGCATGATAACGGGAGACTTTGTTTCAACAGCAGCCTGCACGATGGCCTGCATCTGCTCGAGTGTGTTGAAGTTGAATGCTGGGATGGCATAGCCGCCAGCTACTGCCTTTGCAAACATCTCACGGGTGTTCACCAGGCCGAGTTCTTTGTAACTTGTCATAAGATTTACGATTTAGATATTTGTTGTTTGGAATGTATGTTATCCATAATTGCGGCGCAAAGGTACTGCTTTTAATTCAAAATACAAAATACCATATGCAATTTTATTTCTTATCGCCTTGCTTTGCAAAGTCCGCATTGCAAGTGTTTTTGGTAAAAGGATGCGTTATTTCTTGATTTGCTTTATTATGTATGTAACAGTCGGCAGATGGTCGCTGTAGCCGTTAAGCCATATTCCGCCCGCGTGCGTGCGCTTGGGCGTTCCTCTATATTTACCTTCTTGCTGTAGGAGATAATCGCGTTTGAAGATGTGGTAATTGTAGAGCGTCAGTTCTTTGTAGTCCTTAGTGTTGTTTATGTCGAGCATGTTGCGCGAGCATACAATCTGGTCGAAGAGGTTCCACCCGCCTTGGAAGGAGAGTGTGCCTTGCCCTTTATTGCGAAGCACATCCCACCAGGGATTGTAGAAGTCGCCTTCTTCCACTTCACTCATTTTCCTGCGTGCCCCCAAGCGCTTTGCCATGGAATTGTTGTCGGGGTCGTCGTTCATGTCGCCCATGACCATGATGTGCTGCGAAGGGTCTGCGAGGCGAATGCTGTCGGTCAATGCTCTGACCTGCTTGCCTGCATATTCGCGGAAGATGTTCTCATGCCCACGGCTCGGCCAGTGACATACAACGACAGTCAGATTGTCGCCAGCCAGTTTCCCCTGCACACAGAGGAAGGGACGAGTGGCACGAGTGGTGTCGCCATTCTCATAGACATACGGCTTATGAAAATATTTAGTTACGTGAAACGCTTTTGGATTATAGATAAGTGCGCAATCAACGCCTCGCTTGTCTGGCCCCTCAATGTGAATGTACTTATAGCCGCGTTTCTGCATGCATGGCTGCGCAATCAGGTCATTAAGTGCGTTGTCGTTCTCGACCTCGCTCACACCGATGATGCTGGCACCGTATGGTAGCTTGTCAGTTCCCAAATCACAGAGCACGCGAGCCATGTTTGCAAGTTTGTTCGTGTATTTGAACTCGGTCCACCGAAAAGAACCATTGGGCAGAAAGTCGTAGTCGTTTTTGCGCGTATCGTGACATGTGTCAAACAGATTCTCCAAGTTATAGAAGCACACGGCATGAGCCACAAGCTGTCTTTCCTGAGCATCTGTGTAGGCAACACAAAGAAGTAGTATGAAAACTAATGCTGAAAATATTCTTTTCATGATTTTTTTATGTTTGTTAAGGTGTCTTTTCATAAATTGACAATGCAAAGTTAACATTATTTTGGAAAGAAAATGCATTTAAAGAAAAAAACATGCAGTTATTTGTAGAAGCAAGCGTATTTTTTTGTAAGTTTGCACCATATTAAACAAAAAATAACACTAAAACTTACATGCAAATGAAACATCTGCTTCTGGCGTTTACCCTTTTGGCAGCGCCACAAAGCTACGCCCAGTCGTTAGCGACGGCTGGGGTGGATTCGTTGAGCAATGTGGAAGAGGATATGTTGACTGATGACAGCTATTTCACCTTCACCGAATCACTGCTTGGCGAAAACGATGACGTCACATCCGATGTCATTCGAATTAACTCAGCCAGCAATGTCTATGCCAGTCAATTCAGCTGGGCATGGACTGGCGTCTGGTTTAAGTACCGTTCTTTGGATAATTCCTACAACGACATCTATTTGAATGGCGTACAGGCTAATAACCCAGAGAACGGGCGCTTCTCTTATTCCACAATCGGAGGCATAAACGATGCTACACGCAATAAGGATGATGTAGGTGCCTTCGAGGATAATAACTTTTCATTCAACGGAATCGGAGGCAGCAGTAATTACGACTTGCGCCCGGCTCATATGCCAGCAGGCCACAAGGCAACACTATCAGGAGCCAATCGTATGTACACGTTGCGAGCATTGTATTCCTACGGTACTGGCCTGACCAAAAACGGTTGGGCTTTCTTCGGTAATGTTGGTTATCGTTGGTCAAATATGCAAACAGCAGCCATAAAGGGAACCTTCTATAATAGTTTCTCTTATTTCCTCGCCGTTCAGAAGATTATCAACGACAAGCATTCGTTGAACATCGCTACATGGGGCAATCCTACAGAAAAGGCTACTGCTGGCGCCAGTACAGACGAAGCATATTGGTTAGCCAACGACAACAACTACAATCCCTACTGGGGCTATCAAGGCGGCAAGAAGAGAGCAAGTCGCGTTGCTAATTCTTTTGAACCAAGTATCCTGGCAACGTGGGACTTCAACATCAATGAAAGCATGAAGCTCACAACTAGCGCTTATGTGAAAATTGCCAAATATAAATCCACTAAACTTAATTATAGCGGCACTAATCCACATCCCGACTATTGGAAAAGATTCCCATCGTATAATTATAATGTATGGGGTGGAGAAGGCGATTCAGATGACATTGATGCCTTTTGGGCAAGTTACGACAATTGGAAGGACGAGCGTTATCGCCAGATTAACTTCGACGAGCTCTATTTCGCGAACACCCAACTCAACAAAGTTGGTGCAGATGCCATTTATTGGATAGAAGCACGCCATAACGACCACCTGACTTCCAATCTCTCAAGTTCTTTTGACTGGACTATCAAGAAAGGAGCGAAGATGAGTGTCGGCATTCAGTTGCTCAGCAACAGAGGCTCGCATTATCAAACAGTTGATGACCTTCTGGGGGGCGAGAACTTCCATAATACCAACACATATCTGATTGGTGATTATCAGCAAAATTCAACACAGGCCATGTATGATGTGAACCACGGATACCAGAAACTTATTGAAGGTGACCGCTATCGTTATGACTATGACCTCTGGAATCAGGATGTAAAGCTTTGGGCTGCTTACACAATGGATAGAGATTTCCAGCATAACTTCATCACTGCAAAAATAGGCGGACGCAGGATGTGGCGTGAGGGATTCATGCGTAATGGTATGTTTCAAGACAACAGTTACGGAAGGAGCGGAACAGCACATTTCCTGGATGGCGGCATAAAGATGGGGTCAACATTCAACCTCGGTAAAGGTCATGCCTTCTCAATCGGTGTCGGCTACGAACTGAAGGCTCCTTCAGCGTCTGTTGCCTTCGTATGTCCAGAGATGAATAATGAGTTTGTACAAGACCTACGAAACGAAAAGATAGTTAGTGCTGAACTCGGTTATGCAATCAGTAACAAGTGGTTCCGTCTGAACTTAAACGGATATTACTATTACATTCATGATGGAAACGAGTGGCAGCAGTTCTATAATGATGACAGCAACAGTTTCACATACAATAGCTTGACAGGCATTAAGAAAATGCATTGTGGCGTAGAGTTGGGCATGAAAATTAAACTGACAAGCAGTCTTGATCTTCTTGCCTTGGGTACCTATAGTGAAGCAAAGTACATAGAAAATACAAATGTTGTATGGATGAACAGCACTACTGGTATAATGAATCATGACGTGTGCTACAATGACGGGATGCGTGAAAGCGGAACTCCTTTGGCTGCAGCAAGTCTCGGCTTGAACTATCGCATCAAGCGTTGGTACTTTGGTTTGACAGGTAACTATTATGATCGCATATATCTTTCTTATAGTCCCAATAGGCGTTATACTGTAAATATGAAGAATGCGAAACATTATGATAAGCAAACTGATACATACGATGTTCCAGAACAAGCTAAGGGAAGTGGAGGTTTTATGCTCGACGCAAGTATTGGCAGACAATTCCATGTATTCAACAACCCGCTTAGTGTTAACATTCAACTTTGCAACCTGACAAATCGTCGCAGTATCACTACAGGCGGTTATGAGCAGAGTAGAAGTAGTTATAGTGTCACAGAGTCAGAAGGCAGCGAAAATAAGCCTCGCACATATAACTTTGAAAAGAATGATAAGAAGTTTTATGCGCAGGGCTTCAACTTCCTAATTAATGTAAACTACAAATTCTAAAACGACATAGAATACCAATATAGCAATGAAAAAGCAATTATATATCATAACTCTGCTGGTTAGTTTTGTTGCCATAAACTCTTGCCAAGATAAAGATTGGGAAGTGCCAGAGGGAGTCCCTTATGGCGATAACAGCCTTGTGGCAGGCACGACAATTACATTGTCTGAGTTACAAAGCAATTATAGCAGTTATATAAGCAGTAGTAGTTATAAGCAAATTACAGAAGACCTGTGGCTTCGATGTGTTGTGACGGGGAACGACATGGGTGGAAATATCTATAAGCAAATCTCCGTGCAAGATGAGACGGGCGGAATAATCATCGGACTTAATGGCTCAGATCAGGGAGCAATGATGCCTGTAGGACAAAAACTTCTGATTAAGTTGAAGGATTTGTATGTGGGAGGGTTTAATTCTCAAGCCCAAATAGGTGGTCTATATGATGGCAAGCTTGGACGCATGGATCTTAATGTTTGGAAACAGCATGTCCGTCTTATCATGGATAATACAGATGAAGCAAAAGAATTTGGCAACATTAAGGTTGACACTATTGATTTTGATGTAAACAGGTCGATAGCAGAGCAGTGCGGAAGAGTCGTTCGCTTAAAGAATGTCACCATTAATAAGGAAGGCACACCGATTTTGGCTCCTGATGATGGCACGGTAAGTATGACAAGCAATTGTGTCAACCGAACCCTTTCTGGTGGGAATGCTGGTGACAATACAGTCCTTCGTACCAGCACATACGCTGATTTCAAGGGCATTCAGATTCCCAATGAACCTGTTAACATATATGGCATTGCCACATGGTATCAGTCATCTTCAGGCTCTGGAACATGGCAAATCTTAGCTCGAGTTCAGAGTGATTTAACTTGGGTAAAGTAATAAACTAAAACTTGTAACAAAATAAATTAGACATATATCATTATGAAAAAGACTTTCAAAACATTTTTACTCATGTTACTGACAGCCTTGGCTTTCAGTAGCTGCGTTGACATCCCCGCTCCCTTTGAGTTGCCTAACAGAGGCGGCAAAGGTTCTACTGCTGAAGACGAGGGTGTTGCCATTACTTGTGCCCAAGCAGTTGAATTGACAAATGCTTTGGCAGATGGTGCTACTTCGACTGAAACATATACCATTGTTGGTTATATTACAGAAATTGTTGGTAGTGTTAGCAAGAATCAGCAGACATTCTGGATTGCAGACACCAAGGATGGCGGTAAAATATTTGAGGCTTTCTGGGCTAATCTGCCAGAAGGCATGACAGAGTTTACTGTCGGCACAAAGGTAAAGATTACCGGTAAACTGACAAAGTATGTTAAGGGTGGCAATGTTACTTGCGAGATAAAGAATGCGACTGTTGTTATCGTTGAAGATGAAGGTGGCTCTTCGGAAGAGGGTACAGTTATTACATGTGCAGAAGCAGTTCAACTGACACAGGCATTGGCAGATGGAGCTACTTCTACCGAAACCTATACCGTAACAGGTTACATCACAGAGGTTGTTGGCAATGTCAGCAAGAACCAACAGACATTCTGGATGGCCGACACGAAGGATGGAGGCAGAGTATTCGAAGCATACTGGGCAAATCTGCCTGAAGGCCTAACGGAATTTGCTGTTGGCACAAAGGTAAAGATTACCGGTAAACTGATAAAGTTCGTGAAGGACAGTAAGGTTACATGCGAGATGAAGAATGCGACTGTTGTTATCGTTGAAGATGAAGGTGGTTCTTCGGAAGAGGGTACAGTTATTACATGTGCAGAAGCAGTTCAACTGACACAGGCATTGGCAGATGGAGCCACTTCTACCGAAACCTATACCGTAACAGGTTACATCACAGAGGTTGTTGGCAATGTCAGCAAGAACCAACAGACATTCTGGATGGCCGACACGAAGGATGGAGGCAGAGTATTCGAAGCATACTGGGCAAATCTGCCTGAAGGCCTAACGGAATTTGCTGTTGGCACAAAGGTTAAGATTACCGGTAAACTGATAAAGTTCGTGAAGGACAGTAATGTTACTTGCGAGATAAAGAATGCAACGGTAGTTATCCTTGAAGATGGAGGCGGTAGCGGTTCTACAGAAGGTACGGCAGTTACTTGTGCTCAGGCAGTTGATTTGACACAGGCATTGGCAGATGGAGCCACTTCTACCGAGACCTATACCGTAACGGGTTACATCACAGAAGTCGTTGGCAATGTCAGCAAGAACCAACAGTCATTCTGGATGGCTGATACGAAGGATGGAGGCAGAGTATTCGAAGCATATTGGGCAAATCTGCCTGCCGGTGTGTCTGCATTTGTCGTAGGCTCAAAGGTTAAGATAACCGGTAATCTAATAAAGTATGTCAAGGACAGCAATGTTACATGCGAAATAAAGAATGCAACTGTCGTGATTCTAGAACAAGGAGAAGGTGGCGACTCTGGCGGCGGAGGCGACACGCCTGGTCCTGGTGGCGATATAGTTACCAGTCTTGTCAATGGAGGCTTTGAGACATGGGTAAGCGAATCAGTGCCTTCTGGATGGAAGTCTCAGAGTAGTGCAAGTAATGCAACAATAAGTCAGAGCACCAGCGCTCGAAATGGTAGCTATTCTTGTTCCGTCAAGGGCGATGCAGCTGCAAATAAGCGTCTTGCTACTCAAGAAATTACTCTCGCAGCTGGTACTTATACATTCTCTTTCTACGCAAAAGCAGCAACGGCCGATGCAGCTCAAGCAAAGGCTGGCTATGTTCCTGTTACAATTGTCGATAACGAATACAAGGTTGGTGCCTACAAGTATGCAAGTGCATTTACGGATCTTTCTGGAAGTGAGTGGACGCTTGTGTCAACAGAATTTACCCTCCAGGAGGAGACAATGGTTTGCCTTGTCATAATGAATCCTAAGAGTAATGCATCTATACAATATACTGCTGAGGATATTCTTATTGATGATGCAAGTTTAGTGAAGAAGTAGTATTATGCGAACGAAGGTATCATTGTTAATTATGCTGTTGTGCTCATTAATGACATGGGCACAACAGTATGCTACGATTCTTTATCGTCAGAGCACGCAGCCGCATGCAGTTCCGGTTGCGGAGATAGATTCTGTGGTAGTACGAGATGTGGCAAAGGTTGATGCCACCTATTTTGCGGTTCAGAAAGATACAGTCTATGTCGTGCCAACCAAGGAATCACATTGGAAGGGAAAGAAGATTTCCTTCTTTGGCGATAGTATCACGCAGTATGGTGAATATGTCAATTCTTATGCCAAGTTGACTGGTTGTACCGCTGACAATCAAGGCATATCAGCAACCCATTTGGCTGCAAGGAATAATAGTGATACGAATGCCTTCGAGAAGCGATATTCCAAGCTGTCTCTCACCAGTAAAATGGTGGTT
>Ga0310694_10007062_pt1 | contig 10578 bp, 18 predicted proteins | sample 174DNAGHGhighgp2_FD_203884 | JGI IMG/M metagenome (GOLD analysis project Ga0310694, IMG submission 203884) | Sheep rumen microbial communities from Palmerston North, Manawatu-Wanganui, New Zealand - 1742 DNA GHGhigh gp2 (v2) (version 2) | ecosystem: Host-associated > Mammals > Digestive system... | reverse complement strand
AAGAAGATAGAGAGACAGGGACAGGGGAGCGACAGCGGACCTCCCATGAGAGACGGAGGACAGAGGGGATAGAGGCGATAGGGTCCCTCAGGGGACCTGGGAGGAGAGAGAGGATGAGAGACCTGGGAGAGGAGGAGAGAGAGGCCAGGTAGTGGGTCTCCTATAGGGAGAGGGATGACAGGGAGGCCGGATAGCCGGGTATCGTCCCCCACGGGTAGGGGCGATAGCAGGAGGGGAGAGGTGAGGGGGTCCAGGGGGAGAGGACGGTGAAAAAGAAAAAGAGAAGAGAGAGGGAGGGGCTGGTGAGGCCTCCTCCCTCTCCGGAGAGATACTGTTAATGCTGGCTGAAATCCGCCAGGATCGGAGAGAGTTTCTCCATGCAGTCGCTCCGCATGATGATGTTGACCGCCAGCTTGCCCAGCGGGCGGTCCAGGAGGTGGCCCTGGTCATTGAAGGCGACGACCGGGACTGCCTCCCGGAGCAGGCGGACCAGCTGGAGCAGGGTCATCATGACCATGAAGGCCATGTCCCAGGCGAACTGCTCCAGATAGCGTTTTCTGGTGTCATCCGTCCCGAGTGGCGGGATGGAGGCGTGGGAGGATACATGGATCGTCACCTCGAACGTCGGGGTGGAACCTGGAGGGAGACGCTTGATGGTGGCGTACGGGACGGAACTCCCGTTTTGCTTTGAATCCAGATCACGATCAGTCTGCCGGATGGAGACGGTGATGGCTGTTAATTGACGTTTCTCATCATCCGTCAGGACGATCGTCTTGTCGATTTCCTGGATGAGGATGGGCAAGACGGAGGAGACGACATGGATCAGGGCATATTCCAGAACACTGGTATCCATGGTGGCACCTCCTTATTTGTACCAGCCGCAGTACGCGTAGTGTTGACGCTGGACGGACTCGTAGGCGCGGTCGAAGACCTCGTCCGGAGACGAGCCATAGACCATGTCGGTCAGTTGACGGACCTGGCCATTCTCCATCCACTTGATGTGGCCCATGTATCGTTGGGAGGCTGGACTCTCCGGTCCCTTTTCATAGACGAAGACGGTCTTGGCAGGATCGATCTCGCAGGAGACCAGATACAGATCGGTCTCCTGGCCTTGGACAGGGATACGATGGATCTGCCAGTCAAGAGCGTCCTTGACCTTGTTGATGGCCGTGTCGATGTCGTCCGCCAGGATGAAAGGGGACTCGACGAAACGATTGCCAGGGTACTGGCGGAGGGCGTTGGCGACATAGATGCCGCTTTTCAGGTCGCGGGTGAGGAAGACGACAAGGCCGTCTTCTTCATAGCGGTATTCTTCGAGGCCCTCCACAATGAGGGTGCGGCCGTTTGGAGAAGTGATGGTGATGGGGGAGACGATGTTGCTGTTCATGAGAAGATTTCCTTATGATTTAGGGTTTTAATATTGGGCAAGGGAGATAAAACGATTCAGCAGGTGTAACCGTGGAGAGTCATCTCCCACTTGGAGGCGGCCAGGACTTTGGAGTACTGGACGGTGGGGGCGGTGGCCTCCGGGAATGCAAAGTCGGAGAATCCTTCGACATAGGAAGTGTAGAGGTCTCCGACTTTGCGGGTGCGGATGGTGAGATGGCCGAAGATGACAGAGGCTTCACCGTTGATCCAGTCGATGCCATCTTCGACCTTTTCAATGGTGAGATCGAGGGTGCCGCCGATGGCGACAGGGGCGACGGTCTCGCCGTCGTCGTTGACCGGACGGGCGAAGTACTCCTGGCCTCGCTTTTCAATGTGGACCGGGATGTCTTTGTATCGATAGACCCAGTGCATGCCGTCCTCGATGATCTTGAGGACGTGTCTATGGCACGTGATGAGCGTGCGGGTGGTGGCGTTGAAAACAGGGGCGTCGCTAACAGGGAAGGTGGCGGTATTCATGGTGGGTAGTCCTTATGGGGTTAGAGTTGATTGATTTGCCATGTGGTGTACGCTTCTTTCATGGCCACGATGAACGTACGGCCTTCGGAGACAGGATAGGTCTTCCCGGACTTATCCTGGATGTGACACGGATATACGGTCTGACGGTCTGGGCCGTCGGTCGGGACGACGAGCTTGACCATGTTGTTGATTGACACTGAGAGTTCTTTCGTCGCCTTGTCGGCGACAATGTTGACGGGAAGGGCTTTCGCCCAGATGTAAGCGGCGACCGCCTCGGAGACGGCGTCGTCGATGGTGTCGCGGACCACTTTCGGTCCGTGAGTGATGAGGTCCCAGGACATGCCGGTGGCGACCCATTTGCCCTGGGTCGTCACTTGGAGGCGGACCAAGAGGTCCGTTCCGAGGGCCACCTCGAAGAGGTTGTCTCCCAGACGGCGGATGCTGTGCTTGGTGTTGAAGTTGGCGGTAACGATGGTGGTGTTGTTCATGGTGATTATCCTTTTAGAATTGAAATGATACTTTCCTCTTATTTTAGGAAAAATATATACGTTCAGCCGTACGACAGACATTCCCAGACGAAAAAAGAAAGGCTTCTGGAGGGGGTGGTGCACCACCCCCTCCATGAGCTGACTATTGCTGATTCGCTTTGATCATCCGGCGGTTCTGCCAACCGGTGTAGGCCTCCCGGAGACCGGACGTGAGATGGTCGTCGGGACCGATGGTGACGTGGGGATCCAGTGTCCCTTTGGCATCATGGATGGTGACGATCTGGTTGCTCTTCATCCAGTCGGGAGACGACAGGATCATGCGGGCGTTGGCGTCGATGGCGACAAACGTCATGCCGGTCTTGTCATGTTCGACCTCCGCATGGCTCAGCCAGTCGAGAGCGGACTCCGCCAGCTCGATGGCGTCTTCGATATTCTTGGAGATGACGGTAGGCCCGTGGTTCTTGCCATCCGGCAGGGTCTTGTCCTTTAGGAAGGATGTCGCGAGATAGTAGCCTGACGCAGGCTGGAAGACAACCTGTGTCTCCTTGTTGAGGTTCGGGAAGAGATATTCGTTCTCTTCGGTGACGATGACGATGCCGTGTTTGGTGTTGATGGTCTTTTTCATGGCTGTTTTCCTTTTGACTAGAGGTTGTACTTCCGGAGGGCGTCCGCTCCGACGGCCTTGAGCACGTCGTTGACATACAGGCTCAGGACGTGGTGATCGATCTTGAGCACGCGGCAGTCACTGTCATTCAAGAATCGGCGGCAGATCTCCCCGTCCGAGCTGGCGTTGTCGGCGTTGAAGCCCGTGAGGTCGTTCGCCGCCTTCACCAGGCGATTGATCTCATCCAGGATGTCGTCCGAAACGGCCTCAAAGACTCGTCGTTTCAGCTGGCATTGGTAGACGTATTCGTCGGCGTGGTCCCAGGCGAAGAACGCCTCGTTCTGAGTGAGCGAGAAGATGACGCCGAGGTTCTGTTCCGGGCGTTCCTTGGAGAATTCAACATAGGTCTTGAACTCCGGGTATATCACGTTCCGGACATAGCCCATCCATATGTGGGCGTACTTCATGCCCTGGGCGGCCATGAAGCCGCAGATGACCGGCAGGAGGTCCACGACCTCCTGGGTCTCCAGCTCAAGCGTCGTGAGGTCGATGATGCCGGTGAGGCCTTGAATGAGATGGAGATACCGATACGCCTCATCTGAGATGCTCGGGAGAAAGTGGATCTCGGAGCAGGACATCGCCTTGTTCTCCTTGATGACGTTGAAACCCGACTGGTATTGATTCTTGCTGAGTTCGATGCGGGCTTTGACTTGTTCCTTTGTGTACGTCGGCATGAGATTCTCCTTTTTTTGGTTTGATGATTTACTTCGGGTTATTCTCTAGTCAATGAACAGGACGACCAGGGACCAGTCCCTGTGCTTCTCGAGAGCCTCCTCGATTTTCCTGAGCTGGATGAGCAGATAGACCAGTGTCGCCGCGTTCTTGTCCTCCCATCCGGTGAACAGGTCTTCCAATTGCTTCCGGTCTTCAGGATGCTCGTCCAGGTTGATTGCCATGACGATTATCTCCTTTGTTTTCCGGATGACGGGCCGGATGTTCAGGTAGTCAATCAGGAACCGGCAGGTGCCGATGGAGTCAAATACATTCGGCTCGCTAAGGCATGTCCTTGACCGTTCGTCTATGACGTCGAAGGAGATGGTCCGGAACATCCTCTCCATGGTGTCGAACCACAGATTCTTCTCCACGGCTTCGAGGTCGTCCGGGACTTCTGTCCTGGCGTAGGCCCCTATCGTTTCGTTCGGTTTATGATTCTTCACGTAATTCGACAGGTCGTTGTTGTGTACCCAGCTGGTGGAAATTTCAGCTCCCATAATGCCTCCTTTTTGAAGTGCTGTATGTTAACGTTTTCTGTCACTTTCGGATCATGACCCGCAGCGCAGGCCCTTTCCGATGCCAGTCATAGTTCGGGGCATCCTTGGGAGGATCCGAATTGAACGGCGACGCAGGATCGACGCTGTAATGGGCGGACAGGATCTCCTCGATCTTCTCAATGGCGGCACGACTTTCTTCGTCCGCCGGGAGGAGTTCCGACGCCATGCGGTATCCCAGCAGCGTGGCGATCTGCTGGGCGAAGATCGGGAACCGGATCCCGCAGAACCGGAAGACGCGCGGCAGACTGTCGATCTGGGCATCCGTAAGTGAGGATCCGAAGGCTTCGTTTACCTTGGTGGCCAGGGAAGTGTTTTTCATGTTTCTCCTTTAAGTTTGAGTGTGGACATGGATCACATGCGGAATATATACCCCGCCGATGGTTGATCTTTGGAAGAAAGAAAAGGAAGGTCTTGGCGACCCTCCCTTTCATCCCCGGTCAGGTGGTGGCCGGATCCGCCCAGGCCAGGATGGCGAGGTCGATCACCTCGTCCCAGCCGTAGCCGGAGACCTTCTTGTACTCGGTCTCTCCGTCGACTAGTTTGGCGGTGATGGCGCCGCCGGTTCGGTCTTCCAGCTCAACCCGCCGCGAGGTCCCGGAGATCACGTACTTGAATGTGTTGGCTCCGGTCCGGTGAAGAACACGACCCTTGTACGGGGTCACGATCCGTTTCGGTGTATCCTCTTTACCCGGGATACTCGGGTCGTTCTCATAGAACGAATTCTTCATGGTTGTTCCTTTGGTTATGGTTAACAGGTATCCCGGCCGCCAGACAGGACGGCCGGGCATGAAGTGCGGATTGATTAAAAGTTGAGGACGGCATCGATGCCATGGTCAATGACTTCCCCGTTCTCCAAAAGAACGATGTCCTTGTCGAGACGGGTCAGTCGACGGGATCTGGCGATCCCGCCAGGAACCCGGCGTTTATGCTCTACGAGCGTGCCGGTCTCCTTCGGATCCTTGCACTCCCATTCGTCGATATCGATAAGCCTCTCGAGAAGACTGTCGATCTTGCGCTTCTCGGCGGCAAGAAGTATTTTGGCCGTCTCCTGTCGGCAGTCATTGGCATAAACGGCTTCCTCGACCTTGGCAAGAAGGACCTCAAGCTGGTCGGGGTCCAGATCATAGCCTTCCAGGCCGATAGCCTCGGGATCCACGTCGTAGAACGATATCGTGGTCGTGATGGACGGGACATACCCGCCTCTGACGTTGGCGGACGTCCCGATGACAAGGTAGTCGAAACCTTTCTTGAGCATGAAGCCAAAGATGAATGGAAGAGCTTGGAGTGTTCCCGGAACGTCCATCAGGAGAGAAGTCCCGATGCCGTTGGTGTGAAGACCATCGAAGGCCTCGAGGTATTGGCGGTCCTTCGATTCAGGGCAACAAGTAATTGCCGGGGTGACATCGATGTAGTTGGCTGAGCTAACGAAGTTGAACCCTTTGGTAAAGAGTTCAGCGTTGTTCAGACCCGATTCGGAAAGAGAGAGTTCGCGTTTGCTCATGGTTGTGCCTTTTGTTTAGGTTGATGTTTATAGGGCTAGGAACTATCTTAGGAATATATAGACGACGGATTTCTATCCACAGCGAAAAAGAAAACACACCTGGAGGGAGGATCATCCTCCCTCCAGGCATGCATGGGTTTCGTTTGCTCCGGGCTACCGGGGCAGATTGTTCTGGGCGTCCTGCCAGGCTTTCTTCTGGTAGGCGTTGTAGGCGGCCAGGGCGGCCCCTGCCAGCACGAGCAGCACGCCGGCTCTTCCGATTACCAGGACGGCGACAGCCCCGACTCCGACGAGAGCCCAGGCGAGGCAGTCCATGCCAAGCATCTTCAGCTGCTTCTTGATTCGTTCGAAATCAATGGTCATCTTCTTCCTCCTTCTCAGGTTCGATGGTTGCGTATTCTACAGAGGTCTGTCCGCAAACGGAAAGAGTGACCTCGTTGAGCATTTCTTGGATGGTCATGCCTTCGTGGTTCGGGTCCTTCAGACAGTTGATGACATGCCTCCGTATGCAGGTCTCCAGAACAGCATCCAGGACATTGGACAGGTAATGGTTGACCTCCTGACCGTTCGTCAGCTGATCCTCGAACTCGACCCAACGGCAATTCGAGAGGCGGAGAATCGGCAGGCTGACGAGAATTTTGAACTTCGGTTCGCTCTGGACCCTGATCAAGGCGTCCAGTTTCTGGTTTTTGAATGCACTGGATACGAGATGGATCCGGAACCATGTGACATTGGCTCGTTGCTTCTCCGGCCAGTCTTCCTGCAGGGCGTCCGTGGCGCGAAGGAGCTTGATGAAGAGATGATGGTCTGGTTCCACGGCAATCGCCAGGACGTCCTTCGTCTGGATGACTGGGTCGGGGAAGGACGACGGATCATAGTGAATGGTGCTGACTTTGGTGTTGGCCACTTCCGGGATCTTGGATTTGTCTGGTAGTTTAATCATGGTTGTTCTCCTTTTGGATTAATCGTCGAAGTTCAATTCAATGGGATGGTCCTTCAGGTCCAGGATGAGGTCCAGGACCTCGTGGGAGATCTTGTATCCGGTCAGGCAGTCCGGGATGTTGAAGGCGTCCTCTTTCGCCAGTCTGGTCAGCTCGAAGACCAGCTGGCTGTTCAGGAACACTGCACACCCGTTATCCACTGTGAGACAGTTCGTCACGTAGTCCGGAAAGACGCGATACAACGTGCTGAAGATGGTGTTGTACCGGAGGGCCGCCGAGAGGTAGTAGGCGAGCATCTTCCACTTAAGGGTGTCGTTGATGGGGCAGAACCGCCTCTCCAGGTGCTTCTTCACACTCCGGTAGAAGACCTCGTAACGTTTTCCGGTGGCCAGGGCCTTGACGACCCGGAGAAACTCCAATGCGCAGGGAGCGAGGGGTTTCATGTACATTGTCTCACCTGCCATGAACTTCCCGACGGTCCCCAGCATGTCGTCGTTCATGCCGGAGTCGACCGGGGTGATGATGCGATCCGTCGCCGACGCGATGTCCGGGCAGATCCCGAACAGGTACCGGTAGCTGACGGCCTTCTGAACGGCCAGGACCTGCTTGGACGTATTGTGGACGTAGAAGTCCGCGTAGAAGGTCCCGTAGCAGTCGCATATGCCGCTCTTCTTGAGCAGCGTGGCGATGGTGCTGTAGTTTTGTTCGGTTTCCGTCATGCTTCCTTCGTCTCCTTCTTCTCGATCGGGTGGTTCATGAGGGCCTCCTTTATCTTCGGGAGGCTCGCGCAGATCAGATGGTAGATGCTGGGGCGGATGTATCCCGTCAGGTAGCTCTCCAGGCATGGCCCGTTCCGATAGGCGTTCTCCGTCATGCAGTCAAGGATCGCCGTCTTAAGTCGTTTGGCGGAATCCGCCGGTATGATGGACTTGGCATTCTGGAGATAGTCCAGGGTATTGGACATGACGATGTACCGGTTGGCGGCGCAAGCGATCCAACATATCGCAGCGGCACGATCGTAGTCGTCCCCATCGGCTGTGTCCAGCACTTCCTTCACCTTGTCGAGGATGAACCAGTTTTCCGAATGGGCGATACTCATGGCCAGGTTGAGGACGGACCGCTGGGGTTCCGCCGATAACGGCGTGTTCTCCGGCCTGGCGACGACGAACTTGGTCAAAGCGGTCTCCAGATCCTCGGAGAAGTTGGAAGTCTCCAGGATGATGAGGTTGTCGAGAGCCTCCTCCCGGTTGACGAAGGCCCCGTAGCGGCATCCGTGTGCCGGATCCTTGATGGCGACAAGGATTCCTTTTTCGGCATGGCTGACAAAGTGGACGAACTTCGTATATGCATGTTGGTATCCGCCTGTGTCCGGGAGCAAGGCTATCAGTAGTTCAGTTTGGGCTTTCATTGAGCAATTTCCTTTGGTTGAAGAACAAAATTAAAAAATAGCCAGGAGGACCCAACGGTCCTCCTGGCGATGGATGATGATTAGACTACCTGTTGGCGTCGATGATGATTTTGCCGTTCAGGATGTTGCGGATGTTGCCGTTGGAGAAGTTCCCGCCGTACCGGGTGAAGTTCACCGTGCCCCATGCGCCGAACCCCGTGAGAGGACGTTCGATCTTGACGGCCTTCTCGCCGGTGCCGGTGGCGCCGCTGTCGTCGACGCCGCGCCCAATCAGACGGCCCCAGCCGTTGGAGATGACAAAACGTCCTTTCTCCGTCTTCATCTTCAGGTAGCCGGTGCCTTGGAGGATCATCTTGCCCATGCCGAGACCGCGATCAAACGGGCATTCGACATCCAGGTTGAAGTATCCTGTCGTTTCACTGTTGGAGGCGATGAAGGACATGAACTCGGCCGTCTTCTCTACGGGGTCCCAGAACAGGCCGCCGTTGCCGTCACGCTGGTCGCCTTTCGGATTGATCCTGCCCCAGGCAAATTGGGGAAGATAGTTCTTGGCGGTCGTGATGCGTAAGACTTTTTGGAACTGGCAGTAGCGCTCCTCCAGGACGATGACGGGGGAGTTCTTCTCGTCCAAAACGGGGTTGCCTTCGTCGTCGAGAAGTGGCACGCCGAACGGCGTGTGGAACGCGAAGGTGATGACGAGGTACTCCGTGTTGTCGTAGAAGTCGGTTGTCGGCCTGGGTTCGTTCTTGGTGGTGCCTTTCGGGACCACCGTGTAGGCGAACGAGAACATGGCAAGGCACAGAGCGAACAGGAACAGCAGTTTCTTCATTTTTGGTTTCCTTTTTGTTTGGTTTTGTTGTTTGACTGGCGACGACGGAAGTGCCGCCGCCAGCTCATCTAATGGTGTGACTGGGTTAATGTTAGTCTTGTGGGAACTTCTCAAGAAAGGCCTTGGCGTCCTTCGCGTAGCAGGGGCGCTGCAGATCGCAGCGGGTATAGCCGCCGTCGTACATGTTGGCAAAGGCCCGGCATTCTTGGCAGACTTTTGATGTGGCTCGCTCGAGCCACTTGAGGACGCTTGGCTTCATGGCGAGGTAGAGTTCGTCCCCGGACAGGTTCTTCATCTCGTCCGTCGTGGAAAGGTCGTACAACTCCTGGAACCATTTAAGCAAAGCCACCCGGGGTCCGTTCGTAGTACCGTCATAATGCCGGATGGCCTTGGCGCCGTTGTTCAGGACAAGCTCCATGTAGTAGTCCGGATGTTCGTCGCCTTTCGGCCCGGGCTGTATCCAGTATGTCACACTGGCCAGGCCTCCGGATACCGACCGGCGGAAGTTGTATGGGGCCCTTCGGTACTGGATGAAACCGTTCTCCGCTTCCATGAGGAGATGTTCGACATCCTCCCTCATCTTTTCGGCGACTTTCGGGTCGATCTTGTTGTTGACGTCCTCGGACTGAAGGCACGATGTGTCAATTGGCATGGTAGGGTACCCCCTTAGTTGAAAGCGTTCGCGTACTTCTGGCGGATGAACTGCTGCTGGTCCTGCGGGAGCTTCTTGATCTCCTCCTCCAGGATCCAGGAAGAGATGATGCCGACGGCTTTCGCCATGGCGATCTTCCGCTGGAATCCCTTCAGAGCGGACAGCGTGTCGTGGTTGTGGGTGTCGAGGATGGTGGTCGCCTTCAGGCGGTGGTTTCGACGGTCGTCCCGGAAGACGATCTTGGTTGTGTCGGTGATGTTGCACTGGATTTCCACGACCGGTATCGTGAGGTCGACGTGGCAGAGCATGCGCAGGATGTCCATCGCTGCGCGGGTATAGACGATGTGCCTGCAGTCGATGTTTGGGCAGGCGTTGACGAGATCGGTTCCGGGAAGACTTGTTTGATTCATGGCATTCTCCTTTAAGTTGATTGAAATTGGGTGGCTCTCTACAAACGGCATATATGCTTGATCGGAAGATGAGAAAAGAAACCACCCGTGACGGATGGTTTCTTTTGAAGAGCTACGATAGGTTAGTCGGTGACTACCTTCTTCGCTTCTTCCTTGGCAGCTTCATGCCGCATGGCCAGCGCATCTTTCGCGAAGGCCAGAACGTCCTTGACGATGCCCGGGGCCGTCTTGATGTACTCCAGAATCTCTTCTGGAGTCATCTCGAACTCGGCCTTGCCGATGTGGATTTCACCGTCTTCCTTGGAGCTGTCGGCGTGCGTGTTCTCATGGTTGTGATTGTTGTCGGTGCTCATTTTCACCGTGATGTCTTCGAGGTTGAGCTTCATGACTTTTTCCTTTTTGTTTTAGGTTTGACATGTGACAGAGAACGGTTCTCTGTTTCTTACTACCTAAGACATATATACCCATGAATCTTTCATCTACGGATTGACACCTTGGATGTTGGCCGC
>Ga0310694_10007061_pt1 | contig 10579 bp, 7 predicted proteins | sample 174DNAGHGhighgp2_FD_203884 | JGI IMG/M metagenome (GOLD analysis project Ga0310694, IMG submission 203884) | Sheep rumen microbial communities from Palmerston North, Manawatu-Wanganui, New Zealand - 1742 DNA GHGhigh gp2 (v2) (version 2) | ecosystem: Host-associated > Mammals > Digestive system >... | reverse complement strand
AAAAGGACGCCAAGAACGCCGTACTTCACAAGGTGATGGCGTATAGCGGCTCTGTCGCTATCGACGTGACAGACCATGTGAAAGCGGGCAAGCTGACCTACCCCAACCCTAAACTCACCAAATCCTCGACTCCCATAAAAGTCATCGCCCTATATATTAAATATGGTGTGATGAAAGTGAAGCGGGCAGCCCCTGGCGGTGAGGGCCTTGTCATCGATCATTTCGACCATCGTGCGGTGGCTAATTATCTCCGCCACATAGAGGGAGCCTTCGAGCGCACCAAGACTCCATACCCACACACGTTTTTCAACGACTCTTACGAGGTGGAGGCGGCTACCTGGACACCCACACTATTCGATGAGTTTGAGAAGCGTCGCGGCTACAAGCTGGAGGACCATCTTCCAGAACTGACAGCCTACGAGCCAAAAGTGTTGAGCGACTATCGTGAGACCCTCGGCGACCTGCTTTTGGAAAACTTCACCAACCAGTGGACAGCATGGGCACACAAGCACGGGGCCATAACCCGCAACCAGGCACATGGCTCACCTGCCAACCTCATCGACTGCTATGCCGCTGTCGACATTCCGGAAATAGAGGGCTTCGGCCTCTCGGACCTCGGCATCAAGGGACTGCGCACCGATCCTGGCAAGACACGCAAGAACGACTCGGACTACTCTATGTTCAAGTATGCCCCCTCGGCAGCCCACGTCTGCGGCAAGCCATACACCTCGAGCGAGACTTTCACCTGGCTGACAGAACATTTCCGCACATCGCTCTCACAGCTGAAGCCCGACCTCGACCTGATGTTCTGTGCCGGTGTCAACCACATGTTCTTCCACGGCACCTGCTACTCGCCCAAGGACGACGAGTGGCCGGGGTGGAAATTCTACGCCTCAATCGACATGAGCCCCACAAACAGCATCTGGCGCGATGCACCCTATTTCATGCAGTACGTGGAGCGCTGCCAGAGCTTCTTGCAGTGGGGACAGCCCGACAACGATTTCCTGGTGTTGCTGCCGGTGCGCGACGCATGGAAGAAGAATACGGGCAAGCTGCTCATGCAGTTCAGCATACACGCCATGGGCAAGCTGATGCCAGAGTTCCGCGATGCCATCCTTGAGATAGACAAGGCCGGCTATGACTGCGACTATATCAGTGAGCGGCTGCTCATGGGTACTGTCTTCAAGGACGGTATGCTACAGACAGCAGCGGGCACCCGCTACAAAGGACTTATCATCCCGGGCAGCGGAGAGATGCCTGAGAGTGTGAAAAAACACATCGGCCAACTGAAAGCACAGGGAGCCCACATCATGTACGGCATCGACAAAACGGAGATGGCCAAGGCAGCAAAGCCAGAGCTCATGAAGACCCAGATGGGCCTGAAGGCCATCAGGCGCAAGAACGCCAATGGCTACCACTACTTCATGGCAAACCTCACAGCGCAGGACATAAGCAAGCGCATTCCTCTGGCCGTGGACTGCAAGGGCGCAACGTGGTTCAACCCGCTCAATGGCGACATCTGCCCGGCAGATATCACCAACGATGGTGTCGCTGTGTGCCTGCGCAGTGGAGAGTCAATGATTCTTCAGACCTTCAGCGAGGCGGTTCCTATGAAGAAGACGGGTGAGATGAGAAATGAGAAAACACAGGAGAACACCATCGTGATTGAAGGACCATGGACGCTCTCGTTCACCGACGAAGCACCCACGGTGGACAAGAGTTTCACTCTTGACAAGCTGCAGACATGGGAGACCCTTAACGCCCAGACACGTGTGACCATGGGCACCGGCGTCTACACCACCCATTTCAAGATGTCGAAGAAAGAAGCCCCCAGCGGCTCTTGGCAGATAGACCTCGGCGATGTGCGCGAGTCGGCCCGTGTCTACATCAACGGCCAGTTCATAGGCTGTGCATGGAGCGTGCCTTTTGTGCTCGACACTAAGGGAGCGCTGAAAGTTGGCGACAACACACTGCGTATCGAGGTCACCAATCTCCCCGCCAACCGCATTGCCGACCTCGACAGAAAGGGCGTGAAATGGCGCAAGATGGAGGAAATCAACGTTGTGGACATAAACTACAAGAAAACTCTTTACGACGAATGGGAGCCCATGCCCAGTGGGCTAAACTCAACAGTAAAATTAATAAAAAAGAACTAATCAAAAGAACAAAATACTATGTCAGAAAAAAAACACCACCACCACCATCATCACTACGAAGACGATGCCACCCGTTTCAAGCGCAAGAGCCTGCTCTCTATTGAGCGCAGGAAAAAACTTAAGAAATGGAGTTTTGTGGCACTTTGCACTATAGCAGTTATCATGGGCATCTTAGTGGTGCTGGCCTACACCATAGGTTAGTCAGCACACTCGAAACTATAATTTAGTCGGCATCACGGAGCACTGGGAACTTTTCTCTCTGCTCTGTGACAACTGTGCTGTCAATATCCGCCAAGCACACGCTCTCTCCATCCTCACAAGCAGAGATTGTGGTGCCAAGAGGGTCTATCACCACTGAGCCTCCTGCAAATATTGACTTGTGCTCTTTCCCCACACGGTTCACGGCCACCACATAGCACTGGTTCTCTATTGCTCTGGCTTTCAACAGTGTGTCCCAGGCTGTTTGCCTCTTCACGGGCCAGTTGGCTACGTAGATGATGGCATCATACTCACCAGCCCGCCCCCAGCGTGACCATAGTGGGAAACGGAGGTCGTAGCACACCATCAGCAGGAAACGCATACCACCAAAGCAAACTGTGACATGGTTGTCACCGCGTTTGTAGCTCTCGTCTTCATGAGCAAAAGTGAACAAGTGGTGCTTGTCATAATGAGTTATGCCCTCTGGGGTAACGAAATAGAAACGGTTGCGGTATTGAGTCTGTGCTGAGGCTGTTTCTTCACCGTCGGCTTCAGCTACGGCTAAGCTGCCACATACGGCACACTGCCGTTTCCTGGCAAACTCTTTCATCCACGCTAACGCCATCGACTCAGACTCTCTTTCAGCCACATCTTCAGGGTGCGGCGAATAACCGGTCGCCCACATTTCAGGCAGTACATATAGGTCTGCATCACAACCATGTGTCAGTCTCTCCACAGTCTTGATGTTTTCTGCCGGAGAGCTCCAGACTATATCCATTTGAACCAGTGCTACTCTCATAAATAAAAATCGCTTGTCAGTTTGTTGTACTCTTCCGAACCGATAACCAGTTCTGTTGTCTCTACCTCTGCAGAGTGTTTTGCGAACGCCAGCAGGAAGCGCTTTGCGGGTTTGGCCGGTGTGGTTTTCACTCCACACTGCCGCACCTTGGCGAATCCAGCAAGAAACGCTTCAGCTTCGAGCCGTTGTCTGCAGTCGAACGGTATGACCACTGACAACTGTCCTCCGTCATCGAGCAGCCTCCATGCCGCCGACATCAGCTGCCTGTAGGTCAGTGTCTCGGCGTGTCGTGCCTTTGTGCGCCGTTCGTCGGGGCACAGCAGAGAGTCGACAAAGAAAGGCGGATTGCACACTATGGAGTCGAAACGCCCTTGCAGCAGTGCCATGTCGCAGAGCTCTATATCGATGCGTGCGGCAAATGGCGACGACGCTACATTTTCCATTGCCTGTCGCACTGCCATCTCGTCAATGTCGATGCCCAACACGCTGGCATCGGGGAAGCGCTGTGCCATCATCAAGGCAATGAGCCCGGTGCCGGTGCCCACGTCAACTATGCGCTTTCCACCCTCTGCCCATGCTCCCAGCAACGTGCCGTCTGTCCCCACTTTCATGGCGCAATGATGCTGAAAGACAGAGAACTGTTTAAACTTGAAATAGTCGTTTGCCATAAATTGAGTGCAAAGATACTAATATTTTTTAATTCTTGCCATTCTTACACATTATTATTAATTAAAATTCGTACCTTTGCAGACTAAAAACGTGACGACGGGATAACGTAGTGACGAGACAAAATGATAACGAGAATAGGAAACATAGAAAAAAGTAACTGTACGATAAAGAAATGAGTGACGAACAAAATGGTTCGGCTTTTTCGATGATAGCCGACATAGACGGAGATTTCAGTTCACTGATAGAGGGCGAAATGCCCACCGAGGTACCCATCCTGCCTGTGCGCAACCTTGTGCTTTTCCCAGGTGTGGTGAGCCCTATCATCATTGCCCGTGAGTCGAGCATGAAGCTTGTGCGCAAGGCTGAGAAGCAGAACTCTCTGATAGGAATAGTATGCCAGAAAGACCCCGACATAGAGATGCCCGTCGAGGGCGATCTTCACAACTATGGTGTCTACGCCAAAGTGCTCAAGCAGTTGACATTGCCGACCGGCATGGTAACCGTCATTGTCCAGGGCATGAGCCGCCTGCACCTGCTGGGCATCAAGAGCGAGTTTCCATACCTCACGGGCGAGGTGGAGTCTGCCCCCGAGCTGCTGCCGGACAAGCACGACAAAGAGTGGCGCACCGCAATTGACGACCTGCGCCGCATGGCAGACGAATACATCAACATCAGCGACGACATACCCGACGAGGCCATGTTTGCCATACACAACATCAGCAACCATGTCATGGCCCTGAATTTCGTATGTTCCAACATGCCATTCTCCACAAAGGAAAAGATAGGCCTGCTTGTCGTTGAGTCGGTAAAAGAGCGTCTCTTCGGTGCCATGAAAGCACTGAACCGCGAGATAAACCTCCAGAAGCTGAAGACCGACATACGCAACAAGACGCGGGAAGACCTTGACGAGCAACAGAAGAACTATTTCCTGCAGCAGCAGATAAAGAACCTTCAGGCCGAGATGGGCAGCGAGAACGCCTCCGAGAAACAGGAACTTCTTGAGAAGGCCGCCGAGAAAAACTGGCCCGAAGAGGTGGAGAAGACATTCATGAAGGAGATAGACAAGCTTGACACTCTCAATTCTCAGAGTCCCGACTTCAACGTCCAGTTGAACTACCTCCAGACCTTCGTGGGGCTGCCTTGGGGATTCTACACCAAGGACAACCTCGACTTGAAACGTGCACAGCGCATACTCGACCACGAGCACTATGGCATGGAGAAGGTGAAAGAGCGCATACTCGAGTACATGGCAGTGCTGTCCCTGCGTGGAGACCTCAAGAGTCCTATTCTCTGTCTCTACGGCCCTCCTGGCGTGGGAAAGACCAGCTTGGGAAAGAGCATTGCCGAGGCCATGAAGCGCAAATATGTCAGGATCTCGCTTGGCGGTCTGCACGACGAAGCCGAGATTCGTGGTCACCGCCGAACCTACGTGGGAGCTATGCCCGGACGCATCATCAAGAGCCTGCAGAAAGCAGGAAGCTCAAACCCCGTCTTCATACTCGACGAGATAGACAAGGTGACACAGGCCACCATCAGTGGCGACCCGGCATCGGCACTACTCGAGGTACTCGACCCTGAGCAGAACAACGCCTTCCACGACAACTATCTTGACGTGGACTACGACCTCTCGAAAGTGCTCTTCATTGCCACTGCCAACAATCTCTCAACAATACCCCGCCCACTGCTCGACCGCATGGAGATAATAGAGCTGAGCGGGTACATCACCGAGGAGAAGATAGAGATAGCCAAGCGCCACCTCATACCCCGTGAGCTGGAGAACACTGGCCTGAAGACCCTGAAGGACAAGCCCAAGTTCCCCAAGGCCGTGATAGAGAAGATAATAGAGCAGTACACCCGGGAGAGTGGTGTTCGCCAGCTGGAGAAACAGATAAACAAGGCCATGCGCAAGCTGGCTTACCGCATAGCCACGGGCATCTCCTCCGATGATGGCAGCGATGCCATCCCCCCCGTCACCGTGGCAACCATCGAAGACCTCCTGGGCAAGCCACCATTCTACCGCGACATATACCAGGGCAACGCCTATGCCGGCGTGGTGACAGGACTGGCATGGACGAGTGTGGGCGGCGAGATACTCTTCATCGAGACATCGCTGTCGAAAGGCAAGGGACAGAAGCTAACGCTCACCGGAAATCTTGGCGACGTGATGAAAGAGAGTGCCGTGCTCGCCATGGAATATGTCAGGGCCCACGCCGATGTGCTTGGCATAGACTATCGCATCTTCGACCACTGGAACATACACATCCACGTGCCAGAGGGTGCCACACCGAAAGACGGTCCCTCAGCAGGCATCACCATAGCCACCAGCATCGCATCGGCACTTACACAGCGCAAGGTGCGCAAGAACACCGCCATGACCGGCGAGATAACCCTGCGTGGAAAAGTGCTGCCCGTGGGAGGCATAAAGGAGAAGATTCTTGCTGCCAAGCGTGCCGGCATCACCGACATAGTGCTCTGTCAGGAAAACGAGAAGGACATTCTTGAGATTCCCGACATCTACCTCAAGGGCGTCAGCTTCCACTATGTAGAGAACATTCAGGATGTTTGGGCCTATGCGCTGACCAACGAGCTGGTGGCACACCCCACGAAATTCGACATACCTGACGAGGGTAACGCCCAACAGTAGGCACTTCTTAGAAGTCGTGTCTCCCACCCCCGACAACAAAGGTCTAAGCAAAGCCTTTGCCGTCTATGCGTTGACCAGGTCATAGTACTTCCCCTTCAGTGCAAGCAGCTCTTCATGTGTTCCATGTTCGGCTATCTTGCCTTTCTCAAGTACTATTATCTGGTCAGCGTTGCGTACTGTCGACAGCCTGTGGGCTATGACAAAGGTAGTACGGCCCTGCATCAGCGTGTCCATTCCTCTTTGCACCATCTGCTCTGTGCGTGTGTCCACCGAGCTGGTAGCCTCGTCGAGTATCAGCACCGGCGGGTTTGCCACAGCAGCTCTCGCAATGGCCAGCAGCTGCCGCTCGCCTTGGCTCAGGTTGCCCCCGTCGCCTTGAAGCATAGTCTGGTAGCCGTCGGCCAAACGCCTTATGAAGTCGTGCGCCCCAACCAGTTGTGCTGCTTTCACACAGTCCTCGTCGGTGGCTTCAAGACAGCCGTATCTTATATTGTCGAGCACGGTGCCGGTGAAGAGGTGGGTCTCCTGCAGCACTATTGTCATGCTGTGTCTCAGCGAGTCCTTCTTTATCTCGGTGATGGGTATTCCGTCGTAGAGTATCGAACCGCTTTGTATGTCGTAGAAACGGTTTATGAGGTTTATGATGGTTGTCTTCCCAGCTCCCGTTCCCCCCACGAACGCTATTTTCTGTCTCGGCGAGGTGTTGATGGTTATGTCGTGCAGTACCTCCCTCTCGGCAGTGTAGCCGAAGTTTACATGGCTGAAGTCCACGTCGCCCTCCACGGCGTGAACCGCCGTCTCCTTCGTCTGCCGGCCGTCGCTGTCCGCGCTCTTCACCCAGCAACCGTCCTTCATGCCAATAGTGCCCCCGTCCAGTTCCGGCTCGGCATCGCCAAGCGCAAAGACACGCTCAGCACCCACCGATGCGTTGAGCACCGAGTTTATCTGCTGGCTCACGTGGCTAATGGGCTGCGTGAAACTCTTGTTCAGTTGCAGGAAGGCGACAATGGTTCCCAGTGAGAGTGTGAAGCCGAGCGGTGCGCTGATGGCTATGTAGGCCCCCACGACGGCAATGAGCACATAGCCCAGGTTGCCCAGGTTGCCGTTCACAGGCATCACTATGTTGGCTATCCTGTTGGCGTTGCAGGCCGACGAGCGCAGCTGCTCGTTTATCTGTCCAAACTGCTCCAGGGCCTGCTGCTCGTGGCAGAACACCTTGACCACCTTCTGCCCCGTCATCATCTCCTCTATGAAACCGTTCACGGCGGCGAGGCTCTGCTGCTGAGTGCGGAAATATCCGCGCGACCACTTGCCAAGCCGCGTCGTCACCACCATCATCACTACGGCTATGAGTATGCTCACCAGCGTCAGCGGCACCGAGAGCACAACCATCGACGTGAACACTGCCACTATGGTGATGATGCTCGAGAAGACCTGTGCCATGGCCGTGCTTATCATCTGCCGCAGTGAGTCCACATCGTTGGTGTAGACCGACATTATCTCGCCGTGCGAGTGGCTGTCGAAGTAGCTCAGCGGCAACTTTTCCATGCGCTCGAATATCTGCTTGCGCAGCCTCAGCATGGTGCCTTGAGACACCAGTATCATAAGCCTGTTGTAGGTGTACGAGGCAATGACGCCGACAAGCAGTATAAGCCCCAGCTTCAGCAGCGTTTGCCATAGCGACGAATAGTCTGGGTCGGCTGTAAGGGTCAGCGGCACTATGTAGTCGTCAATGAGTGTTCGTGTGAAAAGCGTGGAAGCCAGCGACGTGATGCTGCTCACCACTATGCACAGCAGCACAGTGGCAATGGCATACTTGTGGTATTTCAGCACAAAGCGCACCATGCGCAGCAAGACTCCCTTTTGCTCCTTGCTCACCCGCTGGAAACCAGCCTGTCCGTGTTGGCCCCGTGGACCTCCGAATGATGGTTGCCTCATATATGTCTGTCGACTTTTTACTACTTCCAACTACTTTTTACTACTTCCAACTACCTTTTACTACTTCCAACTACCTTTTACTACTTCCAACTACCTTTTACTACTTCCAACTACCTTTTACTACTTCTTACTACTCTACTTGCCTACGGCTGGCTGCAAAATTACGAATATTTCTGAAAACAGCAAAGCAAATCGCCGGAAAAAATGCTACCAAACAAGAATGTTTGCAAAAATATTCTTCCGTTATAAAAAAATGCAGTAACTTTGCAAACCATATCACAACACCAGTAAAAAAAGTTTCAATACACATGATGAGAATAGACATCATAACCGTGCTGCCCGAGATGATTGAGGGTTTCATCCACGAGTCCATCCTGGCACGTGCTGAGAAGAAGGGTCTGGCCGAGATACGCCTGCACAACCTTCGTGACTACACACTCGACAAATGGCGCCGCGTGGACGACTACCCCTACGGCGGGTCGGCGGGCATGGTCATGCAGTGCGAGCCCATAGACCGTTGTATCAGTGCGCTGAAAGCAGAGCGCGACTACGACGAGGTGATATTCACCTCACCCGACGGCGAGCGCTTCGACCAGCACATGGCCAACGACCTCTCGATGAAGGGCAACATCATCCTGCTCTGCGGCCACTATAAGGGCATAGACCAGCGTGTGCGCGACCATCTCATCACGCGTGAGATAAGCATTGGCGACTATGTGCTCACTGGCGGCGAACTGGCTGCCGCCATCATTGCCGACGCTGTGGTGCGCGTCATCCCCGGGGTAATTGGCGACGAGCAGAGCGCTCTCTCCGACTGTTTCCAGGACGACCTCTTGGCCGCACCTATCTACACCCGCCCCGCAGACTACAAGGGGTGGAAGGTGCCCGACATACTGCTCAGCGGCAACGAGGCGAAGATACGCGAATGGGAACTGGAGCAGGCGCTTCAGCGCACAAAGCGGCTCAGACCCGACCTGCTGGACAACATGCCATGGGCAGCAGACGAGACTGCGGAACCTGAAAACAAAACCAACAAGAGAAAAAGACGAGGCTGAACACGGCCTCCACCCGTTATGAAAAAGATAAAATACTACCTACTGCCAGCTATCATCTGCTTTGCTGCAATCATAGCCATCGGCTACTACTATTTCTTCACACAGTTCAGCACCGCTGGCGAGACACGCTACGTCTTCATCGACAGAGACGACAACACCGACTCGGTCTTAACCAAGCTGAGCCCTGTGGCTTCGCAGCACTCGCTGACGGGTCTTAGCACCATGATGCGACACGTAGGCTACGCCGACCACATGCGCACCGGGCGCTACGCCATCGAGCCGTCGATGACCACGGCAGAGGTGTTGCGGCTGCTGAAGACAGGCAGCCAGACACCCGTCATGCTCACCATACCAGAGGTGCGCACCATGGAACAGCTGGCAGCACGCCTGTCAAAGAAAATCATGGCCGACAGTGCCGAGATAGCGTCACTGCTCACCTCGGACACCTGTGCCTGCATCTTTCTGCCAGACACATACGAGGTATACTGGGACATCAGTGCCGACAAGCTCTTGAAGCGCATGAAGAGCGAGCACGACAAATACTGGAATAGCGACCGTCGCCGTTTGGCGGCAGAAAAGGGACTCACCCCCAACGAGGTCTGCACCCTGGCAAGCATCATCGATGAGGAGACGGCCAACAACGGCGAGAAACCCATGATTGCTGGCATGTACCTCAACCGTCTGCGCAAGGGCATGATGCTTCAGGCTGACCCCACGGTGAAGTTTGCCCTCAAGGACTTCACGCTGAAGCGCATATACAACGCCCATCTCGAGGTCGACAGCCCTTACAACACCTACAAAAACACCGGTTTGCCTCCCGGTCCTATCAAGATTGCAAGCAAGCAGGGCATCGAGGCTGTTCTCCACGCTGCCGACTGCGACTATCTGTACATGTGTGCAAAGGAAGATTTCTCGGGCACCCACAATTTCGCCCGCACTTACAGGGAGCATCAGGCCAATGCCGCCCGCTATGCCGCAGCGCTAAACCAAAGGGGCATCAGATAACCACTAGGTCGGCCATAATCATATCGCTGACAATGAGCCCTTGGCGCGACAGCCTCAGCCGGCCGCTGCCGTTGTCGTCTTGCTGGTCGAGTACAAGCAGACCGTCGGCAAGATA
>Ga0310694_10007059_pt1 | contig 10580 bp, 12 predicted proteins | sample 174DNAGHGhighgp2_FD_203884 | JGI IMG/M metagenome (GOLD analysis project Ga0310694, IMG submission 203884) | Sheep rumen microbial communities from Palmerston North, Manawatu-Wanganui, New Zealand - 1742 DNA GHGhigh gp2 (v2) (version 2) | ecosystem: Host-associated > Mammals > Digestive system... | reverse complement strand
CACCGACGACAAGCGCTCTCGATAAGATCTATGAGATCAACAAGTTCACTGACAGTATCTGGAAATTCATCCCGATCGGTCTGGCCATAATCATTCCGTGCATCATGTGGGCCCTTGTCTCATCTTATAATGTCACTCCGGTAAAGACATTCTTTGTCAATCTGCTTCTTGTGCTCGAAGTGCTCCTGATAATTTCCATTGTGCTGCTTTTCGTACTGAAGTATTCGACGGGATTTATCTCGAAAAAGATTAACGATACAGTCAATGAAGTTAACGATTTCGATAAGGATCCGGGCCTTGATGCTTACCTTGATTCGACACACCATTCAGACATCGACGTGAGTGAGAAGCTGCTCCGTTATGTTGTCGATATTTTAGACGGCGACGGAAAGAAAATCGGTGAACGTTCAATAGAATTGTGATGAAAATGCTGTATAATCTCTATCTGTAGGTTGTGCGGAATTCTCATAAAGACGCCTCATTACGCAGATATCTTTTCTTAAGAATCTGACGGAGGGTCCGGAGAATTAATCATGACTTGCGAAGTAACTATATCCTCGCTTAAAAAGAGGAATAATAACAGGAGGTTTAGTCATGGCTAAACAAAAACTTAACAACAAGACCATAGCTGTCTTGGGAATTCTCATAGGACTCATCATCCTTATGGCATTTACTCCGGTAGGTTATCTCAGAGTAGGTGCGGTCTCGATCTCATTTCTCATGATCCCCGTAGCAATAGGCGCGATCGCAAAGGGTCCCTGGGCAGGAACTCTATTGGGTATCGTGTTCGGCATTACGAGCTTCGTACAGTGCTTCGGAATGGATCTTTTCGGAACTTACCTTGCAAGCAAGAACGTGATATTTACATTCATTATGTGCGTCATCTGCAGAGCTCTTGCGGGATTCCTGGCAGGCCTTGTTTTCAAGGGCATTTCCAAGCTCACCAAAAACTCATTTGTAAGATCATCTCTCACAGGCCTTTGCGCGGCTTTATTCAATACTATCCTTTTCCTCGGCGCGCTCATCCTTCTCTTCGGCAGTGCAACTGCAAGTGAATCAATGGGCCTCGATCCTTCAACCGGTACATTTGCTCTTATCGCAGCCATCGCAGCTATGTTAGGCATCAATGCGATCCTTGAAGCAATCGCATCCTTCATCGTTACCGGCGCCGTCGGCGTTGCTCTTTTCAAGGCAAAACTCATAGAACAGTAAACGGAGGCACCTCTTATGGTACTTGCAATCGATGTCGGCAACACACATATCGCTCTCGGATGTTTTGAGGAAAAGAAACTCCTTTTCACGGAGCTCATTACCACCGAGAAAACACATACCGATCTCGAGTATGCGGCAGTCTTAAAGGCCGCACTCGAGTTCAACGGCCTGAACTTCGACACCATTGACGGTGCCATAATCTCATCTGTTGTGCCCCAGGTAACAGGCACCATTAAGAATGCCGTAAAAAGACTGTCTTCCGTCGAGCCTCTCATCGTCGGCCCGGGCGTCAAGACAGGTCTTAAGATCAGGATCGACAATCCTGCCCAGCTCGGCAGCGACCTTGTCGTCTCCTCCGTCGCAGGCATCAAGGAATACGGCGTCCCGCAGATCAACATCTACATGGGCACCGCGACAGCTTTTTCCCTGATCGACAAGGACAAGAACTTCGCAGGCACATCGATCGGCGCGGGTATGGGAATCGAAGCTGAGGCATTAAGCAGCAAGACGAGCCAGCTCCCGAACATCGCTTTCGAGACGCCCGAAAAGGTCATCGGCACAAACACGATCGACAGCATGAAGAGCGGCCTCATCTATCAGAATGCTGCTTTGGTCGACGGCATGATCGACAGGATAGAGGAGGAGTACGGCAGCAAATGCGTTCTCGTGGCGACAGGCCGCTACGCATCGATCGTCGCGCCCCTCTGCAAACACAAGATCGTGCTTGATAAGGATCTGATACTTAAGGGCCTCATTGAGGTGTATTACAAGAACAGGTGAGATGCCGGTCCTGAGGTGGGCGTTGTTTTGTTATAACATTATCAGATTGCGGATATTAATACTGTTGACTGTTTTGTTGACTGTTTTTGGCAAATCAGGTATCAAAACAGATACAAAAGCGAAAAAGTACCTGTTTTGTTGACCGATATTATTAATTCAGGTATCAAAACAGTCAACATGATTTTCGGTAGTATAAAAACGCTCATTTATCCGGATAAAAGTCTACAAAAAACGGGGTTGTCTCAAACCAGGAGACAACCCCATTTTCATTTATATCAACACACTATCTTTACTTAAGTTCTTCTCTTCTGAACTTTACGTAAGACAGAGCGATAACAGCTGCGACTGCTACTACTGAAACTACGAGCGCTACAGCGATGTTGCCGTTTGTCATATCGGTGAGTACGAACATTGACTGACCTACAGGTGTGCATCTTACGAAGTTCTCTGCCCAATCGAAGTTGAGAAGGATCTGTGCTGCGACATTGGACATCAGCATGAGACCGAGGTTAAGTCCGATGGCGCCGCCAAGGTGTCTGATCAGCATGGATGCGATGAAGCATGTTGCGGAATAAGAGATCTCGACAATTATGAATAAAAGGACTCTTGCGATGATAGCTCTTGCGAAGCTTCCTTCAATACCGTTTACCCCCTGCATTCCAAATGCGATTGCTGTGCTGACTGCGATTGCTGCAACGCTGTACAAAGCAACTGCTGTTGAGAATGAGATGAACTTTGACATGAGGATCGCGAATCTGCTGTTGCCTGCCATGACTGCGGACTGGATCTTGCGACCCTCAAATGCACCTGTTACGTGGATGCCGGCGAAAACACCGATAAGGAAAATTACGAAAGCGTTGTAGTTGCTTAAGCCTTCAAGGAAAGCGTCATAACCTGATACGCCGCCTGCGATCTTGAGTGTGGCGAAAAGCATAAGCGCCGGAAGCGTGATAAGTGCCGCACCGATGATCCAAAATGATTTTGAAGAGAATGTCTGTTTCAGTTCCCATTTTAATAAAGTACCCATTATGCACTCCTCCCTAAGAGTTCGATATAGTATTCCTCGAGTGTTCTCTCATGCTTTGCCAGATGCGTTACGAGCACGTTGTGGTCGTGCATGAGCCTTGCTACTTTCTTCGTATCGACGTTGTCGAAGATCATGATCGTGCCTTCGTCGTTGTCTACGCCACACATTCCGTTGGCTGCGAGGATCTCGATCGCGGTGTCATTGCATTCCGTCTCCATTACGATGTGCGTTGTGCAGAGATCATCGAGATCATATTTTGACAATGTGGAGATTATCCTGCCGTGCGAGATGATTATGTAATCTGTTGCGAGCTGGTAGAGCTCTGCAAGAATGTGGGATGAGACTACGATCGTGATGCCGTCGTCCTTGCATAAAGATATGAGGAGTTCTCTGACATCCACCATTCCCATCGGATCGAGGCCGTTTACGGGCTCGTCGAGAATGAGGAGTTCAGGGTTATTTATAAGTGCCTGGGCGATGCCAAGCCTCTGCTTCATGCCGAGAGAAAAGTTACCGACTTTCTTATTCTTAACGTCTCCCAAGCCTACGCGCTTAAGCACTTTATCTATCTTGTCCTCGTCATTATTCCCGTAGAGGAGCTGTGAAGACATAAGGTTTTCTTTTGCTGTTTTATTGAATTCAAGGATCGGCTTTTCGACAAGGCAGCCAAGCTTTTTTCTTGCCTCGACAAGGCCTGCGTTATCCGACTTTCCGAAAAGTTCGATCTTACCCTGATCGATGGGGCTTAATCCTGTTATTGCTCTGATTGCTGTAGTTTTGCCGGCTCCGTTTTCTCCGATGAAGCCGTAGATCTTTCCTCTCTTGATCTCAAAAGATACGTTATCAAGTACGGTTTTTGCACCGTATCTCTTAGAGAGATTGCTGATCTTTAAGATAGTGTCGTTCATTCCAAGTTATCCTCCTGTTTGGTATGGGTACATCATAACCGCCCATCCTTAACGGGAAGATGGCCGAACATTAACGTAACATTAAGTTCTTGCTATAGAAATCTTAATCTCGGGAAAATCCTTAGATCTGCCTTTATTTATTATCAGGCGGATCTATTTCTTTATAGTTTGCCTTGAAATACTCGGCATCAACGAAATTGAATCTTATTGAAGTTATCTTTCCTTCTTCATCCCTGTTGACTGCATAGAAGACGATTACGGCATTGGAAGGCGCGGTCTCCATCGTACCCCAGAGAAGGGCGGAGAAGTACTTGGACGGATCGTCCTTATTGATGTTCAGCGCGCCGTTTTCAATGAGAAATCTGATCTCTTCAGTCTCTGGATATTCCTTGCGCCAGATCATGAGGGGCTCAGCGACCTGCTGATACCAGTCATCTTCGAGATGTTTGTGGTTCTTCTTGAACCAGTCTCTTTCGCAGGGTGAAGGAAAGCCCGTGCTGTCGACCTTGAAGTAGTCGCCGGTATTGGCCATCTGGCCTTTGCCCTCTGTGGCTTCCTTGGAGAATACCTCGTAAGTACCGTCGGGGTGCGCAATGATCTTGCCTGAATGGATCATCTTCTGCTCCATATCAGAACCGGCGCCAAACTCCCAGGCCTGGCGCTTTGTATTCTGTTTTATCGCAAAAGATGAATTCTTCTTATCCTGCGGCATCCCTAAACATCCTGTGGCTTACACCTTACGGAGCAGCCTTGTATTTCTTAAACGCCGTACATTATATCAGAATATTTTGATTATTGCCTTCCCAATAAAAAACCGGAATCGCATACCTTACGATGCTGCTTCATCCGGCTCGATCTGTTTCCGCTGCTTATCGACGACGGATTTACCGTACCATTTTTTCTTGTACCAGTACCACATGACGATAATTCCTCTGATACATTCATCCGTGGCGGTTCCCGCAAAGATGCCCGCGACGCCGATGCCCAGTGCTACACCGAGCGTGTAACCGACCGTAAGGCCCAAACCCCAGTTGCAGAGAAGTCCCATCAGGAGAGGGAAGATGTATGCGCCGGCAGCCTTGAGACTGCAGACGAATGTCATGTTAAGGCAGCGTCCGATCTCGATGAAGATATCGACGATCATGATCATCTGACCCAATGCGATAATGTTCGGATTATCCGTAAAGAACGTCAGAGTATATCTGCAGATAAGCGCGTTGACCGATGCCAGCGCAATCGTGATAGGCATTGATGTTCGGAGGGTCTTAAAGACTCTCTTGTATGCTGCGTCTTCTTTGCCGGCACCAACGAGGTGTCCCGTGATTATCTGCGTGGACATTGCGCAGGCATTGGAGAATATCATCGCGAAAGAAATAAGCGTGTTGCAGAAAGCTCTCGCGTTTGTAGGATCATTTCCCATAGCATTGACGAATGAAAGAAGTGTTGTCTGATAAAGGTTGTAGGTAAGGTTCTCGCCTGCAGTAGGGAGGCCGATCTTTATCATCTTGCCGAGGAGCTTGAAGGGGAAAGGCCTCATATAACGCAGCGAGATCTTACCGATCTTCTTAACGAAGAAGAATACGAAAACAGCGATCACGGCGATGGCCCTTGCCACAACAGTGGAAATGGCAACGCCTGCAACGCCCATATCGAGATAGCTCAAAGGACCATATAAGAACATGTAGTTGCCGATGATATTAATGATGTTGATGCCGAGCGTAATGTACATGCCGATCTTGGGGAAGCCGTTGCATCTTAAGATCTGGAGCATGACATTGAATACGGCCATGAGAAATCCGCCGCCGCCGACAATGTAGATGTAGATCATCGAATAAGGACGCATCTCATCTGATACGTGGAGGAAGTTCATGATCAAAGGATTTGCCGCACAGAAAGCTGCGCTCAGCACCACTCCGAAAACGAAGTTGACGAGCACGGAAAGAGTGTAGATCATGTTCATCTTGTCGTATCTCTTAGCACCGAGATACTGCGCTACGACTACGCTCGTTGCAGTCGCGATGACGTTGAAAAAGATGTTCATCATGAACATGATTGTGTTGGCATTGCCAACAGCGCCTACAGCGTTATTGTCATAGTGGCTGAGCATCATGGTGTCAACATTGTTGACCATGGTGTTAAGGAAAAGCTCAAGGAACATCGGCCCGGCTAAGATAAGGAGCGGCGTCTTTTCATCGATTACTACAGTGTTTCTTTTGTTAAGTGATTTCCCCATAAATCCTCTTTTTCAGGCATTTGCCTTTAATAATGTACTACCTGCGGAAATATAAATATATTAAGAAGGTGCATATTTATTGCATTTCCTTTATGTCCATGTTTTGTGAAAAATATTACTTATTCAACGTTTTGTCGGCATATTTGCAAGATTTTGTCCCCTGTTGCAACGGCTTTCTGCGTGTTAATCTGTAACTGTCGGCGAGGGTAATAGGAGTGGAAAAATGGCACAGACGCATGACCGCTGCAGTGTTCATGACTCCTGTACGGAGGGTGTCGATTAAGTAGTATTAACATTGGAAAATTTACCGTCTTCAAAGCAGATCGGTAATGCCGGATTCGCCGCTGATAACGGCAGTCCGGCTTTTCCTTTTCTGTCAGAAAAATAAGAAGTGTTATAATTCGTGAAGAACAACATATCAATAAAAAGTGAGGTTAATCTATGTTCTGTTCAAACTGTGGCGCACAATTAGGAGATCAAAACAAGTTTTGCAAAGTATGCGGAACACCTGTAGCAGCACCCGCAAACGCTCAGCCGGCACCTGTAGCAGCACCCGCAGCAGCACCCGCTCCGGCTCCCCAGATAGTGGTTCAGCCGGTTGTTCAGCAGCCTGCAGTTCAGCAGCCCGTACCTCAGCCCGCTCCCGTAGTATATCAGCAGCCTGTCCAGGCAGCGCCTCAGACGGCAGTTCCTCAGCAGGCAGCTCCCGCTGTGGCAAATGTTAAAGCCGGTCCCAGACGCGCCTGCTTCGTAATGGGACTTATCACATGCATAATGCTCATTGTCATAAATGTGCCCACATTGGCCATAGCGTGCGTGGCGTTTGTTGCAGGCCCGATCGCCATGATGTTCGGTGCCAGCAACTCTGAAGACATATTTCTTTTCGGTCTTATCGCACTGATCATTGAAGCCGTTCTTATAGCTGCGGCAGTCATAGCAATCGTCTTCAACGGACTCAGCACAAAGATCTCTGCAAAAAGGCCTGAGTCTAAGTGCTATAAGTTCAGGATGGCAGCAGCTGTCATAGCGCTTATAGATTCGCTGGTTACAGTAGCTCCTGTCGTCTGCCTGAATAACATGGTAAGCGATGCCGAAGCTTTCTACGGATTTGCTGCAGTAGTCTTTATTCTTGCTGTCATCTTTTTCATACTTGCCATCATCACTAACAGCAAAGCCAAGAAGCTTGCAAAGGCATAATGGAAACAGCGAAAACACAGCCTAAAGTTTTTCAGATCCTTGACGGCACGATGCTCAAGATCATTGCCATGGTCTGCATGGTATTTGACCATGTGGGCGATATGTTCTTTTCGGGAGTAATGTGGCCCAGGATGATCGGCAGACTGGCAATGCCGCTCTTTGCATTCTGCATCGCCGAAGGATTCCGTTATACACACGATAAGAAGAAATACCTGATCCGCATGGGCATCTTTGCGCTGGTAAGCGAGATCCCGTTTGACCTTGCGTTTACGGGTACTATCGATCTGTCTCATCAGAACATCATGCTGACGTTTTTCCTTTCGATCCTTGCGCTCATGCTCTACAATCTCGTCTCTTATTCCAGTGACGGAAAGAAACGGGCATGGCGCATCATTCTCGGTATACTGATCGTGCTTAGCATAGCTGCACTGGCATTGCTCTTAAAAGCGGATTATTCGGTCTTTGCCGTAATATCTGTCTTCCTGTTTTATGAGCTCAGAAACACCCCCTATCCCGTCCGCGAGCTTGCGGGCGTCGGTTTTCTCGCCGTCACAAGGACAATGGGTTTTTACCTCTTTACGGGAGTCAGCATCATACCGCTGCTTTTATACAACGGCAAAAAGGGGAAGGGCCTCAAGTGGCTGTTCTACGCTTTTTATCCCGGCCATCTTCTGATCCTGTTTGCGATCAAGAAGTTTGTCGGATGATACAATCACTTTTTTGGAAACCGCAATTTCTGATTGTTTTTTCGTCGTTGGATTCAATCGTTTTTTCGAAAAATGAAAGTAATGAATGTCTTTTCCTCGCCCGGAACAATCATTTTTATGGTTAATGAACATTTTGATTGTTAATTATCTTGCCGTATGCAATCATTATTTCGAAAAATGAGCATTTTGATTGTTTTTTGAAAAACAAATACAATCTTTTTCCTCTTAATTGAAAGAAATGATTGGATTTTTACAATTAGAATCAATCATCTATTTGAAAAACCGGCACTTTGATTGTTTTACTATATAATTATGTCGCGCTAAGCGTGAAAGGAATCAGATTATGGATGGATTGTTAGATACACTGGAAATGTATGCCGGGATGGCGGTCTCGCTTGGTTTAAATGCATTTGTCATTTTCTCAATAGTGTTTTTCATTGTTGACGGCATTAAGGCGAAGAGGCAGCAGCGCAAGCGCAAAGCGGGCCTAACTGTGATGTTTGTAATTGCAATGATCCTGATGGTCCTGTTTTTGATCGCCGTCGGGTTCCTGTTCTTCTCCATTTTCTATTACGTGGCGAACTCATAACCTATGCAACATTTTTTTTCTTTTATCTGTATTTAAGATATCAGGAGAAAGGAAGGGGACTTGTATGCGAAGGTTTACTTTATCTGTTTTATTGATCACCGCTATGCTTTTTACTGCCCTTGAAGGAGGATGCGCACATGGAAACTGGATGGCCTTCAAATGCAGCGCTGATAATGTGCTGGGGCTTACTTCAGTTATGATCAGTGGCAAAACGGTCACGTTATATATCGACAAAGATAAGGCGGAACCTTTTTGGGCGATGCAACAGTTTTTCGATGAAGAAAGCAGCAATAAATTTACGGCTACCTTTTTCATGAACGGCAAAGAAAACGTATATTACTCTGTTGATGACATTGTCGTTGACAAAGAAAACCAAACTATAACCATTAATGCAAAAGATGTAAAATTAAGCAGTGTTACCGGACTTAGGATAAGATACGGTCTTAATGATTACAAAGTCGATTTCAAGAACAAAGAGATAGAGGCAAATACGGCTTTCATTAAAGGTGAAGTAAGTTACACGATAGACTTCTACAGGTACACACAGACATACGATTCAAAAGCTGGCACCTGGTCAGAGCCGGAGCTCGAGACATCCCAGGGTGAGTTTTGGACATAAGGAGAAAAAATGGAAAAGTTAAAAAAGACAGTTATAACAGTACTTGTTGCAGCACTCTGCATTTTCGCATTTGCAGGCTGCACCGAAAAGCATGAAAGAGGACCTCTGAAGGTTACGAAGGTAACATATCTGGTCTATAGCGGAGACCAGCCTGACGTCGAATTATATATCATTACAAAAGACCTTAAAGTTAAGCAGTACAACATCCGTCCTGAAGCCGGCAAGAATTACGATTATCTCGCCGGTGAGCTGCCTCCGGAAGACTGCTATGAAGTTACTGAATTCGAGATCGAAGAATCCAGATGGGAAAGCATGGTAAATGTTCTTACGAGAGTAAACTTCATGGAGCTTTTGGAAGAGTTTCCCTGGGATGGTTCGGATGATGCACCGACTTACTATATCCGTGTAGAGACTGAAGATGCTGTGCATACGTCCGGCGGATGTAATGCAGGGTTTAAAAAAGATCCGGAGAGCAGAAGGTTTTCCGAAGCAAAGCAGCAGGTCAATTACGCTTTGAATAAGAGCTGGCAGGATTAAGTTTTTACGGTTTTAACAGCAGAAAATTTCCCGTTATGAGATTGCAGAAGACAGCTCTGTAATCTCATATTTATTTGATATTAAAAATTACCCGCAAACGCAGTATTTCAGGACGTTTTAGGATATACTTTGATTACCGAACTATTATAGAAAGGAACCGAATGATATGGGGAAAAACAAATCGGGAAAATTACGCAAGGTTTTTGGGATCATTTTTAAAGTTTTGGGGATAATACTTGCGGCTATCGCAGTATTACTGATCATCTCTGCAATAAGACATGCTGTCTTGAGCAACAGTGACAGAAAAGCTTTTGCGAATGCTTACGGCGAATTCTATACGACCACGTCCGGCGACAGGATCAACTACACGGTCTTTGACAGCACTTCTGACAAGGTAGCAGTCATCCTTCCCGCATACGGATGTCCCTCCACACGCTATGAATTCGACTCATTCGTAAAGGAACTTAAGGACGATTATAAGTTCATTCTTGTTGAACCTTTGGGAATTGGAATCAGTGATGGAGCTACCACTCCGAGAACAGTAGAGAACTACTGTGAGGAATTTCACGGACTGATGAAATATCTCGGATGCGAAAAGTATACCCTGATCTGTCATTCCATCTCCGGTGCTTATGCCATCTACTATGCAAATAAGTATCCGGGAGAGATCGAGGCTTTCATCGGCATCGATGCAAGTGTGCCGCGCCAGATCGAAATGGATATCCCGGAGGCTAAGCCTGAGACGATGGTAGCTCTTTATAAGTTCATGGA
>Ga0310694_10007058_pt1 | contig 10580 bp, 12 predicted proteins | sample 174DNAGHGhighgp2_FD_203884 | JGI IMG/M metagenome (GOLD analysis project Ga0310694, IMG submission 203884) | Sheep rumen microbial communities from Palmerston North, Manawatu-Wanganui, New Zealand - 1742 DNA GHGhigh gp2 (v2) (version 2) | ecosystem: Host-associated > Mammals > Digestive system... | reverse complement strand
TTTCACCTCGGGTAAAACCTGCAAGCAGACGTGACAGCAACATGACCTGCTCCTGATAGACCGTAATGCCGTAGGTATCCTTGAGGTACTTCTCCATTACCGGAATATCATATTCTATAGGCTTGCGTCCCAACTTACGGTCAATAAAGTCAGGGATATAATCCATAGGTCCCGGACGATACAGCGCGTTCATTGCTATAAGGTCCTCAAACACACCCGGCTGGAGTTCACGCAGGTATTTCTGCATACCGGGCGATTCAAACTGGAACGTTCCTATGGTACGTCCCTCGCAGTAAAGCTTGAATGTCTTGGGATCATCGATGGGAATCCTGTCAATATCCACATCAATACCCAGGCTATTCCTGATATTCTCAACGGCCTCCTTTATTATGGAGAGGGTCTTAAGGCCCAGGAAGTCCATCTTGATAAGGCCGGTATCCTCAATCACGCTACCCTCATACTGGGTTACCAGCAGGCGTTCACCTGTATCCTTATCGGTAGCCCACGATACGGGCACCCAATCTGTAATATCGTCACGGCAGATAATGGTTCCGCATGCATGCACTCCGGTTCCGCGCACATTGCCCTCCAGCATCTTGGCAAACTTTATGGTGTTGCGCAAGCGCTCATTTTCAGATGCTGCAGCCTGTTGGATTTCGGGCACACACTCCTGTACATTGCTCAGGTTCATCTTGCGGGGCTTGCCGTTGGCATCATCGGGCAGACGGTCTGGAATAGCTTTGCAAAGCGCATTGGATACATCCAGCGGCACCTCCAGCACACGAGCCACATCCTTTATGGCCATCTTGGTAGCCATGGTGCCGTAAGTTATGATATGTGCCACCTTCTCCTTGCCGTACTTCTCGGTCACCCACTGCAGCACGCGGCCACGACCGTCATCATCAAAGTCCACATCTATATCGGGCAGAGATATACGGTCAGGATTGAGGAAACGCTCAAACAGCAGGTCATACTTGATGGGGTCAATCTGCGTGATACCCAGACAGTATGCCACGGCCGATCCGGCGGCCGATCCGCGGCCCGGGCCAACCGATACGCCCAACTCATTGCGGGCGGCGTTGATAAAGTCCTGCACTATAAGGAAGTAACCCGGGAAACCCATGGTCTTCATTATGTGCAGCTCAAACTTGAGCAGTTCCATCACACTGTCCGGAACGGGATCGCCGTAGCGCACCTTTGCCCCGCGGAAAGTAAGTTCTGCCAGATAATCGGCCTCCAGCTTTATGCGATACAGTTTGTCATAACCGCCCAGTTTGTTTATCTTCTTTTCGGCCTCCTCACGGGACATGACTGTCTCTCCGTGCTCATTGCAGGTAAACTCGCGGAACAGGTCTTCCTCGGTAAGACGTTTGCGGTACTCCTCCTCGGTTCCGAATTCCCGGGGGATGTTGAAGTTGGGCATTATGGGCGGATGGTTGATGGAGTACTCCTCCACCTTATCCAGAATCTCTACGGTATTGGCCAAGGATTCCTGCTCATCCCCAAACAGGCTGTTCATCTCGGCCGTGGTCTTGAACCACTCCTGCTTGGAGTAGCGCATCAGGCTGGGGTCATCTGGCGTACGGCCGGTGGAGAGGCATATCAGCAGTTCATGGGCATCGGCGTTATCCTCATCCAGGAAATGGACATCGTTGGTGCAGACAGTCTTTATGCCGTATTTGGCCGACATCTCCTTAAGATGCGCGTTCACGTTCATCTGGAGCGGATAGGCCTCGTGGTTGGCGTTGGGTACCGTTGCCTTGTGGCGTTGCAACTCCAGGTAATAATCATCACCAAAGAGGTTGTGGAACCACTCCACCACCTTCTCGGCCTCATCTATACGGCCGGCAGTTATCAGTTTGGGGACCTCACCACCCAGACAGGCTGAGCAGCAGATTATTCCCTCGTGATATTTTTCCAGGTCATATTTGTCGGTACGGGGATGCGAGTAGAATCCGTCCATCCAGGCCCTTGACACGATCTTGATAAGGTTATGGTAGCCCTTCTCGTTCTTGGCCAGCAGTATCAGGTGGTAATTGGCGCCGTCCAGTTCCTTGCTTTCACGCTGTTCCTTACGGCGGGGTGCCACATAGACCTCGCAGCCTATTATCGGCTTGAAATGCTTACCCTCCTCCTTGAGTTTGTCATTTACCTTGTCGCAGTAGTTCTTGAACTCCTTGATGCCCATCATGTTGCCGTGGTCAGTGACCGCGACACCGCGCATACCGTCGGCTACAGCCTTGTCAACCATCTTCTTGATGTTGGTCTGGCCGTCCAACAGAGAGTACTGTGTATGGACATGGAGATGAACGAATTCCTGCATATTGTAATCTGGCCCGAAAAAAGTTTTTAAAGTTACTCCCATTTGGAAACAGAAACAACCGTGAGCGCACCAAAGTTTTCAACAAAATACAATACAACAAGTATGCCATTATTTGCTCAAATGTGCTATCTTTGTCAGTCAATATAGAATACGATATGGCCGGAAGCAACGGAAATCAACCCGCAATCAATCCCGAAGGTAAGACCACACTTACCATCGTGGCAATCCTCTTCTTTGCAATCAACCTGCCGCTGTTCATTATACATGCCATCTTCGGATGGTGGTCGTATGCAGCCCTGGCGGTAACGTTGTTCCTGGTTTTCTTCTTTCTTCATTTCTTCAGGAATCCGATACGCCGTTTTCCAAGCGATGACCGCGAGAAGGTGGTGGTATCTCCGGCTGACGGAACGATAGTTGCCATAGAAGAGGTCGATGAGACCGATTATTTCAATGACCGCCGTCTGATGGTTTCCATATTCATGAGCGTATGGAGTGTTCATGCCAACTGGGTTCCGGTAAACGGCACAGTCACCAAAGTAGAGCATCAGGACGGCAGTTTTCACGCTGCATTCAAACCTAAAGCCAGCACTGAAAACGAGCGTTCACTGGTAGTCATCAGGACCCCGGAAGGTAAAGAGGTAATGCTCCGCCAGATAGCCGGTGCGCTTGCGCGCAGGGTGGTTACATACTGCAAGACCGGTCAAGAGGCTCAGATTGACAACCATTTGGGATTCATAAAATTCGGCTCCAGAGTTGATATATATCTTCCTGTAGACACACTGGTATGCGTAAAAATGAACCAGAAGGTCACAGCCGATATCTCCATCCTGGCAAAACTATCATGACAATGGCTAACAGCATAACAAGACATATTCCCAATACCATTACCTGCTGCAACCTGCTTTCGGGCTGCATGGCAGTGATGGCCGCATTCAATGCCGATGCATGGCACGCCCTGCTCTGGGTTGTGGCCGGCTCACTGTTTGACTTCTGTGACGGCCTGTCCGCCAGACTGTTCAAGGCATATTCACCCATAGGCAAGGAACTGGACTCCCTGGCAGACCTTATTACATTCGGTCTGGCTCCCTCAGTACTTTGCGTCATGACACTGCGCCAGTTCAACTACGCCAATGACACAATAGCAACGATCATTCCTTACATCGGTCTGGTTATTGTGGTTTGTGCGGCACTGCGTCTGGCCAAGTTCAATACGGACGAGCGTCAGACCTCATCGTTCCTGGGTCTGGCAGTACCTGCCAATGCGCTGTTTGTCTGCGGTCTTTTCCAGTTCAACCTCATTGACCTGCCTGGAGCACCGGGGTTCATAACACCGGTTGTTATTTTCTTCTCTTGGCTGATGACCAGTGAGATACCTATGTTCTCGCTCAAGTTCAAAAACCTGAAATGGGCCGATAACAAGGTCCGTTTCATATTCCTGATTATGGCTGCCATAATCCTGATCATTCTCCGCGAAAAAGGTCTTTCGGCAGTTATAGTCTGGTATATCATACTGTCAGTTCTGACAAAAGGTCAGCACTGATATCAGAGGCAAGGTATTTGCCGTTATTCAAGAAAACGTAATTTATGCTTATACTTATCTCAATCATAATAATTGTCCTGCTGTTTGTACTGCTTGCGGTACTCACTTTTGCACGCGATCTACTGGCTACATTCCTGAATGCCATTGTTGGTTTTTTCAGAAGATTGGTAGGACGCGGGAAGGAACAGAACAACACAGAGGGACGCCAGACAGTCCGCAAGCACACCCGTTCCAGGAAGAAAGTCCTATCCGACTCTGACGGTGAGTATGTGGATTTTGAAGAGGTGAAAAAATAAAGCACCAGGATATACTACTTACTGAGATTAACTTTCCACCTTAATAGTTATATTAATAAAAACAATCATATAAAACAATGAAAAAGTTACTAACGCTAATTCTTGTTGCCACTGCATTTGTGACGTTACAAGCCCAGACCAAGAAAGTATCTATCCTGGGAGACTCTTATTCAACTTTCCAGGGCGTAAACCCCGAAGGTTATAACCCCTTCTACCCCAATGACCGCAATGATGTAAAAGAAGTATCACAGACATGGTGGGACCTTTACATCAAAGCCAAGGGCTACCAATTGGAAAAGAATGATTCATGGGGCGGTACCACCATCTGCGGTACAGGCTACGGCAGAATGGATGCATCCCGCAACAATTTCATTTCACGTGTTGACAGGTTGGGTAACCCCGATATCATATTCATATTCGGAGGCACCAACGATGCCTGGGCAAGAGCTCCTATAGGCGAATACCAGTATTCGGACTGGACGAAGGATGACTGCAAGAATTTCCGTCCTGCTCTGGCTTGTCTGCTGGATATGCTCAAGAAACAGTATCCCAAGGCAGAGTTATATTCAATTCTTAATTCCGAACTCAATGAGGATGTTAATGAGTCAATGCGTGAGGTTTGCAAGCATTACGGCGTTCAGCTGATTGAGCTTCACGATATTGAGAAGCAGAATGGCCATCCGTCAATCAGCGGCATGAAAGCTATTTGCGACCAGCTTCTGGAAGCCATTAAGTAACTTCCTTGAAATATCTGTCACAAAAAAGACCTGAAATCACTTGAAAGCGGGCTTTCTGATGATTTCAGGTCTTTTCTTGTTGGTGATCCGCTCGGGGTTCGAACCCGAGACCCCATCCTTAAAAGGGATGTGCTCTACCTGCTGAGCTAGCGGATCTACCTCTAATTGCCGTTAAGCGGGTGCAAAATTATGCCTTTTTGCGGAGGTAGGCAAACTTTTACGGTTTTTTTTGATCAACTGATTACCTGACGATCTTGATGGTACGGTTATCGGTCCTCAACAGATAAATGCCAGATGACAATCCGCTCAAATCAAAAGGTTCATCGGTTTTGGAATCTTTGTTTGACTGCACTACCCTGCCGCTTAAATCATAAATAGTATAGACCGGTTTTGAACTTGCCTCGATTTCCGATTCGGAAGTAGTCGTCAATTGGAGTTTTTCCGCTCCTGAAAGCGGCATCTGCCTGGTTATGCCATCCGAATAAGAGGCTATGATATTCCCGTCCTTTATGGTTATCTTCCTTAAATTATCAAGGTCCAGATTGAGCGATAGACTGTCTTGTACTGCCGTAACCTTATCCTGAGCCAAAAGAGGAATGGTTAGGAATAGGGTCAATGACAAAAGCAGTCTTTTCATGTCTGTCAGAATTCAAAAGTGTAATCAAAGCAGATGAATGAACCGGCCGGCTCATCATCATCGTGCTGGTTTTGCCACAGATATGCCACTTCAAAGTTGTGCTTCTTGTTGATTGAGAATTCAACTCCTGCAGTTATCCTGGACTTTTCAATCTTGAAACTGTCATCAATTCCGTTAAACATCTCATATGACACGAACGGATCTAATTTCCAATGGGGTATGTCATAATCCATATTTACTTTTGAACGGAGAACATTGCTGTTGGATGGAGACTTTCCGTCCAGAGAGCTCTTGACAGTCCAGGAGTTGTCTTCATAACGGTATTTGTCTTTGACGAAATCGGCACTGTCCCTGTGAGTGAACTGATAGCTTTCACGCAGGGATATCTTGAATCGTCCGAACTCTGCGGCAGCCTGTACCGATGCTGTTACACGATGGCGGGTCTCCACATAGGAATTATTCAGATTGAAATCATAATTGTTGTCTATGTAATACTGAGGATCAAGATCATTATTAACCGCAATGGCAGGGTCACCCTTGTATTTTGTAGACCAATCATTGTATACCTTCATAAACTTATAGCCCACAGCACTCTTTACGGAGAACGTCTTGGCCTCATTGCGATACAAGCGCTTGCTCAGGGAAACACCTAAACTCCATCGGTCCGTTCTCTGGAAATCATCGGTCTGATGATACCTGGCCTCAAGCCCGGCACTCATACCTTTGGATATCTTCTTATCGACCCCTACTCCTCCACGGAAACCCCACGTCGGCTGTGCAACAGAGTACAGGCAAGCCATAAATAAGCAGCAAGCTGCCAACAATAAACGTCTCATCTTATCTTTCCGGTTTTCATTACTGTATCTATAGTACCGAACTCATCCATGATAGGCTCGTAATAAATCTTGATAATAGCGGAATCCTTGAGGAAATCCACATTACCAACCTCTATACGGATAATCTTCAGACCGAGACGCTTTTCAAGGTCGGCCTTGAGTTCTTCCTCCTTACCATGCGCCACCAGCTTGACATTGTCATATTTGATCAGTTTGGTAGGTACATGCTTCATCCATTTTGTATTCTCGCAGATGGCCAGAGCGATGATGAAAATCAGGTTGGTGCCGATGAGTTCAAAATAGCTTATGCTGGTGGCAAGTCCGTTGATGGCTGCAACTGCAATAATGATGAACATATATGTCATCTCACGTATCGGAACCTGTTCTGTACGGTATTTGATAATACCGAATATGGCAAACAGGCCCAGGGCAAAACCGATCTTCAGTTTTACACCACCCATCAGATAAATGAGCATGAAAATGCTTACGCCAATCAGAGAAAAGGTAAAATAGTAGTCACGCCTCTTGGCTTTGGGATAATAGAACGCATGCACTATTATACCTACAGTTACGATGTTGATGACAAGGCGAATAAGCATCTCCCAGATGCTTGACCAGACTGGCCAGAACGGCGTATTACCAAGGCTCGCCAGCAGACCCTCTGTCTCATCTCCGAACAATTCAGTTTCTTCAGAGGCAGCAGCCAACGCCTGCCCTACGCCTCCCGCTAAAAAAGTCAATAAATTCATTATCCTATTGATGTTAGTTTTTCTATCCTTCTGATTCTCTCATTGAACAGGTTCCGTTTTATTCCCGGAGTAGTTATGGCCATACCTATACAGTACTTGCTGAAACCACTTGGAAAAATGCGCAGCTTGTGAAGCATGTCAAGTATTGGCGAATATGTATTTCCGTCACGCTTCACCTCGATAACCACCAGATTGTCCATACTACGGTCTATGCCTGAGACCTCATTGTGGAATGAAAGTGCATGGTCTATGGTGAGCCTTTCCGTCTTGTCATTGTTGACAAGCGTAATCCTATAGAAATGATTTGAAATCTTGGGTTGCATCTCTTCCAATGGAATATCCAGCATGGCATTCTCCTTCAGGAATTCCGATGCGCCATCAGCCAGGTAAGTATCGGCGCCTGTCAGTTGGATTCTTTTCTTTTTGGTCCGGCCATGATTGTTCTTAAGCTTAATCTCAAAAAAGCTGACGTCTGTGTCAACATAAGTACGGATCCTGACCTTCTGTCTTGTGGCACGCCCGTTGTGATGATTCAGGTACATGGTGTTGAACCGGTCATCAAGATACGTTGTCGAGTACTCCGATATTCGCTTGCCGTCTATATCCTGAACCATATAGTCGTTCTCCGCCAACTTGAGCAGTTCCTGAAGCTGGGTCTCGTTTGCAAGATATTTGCTGTCAGTCCGATTCATAAGGCGGATTGACGACATCTGCTCCAAGGTTATCGGAGTCATCTTGTCAAGTGAAGGATAGTAACAGGCGCTCATCGGTAAATAATCAGGCGTATAATCGACTTGCGAATTTAATAATAATATATGAGTTTTGTTAAGATTAAACCGAAAATGCTTTAACTTTGCCAAAAGCACAGACAGATTGCCGTGTGCCCTAACCGATTAAAAATACAGAAATTATGTTTGACGTAAACAACTGCCTCGCTGAAGCTGAGGAGCAGATGGAAATGGCCATCATGCACCTTGAGGATGAGTTTGCACATATCCGTGCCGGAAAGGCCAATGTGCGTATTCTGGATGATATCAGAGTGGATTCATACGGTTCAATGGTCGCCCTGAACAACGTTGCCGCCCTATCCACCCCCGATGCCCGCACCATTGCCATACGTCCCTGGGACAAGAATATGATAAAGGTAATTGAGAAAGCCATCATTGACTCATCAGTAGGAATAATGCCCACCAACAATGGTGAGATAATCCGTCTGGCCATTCCGCCATTGACCGAGGAGCGTCGCCGTGATCTGGTAAAGCAGAGCGGAAAGGTTAACGAGAGCACCAAAATCTCCATCCGCAACGCCCGCCGTGATACTTTGGATACCCTCAAGAAGGCCCAGAAGGACGGACTGCCCGAGGATGCCGAAAAGGATGCGGAGGAGAAACTCCAGAAACTGCATGACAAGTATATAAAGAAAGCCGATGAACTCTTTGCCGAGAAGGAGAAAGAGATCATGACTGTCTGATTGCCCATGCGCGGACTCGTAATCAGGAATACCGGCAGTAACTATCTGGTCCGTTCAGAAGACGGTCAAGATCAGGAATGCCGTATCAAGGGCACTTTCCGCATCAAAGGTATCAAAAGTACCAACCCCGTAGCCGTAGGAGATTACGTAGAGTTCGCTCCGGCACGTCAAGGCGAGCCGGCATATATCACAAGCATAGAGGAGCGCCGTAACTACATCATACGGCGTTCCTCTAATCTTTCCAAACAGTCGCATATCCTGGCCTGCAATCTGGACCAGTGCCTGCTGGTGGTTACAGTCAACCACCCTGTAACTTCTACCGTTTTCATCGACAGATTCCTGGCATCGGCCTGGGCCTACAGAGTTCCGGTAATCCTGGTTTTCAATAAGTCAGACCTGCTGACTGCAGAGGATAGGATTACAGCCGATGAGCTTACCGCACTGTACCGTTCCATAGGATATGAATGCGTGGAGTGCGATGCCTTGCACGGAGAGGGTGTGGACAGTGTCCGCAGTCTTCTTAAGGATAAGGTGTCACTTATAGCAGGTAACTCCGGAGTGGGAAAGAGCACTCTTGTAAACCGTATCCTGCCTGACCTGAACCAGCGTACCGGCCAGATATCGGAGAAACATGATACCGGCATGCATACCACCACATTCTCCGAGATGTTTGCTCTGCCCGACGGCGGCTGGATCATTGACACTCCGGGAATCAAAGGATTCGGTACATTCGATATGGAGCACGAGGAGATAAGCCACTATTTTCCAGAGATTTTCAAGTATTCTGCTGATTGCCGTTACGGCAACTGCATGCACACAAACGAGCCCGACTGCGCCGTAAAAAGCGCGGTGGAATCGGGAAAAATCCATCTCTCCCGCTACACCAGCTACCTCAGCATGCTGGACGACGAAACCGAGGACAAATACCGTAAAGAGAATTGAGCAGTAACTTGCTACACAATAGGGACGGTTCCTTCTGTGTACTTTGTGCGTTATTTTAAGGGAACTTTTTGGGGTATCAGTATCTGAAACTACGCGCCTTACGGCGCTATCCCTCCCACACCCCAATAAGACGCCCTGAAAGGCATGAGTAAACTCCTACCTTCCAGGACATCTTCTTGTGCTGCGGGCCCCTCCCGTTCACAAGCCCACGGGCGGCCATGGTTTCCGATACCGATACCCCAAAAAGTTCTGCGCACACAGAATTCTAGAACACAGAAGGAACCGTCCCTATTGTGTACAGAAGGAACCGTCCCTATTGTGTATTCAATTCTCAAATTATCTTCGCTTTCTAAAGAATTCCTGAACTATTCCGGCGCACTCATCGGCCAGGATGCCCGATAATACCTCTGTTTTGGGGTGGAGTGCGTTCGGGGCGTAGATTGTATAGCCGCGTTTGGGATCCGATGCGCCATAGACCAGACGCTGTAATTGTGACCAACCTATTGCACCGGCACACATGGTGCAGGGCTCAAGCGTTACATAAAGGGTGCACTGGTCCAGATATTTGCCGCCCAGATATGAGGCGGCGGCAGTGATTGCCTGCATCTCGGCATGGGCAGTGACATCGGTCAGGGTCTCTGTCAGGTTGTGGGCGCGGGCTATCACCATACCCTTGCACACTACCACGGCACCTACAGGAATCTCATCCTGAGCTGAAGCTGCGGCGGCCTCATCGAGAGCCATCTTCATGAACTTTATGTCAAGTTCCTCCTGTGTCATCGGCGCATCTCCTGCTCATTGAACAGGGTGGGATAATCCTGATCCAGATTCCTGATGATAAAAGTCAACAGGGTCTCACGCATCCAGCGGCTGCGGTTGCGTATCTTGTATTTGCGCAGATAGTTCTCAATCATCTGCCTCTCATCGGGATTGACCAGGAAACTATAGCGTTCCTTTCTTGTTTGTGCACCCTTTTTCTCCATAAATGGCCTGAAATTGGTACGAAGTTATTAAAATTACTCAACAAACTGACTACTTTTGCACCATAA
>Ga0310694_10007057_pt1 | contig 10582 bp, 12 predicted proteins | sample 174DNAGHGhighgp2_FD_203884 | JGI IMG/M metagenome (GOLD analysis project Ga0310694, IMG submission 203884) | Sheep rumen microbial communities from Palmerston North, Manawatu-Wanganui, New Zealand - 1742 DNA GHGhigh gp2 (v2) (version 2) | ecosystem: Host-associated > Mammals > Digestive system... | reverse complement strand
AATTAAAATTAGATATTGAGAGTAAGAGGTATAGTATGTCTGTTAAGATAACTGTAACACTTCCTGAAGAGTTGAAGGAAGAGTGGAAAGAGTATGCAGATCAGAAGGGTATGACGCTATCTGGTTTTATTAAGTTTGCGGTGAATACTTATATTATGTTGATGAAGAAGGCTGAAAAGCTAAAATAGTACTTTGCCAGTGAAACTGGGTCGCACACCCATATACATCCTGTCAAGCATTTCTTTCTTTGTCTGTTCGATCGAAATTGATCATCCTATACTATAAATTTTATATATGAAAAAGCATAAAAAGCTTAAAAGAAGGTCGGAAAAATTTTTTTACGTATAATTTGTCATAATTAGCTTTTTAAGGTATTTTATCTTTAAAATCTACTTGGTTTTTATGCTATTTTTAAGGTTGAAATGGTAAGCCCGCAACAATTTTTTCCTAAAATTTTTAGCTTCTATTGGATGAAAAAATTTTTAAAATTCTGGGGCAAATTTGTATAATCAGTTTGAGCTAATTTCTATATATTATTAGTTCGTTGATGAAAGCTGATAAAGGGTGTCCCGCTTTCAATAGAAGTGCTTGGAACAAAGTAGGGAAAGTATTGCAAGCAAGTACCGAGTAAGCGATCATCAAAGTGAGTATGTATAGGATGAAGAGACGTTTAGATTAAGGTGCGGATTATGCTGTTCGGACTGCGGCATGATCAAATGTGAGATATAAAAATTTTAACTATTTTTTTAACTATTTTTATGCTTATTCAATATCCTAAATTAGAATATTAATAATATTAAATATTCTTTTTTAGAATATATTTTTTTATTAAGGCCGCAATTTTTTACTTGACGGCACCTAAAAATAATGGTATAATATATATAGATTGAGAGGGAGAGAGAAAGAAATGTGTTAAGAAGAATTTATTTTATCGCAAGGTAAAAAACTTCTTGACAACCTTCAAAATCTATGATATAATATATATAGATTGAGAGAGAGAAAGTTTTCTCCAAGAGTGAAAGGAAATATCATGAAGGACATCCGCAGTTATTATTACTTTACTGGTGAGACTGTTGATGGAGATGAAATTTACTTTGAAACTACCGAAGCCATTACAGAGGAGTTCGCACGGGAGCTCGCAGAGAAGGAGCTGAATTATTTTCAGTGCGGCGGGCATATTGATGCGTTCTATTCAGAGACAGATGATTTTGCATTTGACGTAGAGGTTTAACAATCGTCAATTTGCTTATAGTAATTTCTTGTCAATTTAGGTATAGTAGAATTGGAGATTAACATGGCACATCACTTTGTTATGCAGAATGGTAGAAATGTTCAGAGTGTTCTCTTCTATGGAGTGCCCCAAGTTGGACAAATTTTCTCTTCTCTTGGGCGTATGTACGAGATCGTAGAAGTGCGGCCTTCCATTGATATGTTGATCGTACAGGAAATCTAATATTTATAAATGCGGGCTTGGCGGAATTGGCAGACGCCCTGCACTCAAAATGCAGTGTCTTAGGACGTGTGGGTTCGAATCCCACAGCCCGCACCTAATATGGGCTCGTGACGCAATTGGCTAGCGTAGCAGACTTTTAATCTGATAGTTCTGGGTTCAAGTCCCAGCGGGCCTACCAAATAAATCGCGCTGTTAGCTCAGTTGGAATAGAGCGTTGCACTACGGATGCAAAGGTCGGGGGTTCAAGTCCCTCTTTGCGCACCATGAGGGTGTGGCGGAAATGGCAGACGCGCAGGACTAAGAATCCTGTGGAGAAATCCGTGAGGGTTCGACTCCCTCCATCCTCACCTATATGGAACCTTAGCTTAGTTGGCTAGAGCAGCGGACTCTTAATCCGCAGGTCCTCGGTTCGAGTCCGAGAGGTTTCACCAGTACGAAACCTTAGCTCAATTGGTTAGAGCGTGAACTTTTAATTCACAGGTTCTGGGTTCGAATCCCAGAGGTTTCACTTATATGGGAACATAGCTCAGTTGGTTAGAGCATCCGACCGATAATCGGAAGATCGTTGGTTCAAATCCAACTGTTCCCACCTATATGGGAGTATAGCTTAATTGGCAAAGCACTTATCTCATAAGTAAGTATTTGTTGGTTCGAATCCAACTACTCCCACCAGAATTTGGGGCAGCCGCAGAGTTGGAGAGCTGCGTTGGTCTGTAAAACCAATGGCTTTAGTCCTGAGTGTGTTCGAATCACACCTGCCCCACCAGATTTTTCTTTGGGCCTGTAGCATAGCGGTTAATGCAACCGACTCATAATCGGTGGATCGTTGGTTCAAATCCAACCAGGCCCACCAGACATATTTCCGGTCCCTTAGCTCAGTAGGTCAGAGCAACAGGCTGTTAACCTGTGTGTCCTTGGTTCAAATCCAAGAGGGGTCGCCATTGGCCGCATCGTCTAACTGGACAGGACAGCACCCTCTCAAGGTGCAAATCGGAGTTCAAGTCTCCGTGCGGCTACCATAGCTACTTGGCCGAGCAGTTTAGGCAACAGTCTGCAAAACTGTTTTAGACTGGTGCAACTCCAGTAGTAGCTTCCATATACCCACTTAGCTCAACTAGTAGAGCGTTGGTCTCCAAAACCAATGACGGGAGGGCAGCACTTCCAGTGGGTGCCAGCCATCCCACAGGACCTTTAAATGTATTTTGAAGATCCTGTTTTATTTTTATTTAACATTCACCAGCTTATTTTATACCGTTTACCGAATTTTTTAGCATATCTGGGCAAAAATGAATAATCGATGCTTTTTAATTTATATTTAAAGAGAAAAGAAAAGTAACCAAAAGAAAAGAGAAAGAAGTCAATTGTTCTAAAGTTTTTACGAAATAAGCTTTAGCTTATTGAGTAAAAACAATCCTTTAATAGATTTTCATTTTGAAACGGATATCGCAAAGAAAGTACGGTTTAACTCACTTCGTTCGTTAAACCTAAAAGAAAGCTTCCGCTTTCTTTGGAAGGGAAATAGAAAATGAAAGATGAAATAAAATTAATTTATATTAGATTTTTAATTATGTGCTTTGAAGAATTTAATAAAGATCGCGGTTAGGATAAGTCTGTCGATTTTTAGAAAATGATAAAAGAATTTTGATTTTCAATTTTCATTTTCAACATTTTAAAAAATGATTTTCATTTTCAACTTCCCTAGATCATTTTCATTTTTAAGCTTTAAAAAAAATTTTTTTCATTTTCAAAAAAAAGTTCTTGACTTCTTCTAAAAGTTATAGTATAATATAAATAAAGAAGTTGAGAGAGAAAGGAAAATCCGATGGACTAAATAAAAGAGTAACGTTGCTTTAAAGGATGGTGCGGCGTTGCTAAAAAATTTCCGCCAGAGGAATTAAAAAAAGTTCTTGACAACTTCAAAAAGAAATAGTATAATATTAGTAAAGAAAAAAGGGAAGCAAAAGCGACTCAAGAGACAAAAAGGAGATTTTATTATGGCAGAGCAGAAGACACAGAAGGAAATGTTCGCTTACATCAAGGAGCAGCTTGCGGGGGATCCCGAGGTAGTTGCTTTCTGTGAGAAGAAGATTGAGCAGCTTAATAAGCGTAAGGCTGCTCCTCGCAAGGCTAATCCCGAGGTTCAGGAGCGTCGTGACGCTATTAAGGATTACCTTGCTGGTCAGGAGAATGCAGTAATTGTTAAGGACATCGCAGATGCCCTTGGCTTTACTTCTCCTCAAGTAACTGGCGCCCTCCGCGGCCTTGTTAACACTGGTGAGGTTGAGGTAGTTGAGCCTGAGCAGAAGTCTAAGGCTAAGGCTTATCGTCTCGCAGTTGTTGACTAAGCCCGGTCATTCATTTCAGCCTAAGCGCTGGCAGACCGCTTTGTAGTCTGCCAAATATTTTATAAAAAATAGTTAAGGAGTGTAAAATGGCCGTTGGAGATATGCGTTATACTTTTACTGACAAGCAAGGACAAGAGCATCAAGTCGATATTCCGGCAGAAGTTATTCGTAAAGGCCGCAGGGATGGACTTAATAATCGTGACACTATTATGCTTTATCTCGCTAACAATGGCTATATGGTAGATGTTCCTGCGGCCACTAAGAAGGAGAAGAAGCCTGCACGAGCTCGAGCTCGTAAGCCAGATGAGCAGAAGCGTGCGATCATGAAGGCAGTATCTCTTGTGCTTGAAGAGTTTGGTATTGTTGATAATATTAATCCTGAGCGTCAAGTTCAGGTACAGATTAATGGTGACGTTTTTGAACTGACGATGGTGAAGAAGCGCAAGCCAAAGAAGTAGTTATAGTTTTCCTTTCGACCCCGTGGATCATTTGATCTGCGGGGTTTTTTGTTTAGCGATAGATAAAAATTTTAATTAAATTTTTTATTTTAAATTTTTATTTTAGATTTTTATTTTAATATTTTATATCAATATGCTAGTTAAAATTTTGATCTAGGGCTACTCCGCATGCCTCTATTTTTTTCTTTCTCTTGGATTGCGGGATTTTTAGGATTTTTGTCTGTCGAAGGCGTATAGGCCCATTTCTATGAAAAGTCGCCGTATAGGACGCGCGAGGGAGGTTCGGTCATATATGGTTTCATGGTTTATATGTTTATGCGTTATAGAACTGGTGTTCTAGTTTAGAACGTTTGTTCTAGTTTTTCTAACCTAGAACGTTTGTTCTAATAAAAATTGCAATCGAACATGTGTTCGGTTTTGTGTAACCCCCATATAACGATACCACACTTCGCAAGTTTTGTCAAATGATTATAACAAATGTAACACGTTCTAAGGCCTTTCACAAAAAAAACATAACTTGGTGAAACTGAAAGACCCCTCCACAAAATTACGTTCTGTGAGCCATTCTAAGCGATTCTGAAGGGTACTTTTAATTTTCCCCTACTAAAATAGGGTAGTAGGGTTTCAGGCGCTCTCAGGGCTTTGTGAAGATTTTGTGAATTGCAAAAAAAGTTCTTGACAACCTGCGCGAGTTGTGGTAAAATTTCGCCCGACCTCGATCACTTTTATGTTATATAAAAATTGCAACTATAACATTAAAAAATAACACCTTGCAAGCATGGTCTAGAATACTTGCAAGGTGGGGCATTATAATATTTAAGAGATACTCATAGCCAAATGCCCAAAATGCTATTTTTTCTCTTCGTTCATTAAGGTGGATGCATGATATAACCTCTCAGTGATAGGGGATAAAATGTGGGGATTTTGTGGAGATTCCCCAAACTCCGTTGACTAGGCGAGCTTGTAAACCAGCTCGTTTCGGGTAGCGCTCTTCGCGCGAGTCTCCGACGTGAGCAGCCCCATATCGACCGCTACGTTGAGAATGGCTACCGCCTTCGGCACCGTGGTGACCTCTGCGAGATTGTCGCGCACCCACGCCGCGCGAATTTCGTCCACGCCCTCTTCGCGCATGGTGTCTGCGAGCGTCTGCGCGAGGGCTTCGTTCTTCGTGCGAGTGACACTCTTCGCGCCCGTCTTAGCCTTCGTGGCCTTCTGGTCGCGCAGCTTCGCGAGCTTCTTAAGCACATCGGCGTCAGTGTAGCCGTGCGACTCCATGAAGCCAATAGCGGTATTCAGAGCGGAAAAATAGGTGGTAGCAGCCATGCTAGCCCCTTTCTTGACCCCGCAGGGTCGGTTGTGGTTTGGGGTTTCTTTTACCCCCTTGACGATTATTACTATAGCAAAAGTTAACGTGCAACACAATTGTCATTTTTATATAAGTAGAAACTGTGAAACCGCAGGTAGATCGCCTAGTTTACATCAAAAATTTTGCGATATCCTAAAATGGTTCATCAATATTGGTACAAAAAATATAATAGTTTTAACTTATTACTTTAAAAAATATTGTGAAATATTTGTGAATTTAACCAATTCTCAATTTGACATCTATGCGTGAATGTGGTAAAATTTTCGGCCAACTACGTAGCGCACTATCCAATAGCGCACTATATAAAAAGTTTAATTAAAATTTTTAGTTTGAAAAATTTATTTAATTAAAATTTTTTAGTTTGAAAAATTTTTTTAATTAAATTTTTTATGATAAATATTGTAGTTAAAATTTTTATGTGGAGCCGCACTTAAGATTTTTATTTTCATTTTTTATTTTCAATTTTATTATAAAGATGTTAATTAAAATTTTTATTTTCAATTTTTATTATAAATGTATTAATTAAAATTTTTATGTAGTAGGTCTGTCCCGCCCTCCCACCCTGTAATGGTAACTCTTTCTCTTGGATTTGTCAAGTTCTCAGAGCCTCACTAAGCGAAAACACAAAACCTCCATACTTTCTGAAACTGAAAGACGACTCCACAATTTTAAGCCACCAGAGCCGCTCAGAGCCATTTTAAGCCCCTATCTTGATTTTAAGCTATAAAAGGTGGGGTATTTGCTTAGAATCGCTCAGAATCGTTTGTGGATATTGTGTGAATCGCTTGACTTTTTGACGCAAATGTGATATAATTTTTTCGGCCAACTATTATAACTTTTATGTGATAGGCAGTTTTACATCATGCCTAGGATGTTATTAACTAATTAGCAATTAGTGTAATAGTTTTTTCGTCATAATTAATAAATTCTTTTTCAAGCGGCCAATATTCATAATCATCTAAATCATAATTATATGTACCAATTTGAATATCAGCGTCAAGTGTACAAGCATTACTCAAAATTTCAATGAGTAGGTCGTTAGCAGTCATTTTTATCCTTTCTATTGGGCTTTTTTCCTTACTCTTATATCTTACTACTAAATGGGTCGATTCATAAAACATACATAAAGGCCTTTTAGAGTCATGCCTAGGACTTTATTACTTACTTGTTTCTAGCTTGTACCTGCTTCCATTCGTTGCACTTGAAAACAGGGGATGCAAACTTTGTGTGGTGCTTCTTACGATACTTGCGAGCCTTGAAGAATATCTCTTTTTCGATATCGCAATCTGCTAGTGCGTGATGGGCTTCTACAAAATCACAATTCTGTGATATGTAAGCATAGACCGTTTCGGCGCTAGTTTTAACGTTCCCTTTTGGAGTTACGAAACCATTAAGGTTGCACCAGCGCACATATTTGTTAGTATTGCAAATGGTAGCCAATGCCATTGTCATAATATCAATGACATTTTCAGTATTACCAAAAAACAATGCATCGTCGCCCTCATACATGCGCAGGTTGTTATTGAGCACATCATAATCGAACTTTGCATTGTATGCGCACATGATTACTTGTGCGTTATAACGTTCGGCGATGCTCCAAAAGTCGCAAGCAATATCATAAAGATATTGAACATTGATGCTATCCATAGCCAATGCATCTATGTACATTTGGCATTTGTCTTTCATAAAATCGTCCTTGCGCAAAAGTTCAAAAATGAATGGGGTATCCACAATTTCCTTGACCAAAGCGTTATAGCTTTCGAGGATATTACCCTTAGAATCGCAGACATGCCACGCGATATCAAAAACGAGCTTAGCAGACGTGATAGTTTCAACGTCAAGAATCACAAATACCTTTTTCATGATAACCCCAATCGGTCGTTTGGGGCGAGCCTTTCTCGCCCTCACAAGTAATACTATACGCTTGTGCTAGTTCAATTGCAAGAACTTTTTTTGTTCAATATTGTCTACACAATTCCTTCAAAGTTCAATTTTCTAGCGAAAAAGTTCAATTTTCAAGTTCAATTTCAGGAAAAAGGTTCAATTTAAATTGAATTGTGCAGATTTTGTGATTTGTCTTGACATTTCTCGCGCAATATGTTATAATTTTTCGCCCAACTATTGTAGAAAAGTTGTTGAAAACTATATTTCTTAACAATTTTTTAACATTTTTGTCAACAATTATAATGAATGTAACACATTCTAAGCGTTTTGTGTTGAAAACTTTTTTAGTCAATTTTTTTCTACTGACTCCACAATTTTTTGTCATCTGAAGCCCTGAGACGCGTTTTAAGGGCTGCTTTTGATTTTTGCCTATTTAAATAGGGTAGTAGCGGGAAAAACGCTTAGAATCGTTTGTGTAGATTCTGTGAATCCTCTTGACAAAGCTGTGTGGGTGTGTTATAATTGTTCGGCCAACTTCTGAAGATTTTATGAATTTTCTTTTTAGACTTGACAAATAAAAAATAAGCCTTTTTACATCATGCTCAGGATGTTATAGTTAAATCAATGATTTAAGCTCTTCGCAAATTCGCTCAATATCATTAACAAACTTGTACATATTTTTAATATCAACTTGCCATTCTTTAGCAGATACTTTCTTGTAATATTCGTTCCATTCGTCAATGAGGATAAACGACTCTTTAGTGTTTCCAGTAGGCTTGATAAGTCCACGAACATTCAAAGCCCGCATTTGTCCCCCGTTAAAATCAAAATCTGAAGCATAGAATGGCTTATCACCTACCTTGTGCCATACCTCCACAACTAGCTTGAAGTTTGCGATATCATTAAAAAACTCAGTGTGCAGCATGTCGAATTCCTTTCTTTTGTTGGTTTCCTTTCGACACCTATATATTACTACGCTTTAGGGGAAAACTAGTTGTAATTATTATTTATTCACAAGATATTCACAACTACCTAATTGTGCGGATTCTGTGATGACTATTGTGTTTCAGGCGCACATTTGCAATAATATAGGTGCAGGGCAGGGAAACGGCCTCACATAGCCCACTGTAAAACCTGTGATACGACAACAATTCTGTCGATTTTTTTGTGTAGAAATTGTGAATTCACAAAATTTCCATTTGACTTTTGCGGCGCGATGTGGTAAAATTGCGGCCAACCTCGATAATTTTTATGTTATCAAAGTTGAGAAACAAAAAAGTGTGGGGATTTTGTGGAGATTCCCCAAACTCCATTGACTAAGCGAGCTTGTAAACCAATTCGTTACGAGTTGCACTCTTTGCACGCTTTTCTGTTATCAGCAACCCCATATCATTTGCGACATTAAGGACTGCTACTGCTTTGGGTACCGTGTTGATACCTTCAACGTTATCGCGCACCCATGCGGCGCGGATTTCGTCCACTTCGGCATCACGCATAGTCTGCACAAGGACTTGTGCAAGTTCCTCGTTTTTGGTGCGAGTTGCGGATTTCTTGCCCGTGTTAGATTTGGTAGCCTTTTGGCTTGCGAGCTTTTCAAGCTTCGCGATAACATCCTCGTTATCGTAGTTGTTCGACTTCAAAAAGTCGATTGCAGAACTGAGAGCGACCGCATATGTAACAGTGTTAGCCATAATGACCAACCTTTCCCGCCCATGTGGGCGATTTTGGATTGAGGACTTTTTTCTTTGCCCCCTGACAATTATTATTATCCACATAATAACATGCAAGTCAACTGTAATTTTTATATTTGTAGATTTAGTGAAACCGCAGGTAGATAGCCTGTTTTTCATTAATAAGTTAACCAAATGCCAAAATTCAATATAAAAAACTGCACTAAAATGATTGTATTTTTTATTTATGTGGATTGTGTGGAGAATTTTTTTCTCGCGATTTTTGCTTGCAAGTGTGTTATAATTTTGCGGCCAATTATGATATCTTTTATGTTATATTTGTTTGTTTTGTGAATTTAACTTTTCATCTTGACTCTTGGATGGAATTCTGTTAGTTAACATTATGCTTTGTAGGTTATAATGTTGAAAACTTTGCACTCTTTTTACTTCAGAATTTGATTTTGCATAAAACTACTCAATTATGCATTGTTATTGCATAAAATTCAGCAGTTCGTGAATGTCTTGACGTTTCCGCAGGTAGATGGCTTGTTTTAAAGCGATTTAAGCGCTATGAATAAAAATGCTGGACTAATTACCTTAAGCGATTTTTTGTTGAAAAGTATTTTTTTGTATTTAGAAGTTTTTAACATTAATAACAAATGTAACGCATTTTAAGCGATTGATGTTGAAAATTTTTTTTTAGGTCTTTTCTGAAAGACGTCTCCACAAAATTTTGCTATTAGAGCCATTTTAAGCGATTCTGCGGAGCGTTTTTCATTTTGGGCTATTTAAATAGGGCTGTTTGCTTAAAACGCCTTAAAATCGTTTATGAATTTTTTGTGATTCTACTTGACAATTGCTTTGAGATGTGCTATAATTTTTCGCCCAACTTTGATAACTTAAAAGTGATTGAACAGTTTTATATCTTGTTCAGGATATATGTTTAATAATTAATCTCTAAGCAATATCTCATAATCTGAATCTATTTCTATTCCGCAAACAGGTACAAAAAAAGTTCCATCATATGAATCATCATCACTAAAAGTTAATACTGTAGCCTCCTGATACTTTGGAGGAAGTTTTTGCAACTCTTCAATAAGTTCTTTAACAGTCATGTTTTTCCTCTCTCTTTGACTTGATTAAAGTATAACACGGTTTTAAGGGATTCATTAATTTTTCACAAGTCGATTAAATCTGTATTGTTTTCCATTTGAATCTGTAATAACAATATCGCAACCATTAAATTTTTGAGATTGTTTTCTTCCAAAACGCCTTAACTCTCCAAGTGATGAAAATTCAGCTTCCCATGCTTCTTTGTAATTAGGTTTAAAATTAGTTTCACGTGTAACTGTGCAAAGCATGTTTAATCCTCTCTCTTTGACTTAACTAAAGTATAGCATAATTTT
>Ga0310694_10007056_pt1 | contig 10583 bp, 10 predicted proteins | sample 174DNAGHGhighgp2_FD_203884 | JGI IMG/M metagenome (GOLD analysis project Ga0310694, IMG submission 203884) | Sheep rumen microbial communities from Palmerston North, Manawatu-Wanganui, New Zealand - 1742 DNA GHGhigh gp2 (v2) (version 2) | ecosystem: Host-associated > Mammals > Digestive system... | reverse complement strand
CTGTGGATCTTGTAGGCAAAATCTATGCAGTTGGCGTTTTGCGGGAGAGTAATGATTGCCCCTTTAGGCGTAAATACGAATGTTTCATCCTGGAACAGGTCTATCTTGAGAGCGCCATAGAAATCATCCGGATTTTCTGTGTTCTCTTCCTGCTCAATCAGTCTTGAAATCCACTCAAGTTTCTCGTCAACCGACTGCTTTGACTGCTCACCTGATTTATATTTCCAGTGCGCGGCGATTCCGTATTCAGCAATCTGGTTCATCTCTTTTGTTCTGATCTGAACTTCAAAAGGAACGCCCTCTTCACCGATAACAGATGTATGGATTGCCTGATACTTGTTAGGCTTAGGGGTGGATATATAGTCCTTCAGTCTGTTAGGAATAGCTTTGTATAAATCGTGAATTATACCAAGTGCTTCGTAGCAGTTTGAGTTTGTTTCAACAATGATTCTGAATGCGTAAAAGTCATAGATTTCTTCAAAGCTTCTGCCTTTTACAAATATCTTGTTATACAAACTGTAAACTGATTTGACTCTTCCCTCCAATGTATACTGCATGCCGCTTTTGTTAAGTGCATCTTTGATCTGTTCCCTGATTTTTTCAAGGAATCCCATTGTCTGACCGTATTTTTGATTTACACTTTCGCTGACCTGTTCATAACCTTTGGGGTCCAGATAACGAAGCGATAAATCTTCAAGCTCCGCCTTCATTCTCTGCATACCCAATCTGTGTGCAAGAGGTGCGTAAACGTACATTGTCTCAAGTGCAATTGAACGTCTCTTGTTTTCGGGCTGCGCTGACAGAGTTCTCATATTGTGCAGTCTGTCGGCCAGTTTTATCATGATAACTCTGACGTCCTTTGCCATAGCAAAGAACATCTTTCTTAAACTCTCTATATGGGCGTCTTCCTGATTCTCAGACTTGAGCGCAACCAGTTTTGTCAGACCGTCAACGAGCTCGGCAACATCACTGCCGAACTTCTCTTTGATTATGTCTATGTTTGTTTTGTCTGAACAATCTTCCAGCGTGTCATGCAGGAATGCGGCACATACCGAATCTGTATCCATGCAGTATTCAGCAACTATTTCAGCCACTGCTATCGGATGGACTATGTATTCTTCTCCGCTCTTTCTGAACTGACCCTTGTGAAGTTCCTTGGCATACTCATACGCTTCGCTGATTTTGTCGATGTCGTACTTCTTTCCGCCCTCTTCCAGAATAAACAACAGTTTGTCAATTCCGTTAAACATTTTTATCTCCAGTTAATTCTTTCTGTAAATTAGTTCTATTCTTTTACGTTGTTTCCAACCATTATAGGCGTTGAATTGATTTCGGGTTTATCTTTTACAGCCAGCAGTTCCACTTCATAGTCAAACTCATTGATCTTTGTGAATTTGAATACTTCTGCCTGTTGGAATGCTATTATGGCAGCACCTGTCTTAATATATGATGTTCTGTCTGATGTTCCGATAAGCCTTTTGATTGATACTTTTCCTTTATTATTTTTCAGGAACTCGCATATCTTGTAGTACACACTCTTGAAGTCATCCGGAGTCGGCAGATACTCTTCCGAAACATTTGTTTTGTTGTTCATGAGTCTGTCAACTTCGCTCTGATACTGTTTCAGGTTGAACTTCAGAGAGTCTGAATAGTCGATGTCTTTGATTCTCAGCTGAACAGATCTGTAGCCCCTATATTCGTTGATATCCATGTTGAACAGAATATCCACCATATCATTGGCAGTGAAACCTTCTTTTGTGAGGTTGATTCCGAACATTACAGCCGACAGTCTGTTATTGTTGTTTTCAAGAGCAACCTTGGTGTGTTTTCCTTCACTCAGAGGAAGCATTGAAATAATCCTGCAATTCTTTATGCAGAACAATGGTTCAGGGTTGCCGCATCCAAATGGTTCAAGTGAACTGAAAGATGATACTATTGCTTCGCAAACGTCATCAGAATTGAGCTCACAATCTGCAGTTATACTCTCATATGAAGTCTTCTGAACCACTTCTTTGCTTATATATTCATTCAGCTTTTCAGCAAAGCCATCAAGCTGGTCTCTTCTTATTGTCAGACCCGCTGCAAGTTCATGGCCGCCGAATTTTACGAGCTGATCTTCGCAGTGAGCCAATGCATTGACAAGATTCAGGCCCTTGATGCTTCTTGCAGAGCCTTTACCTTCCTGATCATTGCCGTCAAATGAAATCAGAATTGTGGGTTTGTTGAAACGGTCCACCAGTCTTGAGGCAACTATTCCTACAACACCGTGGTGCCATGTGTTGCTTGAAAGGACAATGACATTTTTGTCTTCAAGATTGTTTTGTTTTTCCATCATCTCGAGAGCTTCAATCAATATCTTGTTTTCAGTTGACTGTCTCTCTCTGTTAATCTCGCAAAGTTCTTCTGCGATAAGATTTGCTTTATTGTCTTCATCGCTCAGAAATAGTTCAACCGCCTTGCTTGCGTTGCCCATTCTTCCGACAGCGTTAATCTTGGGAGCTATTGTGTAGCTGATTGTTGAAGACGTGATTTTGGTTTCTCCTTCGAGAGGAACCCTGGATGCATTGAATAATGCCCTGATACCGGACTGTCTGCTCCTGGTTATCATATTAAGGCCCATGTAAACAATTATTCTGTTTTCACCTGTCAAAGGCATAACGTCTGCAATTGTTCCGATTGTGACCAGGTCAATATATCTTTTGCACATTTCCTTGATTGTGTTGTTGTTGAGTTTTCCGCCGTCAAGGAAATCCAGTTCCATCGCGCACATCATCTTGAACGCAACGCCAACACCGGACAAACCTTTGTATGGATATTCGTCATCAAACCTTCTCGGATTTACAACAGCGCATGCATGAGGCAACTGAGACTTGCACTCATGGTGATCAGTGATAACCATATCAAGTCCAATAGACTTAGCATACAAAGCTTCTTCAATTCCGGTCACACCGGTATCTACTGTGATAACCAAAGAAGTACCATCTTTCTTGATTACATCCAAAGCATTGCAGCTGAGGCCATATCCTTCGTTATCTCTTGTCGGAATATAGTAGTCCACAATTCCGCCGTGCTCTTTCAGATACTTGTACAAGATCGAAACAGCAGTTATTCCGTCAACATCATAGTCGCCGTATATTGTTATTTTTTCATTGTTTGCCAGTGCAGATTTAACTCTGTCCACTGCAGCTCTCATGTCCTTAATCAGATAAGGATCATATAAAAAAGCATCGGACTTTTTAAGAAATGCACCTGCGCTCTCAACATCGGAGTATCCTCTGTTAATGAGCAGTCTGGCACAAACAGATGTGATTTTCAAATTTGAAGTCAAATTCTTTATGTCACTGCTTCTTTGACTTAATATTGACCATTTACTCTTATCAAACATTTTCTATCAACCTCAAAAATTAAAGACGTTACCCACAAGTTGCAACGCCTTTTTTATAATCATCCAAATTAATTAACCCAGTGCCGTGGATACTACTACGTAAACCCATATGCCGATTGCGGCAAGAACTGAGAATATACCAATGATTATATTTGTTTTCCTTGATGTATTAATTGTAAAATCATCATCTGTTTTTCTTGAAGACGCACTTTTATTAACTTGTTCTTCATTGTTGTTCTTTGTTTCATCTTTATTTTTCTTAAATATAGACATGGCACAACCTCGCTGTTTATTTCGTCTTACCATTGAACAGTGAATCAGGCAGAAGTTTGTTCAGTTCTTCTTCTAGATTCAATTTGTCGAAGTTTCTCTTGAGCTGTCCGTCAATTGCAACTGAAATTGTTCCCGTCTCCTCTGAAACGACTATAACAACTGCATCGCTGTTTTCACTCATTCCAATTGCCGATCTGTGTCTGGAACCAAGTTCCTTTACAATGTCTTCCTGAGTTGAAATGGGGAGAAAACATCCAGCCGCATACAATCTGCCGTTTCTAATGATTACAGCACCATCGTGCATCGGGGATTTGTTAAAGAATATGCTTCTGAGCAATGTCGGACTGACATCAGCATTCACTATTACACCGGAGTTGATTTCATCGGCAAGAAGCACGCTACGTTCGAGCACTATCAGCGCGCCTGTATAACTGTTGGCCAGTGATTCAACACCTTCGCACAATGAAGAGATGATAGCCTGTTTTGTTTTGGATCCCTTGGTTTCCGTGAAATTCTTAATGAAAGATACAGCACCGAATTTTTCCAGAACAATTCTTATTTCCGGTTGGAAAATTATAATGATTGCAACTATACCAACTGAAGCCAGTGCAGATAAGATGAAATACAAAGCTTTCATCTGCAGAGCCTGGCTGACAATGACAGCCAGAATAAAGATGGCAACTCCTAAAGCAAGTTTGCCGGCTCTTCTGCTTATGATAAACTTGGTTAGCCAGTATATGATTATAGCAACCAGCAGTATGTCAATAATGTCAATTATTACATGCCAACTGCTTAGTTGAGCAACAATTGCTTCCCATGCCTCTTGCAAAGTAATTTCCTCCCGTCTTTTCATTAAAATTTATTATAATATATAATCTTGAATAAATAAAGTGCTTTTTTTAATTTTATTTGACCTGCATGTAAAATTTGGACATTTCAATGACACAATCCGTTTGTTGTAAAGGTAATAATAATTTGCTATAATGAGATGACAAAAACAGAAAGCGTGATTCTATGGACATAAAAAAGCTTTTCAAAGCAAAAGGCAAAAGTGATTCATATGTCAACAAACACCATTTCACTTCATGTATCGTTCCGGTAGCAGGCAAAAGCACAAGAACAAGCGGAAGTGTTCTCAAACAGTTTGTTGAAATCAAGGGATTGCCTGTAATAGTCAGGACTCTCACAAATCTGAACAAATGCGAACTTATAGACGAGATAGTTGTTGTTTGTTCAAAGAGCGACATTCCCTACTATGAAAAAGCCAAAAGCGATTATAACATCACTAAAATATCAAAAATCATAGAAGGCGGAGAAACGAGATATTATTCTGTAAAGAATGGTTTTGATTCTATATCAAATGAAGCCGAATATGTCGTCATACATGACGGAGTCAGATGTCTTACCAAACAGGAGGACTTCATCAGGGTCATAAAAGCGGCATACAAATATGATGCTGCCATTGCCGTTCAGCCAAGTACAGACACATTGAAGTCAATCGACAGTAACGGGAAAATAGAATCAACTCTTGACAGAAGCAGAATAATGCGTGCTCAGACCCCGCAGGTATTTGAAAAAGCTCTGTTTACAGTAGCAATGTACAATCCGAAACTGGATAAAGAAACCGTCACTGATGATAGTTATCTGGTCGAATTGCTCGGACGCAGAGTTGAACCGGTGGACTGCGGCAACTATAACATGAAGATCACAACCGATATAGATTTTGCACTGGCAGAAAAAATACTTGAAAGCGAGTCAGACTGAGATGATTAGAATTGGAACAGGATATGACGTACACAAACTGGTCGAAGGAAGAGATTTGATTATTGGCGAAGTGAAGATTCCGTATGACAAAGGCCTTGAAGGTCACTCCGATGCTGATGTCCTGTGTCATGCAATTGCAGATGCTCTGCTCGGATCATGTTCTCTGCCGGATATAGGAGTACAGTTTCCAGACAATGATGACAGATTTCTCGGAATGTCCGGAGACAGCATTTTGAGACTTACGAAGGAAATCATTTCAAAGGAAGGCGCAAAAATAGTGAACATTGATTCTACAATCATTGCCCAGGCGCCCAAAATGGCACCATATATCGAACAGATGAAAAAGAACATTGCCAACTCACTCGGAATGGATTCCAAAGACGTCAATGTAAAAGCCACAACTGAAGAAAAACTCGGCTTTACAGGCGCAGGACTTGGTATATCTGCTCAAGCTGTCTGCCTGGTCGAAATGTGATATAATAATTGAGGTCACCTGTTACGGTGACCTTTTGTATTGTTATTCTTTAACATCTTCAGCAAAATCAGCATCTTTTTCACTCTTTTTCGGACTATTTAACACCTTGATGTTGTCTTTATCGTAAAACTTGATGATTTCGTCATCATTGTATTTGAATTTGACTTTTACAATGCCTGAAAGCGGAACCAGATCGCAAACATAGCCTTTTCCATCCGGAGTCTCAACCAGGGAATCAACCTTTGGCAGCTTGCTCAAGGCTTCCTCGTAAACCTCGTGCTCATACCTCAGACAGCACATCAGCCTTCCGCATGCTCCGGAAATCTTCTGTGAATTCAAAGAGAGATTCTGCTCTTTTGCCATCTTGATTGAAACCTGTGCAAAATCATTCAAGAAAGTATTGCAGCAGAAAGGTCTTCCGCACAAACCAAGTCCGCCGATCAGTTTTGTTTCATCCCTAATTCCTATCTGTCTGAGTTCAATTCTTGTTCTGAATACAGCAGCAAGATCCTTGACGAGTTTTCTGAAATCCACTCTGCCGTCCGAAGTAAAGTAGAAAAGCAGTTTGGATCTGTCAAATGTATACTCTGCGGCAACAAGCTTCATATCCAGCTGATTTTCTTCAATTTTGACAAGACAGGTATCAAAGGCATCCTTTTCTTTTTCTTTATTGTCGCGATTGACTTCTTCGTCATCCTGAGTAGCTACCCTGATAACTTTCTTGAGAGGAAGAACCAGTTCTGATTCCTTTACCGTCTTGTTGGATATAGTAACAGTTCCGAACTCCGGTCCGTGCATTGTGTCAACTATGACATGCGCGCCCTCTTCAATTGTATTGCCGTCAGGATCAAAGTAATAAGACTTTCCCGTCTCATTGAATCTTACCCCGACTATCTCGTATAGCGCACCTGAAACAGGTGTGATTTCTTCTTGTATATTGTTGTCCATTATCTACCTCAAATTTATGCCGCTTCCCATAAACCTATGGCCAGAACGTTGTATGCGGCAGTTATATTATAGTTAAATGCGCTGTCTTTCTGTAATGTTGAAATGACATTCACGGATTGTTGAATTGTCTCAAGAGACAACCGGGAAATACATGTATTTGCCTCATCATTGTTGAAGAAAACAGATGTATAACTCTCGGATATTTTCAGGCTCAGCAGGTCTCGGTATGCTTTGAACAGATATGTGAGCAGCAGTGACAGCTGTCCCCTTTTGTCTGACGTGCCAACAAAGGATTTTACTTCCTTTATGATGTCAATCAGGTTCCCCCCGACTCCTTTTCTGCTCTGAACGTCAACTATTCTTTTTGTGCTTGAATATGCTGAATAGTCTGCATCTCCGTCTTTTAGCAGCATGGTCGCTTTGCCGATTGCACCGTCTGAAAAATCAAGTGCAAATTTTATCTGCTCCTGAGTGGCAACGCCCAGAAGTCTCTTTTCTTCCAGATAATTCAGAATTCTTTCACTTGTGAAAGACTGCATCTTTATAGTCTGAACTCTTGAACGGACCGTTGGTATCAAAGATGAAGGTGTTGTCGTAAGAAGCATAAAATATACATTTGCAGGCGGTTCTTCAATGACTTTAAGCAAAGAATTCTGTGCCTGTACTGTCAGTAGTTCAGCCTCCTCAAAAATGTACATTTTGAAGTCAAGTTCAAAGGGAGTCATGGATGTGTCTTCAATGACGTTTCTCACCAGATCGACACCCATGCTTTTCTTGCCGTCTTCTCTTCTTACATATTTGACATCGGGACAGTTTCCGTCATTTATTCTGTTGAACAGTGACGGATCTGACTTTATGGATTTTTCAGCGAGTCTCAGCACTATTTGTTTGCACATCGTCTTTTTCCCGGAACCTCTGTTTCCGACCAAAAGATAGGCATGAGCAAGTTTTCCTGTGCCGATCAGGCTTTCAAACAATTGAATGCTTTCTTCATTACCGAATAATATGTTGTCCATATAATCACAGATGAATGTATTTTTCCACGCCCAAAATGAAGACGGTTGCTCCGCCTACATTAATTACGTTTGTTCCATTGGCAATTCGTGCAGAGCCTCCATGTTCCAAAGTCGGCATGTTCATTTGTCTCTTTTGTGAGTTTCTTTTTATAACCTCAAGTGCAGCATCAACCTGGTCATCCTCAATACCTATGATAAACGTAGAGTTACCATTCATCAGGAATCCGCCTGTTGATGATATTTTCGTAACATGAAAGCCTTCAGAAGTCAGGCATGTGTTTACAAAATGTGCGTCATCATTGTTGACTATTGCGAGTAACAGTTTCATATGCGCCTCCCTGCGAGTTTTTTATATTATAGCTTAATTTTATTTTTTTGTAAACATTTTCGATTCCGGAAAATGGCGGCATTCAAGATACTTTGATAGGATTGACAAAAAGTCGAAAAAAGTGCCCCATTTTGTTTGACATTTATGATTTTTGTGCTATAATGCAAATAAAGATACACGTGTAGGCTGTATCGGAACGGAGTAATTATTATGCCCTACAAAATTGATGCCGAAAAATGCATCGGATGCGGAACATGTGCTGACAATTGCCCAGTAGAAGCTATCACAGAGAATGACGGAAAATACGTTATCGATCCAGATAAGTGCATCGAATGCGGTTCTTGCGCAAGTGTTTGTCCCGTTGAAGCTCCAGAACAGGAGTAATTCATTTACTACGCCCGCTTTTCAGCGGGCTTTTTCTATTAAGAATTCGGAGATGAAATAAATGTCGGATAAGGTCATTACCCCGGTGCTTCTGGGGGCTGAATTGAATGCATACAGTGTTGCAAGAGCTTTTCATGAACAGTTTCATGTCAAGTCTTATGCTTTTGGAATACTCAAGCTCGGATTCACTTCAGACAGTTCAATCATTGATGCTGCAATAGTCAAAGATTTGCCTGATGAAACCAAAACAATTCCAATGCTCATGGACTTTGCTGAAAAACACAAGGATCAGGAACTGTATCTGCTTGGATGCACTGATGAATATGCGGAAATGATTATCCGAAACTGCGAACAGCTCAGCAAATACTACTTCACTCCTTACATAGATTATGATTTGGCAAGTCAGCTGATATCAAAAGAAGCTTTTTACCGCATGTGCGACAAATACGGGATTGATTATCCGAAGACTTACATATTCACAAGAGATTCTGATTATTCCGTTTTTGACGGAAAACTTCCCTTCGGTTACCCGATAATAATAAAACCTTCAAAATCAGCTTCTTACTGGAAACATCCTTTTGAAGGAATGAAAAAAGTATACTCTGCCGACAGCGCAGAAAAGGCAAAACAGATTGTCAGGAAGATATATGACGCGGGTTACGAAGACTCAGTCATTATCCAGGACATGATTCCCGGGGACGACAGCAAGATGTATGTCCTGACCAATTATTCGGATTCGCACGGGAAAGTAAGGATGATGTCTCTTGGCCATGTTCTGCTTGAGGAACACACTCCAAAAGGACTTGGCAACCATACAGCTGTAATAACAGAATATAACGAGGAACTCATCAACAAACTCAAAGACTTTTTAAATGATATCAGATTCATCGGTTTTTCAAACTTTGACATCAAATATGACGAACGAGACGGGAAATTCAAGGTTTTTGAGATCAACCTGAGACAAGGCAGAAGCAATTACTATGTCACATCCTCAGGCAACAATATAGCTGATTGCCTGTACAGGGATTGTCACGATTCATTCGATTATGACATAAAGATCTGCAAAGACGAATTCTTCTGGCACACCGTTCCCAGACAGGTAGTTTACAAGTATCTGAAAGATGATTCGCTTGTCAGAAAACTCAGAGATCTTGTAAAACAAGGAAAACATGCCTCAACTCTCTGGTACGGAAAAGATCTGAAAAACTTCAAGAGATTATTCTTTGTAAACATTCACACATTCAGGTATTTTGGAAAATACAGGAAATACAATTAGAGGAAGGCCTAATGCAGGAAAAGAAAAGATTGGGAATACTCGGCGGACTCGGCCCGATGGCCAGTGTCATTTTCTACAAAATGATTACCGAACATACAAAAGCATCATGTGACCAGGATCACCTGGATGTGATAGTTTTGAGCGGTGCCAGTACACCCGACAGAACCGAGTTTATCACCGGAAAATGCGATGTTTCTCCTCTGCCGCAGATGATCGAGGGGATTAAATTGCTTGAAAATGCAGGAGCAGAAATCATATCTGTTCCTTGTAACACTGCGCATTTTTTCTATGACGAACTAAACAAGGCATCAGGGGTTCCTGTATTGAATATAGTTGAACTCACAACAGGATACATCAAAAGAATCGGAGCAAAAAAAGTAGGCCTTTTGGCAACTGACGGAACAATCCTTTCAGGTTCATATAAACGCGAGTGCGACAGAATGGGACTGGACTATGTCGTTCCTGATGAAGAGAACCAGAAGATAATAATGGACATAATATACAACCGGATCAAAAACAACAACGACACTGACCCTACAGACTTTTTCAGGGTGGCGAAATCTTTGAAAGAAAAAGATTGCGACTGTCTTCTAATCGGGTGCACGGAGTTGTCTTTGATACCGCTGGACAATGCTCCTTCTGATCTGAAATTTGTTGATTCATTGGAAGTTCTTGCCAAAGTTTCAATAGAAGAATGCGGATGTGAGCCGATAGGCTTTGATAATATGCTGCTA
>Ga0310694_10007054_pt1 | contig 10587 bp, 4 predicted proteins | sample 174DNAGHGhighgp2_FD_203884 | JGI IMG/M metagenome (GOLD analysis project Ga0310694, IMG submission 203884) | Sheep rumen microbial communities from Palmerston North, Manawatu-Wanganui, New Zealand - 1742 DNA GHGhigh gp2 (v2) (version 2) | ecosystem: Host-associated > Mammals > Digestive system >... | reverse complement strand
CCTCCGCAACGCCCGATTTGCTGAACGCTTATGACGCAGTGCTCCTTTGCTGCGGTTCCCGGAAGCCCCGTTCCCTGCAAGTGGACCACATGGATGCTGATGGTATATATTTTGCCGTGGATTATCTCACCGCTGCTACCCAGAGCGTATTGTCAGGAACTGCGCCTGGGATCACTGCCCAGGGGAAGCACGTCGTTGTGGTAGGCGGCGGAGATACGGGCAACGATTGTGTAGGCACCGCCCTGCGCCAAGGCTGCCAAAGCATTGTACAGTTGGAAATGATGCCCAAAGCCCCGGAAAACAGACCGGCCGGAAACCCGTGGCCAACGTGGCCCCGCACCCTGCGCACCGATTACGGCCAGCTGGAAGCCATCTCCTTGCAGGGCAGCGATCCCCGCATTTATGAAACCACCGTCAAAAGCATTCGGGTGAATGCTGAAAACAGGATCACCGGTCTGGAAACGGTGCGGCTGCAAAAACAGCCCGATGGCAAACTGACGCCCATTCCGGGCACGGAACAAACGCTGCCCTGCGATCTATTGCTGATTGCGGCGGGCTTCATCGGCTGTGAAGAAGAAACGCTGTCCCGCTTTTCCCTTTCTGCGGATGCGCGGGGCCGGGTGCTGCCCAAGAACGGCTCCCATCATCTGGAGGGCAAGCTGTTTTCCGCCGGCGATATGCGGAGCGGCCAGTCCCTGGTGGTACGGGCATTAGCGGACGGAAGGGCTGCGGCCAAAGAGGTTCATGCGTTCCTTATATAAAAGAAAAACATTTTTGAACAGCGGACGAATTGAACGATTGCGGCCCGGCAGCATCATTTTTCATTATTTCGCGGCAAAACCGCAGTGAGGAGGCAAGGGGGCCATGTGTGGAATTGTAGGCTATACGGGAGAGAAACAGGCTGCGCCGATTTTACTGGACGGGCTCAAGCGGCTGGAATACAGAGGATATGATTCGGCGGGGCTGGCTGTTCGGGACGGCGACGCGCTGGCGGAAGTGGTTAAAGCCACGGGCAAACTGTATCATCTGGCGGACAAGACGGATCAGGGCCGTTCCCTGCCCGGGAATTGCGGCATCGGCCATACCCGCTGGGCCACACACGGTGATCCCAGCCTCATCAACGCTCATCCCCACGTCAGCGGGAGTTGCTCCGGCTCCGGCAGCGGAAAAGTGGAGAGCGACGTGGTGGGCGTGCACAACGGCATCATCGAAAACTACGGTGAACTCAAGGAAAAGCTGCTGCGACACGGCTACCGGTTTTACAGCGATACCGACACGGAAGTGGTTGTGAAGCTGGTGGACTATTACTATAAGAAATACAAGATCGGCTCGGTGGACGCCATCACCCGCACCATGGTGCGGGTGCGGGGCAGCTATGCCCTGGCACTGATGTTCAAGGATCATCCGGGGGAAATCTTCGCCGCCCGGAAGGATTCACCCCTCATCATCGGCACGGCGGAAAACGCTGCCTTCCTGGCGTCGGACGTGCCCGCCATCCTGAAATACACCCGCAGCGTGTATTATATCGGGAATTTGCAGGTGGCCCGGCTGTCTCCCGGCAGCGTGAAATTCTATGACCTGAACGGGGACGAAATTACTTTGCCTCTGACGGAAATCACCTGGGACGCGGAAGCGGCGGAGAAGGGCGGCTACGAGCATTTCATGCTCAAGGAGATCCATGAGCAGCCCGCCGCCGTGCGGGATACCCTGGGCAGCCTGGTGAAGGACGGAATGGTGGACCTTACGGAAACGGGTCTTACGGATGGGGACCTGAAGCGCTTTGCCCAGATCGATATCGCGGCATGCGGGTCCGCATGGCACGTGGGGATGGCCGCCCAGTATGTGCTGGAGGACCTGGCGGGGATTCCGGTGCGGGTGGAGCTGTCTTCCGAGTTCCGGTACAGGACCCTGCCGCTTGGGAAGGATACGCTGGTGATCGTCATTTCCCAGTCCGGCGAAACGGCGGACAGCCTGGCCGCCCTGCGGGTCGCAAAGGAGCGGGGAGCCGAGACCCTGGGGATCGTGAACGTGATCGGTTCCTCCATTGCCCGGGAGGCGGACCATGTGCTGTACACCATGGCGGGGCCGGAGATCGCTGTGGCCACCACCAAGGCCTACAGCGCTCAGCTGGCGGCCGTATACGCCCTGGCCATCCGGACGGCGCTGGCCCGGGGGACCGTTTCGCAGGAGCGGCACGACGCCCTGGTGTCGGAGCTGATGACGCTGCCGGAGAAGATCCGGAGGGTGCTCGAGGAGAAGGAGCGGCTCCAGTGGTTTTCCACCAAGATTTCCAACGCGAAGGACATCTTCTTCATCGGCCGGGGGCTGGACTATGCCATTTCCCTCGAGGGCAGCCTGAAGATGAAGGAGATCAGCTACATCCATTCCGAAGCCTACGCGGCCGGGGAACTGAAGCACGGGACCATCTCCCTGATTGAGAACAACACGCTGGTGGTCGGGATGCTGACCCAGGCGGGCCTGTACGAGAAAACCCTGTCCAACATGATGGAATGCAAAAGCCGGGGGGCTTTCCTCATGGGGCTGACGGCCAACGGGAATTTCTCCGTTGAGGACTCGGTGAACTTCACCGTCTACGTGCCGAAGACGGATGAGCATTTCATGATTTCAGTGGCGATCGTTCCGCTGCAGCTGCTGGCATATTACACCAGCGTGAACCGGGGGCTGGACGTGGACAAGCCGCGGAACCTGGCCAAGAGCGTGACGGTTGAGTGAAAACGGGGAAGGAGAGACGGGGAACATGATCCAGGTAAACCGGAACTACGGAAAGCTGAAGGAATCCTACCTTTTCTACAATATTTCCCGGAAGGTGAAGGCCTACCAGGCGGAACACCCGGGGGTGAAGCTTTACCGGCTGGGGATCGGGGACGTATCGCTGCCCCTGTGCGAGGCGGCGGTGGCGGCCCTGCGGCAGGCGGCGGAGGACCAGGGGAACCCGGAGCGGTTCCAGGGGTACACCCCGGAATGCGGCCTGCCCTTTTTCCGGGAGGCGGTGAGCGCCCACTATGCCGGGCGGGGGATCGCCCTGGAGCCGGAGGAGGTCTTTGTTTCCAGCGGGGCGAGCGACGAGCTCGGGGACATCCTGGACTTGTTTGAGGCTTCCTCCGCGGCCTGCATCATGGAGCCGGCCTATCCCGCCTACATAGACGCCAGCATCATGGCGGGGCGGCGGATCGTGCGCCTGGCCGCGAGGCCGGAAAACGGCTTCCTGCCTACGCCGGAAGGGGAGCCGGACGCGGACCTGATTTACCTGTGCTCGCCGAACAATCCGACCGGGGCCGTATACTCCCGGGAAAAGCTGAAGCAGTGGGTGGACTACGCAAACGCCCGCGGCGCGGTGATCCTTTTTGACGCGGCCTACGAGGCCTTCATCGAATCCGACCTGCCCCACAGCATTTTTGAGATCGAAGGGGCCCGGACCTGCGCCATCGAGATCTGCTCCCTGTCCAAGAGCGCCGGGTTCACGGGCACGCGGCTTGGATACACCGTGATTCCGAAGGAGCTGGAGCGGGGCGGCATGAACCTGAACGCGATGTGGGTGCGGAACAGGACGACGAAGACCAACGGGGTTTCCTGCATCCTGCAGCGGGGCGGGGCGGCGGTGTTCACCCCGGAGGGACAGCGCCAGGTGATGGAAAACATCCATTATTACAAGCGCAACGCCCGGATCATGACGGAAGCCCTGGCGGAGGCCGGGACGGAATACTGGGGCGGGGAAAATGCGCCCTATGTCTGGATGCGGTGCCCGGAGGGAATGAAGAGCTGGGATTTCTTTGACCGGATGGTGCGGGAGATCCAGGTCATCGGCACGCCGGGAGAGGGCTTCGGGCCCTGCGGGGAAGGATACTTCCGCCTGTCCGCCTTCGGGAGGGCGGAGGAAACGGCGGAGGCCGCCCGGAGGATGAAGGAATGGCTGAAAGGGCTGCGGGGACAGCGGGGTGAAGGAAAATGACGAAGTATATTTTTGTAACCGGCGGCGTGGTATCGGGTTTGGGAAAGGGCATCACAGCGGCCAGCCTGGGGCGGCTTCTGAAAGCCCGGGGCCTCAAGGTGGCGGCGCAGAAGCTGGACCCCTACATCAACGTGGACCCCGGCACCATGAGCCCCTACCAGCACGGAGAGGTGTACGTCACCGAGGACGGGGCGGAAACCGACCTGGATCTGGGCCATTACGAGCGCTTCATTGACGAGGATTTGAACAAGTACTCCAACCTGACCACCGGCAAGGTGTATTCCAATGTGATCCACAAGGAGCGTCAGGGCGGATACTTGGGCAGCACGGTGCAGACCATCCCGCACATCACCGATGAAATCAAGCGCTTCATTTACCGGGTGGGCGAAAAGACCGATGCGGACGTGGTGATCACCGAAATCGGCGGCACCATCGGCGATATCGAATCCCAGCCCTTCATCGAGGCTATCCGGGAGGTGGGCCTGGAGGTGGGCCGGGAGAACGCCCTGTACGTCCATGTTACCCTGGTACCGTACCTGAAAGCCAGCGGAGAGCATAAATCCAAGCCCACCCAGCACAGCGTGAAAGAATTGCAGGGCATGGGCATCAGCCCCAACATCATCGTGCTGCGGGTGGACGAAAAGATCACCGACGACAGCATCTTCACCAAGATCGCCCACTTCTGCAACGTGAAGCCTGACTGCGTGATCGAAAACCTGACCCTGCCCATCCTCTACGAAGCGCCGCTGATGCTGGAACAAAAGAACTTTTCTGCCATCGTCTGCCGGGAGCTGGGCATTCAAGCGCCCGCTCCTGATTTGTCCGAATGGCAAGCGTTGGTGGAGCGCATCCGGCATCAGAGCAAAACGGTCAAAATCGGTTTGGTTGGTAAATACGTGCAGCTGCATGACGCTTATCTGTCCGTGGCCGAGGCCCTGCGCCACGCGGGCTACGCCCTGGACGCGAAAATCGATATTACCTGGATCGATTCGGAAACATTGACAAAAGAAAATGTGGATGCAACCCTGTCCCCCATGGACGGCCTGATCGTGCCCGGAGGTTTTGGCGGCCGGGGGATTGAAGGCATGATCCTGACATCAAAGTTTGCCCGGGAGCATCACATCCCGTACTTTGGTATCTGCCTGGGCATGCAGATCGCCGTGACCGAATTTGCCCGACATGCGGCGGGCCTGGAAAACGCTAATTCCCGGGAGTTTAACGAAAACGCCCCCTACAAAGTCATCGATTTCATGCCGGGACAGAACGATGAAATCGACAAGGGCGGCACGCTGCGGCTGGGGAAATATCCCTGCGTACTCAAAGATAACACCGTGATCGCTCGTTGTTACAATGCAAAGGAGATCAGCGAACGCCACCGCCACCGCTATGAATTTGCCAACGCATACCGTCAAGTGCTGGAGCAGGCGGGCTTATGCCTCTCTGGCCTGTCTCCGGACGGACGGCTGGTGGAAACCATTGAACTGCCGGGCGAAGATTTCTTCGTGGGCGTCCAATTCCATCCCGAATTCAAGAGCCGCCCGAACAAGCCGCATCCGCTGTTTGTCGGCTTTATCCAGGCAGCCATCAAGAATATGAAGCAATAAGGCAGGGAAAACACCATGGCCTATCTGACGCTCAGCAATGGAGCCATTTTCGAGGGACGCCGCATTGGCGCCCCTGTTGATCGTATGGGCGAACTGGTTTTCAGCACCGGCATGGCAGGCTATCTGGAAACGCTCACTGATCCCAGCTATTTTGGCCAGATCGTCACCCAGAGCTTTCCCCTGATCGGCAATTATGGCGTGATCCCGGAGGATTTTGAGGGAACGCCGCGGCTGTTTGGGTATATCGTTCGTGACCTGTGCGATACGCCCTCCAATTTCCGCAGCGAAGGCAAATTGAATGATTTCCTGCTTGCCCATGGCATTCCGGGCCTGCGCGGGGTGGACACCCGGGAGATCGTGCGCACCGTGCGGGAAGAGGGCGTCATGAACGCCATGATTTCAGATATTCCCCCTGCCGATCTTTCCGCGCTTCGGGCGTTCCGGGTGGAAAACGCGGTAGCCTCCGTTACCTGCCAGGAAAAGCAAATTTTTCCGGCAGAGGGTAATCAGCGCTTTCGGATATCGTTGATGGACTTTGGCGTGAAGCGCGGCATTGTGCGCTCTTTGCAGAAAAGGGGCTGCGAAGTCACCGTGTTGCCCGCCGGAACGAAAGCGGAGAACGTGTTGGCGGATGAACCGGATGGGATCGTTTTGTCCAACGGACCGGGCGATCCCAAGGAAAATGACAGCTGCATTGCCGAAATCCGAAAAATGCTTGGCATAAAGCCCATAATGGGTATTTGTTTGGGGCACCAGCTGATCGCTTTGTCTTTGGGCGGGGATACGGTGAAACTGAAATACGGCCATCGGGGCGGCAACCAGCCAGTAAAAGATGTAAGCACGGGCCGAAGCTTTATCACCAGCCAGAACCATGGCTACGCGGTGGTGGCATGCAGCCTGCGCGGCATCGGGCAGGAAGTGTTCATCAACCTGAACGATGGCAGCTGTGAAGGCATGGATTATCCCGATCTTTCATGCTTTTCCGTTCAGTTCCACCCGGAAGCTTGCGCTGGCCCCAGGGATACGGACTTCCTCTTTGACCGCTTTATCCGCATGATGGGAGGGAAGGAACATGCCTAAGGATCTATCTATCCGCAAGGTGCTGGTCATCGGCTCCGGCCCCATCGTGATCGGCCAGGCGGCGGAATTTGACTATGCCGGAGCCCAGGCCTGCCGGGTGCTGAGGGAGGAGGGCGTGGAGGTGGTGCTGGTCAATTCCAACCCGGCCACCATCATGACGGATCAGCATTTGGCCGATCATATCTATTTGGAGTCCATGACCGCGCCTGTCCTGCGCCGCATCATCGAAAAGGAACGCCCCGATGGGCTGCTGGCCGGGCTGGGCGGGCAGACGGCGCTGACCCTTGCCATGCAGCTGAGCCGGGACGGCACGTTGGATGAATTCGGTGTGCGGCTGCTGGGCTCGTCCATAGGGGCCATCGAAAAAGCGGAGGATCGGGAACAGTTCCGCGATACCATGCAAGCGATCGGTCAGCCCTGCGTGCCATCCCAAATCGCCGAAACGCTGGACAGCGCCCAGAGCGCCGCTCGGGAAATCGGCTATCCCGTGATCGTGCGCCCGGCTTACACCCTGGGCGGCACGGGCGGCGGTATTTGTGAGGATGAAGCTGCCCTGCTTTCCACTGCCAAAGTAGGGCTGGACGCTTCGCCCATCCATCAGATCCTGGTGGAAAAGTGCATTGCCGGATGGAAGGAGATCGAGTTTGAAACCCTGCGGGATCATCTGGGAAATGCCATTGCCGTGTGCTCCATGGAGAACGTGGACCCCGTTGGCATCCACACCGGGGACAGCATCGTGGTGGCTCCTACGCTGACGCTCTCCGACAAGGAATACCAAATGCTGCGTACCGCCAGTCTGCAAATGATCGAGGCTATTGGCATCGAGGGCGGCTGCAACTGCCAGTTTGCGCTGAATCCCGAGTCCTTTGAATACGCCGTGATCGAGGTCAACCCCCGGGTGTCCCGTTCCTCCGCCTTGGCCAGCAAGGCTACCGGATACCCCATCGCCAAAATCACCACCCGCATTGCCCTGGGCTACACCCTGGACGAGCTTCGCAACGACGTGACCGGACAAACCAGCGCGTTTTTTGAGCCCACATTGGACTATGTGGTGGTCAAAATTCCCAAATGGCCCTTTGATAAATTCCAGGGCACTTCCCGCAGCCTTGGCACGCAGATGAAAGCCACCGGCGAGGTCATGGCCATCGGGCAGAGCTTTGAAGAAGCGTTGATGAAGGCGGTTCGTGGGGCGGAAATCGGGCTGGATACCTTAAATGCTTTGCCATTGACGAATGAATCCATCTCCTTCCGGCTGAAAAAGCAGGATGATCATCGGCTGTTTACCGTGTTTGAAGCATTGAAAGCAGGCATGACGGTGGATGATGTTTTCGCGCTGACGAGAATTGACCGCTTGTTTCTTTCACGTTTGCAGGCCATGGCGATGCTGGAGAACCGCATCAACCATACCGGCTTACAGACAGGGGATTATGAACGGCTGAAACGGTGGGGATACCCGGACGGGGCCATTCGACGTCTGTTTCACGCCGATCGCCTTCCTGATTGGTCTGCCAGCTACAAGATGGTGGACACCTGCGGGGCGGAATTTTCGGCCCGCACGCCGTACTTCTATTCCTGCTGTGACGCTGCCTGTGACGCCCGCAGTTTTCCCCGCAGCGGAAAGCCGGTGGTGATGGTGCTGGGCTCCGGCCCCATCCGCATCGGCCAGGGCATTGAATTTGACTATTCCTCCGTGCACTGCGTGTGGACGCTCCAGGAAATGGGCTATGACGTGGTCATCGTCAACAACAATCCCGAAACAGTTTCCACCGACTACGACACCGCCAACCGCCTGTACTTTGAACCCCTGACCCCGGAGGACGTGATGCAGATCATTCAGGTGGAGCAGCCCGTGGGCGTGGTGGTGGCCTTCGGCGGGCAGACCGCCATCAAGCTGACCCAGTATCTGGATCAGCACGGCATCCGCATTCTGGGCACCAGTGCTGAATCCATCGACATTGCCGAGGACCGCGCCCGGTTCGATAAGCTGCTGGAGCAGTTCGGCATCCGCCGTCCCCGGGGCATGGGCGTGAACACATTGGAGGAAGCGGTGAATGCCGCCGAGGAACTGGGTTATCCCGTGCTGCTGCGGCCCAGCTACGTCATTGGCGGCCAGAACATGACCATTTCCCGCTCCAAGGCCCAGACCGTGGCCTACATGGAAAAAATCCTGTCCGGCGGGATCGAGAATCCTGTGCTGATCGACCAGTATCTGCCCGGCATTGAGCTGGAAGTGGACGTGATTTCCGACGGCACCGACGTACTGATTCCCGGCATCATGGAGCATATCGAACGGGCAGGCGTGCACTCCGGCGACTCCATCGCCGTGTACCCACCCTTCAACCTGAACGACGTATTCCTGAAAAAGATCGTGGACTGCTCCGAAAAGCTGGCCCTGGCCCTGGGTACTAAGGGCCTGGTCAACATCCAATATCTGATCTACAACGATGAGCTGTACGTCATCGAGGTGAACCCCCGGGCCAGCCGCACGGTGCCCTATATCAGCAAGGTGACGAAGGTGCCCATGGTGGACCTGGCAGCCAAGGTGATGCTGGGGGCGAAGCTCATCGACTTGGGCTACGGCTGCGGCCTGTACCGCACCCCGCCCTACGTGGCGGCCAAGGTGCCGGTATTCTCCTTTGAAAAGCTCAACGACGCCAACAGCATCCTGGGGCCTGAAATGAAATCCACCGGCGAGGTGCTGGGCATCGGGAAGACGCTGCCCGAAGCCCTGTTCAAGGGCCTCACCGCCGCGGGCTTCAAGGTGCCCTCGGCGCTGAGCAAGGGCAAGACCGGCGTGCTGCTGAGCGTAGAGGAAAACGATTATCAGGAAATCATTTCGCTTGCCAAGCGGTTCTATGACCTGGGCCTGAACCTGTATGCCACCACCGGCACCGCCAAGGCCATTGAAAGCCTGGGCATCCCGGTGACCGCCGTGGCCAACGCCACGGAGAACGATGAAATCACATCGCTGATGGAAAGCGGCAGCGTGCATTACATCGTGTACACCGGGGCAGTGAAGGATGCCACCATCGGGGACTATACCGTGCTGCACCGGAAAGCCATGCAGCTTGGCATCCCCTGCTTGACCTCCCTGGACACCGCCGGGGCCCTGGCCGATATCATGGTGTCCCGGTTCACGGCCCAGAACATCGAGCTCATTGACATCAACCACATGCGGGCCTGGCGGCAGAAGATCCACTTCGCCAAGATGCAGTCCTGCGGCAACGATTACATCTTCATCGAGAACTTCGACGGGGCCATCACCTGCCCCGAATCCCTGTGCGTGCAGCTGTGCGCGCCGCATTATGGCATCGGCGGGGACGGGATCGTGCTGATCGAAAAATCCGGCATTGCCGACGCGAAGATGCGCTCCTTCAACAAGGACGGCAGCGAAGGCAAGATGGCGGGGAACAACATCCGCTGTGTGGCGAAATATCTGTATGACAAGGGCTATGTCCGCAGCGAATACCTGACCATCGAAATGGCGGGGCAGGTGCACCATTTGAAGGTATACCTGCGGGACGGCAAGGTGAACTCCGTTTCCGTGGACATGGGCAAGGCATCCTTCGCCGCGAAGGATATTCCCGTCCTTGCAGGCACAGAAGAAGTCGTCAATCAGACGATCAGCATCGGCGGCACGGAATATGCCGTCACCTGCGTGTCCATTGGCAATCCCCATTGCGTGGTATTCTGCGACGCCATTGACGGCATTGACCTGAGCGCCGTCGGCCCGCAGTTTGAATACGCGGATATCTTCCCCGAGCGGGTGAACACGGAGTTCGCCCGGGTCATCAACAAAACCACCCTGCGCCTGCGCGTCTGGGAGCGGGGCAGCGGGGAAACCCTGGCCTGCGGCACCGGAGCCTGTGCAGCCGTGGCCGCCGCGGTTAGGCTGGGCTTGCTTCCGGCGGGAAAGGCAATTGATGTAAAACT
>Ga0310694_10007052_pt1 | contig 10588 bp, 11 predicted proteins | sample 174DNAGHGhighgp2_FD_203884 | JGI IMG/M metagenome (GOLD analysis project Ga0310694, IMG submission 203884) | Sheep rumen microbial communities from Palmerston North, Manawatu-Wanganui, New Zealand - 1742 DNA GHGhigh gp2 (v2) (version 2) | ecosystem: Host-associated > Mammals > Digestive system... | reverse complement strand
AGGCGGTTGCGGAGCCGCAGGGGCTACCGACGGAGCCGATGCCGGAGGCGCCTCGAAATGCGCCGTAGACTGCTTCTGCGGAGCAGCGGGAGCGGCGTTTGCGGCACTTGCAGGTGCTGCAGCAGCACTAGCGGCAGGAGCCGATGTAGCCGTCGAGCCCGACGGATTCGCCGGAGCAGCACCACCTTCGGCGGCGGCCTTGGCCTCTAAATTTTTGACAAAGGCAAGCACCTTAATGTACATCGGCGGCGGGAGAATTCCCGCATCCACGAGCACCTGGCCAATATCTTTCTTGTCGGTGATTTCACCCCAGTGGGCTTTAACCTGCGCTTCAGTAACGACCTTGTTATGTACAAGGACTTTCGCCATGTACTGGTTTCTCATAGGAAGTCCCTCCGGCTAAACCACCAACTCGCAATCGCAAGGAATACGCCGATGTAGCCTAGCGCATAAACGCTATTCCAGAATACGTACATATCGGGGAGCGCCACGCCGTGCACCACGTAAGTCGTCACGTTGTAGCGGTAAAGCCCCGGGAAGATTGCGTGAATGACTTCGGCGGCCTTCTGGAACAGCATGCTCGAAGTTCCGTTCAGTTCGCCCATACGGGTCGCGAAGCGCACCTGTTCCAAAAGCTGGTCACTCAGATGGCCCGCAAAGTACACACCCAGCGTAAACAGCGCACTGAGCACCGTGCTGCTAAAGCTGCTGAACAAAAGCGCCACCGCAATGACAATCGCCATCTCGCAGAAAATCAGGTAGATCGCCGTGAGCAAGCTGAGCGTCGGGTCCGAACCCGTCAAGAAAAGCATCACGTAGTAGATGGCCGTCAAAAGCAACAGATGAACCGCCACCACCGCAAGCAGGCCAAAGTACTTGCCCACAATGAACGAGGCGCGGCTAATGGGCTTCGAGAGCAGCGTAAGCACCGTACGGCGCTGGATTTCCTTCTGCACCAAGCTGATGCCCACGAAAATGGAAATCAACAGGCCCGAAAGGCTCATCACCGAAAGCGTCGTCGACTTGATCACATAGGCACGGTCAAACACCGACCATTCGCCAAGCACAATGCTGAACAAGGTGAGCGCAATCGCCAAAAAGCCGATGTTATAGAGAATCTTGTCGCGAATGGATTCGCGGAACGTATTGAGGGCAATGATGCCAATATGCTTAAGCGTCTGCACGGGCAATCTCCTCCGTCAAAATATCTTCGAGACTCGGGCGCTTGTGGTCCATGCGCTCGACAGCAATTCCTTTTTCCAGGCAGTAACGCAACAGGCGGTCGCGGGCGGCATCGTCGGCGCACACACATTCCTGCGGATGACCAGCGGGGGTTACACCTTCGGGCAGTTCCGCCTGCGGAATCGCTTCGCGGGTACGCACGTGGTATTCCACGCCGCAAGATTCCGTGATTTCGTCTACGGTTCCTTCGCGCACGATCTTGCCATCGACAATCATTGCGACCTTGTGGCTGATAGATTCCACGTCACTCAGCAAGTGGCTCGAATAGAAAATCGTGACGCCCGTGCGGTTGAGTTCCATAATGGCTTCGCGCACGTCGCGGCGGCCCATCGGGTCAAGACCGCTCATGGGTTCGTCGAGAATCAACAGCTTCGGCTTGCCAAGAATCGCCTGGGCAATGCCCACGCGCTGCATCATGCCCTTGGAGTACGAACGCAGGCGACGGTCAATCCAGTCCTTGTTCGCATGCAGCAAGTCCAACGACCAGTCGATGCGCTTGTCCAGTTCGGCACCAGAAAGCCCCACAAGCTTGCCGTAGAACTTCAGCAGTTCGCGACCCGTAAGGTAGTCGTAAAAGTACGGCTGTTCCGGCGAGTAACCGATAAACTGACGGCTCTTCACGTTGCGCGGAGAAATCCCGTTCACCAGCACCTTGCCCGAATCAAAATTCAAAAGACCCGTCAGCACCTTGATGGTCGTAGACTTGCCCGCGCCGTTCGGCCCGATAAAGCCATACACCTGTCCCGGTTCTACGCTAAAACTCACATCCTTAAGCGCAAGCTTCGGCTTCATCAAGAAACCGCTGCGGTACGTCTTATGCAAATGTTCAATCTTAATCATAAACAACCCAATCACTTGTCCGAATCACCGGACTTTTTTCCAAAGGCGCGTTCCTCGGCCTCCTCGATTTCCTTGCGGCGGCGTTCCGCCATCTCTTTCTTTTTGATGAAGAAATGAATGACCGCACCTGTCGCATAGCAAACGATACCCGTATAAAAAATCGGATTAATCGAATGCCCTTCGAGAGAGGGGAACAAATTCAAAACAATGCTGTGTCCAAAAAGCATCAAAAGCACCAGTACAAAACCCAGCGCACGGAGCACATAAGTCACAATCACGAGTTTTTTCATAGATACCTCAAAACAGCACCTTTGGGGTGCATTTCTTTATACCGAAAAATACACAAATATTTGAGGAATGAAGTGGTGAAAAACTCAAAAAAGCCTATAAAAAGGAGATGCCCGCTGGAGTTTATCCCGAATTTAGCCCGGGACGGGCATGACAAATGAGGAGGTAAGCAAGGACAACGTCCACGCACGACAATTATTGTCGTCTACTTTTTGTATATTAAAAAATACTCCCCGCCTCGCGGGGATTGCATTGTGCAGGAGGCTTTATGGCAGATCAAGCTCGCGGCGAACGAATGATACGAATATTCGTCTACATGATGGCGCACTACAACAACCGTTACAGCGTCGCCGACATCATGCGGCATTTGGACTTTCGCGAAGAAGACTTGCGGAGCGTTCAGCGCGATATGCTTGCGCTCTCCGAAATCGAGGGAGGCTACATCAGGCGTTTTGTCGAAAGCGGCAAGACCTATTACCAGGTGGCTCTCGAACGCACGAACAAGCTCGTGTTTCCAGAATTCGGCGACACGCTTTTGCACTTTATGTTCCTGCAGCGCATCGCGAACATCTATCCGGCAACATCGAACCTTATCGAAGACTTAACCAAGAGAATCACGCAAGATTTGCCCGCCAAGGATCAATCAACGTTGGCATATTACGCAAAGGAACTGAATGGACGCATTCTGTTCATGGGAACGCCCCCGAGCATCGACGAAAACGTTGGTAAAAATCTGCCCGTCATCCTCGACGCCATCCGCAAAAAACAGAAAGTGCAAATCACCTACACCGACAACTGGGGGACCACAACCAACAAGCCGAGAATTCCGCTGATGGTCGCCATCAACCAAGGCGAAATCTACATCGGCTGCGTATCGCAGCACCACCCCGACAAGACATACGCCCTCAAGCTCCGCCGCATACAATCCGTAAAGCTCTTGCGCGAACAATTCGTCGAAGATCCGAAAGTTGTCGAGACGCTCCGCAAGCGTATCCGCACCGGCACACTACTTTCGGGCGACCAGGACCAGCAAGAAGAAAAAGTCGTCATCTATTTCCCTGGATACGCCAAGAACTTTCTGCAGGAACGTCCCTACCACCCTAGCATGAAAATCACAGAATTGGAATGTGGCGACCTGCACGTGACCATGAATGTCGCCGTAAACGGCCTACTCAAGCAATGGGTTATGTACTACGGTTCCATCGCCGAGGTGCTAAAGCCTGCCAAGCTCCGTCAAATGGTACTCGACAGCGCAAAAGATTTGGTAAAACTGTACGAAAGAAAGTCTACTTAATCCTATCACCGCAGAATTCCTGGCGACCGCATTTTTTGCAATGCGAGCCCATCCATAGCGTATCAAACTGTTCTATAGCAGGTTCGACAAGCGCAGGGTCATTCGTAAGGATTCCTGCCTCGAAGTTACGGCGCAAGGAACTTTTCATACCGATTCCCGCACCCGTCAAATTTGCAGACCCGATGTAGGCCGTTTCGAGATCAAAAATCATCATCTTGAAATGCACCCGCGGGCACATCACGCGCTCCAAATCCGTCACCAGAATCGGAAAGCGGTCAAAGTCCTCGCGAAAATTCGGGCTAGGCTCCTTCGCGTGGATCAGACGCACTCCCACCCCTCGCTTCAAAAGTGCGGCCAACTGCCCCAGCAACGGAATCGCATCGCCATCCTGTTTCACATACACATCCTTGATATCGGCAGTACCAATCCACAAGTTATTGCGGACCGACATGATTCGCGAAATCACCTCGGAATAATGTTCCTCGTTCTGGATGTACTTGGTAAAAATGGGCATGGCGGGAAATATAGATTTTCTGTCATCACCTAAACTTTTTTTCGCCTTGTTTTTGGTGGATTCGCCAAAGATTCCAATTGTTCCAGAATTATGCCCAACAAAGCCTCTCTACTATTAAGAGTCTTTTGCAACCCAGCGAGTTCACTTTCTGCAAGGCTGATTTCCTGCTCAATATCACTTGTTGCTATATCACGAATCGTCATTTTTTCAAAATATCTATTTTGCACCTCGTCAAAACCCATACTAGCGCCGAATTCTTGCATACTCTTGAATCTATGCCTTCGTTCCAAATTTGCAGGCAAATCTTTCAAGAACATTTTCTTCGCATCCAACCAATGCAATTTTTCTTTAGTTTCCTTGACATCCCTAGCGAATGATCGCTCTAAACAATCAACGCGGTGTTCAACCCATGTTCCAAGCATTTGCGCAAACGAAAGTTTTTCAACTTTCTCACCGGTCCAAATAGGGAACGTCCTAGATTCGTCCAACAAAGGATGGTTCGATTGCGAAGCTCCGTTACAATAATCACGTACACAAGCAATAACATCTAAGAAATCATGTGGAGGAATACAAACACTCTCGCCTCCAAATCCGTTCACAAGCAGATTGGGGAACATTGACGGCAAATAATGAGGTTCTTTGAAACAACCATCATAATTATCAAACAATTCAACAGCCCCATTTTCAATTCGATTAAACATCGATTTACCCCAAGGACTAAGCATCACCTCTGTGAAGCGCATAGCCGCATACGAATTTCGGTCAGTTTGAGAACCGAAATTTCCTTGACCATAAACAAGAGGAGTTTTCTCCGCAAGTTGGACCATATTGACCAAGGCTTTGTATATACAGTCATCATTATATGGATAAAAGCGCCCCATCACAGAACCAACAATTCTCGCAGATTTCATGAATCGATTCCATTCTTTTTGGGGGAATGTTCTAAGAGTCCAAAGAATTCTTCTTTGCACAGATGTTAAACCATCACGCACATCAGGATATAATTCCATCTGTTTCGTATCGTTCTTATTTATCGAGTTCATAACGGCCTCCTTTTTTCTTCAAGATAGATTTAGTAGACGACAATTATTGTCGTCTACTAAAAGATTTTTTAAAATCCCAGCCTACGGCCTTGATGAACGTCTTTATTGGCGAGTTCTTCGAGCATGTTCTGCAAGATAAGTTCCTTCGTCCGTAACTCAGTAGGCACATATTCTAGCTTTCGGCGCACATTCTGAAAGTCGCTAACCGCCACATTATCGCAGCGAAGGATTTCCTTAGGACAATGGTTCCCGAAGAACGCAGTCCACGTCTTTGAAATTTGAGGAGAATCCATATAGTTAAACGCCAGCTTCAGCTGAAAGCGCCGGCGAATCGCCCAATCCAAGACATTCTCGTAGTTTGTCGCAGCAATCAACATTCCGTTAAAGGAATCCATTTGGCAAATGAACTCGTTCACTAGAGTCACTTCCCAATGGTTTTTCGCGTTGCCACGATTTTCAAAGAAACTGTCCGCCTCGTCGATAAACAGAATCGCGTCATCCCGTTCCGCTTCACGGAACATCGCGCTAACATTATGTTCACTCTCGCCCACATGGCACCCCAAAATATCGCTTGCCCGTTTCACGATAATCTCGCGATCTAGAATGTCATGCGCGATATGGTTTGCAAAAGCCGACTTTCCGGTACCGGGAGGGCCATACAGGAATATATTCAGGTTTTCCCTGCGCCCTGTCAATTTTGAATCTTTCCAGCGTGCATCAAAATTTCTGAGCATCGGCACGACATAATCCACATTCCGAATATCCCCGCTCGAAATACGGACGCAATCCAAATTATAATCCGGCCTTGATTCCTGTGGCAAAGTCGATATACCCAAAAGTTTAGCATGCGAAGAAGCAACCTCGCGAACCACATTTAAAGGCGACATATCCTGAGACTGCATCCGCTGCGCAAGCCGAACTGCCAAAGTAGCGCTACCTGCCATCACCGGAATTTCCTTGGCGACACATTCGATATCTTCGCTACGCATCATCGATTCCGCCTGCTGCGTTTTCAGCACCGATTGCCAAATGGCAATGCGTTCACTTTTGCTGAATGAGAAAAATTCCAACGAATAATCGAAACGGCGACGGGTACTATTTTCAATCATCGCGATATTATTCGTAATCCAGACGACAGGCGTTTTCAGGCTCTCGAAAATAATATTCAGCAATCCCTTTTCTGCCTTATTCAAGACCAAGTCTGCCTCATCCATCAAGATGACGCCGCCACTCCGCTCACATTCCCAATCGGCCAAAAGCATCGAGCGCAAGCGCGTCTGCAAAAGGGATTCCTCGCTCATCGATTCTTCACCGATGCCCACCGAAAGCAGCGTAACATTCAACTCTTGCGCAATCGCCTTGGCAAGTTCCGTCTTGCCCGTTCCCTCGCGACCATAAAAAAGGATGTTCAGCGAAGAACCCTTCTGGTGCGATTTCAGCATCTGCAGAACAAAAGACGCCTGCGGATTCGTCTTGACAATCCGCTCATAGGGAACACACGGTTTTGCGGCCGGTTTGAAATCCATAATCCGCGACATATCCGAAAACCCGTACAGATAATTGCTCACATCGTCCGCCAGGTACAATTCCTTGCGTTTGATTTTCAAATCCGTATTGCGGAACGATTCTTCCATTTGGACCAGCTGGAACTTAAGAAGCGGACTTTCCTTGGAACAAAGTTCCTGAAGCGTTGCGCCATCAAGCCCCGTCAGCAAGGCAATCCGACTAAAGGCTCCACGATCATTCGGGTCAAAAGTTTCCCCCTCTTTCACCCGAATGTTTTCTAGCCTCAAATACAGTCGCTGATGGTTCCGAAGCCACAAATAAAGCACCAGTTCCACCGCCTCATCCGACAAATGGAAAAGACGCTTTAATTCAAAAGCGCGTTGAAAAGCTTCGTCATCGTGCGAGCAACCTTTTGCCAGCTTTTCTTTCACGCAATTTTCAATCATCTGCACGATAATCGGTCGCAGGCAATCATTCGCGCGCTCCAAATAAGCCATAATCTCAAAAAACTGCTGAGCAAAGCGAACATTCCTGGTTTCGTGATACGCCTCCAAAAGCTCCCGCACCCCATAATGCTTGTCATCAATCGAAGTCCTGATAGTACTCGAAAAATCAACTTGGTCGCGAATCTCGTAAACACGGTCCGCAAATTCGCCATAATAACGGACCGGCAAATAATTCTCGCAAAAACTGCGACAGCAACCATCCGGATACGCCCACATAAAGCGCAACCAGTATTCCATAATTTTCAAGTCGATAAAAGAAGTCCTCGACTCCGCCTTTGCCGCAGGCGACTCCCCTTCTAACCGATTCAGCGCATTCCCGAAATAATTCTCTGCCGAATTCTGATAATGTAACTGCATAGCAAAACCTCTTGATTCTACTATGCAATATAAAAGAAGCGCACGACAATTAATGTCGTGCGAATTGGAATATTTTTACGTTAATAAAAAAACAATTATTCCTTTTTCTTTCTTTTCTTATACTCTTTATAAGCCTTTTTTCCCACGAAAAACGCCGTAACAAGCCCGGCTATCTTTTGCGCAACATCCGCAATGGTTTGCTTTGTTGAATGATCCATAACAGCTCCTTTCTTAGGAAAATCAACCTTGTATGTTTACTAAAAATTTGGTTTGATCATTAATTTTCGCCAACAAATTTCTATTCTGATTCAATTTGTCGGGTAATTCTTTCGTCCAATATTTTTTCCCTAATTTACCCTTTCCAATTTTATTATGAGTTCGAGATCTAAGCATTTCAACATTAGAAGGACAAAATAAATTATTCATTTCCAAATAGATTCTATGAGATTCCTCTCTGATAGCGTCATATTCCCCACATTCCTGCAAAAGCGTCATTTTCACATTCCAAGATTCAAACAAATATGGAATATGAGTCATTAAATTTTCCACTTTTTCAATAGTTTTTTGTTTCACTCGCCATCCCAACACACCCATTTTACCAATGGTTTCAATTTCATCCCTCATTGATCGAATAACTTCTGCTTCTCCTTGGCAAGACAAATCAATAGCTTTTGTCAAAAGAGTCTTTTTTAAAAAGTCATCTCTTGTATGCAACGCTATAAACAACTCATTTTTCGCAGCATCAATTTTAGCAAAACGATCATTCCATTGACCTTGTATCACAATATTTAAAGACGCCTGCAGGTCTTCTAGTTGGTGTTGAAGAACTGCTATCTGCTTTGCAAGGGCGGCGGTAGCAATCGCAGGCACAAGATTCGCATTAGGCAAGAAGCGTTCTTCCAAATCTGCATGACCTACTATTTTTCCACATTTTCTCAATACAGGAGACAAGCCATCTTTCGCAGAATTCAATACAAAATCCCAGCCATTTGCCTTCGCCTTTTCAAGAGTCTTCTGCGTTACACATATAACAGACTCGCCATTAAGATTAGCAAAAAAATTTGCAATATGGGGACTATAAGTTTTGATTATATCTATCGCATCATTAAGCCTATTCTCCATAACAGACTTTATTGTATTTTTTCTTTCATCCTCAAACGAACAAACATCTCCCATTAGGGCATCTTGTTCTTTTTCAAGAGCTTCTATAAAAAACTTTTCCTGTTCTACCGGAATAATTCTTTTTTCATTATTGACACCCATAATATCATCCTCACAAAACGATCTTTACAAAAGAGGACACCATTGCGGCACACCTATTTCACGCAAACGATCATATATAAACCTTTGATAAATCAAGCCTATGATTTCTTGATCATTTTTCGCGCAAACGGCTTTTCTATGATGTATATCATCAGCAAGCCATTCTCCAGGCTGTATATCATAATCAATACTGCAGTATTTACAACCCACACATGAATCTGGCATTATCAAACCTCATTAGATTTTTTTCTAAACAAAACAACTGTTTCGCACACATTTCAGGGTTCAATGCAATCCTTCATTGCCTTCAAAGCTATCAGAATTTTTGATATTACATTTTCATCCGTAGCATTTGATGCAATTGTACACAATTCAAAAAGACCGTCACAATTCAAGCTCCTTTTCCTTTCAAAAATATCAAAAGAAGGATTTTTTACAATTTCAATTGTTTCTGAATCCAATTCCTTTCTCGTTGAAAGCGTCAGAACCGTTTCTCCATTTTCGCTCATTGTCACAAGCAAAACCATTGCATTTGAATCACCCAATTTTGAGTTCATCCTATAGCCAATAGAGCGTTCTCCATACCATTTACTAAATGGTCCAATAAATTTTTTCAATTTATCATCAAAAAAGATTGTCTCAACCCGTTTATAAATAGGATTATGTTGTGCAAAACCTTCGTCAATATTTCGCAGTCGTACAAATTCATTCCATTTTTCAATATATTCGCGACGTATATTATACGACGGATGGTTAATAGGGAAGAAAAATGAATTTGGGTAAAGTTGTTCCTTATCAGCCGGCAACCATTTTTTATACAAATCCTTTTTCCCCCATACTATGACAACATGAGGATTTAATTTATTCATAACCTCACTAAAGGCCAACCTAGCTTGGCTTACATAATTATCATAATCAGACATCAGCCATTCGTGACTTCCAGGACGCGTTGCAACGGGCCGTTGAAAGAAATTATAAAAGGCCAAGTTTTTCCATACGTAGTCTGAGCACTGTTTTACATAATTATAATCATGGCAGATATTCTGAGCAAGCATCTTTGCCGTATTTCGAAAGCCCTTTAGATGGGAATTTTTGGGCTGTCGAATCCACTTAGGGAAATCATCAAACGAACTAAAATTTTGCTTATACCCTTGATCCAAATAATCCGCAATAATAACTTCATTCGTCCACCAAGGATATTTGTGTTCCATCATCTTTCTCTTACTTGGATCAGGAAGGTAATGAGAATCTCCTAATACAAGTATTCTTGTTGAACTATTGAAATAACCTTTACCGATATAAGGCCAATAATTCACACTTTCAGAATTTCGGAAAAGGTTCTCCGTCTCATTCATCATCCCACCATATATTATTCCCATAAGACAACCTCTTTACTTCACAATCAATGCCACAATTGCAGCAATCAACCCGCCGAGTAACAAAGCGGCAATTACGACAGCGATGACCATAAACCATTTGGCGTATTTCAGGATTTTCACCATAGCGCTATTCTGGTCCTTTGTGAACTGCTGAACAGCATTCATTGTCGCAGTCACAAGGAATCCGACATCATCGAGCCATCCCACCACGGGAATTGCGTCAGGCGCTAGGTCGATGGGCGACACGGTGTACAAAAGCGACATGATCATCAAAAAAACGGCGAGCCCCTTTTGCAGTGGCGAGGCACCGTTCAAATTCTTCACATCTAAAACTTCTGGTTCTTTATCCATATTTT